>WNFX01001517.1_pt1 | contig 26027 bp, 25 predicted proteins | sample 5400111 | NCBI WGS metagenome assembly WNFX01 (sample SAMN13153363, study PRJNA577476) | soil metagenome | isolation source: 40 cm soil or saprolite under grassland replicate 1 | place: USA:California | collected 2016-06-15
GCGTTCCTGATCGTGCTCTACCTGTTCGTCGCCCGGGCGGTCCGGGCGGTGGTGATCGACGTGTTCGGGCCCAAGGCCGAGCGCCGCCGGGCCCCCGCCTACACGCCGCGACCCGCCGCGCGACCCGCCCCGGCTCGGTCCCCCCGCCGACCGCCGCGCGAGCTGGTCGTCACCGACGCGAGCGGCCGGCGCACGATCCCGCTGAAGGAGTCGATCACCCTGGGCAGAGCGGCAACCTGCGACCTGGTGGTTGCGGACAACTACGTGTCGAACGTGCACGCCCGCATCTACCTCAGGGACGGGTCCTACTGGCTGGAGGACCTCGGCTCCACCAACGGCACCTATATGAACCGCTCCCGGGTCTCGACGCCCACGGCGATCGGCCCTGGTGATGACATCCGTATGGGCAAGGCCACTCTGGAGCTCCGCCGCTGATGCCCCTCAACCGTGGCGCGATGACCGATATGGGTCGGATGCGCAAGAACAACGAGGACCGCTACCTGATCGCCGGACGGTTGGCGGCGGTCGCCGACGGCATGGGCGGGCACCGGGCCGGCGAGGTGGCCAGCGCCATCGCCATGGAGGAGCTCGCCACGCTGGAGCACGCCGGCCCCTGGCCGACTCCCGCCGAGGCCGGCGAGGCCCTGCGCGCGGTCTTCCTGGCGGCCAACCGCCGCATCCGCGAGACGGCCGCCAAGGACGCCGAGTTCGAGGGCATGGGCACCACCCTGGTCGCGCTGCTCGAGGACGGCGACTCGGTCCATCTGGCCAACGTCGGCGACTCGCGCGCCTACCTGCTGCGCAACGGCGAGCTGTCGCAGGTGACCGTCGACCACACACTGGTCCAGGAGCTGATCGACGAGGGCCGGCTGCGTCCCGACGAGGCCGAGCGCCACCCGCAGCGCAGCATCATCACCCGCGCGCTCGGGGTCGAGTCCGACGTCGAGGTCGACCTGTTCACCTACAAGCTGCTGTCCGGCGACCGCCTGCTGCTGTGCAGCGACGGCCTCTCCGGGGTGGTCGACGAGCATCGCATCCGCAACGTCCTGCTGCGGGTGCCCGAGCCGCAGCGTGCGGCCGAGAAGCTGGTGGCCATGGCCAACGAGGGCGGCGGGCCGGACAACATCACCGTGGTCGTGCTGGACACCTCGGACCGGCTCGGCCGCGCCGGCGAGCGCACCGGCGACCTGGACACCCCGACCGGCGCGATCGCGCACGGCCGCGACGGCGCCACCAGCGAGCTGCTGACCGGGCTCCACCACAGGGTGGCCACGGGGGACGGGATGGGGAGCCGGGCCCAGCGCCGCCAGGCCGAGCGCATGCGCCCGGCGGCCAGGGGCGCGCGTGCCAGCCGGCACTCGCGCCGCCGAGGGCTCCGCCGCGCGCTGGTCAGCCTGCTGGTGCTGGCGGTGCTGGCCGCGGTCCTGCTGGGCGGCCGTGCGCTGGTCTTCAGCCGCTACTGGGTGGGCTTCGACCACGACCAGGTCGCGGTCTTCAGCGGGGTCCCGGGCAACGTCGCGGGGCTGCGCCTGTCGCGGGTGGTGGAGCGCACCGGGATCACCCGTGACCGGGTCGCGGCCGGCTACGCTCCCCGCCTCGACGAGGGCGTCAGCGCTTCCGGCCTGGCCGACGCCCGCCGCATCGCGCGGTGCTCGCCGTTCGTCTTCACCCAGCAGGGCTGCGCCACCGGCACGCAGGCGGCGCCGACCACCACCGCGGTCCCAACGACGACCAAGCGGGTCACGACCACCACCAAGAAGGGCTGACCCGTGGAGTCCAGGCGGAACGTCGAGCTCTCGCTGTTGCTCCTGGCGCTGATCCTGTCGATCGGCGCCTACGTGATCGTCGGGCTCACGGCACAGAACAAGGTCCCCTCGGGCACGCTCGGCTACGGCATCACCCTGACGATCCTGTTCATCGGCGCGCACATGGTGCTGCGCCGCTTCGCGCCGCAGGCCGACCCCCTGCTGCTTCCGGGGGCCGCCCTGCTGAACGGGCTCGGCCTGGTGATGGTCCGGCGCCTCGACTACGCCAGCACCCGCTCGGCACAGGCGCCCTCCCAGGCGCTGTGGACGGTGCTCGGCGTGGCGGTGTTCGTGGCGGTGGTGATCTTCGTGCGCGACCACCGCGTGCTGGACCGCTACCGCTACACCTGGCTGCTCGGCGGCCTGTTCCTGCTGGTGCTGCCGGCGATGCCGCTCATCGGTCGCGAGGTCTTCGGTGCGCGCCTGTGGGTCAAGATCGGCCCCTTCTCGGGCCAGCCGTCCGAGGCCGCCAAGATCGCCCTGGTGGTGTTCCTGGCCGCCTACCTCGCAGAGCACAAGGAGCTGCTGGCCACGGCGACCTACCGGGTCGGCCGGGTGCTGCTGCCCGAGGTCAAGTACTTCATGCCCCTGGTGATGGCCTGGGGCGTCAGCCTGTTCGTGCTGTTCTTCGAGAAGGACCTCGGCACCAGCCTGCTGTTCTTCGGCGTGTTCGTGGCGCTGCTGTACGTGTCGACCGGGCGCTTCTCCTACGTGGCCGCCGGCCTGGTGCTGTTCCTGCTGGGCGCGTTCGTCGCCTACCAGCTCTTCAGCCACCTCCAGGTCCGGGTCGAGACCTGGCGCAACCCCTGGGCCGACTACAACGGCAAGGGCTTCCAGCTCGTCCAGGGGCTGTTCGCGATGGCCAGCGGCGGCATCCTCGGCACGGGCTGGGACCAGGGGCGGCCGCAGACGATCCCGGCGGCCTCCACCGACTTCATCTTCACCGCGCTGGGTGAGGAGCTGGGCCTGGTCGGGGTCACCGCCATCCTGCTGGTCTACCTGCTGATGGTCTTCCGCGGCCTGCGGATCGCGCTGGCCACCAGCGACGACTTCGGCAAGCTGCTGGTCGCCGGCCTGGTGGTCGGCTTCGGGCTGCAGGTCTTCGTGATCGTCGGCGGGGTCACCAGGCTGATCCCGCTCACCGGCATCACGCTGCCGTTCGTGAGCTTCGGCGGCTCCAGCGTGGTGGCCAACTACGCGCTGATCGCCCTGCTCTGCAGGGTGTCGAGCGACGTCACCTCGGCGCCGTCCAGAGCGCCGGCGGCCGCCCAGGCCGGGGAGGTGACCGTCGCCGGATGAACGGGCAGATCCGCCGGGTGGCGGTGGTGGTCATGGCCGGCTTCGTGCTGCTGTTCGCCGCGCCCTTCTACTGGCAGGTGGTGGCCGCCGACCGGCTCAACAACGACCCCCGCAACGGCCGCGTGCTGGTCAAGGAGTACTCGATCGAGCGGGGCCAGATCGTGCTGCCGGACGGCTCCCCGGTCGCCCGGTCGATCCCGACCAACGACGCGCTCAAGTACGAGCGGCGCTACCCGCAGGGCGCCCGCTACGGCATGATCACCGGCTTCGACTCGCTGGTCTTCGGCCGCTCGCTGGCGGAGAGCGAGTTCAACTCGTTCCTGCTGGGCAAGGCGCCTGAGCAGTTCGCCCAGAACCTCAGCGACCTGCTGACCGCGCGGCCCAACCCGGGCGGCACGCTGGTGCTGACGCTGGACCCCGCGGCGCAGAAGGCCGCCGAGGACGCGCTCGGCCATCGCAAGGGCGCGGTGGTGGCGCTGGACCCGGCCACCGGCAAGGTGCTGGCCATGACCACCTACCCGCGCTACGACCCCAACGACCTGTCGAGCCACGACACCAAAGCGGTCCGCAAGGCCTGGGACCGGCTCAACAAGGACCCCGGCAAGCCGCTGCTGAACCGCGCGGCCGGCGAGCTGTACCCGCCGGGGTCGACCTTCAAGATCATCACCGCGGCGGCGGCGCTGGAGAACGGCCTGTCGCCGGACACCACCCGCAAGAACGAGCACACCTACACACCGCCGCAGACCAGCCGGGCGATCCAGAACTTCGGCGGCGAGCAGTGCTTCGGCGGCAAGGACCCGCTGACCCTGCAGGAGGCGCTGGAGGTCTCCTGCAACACCTACTTCGCGCACCTCGGCGTCGACCTCGGGACCCAGAAGCTGGTCGACGAGGCGCAGAAGTTCGGGCTGAACTCGCCGAGCCCGTTCCAGCTCCCGGGCGCGGCGGAGAGCGAGATCCCCAAGGACCTGGACAAGCCGTCGCTCGCCCAGAGCGCGATCGGCCAGCGCGACGTGCGGGTCTCGCCGCTCCAGATGGCCTCGGTGATCGCCACCGTCGCCAACGGCGGGCGCCGCATGGCCCCCTACGTGGTCGACCGGGTCCTCTCCCCCGACGGCACCAAGACGGTGAAGCGCTTCGAGCCCCAGTCGCTCGGCCAGGCCATCCCCGGCAACGTGGCCGATCAGCTCCACCAGATGCTCGAGCAGGTCGTGAACGGCCCGGAGGGCACCGGCAGGACGGCCCAGATCCCCGGGTTCGACGTCTACGGCAAGACCGGCACGGCGCAGCACGGCGGCAACGAGCCGCCGCACGCCTGGTTCGTCGGCGCGACCTCCAAGGCCGGCAAGTCGATCGCGGTGGCCGCGATCGTGGAGGACGGCGGCGAGCTGGGCAGCGAGGCGACCGGCGGGCGGGTCTCCGCCCCGATCGTCCAGGCGGTCATGCGGGCGTACCTGAACGGCGCGTCGTGATGATGCCGACCATGCTGGCGGACCGCTACCAGCTCGGCGAGCTGATCGCCACCGGCGGCATGGGCACTGTCCACCGGGCGATCGACACGCACCTGGGCCGGCCGGTCGCGGTCAAGATCCTCAAGCGGGTGCTCGCCGACGACGCCACCTTCCTGGAGCGGTTCCGCCGCGAGGCGCGTGCGGCGGCCGCGATCAGCCACCCGGGCGTGGCCAGGGTCTACGACTACGGCGAGCGCTCCAGCGAGCCGTTCATCGTGATGGAGCTGGTCGAGGGTGACACCCTGGCCGAGCGGATCGCCCACCACGGGCTGCTGCCCTGGCAGGAGGCGTTCGCGATCGCCGCGCAGGTGGCGTCGGCGCTGTCGGCGGCGCACGCGCACGGCGTGGTCCACAGGGACGTGAAGCCGGCCAACATCCTGGTCGACCGCAGCGGGCGCGTGAAGGTGACCGACTTCGGCATCGCCAGAGCGGCGCGGGCGACCACGCTGACGCGGCCGGGCATGGTGCTCGGCAGCGCCAACTACGTTGCGCCCGAGCAGGCCCAGGGCAATACCGTCGGCCCGGCCGCCGACCTGTACTCGCTCGGCTGCGTGTTGTTCGAGTCGATCGTCGGGACCACCCCCTACCAGGGCGGCAGTGCGGTGGCGATCGCCACCCAGCACGTCTCCGCCCCGATCCCCGACCCCCGCCACCACGTCCCGGACCTGCCGGACCACGCCGCCAGGCTGATCATGCGCTCGCTCGGCAAGCAGCCGGGCGACCGCTTCCCGTCGGCCGCCGCCATGGCGGCGGCGCTCGACGGCGCGCGCACGGGCCGTGATCCCTCCGCGGCGAGCCAGGACCAGACGATCTCGCTGCCGGTGGCCAGCCCGCCGATGGCGGCGCCCCCGGCGTGGCCGCCCGCCGGCCACCCCGAGCCCGAGCCGCCGGCGACGCGGCCCTTGCCCAGGGCGGAGCCACCGGACGCTTCGGTGACCGGACCTCTGGCGGGGCCGTCGTCGGTCACCGCGGCGCTGCCGAGGGCCGGGCGCGGGCCGCGGGGGGCGGTCGAGGGCCACACCCCGCCGATGCCGTGGGCGCGCGTGCCGGGCGACGTGCGGCCGGCGGCGGCCGGCCCCGGCGGGCCCCCGGGCAGGCTGGCGCGAGGCGACACTCCGGCCCAGCGCCGCAGCCGTCGCCGGGCGACCTGGCTGCTCGGACTCGCGCTCGGGCTTGTGGCCTTGTTAGCCTTGCCGCTCGTCCTCTCGAGGCAGAGCGGGGACACCAGCTCCGCGGGAACGGCCGGCACGGCGCCGGCCACGCGGGGAAGCGGGGAGGGGGCGTCGCTCGGTACCACGCAGGTACGGCTGCCGGACCTTCGTGGCCAGCGGCTCGGCGTCGCCACCGCCAAGCTGCGCGCGCTCGACCTCGAGGTGGACGTGCAGCGTGAGCGTGGCGGTGGGCGTCACGCAGTGGTCGTGTCGATGTCACCCGGACCCGGCAGCGTGGTCGACCACGGGAGCACGGTGCAGGTGGTCGTCGGGCGACCAGGCAAGGGCACGGGCGGAGACGGGAACGAAGAGGGCGACTGACGAATGGGCGCGACGCCACAGATCCTGCTGGGCCGCTACGAGGTGGGCCGGCTGCTCGGCGCCGGCGGGATGGCCGAGGTCTACGAGGGCCACGACCGGCTGCTCGCACGCCGGGTGGCCATCAAGATCCTGCTCTCCCAGTACGCCCACGACCCGGCCTTCCTGGCCCGCTTCCGGCGCGAGGCGCAGTCCGCGGCCAGCCTGTCGCATCCCAACATCGTGAGCGTCTTCGACACCGGCTCCGAGGGCGACACCTGGTTCATCGTCATGGAGTACGTCGACGGCCGCACGCTGAAGGACATCATCCGGGCGGAGGGCGCGCTGTACTGGGCGCGCGCGGCCGAGGTGGCCGCCGACGTTGCGGGCGCGCTGGCGGTGGCGCACGCGCGGGGGATCGTCCACCGGGACGTGAAGCCGGGGAACGTGATGCTGACGACCGAGGGCAAGGTCAAGGTGATGGACTTCGGCATCGCCAGGGCGACCGCGGTGCCGTCGATCACCCAGACCTCCGCGGTCGTCGGCACCGCCCAGTACATCGCGCCCGAGCAGGCACAGGGCCTGGAGGTGGACGGGCGCACCGACGTCTACGCGCTCGGCTGCTGCCTGTACGAGATGGTCACCGGGCAGGTGCCGTTCTCCGGGCCGACGCCGGTCGCGATCGCCTACCGCCACGTGCGCGAGGAGCCGACGCCGCCGAGGGCGCTCAACCCCGACGTGCCGCCGCCGCTGGAGCGGGTCTGCCTGAAGGCGATGGCCAAGCGCCCGGAGGACCGCTACCAGACCGCCGCCGAGATGCAGCGGGACCTGGAGCGGGTGCGGGTCGGCGAGCCGGTGACCGTTGCCGGGCCGCTGCCGTCGCAGCAGACCACCCAGGCGATCGGCGCCGCCGGGTACGGCGAGGCGGCCACCAGCCTGCTGGGAGCCGGCGGCACCGTGGCCGGCACCCGGGCGGCGCGCTACGCCGAGGGCGTACCGGAGCAGCGGCGCGGTTCGCTGGGCTGGGTGCTGGCGGCGATCCTGGCGCTGGTGGTGGTCGGGCTCGCCGCGTTCTTCATCACCAGGGCGGTGACCTCGCCGAGCACCAGCCCCAGCACGACCGTCACCACGCCGACCACTCCTCCGACGTCGGCGCCGACGACGACCGAGCCGCCCACCACCCCGACGACGCGGCCGCCCACCAGCCGCCCGACGACGACCCGGCCGCCGACCACCACCGAGCCGCCCACCACCCCGACGACGCAGCCGCCCACCACCCCGACGACGCGGCCGCCGACCACCGCCACGACCAAGGGGATCACGACGACCAGCGGCTAGACGGTCACCGGCAGGCGCGCGAGCCAGTTGCGCAGCAGGTCGTGGCCGCACTGGGTGAGGATCGACTCCGGGTGGAACTGCACGCCCTCGACCGGGTGCTCGCGGTGGCGCAGGGCCATGACCAGGCCGGCGGCCGTCCAGCCGGTGACCTCCAGCTCACCCGGCATGCTGTCGCGCTCCACCACCAGCGAGTGGTAGCGGGTGGCCGCGAACGGTACCGGCAGCCCCCGCAGCACGCCGTCGCCGTGGTGGTGCACCGCCGACGTCTTGCCGTGCACCAGCTCGGGCGCGCGGACGACCCTGCCGCCGTAGACGTGGCCGATCACCTGGTGGCCGAGGCACACCCCCAGCACCGGCAGGCTCGACCCGAGCTCGCGGACCACGTCCACCGAGAGCCCGGCCTCGCGTGGATGGCCAGGCCCGGGGGAGATCAGTACCCCGTCGGGCCGCAGTGCCCGCACGTCCTCGACGGTGCCGGCGTCGTTGCGCCACACCACCGTGGAGGCACCCAGCTCCCCCAGGTACTGGACCAGGTTGAACACGAACGAGTCGTAGTTGTCGATCACCAGGATCGAGGGCGCCCGCTCGGTCACGGCGTCGCCGCCTCCGTCCGGGCCTTGGCCCGCTCCTCCTCGACCAGGGCGCGGCGCAGCACCTTGCCGATCATGGTCTTGGGCAGCTCGTCGCGGAACTCGACCGATCTCGGCACCTTGTAGGCGGCCAGCCGCCCCTTGGCGAACTCGCGGATCTCCTCGACGGTGGCGCGCTCGCCGTCGCGCAGCACCACGAAGGCCTTGACCGTCTCGCCGCGGTAGGGGTCCGGCACGCCGACCACGCACACCTCCTCGATCTTGGGATGCTCGTAGAGCACCTCCTCGACCTCGCGGGGGTAGACGTTGTAGCCGCCGGCGATGATCAGGTCCTTCTTGCGGTCGACGATGCTGAAGTAGCCCTCCTCGTCCATGACCGCCATATCGCCGGTCAGCAGCCAGCCGTCGCGCAGCACCTGCCCGGTCTCGTCCGGCCGGTTCCAGTAGCCGACCATGACCTGCGGCCCGCGCAGCGCCAGCTCGCCGGCCTGTCCCGGCGGGAGCGCCTGGCCGGGGTCGGCGGGGTCCACCACCCTGGCCAGCGTGTCCGGCAGCGGCATGCCGATGGTGCCCGCCTTGCGCTTGCCGTAGATCGGGTTGGCCAGCGCCACTGGCGAGCACTCCGAGAGCCCGTAGCCCTCGACCAGTCGCCCACCGGAGAAGCGCTCGAAGCGCTCGGCCACCTCCAGCGGCAGCGGCGCCGCCCCGGACAGGCAGGCCTTGATGCTGGAGAGGTCGTGGCCGCCGCCGGCCACCACATTGTTGATGGCCACGTACATGGTCGGCACGCCCGGGAAGAGCGTGGGCCGGTAGTGGTCGATGCTCGAGACCACCGCGGACAGATCGAAGCGTGGCAGCAGCACCAGCGCCGCGCGCAGGCGCACGCCCAGCAGCAGGCACACCGTCAGGCCGTAGACGTGGAAGAAGGGCAATACCGCCATCATGACCTCGTGGCCAGGATCGGCGTCGGGGAACCACGCCCGCACCTGCTCGACGTTGGCGAGCAGGTTGGCGTGGCTGAGCATCACGCCCTTGGCCAGGCCGGTCGTGCCGCCGGTGTACTGGAGCAGCGCGAGGTCGCTGGACGGGTCGACCTCGGCCTCCGGCGGCTTGTCATCCACCCGGCGCAGCAGGTCGCGCCAGCGCAGGACGGGCTCGTCCCTGGACACGGTGGCGCTGGCCTCGCGGCCACGCTTCGTGTAGGGAGCCAGCACCCGCTTGAGCGCCGGCAGCTCGTCGAGCATCGAGGTGACGATCACTTCGCGGATGCCGAGCCGCTCGCGCAGCGGCCTGACCCGCTCGTAGAGCAGGTCGAGGCAGATGAGCACCTCCACGCTGGCGTCGCCGAGCTGGTGCTCCAGCTCGTGCTCGGTGTAGATGGGGTTGTTGAGCACCACCACCGCACCGAGCCGCAGGGTCGCGAAGAACGACACGATCACCTGCGGCGAGTTCGGCAGGATGATGCCGACCCGCGTCCCCTTGGTCACGCCGAGCCCGGCAAGCGCCCCGGCGAGCCGCCAGGCCTGCTCCGCCAGCTCGGCATACGAGCTGGTGCGCCCCTCGAAGTGCAGCGCCGGCGCGTGCGGGAAGTCGCGGGCGGCGTCGGCCAGCAGCCGTGCCAGGTTGCCCTGCGGGACTTCGACGTGTTCGGGGACGCCGGGCGGATAGCTGTCGAGCCAGGGCGTTGCCACGTCGGCCATTTCAGAAGTTCTCCGGAAGGATCTTCTCGAGCCAGGGGAACACGTAGAACCAGCACAGCACCATCAGCAGGATGATCCAGGAGATCAGCGCGACCACCCTCGGCCACCTGGCCCGCTGGCTGGCGTGGTCGCCGTCGTCGAGCAGCCTGGCCTCGGCGTTGCGGCTGCTGCGTCCGGCGTGCACCCGTGGGCCGGGGTCCAGGCCGTTGCCGCTGCGGTCGTCCTGCCCTCGACCGAGGCGCACGACCTGCTCGTCGTCGCTCTCCAGCACGCGCGAGAACTCCCCGGACGCCGCCGAGCGTGGCCGCGGGGGCGGCTCCTCGATCCCCCAGCTCCCCGTCTGGGGCGGCCAGCTCTCCGGGCGGGGCGGCGGGAACATCGCGGCGGAGGCCGCCGGGCTGGTCGGTGGCCAGATCTCGCCGGTCGCGTGCCCTGCGCCGAGGGGACCGGTGTCGTGTCCCGCCTGGCCCGGGTCCGTGGAGCCCGGCGCCTGCGCGCCGTCGCTGTGCTGCCGGCGAGCGTTCTGAAGCCCGTAGGCGGCGAAGGGGTCGTGGCCCGGGTAGGGCTCACGCGCGGCATCGCCGGCCTGCCGCTGGTCGGCGGCCCCGGTCCCGCCGGGATCGGTTTGGCCGAAGGTCGGCTCGGAGCCGCCGTAGGCGCCCGTCGTGTAGGGGTCGTGATCGGGGTACTGGTCGCCGGTGGCGTACGGGTCCCGGCCACCCGCGTACGGGTCCGCGGCGTATGCCTCACCGCCGGTGTTGGGATCGACGCCCGCGTAGGGGTCGCCAGGAGTCTCGAAGCCGCCGGCCGCGGTGGCGCCGTAGCCGCCCGCCGCGGGGTAGTCTCCGCCGGCAGCGTAGCCGCCGGTTGCGGGGTATTCCCCCGTCCCCTGGTACCCGTTGGACGCCTCGTACCCGTTGGACGCCTCGTACCCGTTGGAGGCGCCGTAGCCGTCGGTGGGCGGGTGGTCCCCGGTGGTCGGGTAGTCGCCGGTCCCCTGCTCGTAGCCGCTGGACCCGAAGCCGGCCTGCGGAGCGTAGCCGCCAGGATCGGGGGCGTGCCCGGGATCGCTGGAGCCGGACGGCGGCGAAGCGGCCTGGTAACCGGTGCTCTCGTACCCGGGCGGCCCGGCGTAGCCGCCGCTCCGCGGGCTCGCCCAGGGATCCTCCGACGGCCGGGGAGCCGCTTCGGCCTCCCAGTTGCCGGTGTTGGACGGCAGCTCCTGGGACGGCCAGGTATAGGAGCGGTCGTCAGACTCCCAGGACTGGCTGGTCTCCTCGAACGGCCAGCGGCCGTTCCACGGCTCCGCGCCGGCGTGGGTGTCCCACGCCTGCTGCTCCTGCGGCGGCTCGGCGACCCCGGAGCCCTCCGCCTGCCGCCACGCCGCCGGCGAGCCGGCCCCCGGATCGGTGCCTCCCCAGGCAGGCGCCGCGGGCGACCCGCCCCAGTTTCCGGTGTCGTGCCCGGCCTGCTGCCCCGAGCGCTCGGAGTCGAACCATCGCCCCTGCCCGGCCGGTGGCTCCGCGGCGGGTGGACGGCGGCGACCCGGCGGCGGCGCGCCGGGACCGGCGGGTGGCACCGCCCCGGTTGGACTCGCGGGAGGCACCGGCGGGAACTGGCCGGTGGCTTCTCGCCGGGTCGCCCGCAGCTTGTCCGACCAGTCGTCCTCGCCCTCATCCGACTGGCCCGCCTTCTCGACCTCGAGCAACCAGCTCGCGGTCTCCTCAGCGGGATCCGGCTTTCGCCGCCCACGCCTGCCGTCGGGGCGACGGCTCACGCGCCCATGCCCTCCGTGTTGGCCACGCTGGAGCTCAGGTCACCGAACACGATCAGCCGTTGGGCGGCGGAGAAGCGGGGGTTGCACGTCGTCAGCACGATCTGCGACTTCAGCTTGCCACCGGTACCGCGCACGTTGTCCAGCACCTCCACGTCGTTCGGCGACACGATCTCGAAGTGGGTCACCTTGTAGGTGTAGATCGCGTAACGAGTCACGATCGTGATCGTATCGCCTTTGGCCAGCTCGTTGAGACGGTAGAACGGCCGGCCGTGGGTCGTGCGGTGACCAGAGACCGCGAACGTGCCCGGCTGGCCGGGCATGACCGTTGACGGAATATGCCCGGGCCCCAGTGCCAGGTCCTCCGGGTTGGCGCCCTGCACGACCACCTTCTTCAGGTCGATCTTGGGGATCTGGATCACCCCCAGCGCGTGACCGAGCGCCGGAGTCTGCGGTACCGGCAGCGCGGTGGCGTCTCCGCCCTTGGGGGGCGTCGCCGCGGGGGCGGACCACTCCTGCGCGAGCTTCTGGCGGAGGTCGCTCTGCTCCTTGTTGGTGACCAGGTCGGTGCCGACGAGCTGATAGACCAGAAAGTAGAGGACGAAGCAGCCCATCCCGATGAACGCCCACCCGGCCGCCCGCAGGATCCTCCGCACCCTCACCTCCGACCCGCCACGGGCAGATGCTCGTCGGGTCATGGTACGTGGGGGGGCCTCACGGCCGGCTAACGTGCGTCCGGGCGTGTACGGGCGGGCCGTCGTCGACCGCCCGTGGTAATCCGGATGGACTCGGGGGGCTGCTCGTGTGCTCATATCACGCCGCTGCGGTCAGGAGCTGGTCGATCCTGTTTCGGAGCTCGGCCGCGCTCAGGGGACGGGGGATGCGGCCAGAACGGCTGCCGTCTTTGGCGATGAACCAGGTCTGTGGCAGTGACGCGACTGACCAGGCAGTCGCGATACCACCGTTGATGCCCGCCTTGTCGTACACCGTCGGATAGGTAACCTTCAAATCGGCGAGCAACGTGCCCGCGCTATCGCGGACGTCGGAAGAGTCTACCCCGATGAAGGTGACAGGTTTTCCGGCGTACTCCCTGCTCACCTGCTGGAGGGCCGGCATCTCGGCCTTGCAGGGGCCGCACCAGCTCGCCCAGAAGTTGACCACCACGACCCTGCCCTTGTAGGCGGCAAGGTCGGACTGGAATCGCGACGGGGTCCGGTCCACCAGCGGCGCGGAGCCGATCTGCGCACCGGAGGCGGAGGCGGAACCGCCGCCGCCTCCCCCACCGCCGCCGCAGGCGGCCAGGACCAGGGCCAGCACGATCAGGGTCATCCCGGGCCTGGCGAGGGACGGGGTTGGCAAAAGCCGCATCGCCGCTCGGCCGCCGCGCACGCTACGATCGCGGCGACGCCTGTGGAGAACGTCGTCACTGTGGATATCTCTGTGGAAAGGACCCATCACCATGCCGAGATCCCGCTCCAAGCGTCGCCGGTACGTTCCACCGCCTCGTCCCCGGCCGAAGCCCTCCGCACCCTGGGTCGGTCCCACCATCGTCGTCAGCCTCGTCGTAGGGATCGTCTACATCCTGCTGTTCTACATGCAGGTCCTGCCGCCGGTCCTGGACAACCTCAACAACTTCAACCTGGCGATCGGGTTCGTTCCTCTTATTTTCGGCCTCGTCCTCGCAACTCGCTGGACCTGAACGGCCAAATCGCGTGAGCTGCTGAACTACATCCCTGTCATTCATCCCCAGTTGTGGATAACTCTGGGGACAAGTTGCGGGCCACCGCCCGCCCCGACCATCTGGACCAGCGCAATGCCGCTCTACGAGTACGTTTGCCGGGCCTGTGGAAACCCCGAGGAGCATCTCCAGCCCCTCGGCGCCGACGCTCCCGGCCCCTGCCAGGCCTGCGGAGGCGAGCTGCGACGCCGCTATTCGAGGGTCGCGGTCCGCTACGAGGGCTGGGGCTTCACCTCCACCGACAAGCTCCTGCCCGAGGGCCGGCGCCGGCAGGACTACCACGCCCTGCGCGAGCGCGCCGAGCGGATCGCCGACGAGGGGTAGCGGGCGCCCGCGGGCGCGGTGGCGCTTCGAATCGATGGCCACGATCCCGACGGCAGCGCTCAGTTCAGCTCGTGATCCGCTACCGGGATCCGCCGGAGCACCATCTTCTCCGCGCAGTGACGGGGTGGCGCATCGGTGCCCTTGCGCAGCAGCACCAACTGCTCCCCGCAGGTCTCGCAAGCGAACACCAGCAGGGTGCCCCGCTCCTGCACGTCGATGGCCGGCCCGGTCGGGCCCTTGGTGGTCGAGTACGAGCGGAACATCGTCCTGCCGCTGAGCAGCACCAGCGCGCCGATCACCACGGCGATGACGACGTCGCCCTTGCCGAACAACCAGAGGAGCACGACCGCGACCAGCACGGCCAGCGCCGCCAGGCCTTTCCAGCTCCGCAACACGCTTGGCACGTCCCTCTCTCCGAGTGCCCGCCGCTGCCGGGGTCGAACGCATCGCTCACTGACTCGCGGCCGGCCCAACGCGAAGGTCGCACCGTCCGAGCGGTTGCGTCAACCGCAAGCTGCGCAACGCTCCGCGGGCGCCGCGGCTCAGGCGGGCTCCTGCTCGATCACCACGCGCTCGAGGACCTGCTCCTCCAGCGGGCGGTCCTGCGGGTCGCGGTCGATGGCCGCGATCGAGTCGACCACCTCCATGCCGCCGACCACCTGGCCGAAGATGGTGTGCTTGCCGTCCAGCCAGGGCGTCGGCGCCTGGGTGATGAAGAACTGGCTGCCGTTGGTGTTGGGGCCGGCGTTGGCCATGGCCAGGCGGCCGGGCCGGTCGAAGCGGTGCGGCCCGTTGACCTCGTCCTCGAAGGTGTAGCCGGGACCGCCCCGGCCGTTCCCGAGCGGGTCGCCGCCCTGGATCATGAACTGCGGGATCACCCGGTGGAAGATGGTGCCCTGGTAGAGCGGCCGCGACTGCTTGGTGCCCGTGCGCGGGTCGGCCCAGGGCTTGGAACCCGTCGCCAGACCGACGAAGTTCTCGACGGTCCTGGGTGCGGTGTCGCTGAAGAGCTGGACGCGAATCTCTCCCCGGGAGGTGACCAGCGTCGCGTAGGTCTCGGGCAAGGTTCGGCTCCTTCGTACGGATGGCGTGGGACCGGCACACCCTACCCGACGACCGCGGCGTGCACTGATCAGGACCAGGCGACCCAGGTCACGTTCAGCAGGATCACGGCCTGCCTGCGCTCGATCACCCAGTAGTTGAGGAAGCCCCTGCCGCCGGCGAACAGCGCGGTGCGCACGTCGTCGTCGTACCTGGTCTCGAAGGCCGCCGACACCGCGACCGGGTCGACTCGGAGCACCGCCACCACGCCGGCGATGTAACCCTGCAACTCGGCTGGAGCGTCGTGAAGCTGGTTCCGGACCGCCTGCTTCGCAACGACCCTATAGGCCAAGCTCTGCGGCGATCTCTTCCCAAGGGACCAGATCTGACTCATCCCCGCCCTCGAAACGGTCGATGAGCGCCCGCCACTGCGCGAGCTCCTCGGGAGTGGGGGGCGGGGGAGCCTCCAAGCGCTTGGAATCGCTCATGCGCCCGAGCGTCTTCCACCAGGACACGGACTGTCAAGCCGGCAAGAATCAGCAGATCCGCTGGCTCTGGCGAGTCCACGGCGAGCTCGTCCACGTTCGCCGAACTCTACCGCAAACACAGCGGGCCGCTCCCGCTCGACGATGTGAGCTTGCGCCGAGAATCCGCTTAGATGTGTGCGGGCGGTGGTACCCGCCCCGGTACCAGCAGTTGACCAGACAACTTCTCAGGAGCCACGAACCATGGCGACGAAAGCCTGGCACATCCCCGTCCGGCTGGCCACCGGGCTGTTCATCCTCAACGAGGGGCTCACCAAGCAGAAGGAGCTCGACGCCGAGCGCGCCGAGGCGCTCCACGGCACGGCGGCGCAGGCGTTCCCCCAGGTCGAGGACATGGAAGCCGAGCAGTTCGCGAAGCTGCTGTCGACCGCCGAGGTCTCGCTCGGGACGGCGCTCGTCGCCGTGCCGGTCGTCCCGCCGCTGCTCGCCGGGCTCGGGCTCATCGCCTTCTCCGGCGGCCTGAACCGCCTGTACCTGAAGCTCCCAGGCGTCCGGAGGGAGGGCAGCGTCCGGCCGACCCAGCAGGGTGTCCCGCTCGCCAAGGACGTGTGGATGACGGCGATCGGCGCGGCCCTCGTGCTGGACTCGATCTTCTCCCCGAAGCGCCACCGCTGACGTGGCCTGGGGCCCCCGGCCTGAGGCTCGGCCTCGGGACTCGGGCCGCCGCGCCGCCCCGATCGCCACGTCCGAAATCCGCCAGCGAGGCCGACGGGATGCCCGCACAATGGCGCGGCATCCGGGCCGAGGCGGGAGAGGGGACATGGCGGAGCTGCGGGGATTCCGGTTCGGCGTGATCGGCGAGGACATCGGCACGTGCGAGGGGCTCGTGGAGGAGGCCCGCCGCGCCGAGGCGCTCGGCTACTCCACGCTGCTGCTGCGCGACCACTTCGTCAGCGAGCCCTTCGGCGCGCAGTTCGCCCCGATGGTCGCGCTGCTGGCCGCCGCCACGGCGACCAGCAGCCTCCGCGTCGGCACGCTCGTCCTGGACAACGACTACCGGCATCCCGTGCTCCTGGCAAAGGAGGCCGCGACCCTCGACGTGCTGTCGGGCGGGCCGCAACCTTCCAGGGCGACCACTACTCGGTTGCCGACCTGACGACCTTCCCGGTGCCGGTGCAGCGACCGCACCCGCCGATCCTCGTCGGCGCCGGCAGCCGCCGGATGCTCGGGATCGCCGGCCGCCACGCCGACATCGTCAACATCCTGCCGAAGGCACTGCCCAACGGGACCATCTCCGAGGACCTGTCCGAGCGCTCGGCGGCAACGGTCGCCCGCAAGATCGAGTGGGTCCGCGAGGCGGCCGGTGAGCGGTTCGACGAGCTGGAGCTCGGCATGATCTGCTCGGTGGCCATCGGCGAGGACGCTCGCCAAGCGGCGGAGCGGCTGACGGTCGAGCGGGGCTGGGGCGCCGCCGCCGCGGAGCCCGCGCTCGACATGCCGTCGGTCCTGGCGGGTCCCGTCGAGCGGATCGTCGACGAGCTGCTGGCGCGGCGCGAGCGGCTCGGCCTCTCGTACTACGTCGTCTCCAACGCCACCATGGAGACGGCCGGCCCGATCGTCGAGCGCCTCGCCCGCTCGCGCTCGTAGCTGCTCAGGCGCGCTGGTCGAGGACCCTCAGCATGCGCTGCAGGGCCACCTGGCGGTAGGAGCTCTCCATCAGCTCCGTGACCTCTTCCCAGTCGACCGGCGCCGCCGTGAAATCGAGCGCCAGCCAGCCGCTCGGCCCGAAATACGGCGGCACGTAGAAGCGGGGGTCCTCCACCAGCGCCGGCCGCTCCGCCAGCTCCGGCTTGAAGATCACGCCGAACGGGTGCTCATCCCCACCCGAGAACACCGCGAACAGCTTCTTGCCAGCGCGGAAGGTCGGCCGACCCCTCCCTCCCGCCGGGACCGCCAGGATACCCGCGTCAATGCCTCTGGCTCGTGTCTTCGACCCGGCCGGGCAGGCCGCGCAGAGGAGGGCCAGCCGCGCTCCGTGCGCCTCGTCTGGGTCCTCCTCATCGAGATCCTCCGCTGACCACAACCACCCGGCGCGCATGCTTGCGGGCTCGAAGGGAACGCTCGGAGAAGACAGGCGCCCCTGGAGTCGGCGTCGGCTTCCGCTTCGGCGCCGAGCGCCCCGTCCTACGCCTCGCGGTGGACCTCGGAACCCTGCTCTGCGTCTGACTGATGCGGAGAACCATCAACCCCAAGCGGCGGCAGGGCGCCAGGCCGCACTCCCACCTCGGTGACAGGCGGTGCGGTGCTCGTGATCACCCTTTGGCTGAGAGGGCATTGATGACCTCTTTGGCGGCGCGCTCTCCGGTCTCCACGCCGCCGTTCAGGTAGCCCTGAAAGTCGATCGAGGTGTGCTCCCCGGCGAAGTGGCAGTTCTGGGCGCGACCCTCCGGCTCGCGCTCCACCCCCGCGAACTTCGTGTACTGGCCGACCTTCCAGTAGGAGTAGGACCCGCGTGTCCACTCGTACCCGGTCCAGTAGTCGATGGTCGCGAGCCCGTTGTACTTCGCGGTGATGCCGGGCAGGACCGGCTCGAGCTGGGTGAGGAACTCTCGCGCGCGGCTGTCTGGCGTGCCGCTTCCAAATGACGCGCCGATCGTCCCGCCGGTGTAGTCGACCAGGATCCCCGAGGCGCCGGTCTGCGCTCGGCTCACGTCCCAGGTGTTCTGGTAGCCGGTGTCGGCAAAGGTGGCGCCGTTGCAGTCGAGGCTCTCCCAGCGGCGGCTGGTGAACTGGACGTGGAGCTTGGAGTTGGTCCCCATGCCGAGCTCCTTGATAGCCGTCTGCTTGAGCGGCTTGAAGCCGGCCGGCTTGTAGTCGACCGAGGCGCGCAGGATCGAGAAGGGGATCGCCAGCACCACCCGGTCAGCCGTGACCGTCTTGGTGGTCGCGCCGTTCTGGAAGGTGAGCTGGTAGGTGTTGTTGGTGTTCTGCTTGATGGCGATCAGGGCATGGTCGAGGTTGATCTGCCTGGACAGCTGCGCGGCGAGCCGGCTCGGGATCTGGTCGTTGCCGCCGTGGACGTGGTACTTCTCGTTCGACGGGCCGAAGATGCGGAGGTTGCCCTGCCCCGAGTAGCCGAGCAGGTACAGCATGTTCAGCGAGGACTGGTCGGTGGTCTCCGCGCCGTACTCGATGTTGTAGGCCACGTCGAGTAGCTGCCCCAGCTTGGAACCGAACCCGCCCGGGACGTACTGGTTGATCCAATCACGCACCGACATGTGGTCGAGTTCATACCCTCGCTGTGTGTAGCTCGTGTAGAGAGTGGGGTAGCTCGCAGCGGACACGTCCGAGTGGATCGACTGCCAGACTGCCTTCAGGTCGTTGGTAGCCTGATCGAACGAGTAGGACGACCCGTCGAAGTAGTAGAAGTCCTCGCTGCCGTTGGCCTCGGCGGACAGCAGGTTGTCGAGGTCCAGGCTCAGCTCCTGAGCGAGCTGGCGGATCTCGGTGTGGCCCTGGTCGATCAGCTCCCCGCCGTGCTCGGCGATCTGACCGTCGGCGAACGCGCCGCGGATCGTCCAGCAGCGTCCTCCGATTCGGCTGGAGGCCTCGTACACGGTCGCGGCATGGCCTGCTTGCTTGAGCCGGTAGGCGCAGGTCAGGCCCGCGAGCCCAGCGCCCACCACGACGATGCGAGGGCCGCTGGCCGCGCTCGCCGCTCCCGCGCCGAGCGCGGACACCCCAGCCGCCAACCCGGCCGAGCCCGCCAGCTTCAGCACGTCCCGCCGACTCGGGAGCCGCTCGGCACGTTCGGTGGGCATCTGGTCGTGCGCGCCGTCGCGAATCGTCTCCTCGGCCGCAAGCGACGCAGCCTGCTGAAGCCACCTGAACAGGGGGGTCCGCGCCATGTTCTCCACCTCGCGACTTTCGAGCCTGTTGGCCTCTTTGGCGTTCAGCCGCCAAGAATTCCTTCCAGGGTTGTGAGCCGCATCAAGGGCCGGATCCACGCACGCCAGCTCGTGCGTTGATAGCAACCCAACTACTACCAATACCGCACAGCAGGTGGCTCCCGTTTCGCGGCCGATAACCTCAGATCGAACCGCCAGAGACCCGCGGCCACGTGGGCGCCAAGGGTCGTCAGCAGCGAGCGGCACGAGCGTGGCACGCGGCAAGCGGAAGGGCGGAGGCCGCCAGCCGGGAAGGCCGCTGACCAGTAAGGGAACGTCGTGGACCTGAGGCGAGAGCTTTCAAACTCACAAATTGGACAAATTATCCATACTCTATGGGAGCGCATGGCTGGCGACTGAGGTTCAAGCGGTGCGTCCAGTCTTCTCGAGCTCCAACCAAACAAGCGCGAAGGCGCGGGAAAACAGGTAGTCAACCAAGGCGGCGTCCGTAATGGGCTCGCGATTAGTCTCCGTGTGGCGGATTTGGAACTTGTTGCCGATATCAGTCAGCTCGCGAGATTCAGTTTCGAGCCGAGTACGGAAACTCGTCCCTTGTCCAGCCACCCGATCAAGCAAAGTGGTGGTTTGCGCCTTTTTATCTGCTCCTGGTTCAAGTGTCTTCACTCGCTCGAACGCATCCCATAGCTTCTCGATCCCCTCACGGCGGCGTTCTACCTTCGGATCGAGAAACCGCTCACGAGCTGCTTGGAGCAAAGCGTCCGCTTCCCTGTCTCCGGTAGCGAAAACGGCCGCACGTAAGCTCTCCCTGATCACTGGCGGCCCAAGACGACGCACCCTGTTGTCCGGTCCTATCTCGAACGCGATGCCATTGCGAGCGAAGACCTGGTCGATCTCCGACCGGAACTTCGTGCGCCCGGCCTGATCATCAAAGTTCAGGTGATAGTGATCAAAGAACTTGTGGTATCTGCCGGGATAACGTACCGGCTCCGCCACATGCTGTGCCACAAAATCAATCAGGTCGAGCGCGACTACGGTCCTTGGCCGAGAGCCGGCTTGTGGCCATCCGCCGAGCTCTGGTACCAGAGAGGTGAGCAGGTTATAGATGTCTGGTTGATTTGTACTGATGACCCAGGGCCCGTCCTCACAGTACTCAGGAAAGTCGCGAGCAAGGGAGCCGTTCTCGAAGTGGCGGTTCGCTAGCGCGACGACGCCCCGCCATGCGGCATCGGTGATCTCTTCTTGGGTGCGAGGGCGAGCCTCCCCTTCACGGTCAGAGAAGAATGCCTGGCTCATGCCGCTCACCTCCCGAGCCATACGAGCTTACTGAACCCCTTCGCGAAGGGAACTTTCCGGCGAACGTTACATGATGTAGGGGCATACCGTATACCGAGCTGCCTGGGCGCTGAATCACTAGAACCTGTCTCCTGTTCCCCCGCCCTATGCGGTCACGGCGGTGCCAAAGCTTGGCCGGTAGGCGGGTCAGACGACCCGACGCCGGCGGGCTCGCTCGCGGCGAAGGCGAGCACCCGTGACGTTGAGCCGCCAATCCATCATCTGCTCGCTGACCCCGAACTCGGCCGCAGCAACAGCCAGCGGAGTGCCCCTCCGGGCGATGATAAGGGCCGCACTCTCTGGAACGAGGAGGACACCCGCAAGCCAGGTAGCCTCCTCCTCGATCACCTGATCCCAGATCCGACAGCCTCGATCGTCGAGCGCGGGGGTTGGTGGATGTAGCAGCAGCCCGTGGGACGCCTCGTGCGTTACATTGCTCGCTTGGCGACCGGAACTGTGGGCGTCGTTGTGGACAATCGTCCGGTGGACTCCACGGAAGACGGTAACCGCAGAGAACGCCTCCGGCTCGACGTCGAAGAGGTACTGGACGGGGCCAGAAGCAGTGGTCCGAAGACCCGAAAGCGGCACGACAGGGATGTCGAGGGGTCGGGCGAGCTGCCAGGGGTCAAGAGGATCGGAAGCCTGCAGGCCCAACTCGCTGCGGATCTCCCGTCCGATCGCCTCTGCCTCTCTTTTGAACCCCCATCGCAGTGTCACCTTGCCGTTAGTCCTTGGTCCGCAGCCTCTCGTACGTCGCCTTGATGAGCTCGTCGAGGGCAGTCGCTGCCTCAGGTGTCAGGTTGCGGTCGCTACGCAGGTAGGTCGAAATCATTGCCAGCGGTTCAGGTTCCGGTAGCTCCTCGATGCTCGTCGAGCGCACGTAGTCGTCGGCGTCGAGCCCAGACCACGCGAGGAGGGCCGCCAACCCGTCAACATCTGGGCGCTTGCCCTGCGCCATACGCGTAAGCGTCGAAGCGCTGATGCCCGACTGCTGGGCTACCTGCTTCCAGGTGAGCTTCTTGGCCTGCCGCACAGCATCGAGCGCCCCGTAGAACGCGTTGCTGTCGAACCACCCCTTCTTGGTCACGAGGCGCTCCGGGCCAGTTGCGAGTTTGCAATCGCTGGTCTCATGTGCAATGCTAGTCTAGCAAGTAGGGCGCAGAATCGCAACTAACCGGAGGTACAAGCATGTCGACCCACACCCAACATCACACCATTACTTACTACGTCAACGGCGAAGCTGAGACCACGGATCAGGACGAGTTGACCGTCCGTACGATCCTCGAAAGCGCAGGCTTCACACCGGCGACTGATTATACCCTCAAGAGCGAGAATCCACGGCGGGACTTCGACGGCAACTACGATGAAACCATTAAGGTCCACCCGAACCAGCGTTTCCAGGCGCTCTTCAACGGCCCAACTCCTACATCGTGAGGCGCACAGAGAGTGGTCATCGATGATCTCGAACAGCATCTAGGAGAAGCGGGCTACGCCACGGAAAACCTCACGGGTTCCGACGGGAGTTCGTATCTGGTTATCAAGGGCGTGGTGATCGCAGGAGGCAGCCTCGCTGGTGAGACCTGTGATGTAGCGGTCCTGCGTTCGACTGAGAATCCTTGGGTCCCACAGGCCGCCGTTCACGTGCGGCCGCATCTCGTTCCGATGGGACAGCACTCGACGCAGACTAGCCCCTTGGGCTCGGAATGGCAGTACTGGAGTCGTCGCTTCGATCGCGTCCCGGCACCACGGAACTTCCTCGCACATGTCTTGACCGTGCTGGGGGAAGTGTAGGTGGACGGCTACCAGCTTGCCGACTTTGAGGATGTCGAACTTTCGGTAGCGTTGACCGCCGATCTCGACCGTCAGCTCGCCGCTCACTTCGCCAAGGGCGTGGCTCAAGAGGACCTGACGTTCGCCTACTGGCACCCGAGCCGAGGGGCGACGCGCTACACGGCAGTCCTGCAGCGTCTCGCCCTCCCAGGCGAAGACGAACGCTTGTTGCAGGGTAACGTCGCCTTCACCGCTGAGTACATTTTGCGCGTTCTCGATGAGCTTCCGTCGGGTTCCGGGATTGCGCTCCTGCACAGCCACCTTGGGCCCGGCTGGCAGAGCATGAGTCACGATGACGTCGTCGCCGAGCGTGACCGCCTTGCCGGCATCGTGGCGAGCACCACTGACCTACCCCTCGTCGGGCTGACGTGGGCGACGGACGGAACGTGGAGCGCTCGCCTCTGGTTTCGGACGGGTCGCCATCAGTATGAGCGACGCTGGGCTACAACCGTCCGCTCGGTTGGCCGCCGGCTTCGACTCAGCTTCCAGCCGGAGCTGCATCCTGCCCCGAAGCCGTCCGCTGCGCAGGTGGCTACGCTATCGGTATGGGGCGAGCAGGCCCAGCAGGATCTCGCGCGGACGCACGTCGGCATCGTCGGGCTTGGTAGCGTCGGATCGATCGTAGCTGAAGCCTTGAGCCGTACTGGAATCGCGCACCTCACTCTGATAGATCACGATGTCCTCGAAGAGCGCAACCTCGACCGTACGCTCGGGGCCTACAGGGACGATGTCGAGCAAGGACTCACCAAGGTCGCGAAGGCACGTCGTCTCGTCGAGCGCTCGCACACGAGCGACAGCTTCAGGGTCTCGGCGATTGAGCAGTCGCTGCTTACGCCGGAAGGACTCAGAGGCGCACTCGACTGCGATGTGATCATCTGCTGTGTTGACCGGCCCTGGCCGCGGCATGTAATGAACGCTCTGGCCTATGCGCACCTCATCCCAATCATCGACGGCGGCATTCTCGCGCGAGTCAACGATGCCGGGAAGTTGCTCCATGTTGACTGGCGGATTCACACAGTCGGCCCTGAACGTGCCTGCCTGTACTGTCTGGAAGCGCTCCGCCGAAGTGATGCTGCACTGGACCGCGACGGCATGCTTGACGACCCGGATTACGTCAAAGGTCTGAGTCAAGCTGACCGTGAGCGCTATCAACGCCGGAACGTCTTTGCATTCAGCCTGAGCGTCGCCGCCCATGAGGTACTCCAGCTCGTCGCGCTCGTGACGGGAAACCATCGAGTAGGCGGCATCGGCCCACAGACGTACCATGCGTACCCCGGAACGATGGAGGTTGCCGAACAAGCACGATGCACCGAAGAATGTGACATAGCGGCGCTGACAGGCACTGCCGGTCTCATTGTCTAGAAGGGACTCCAGCGCCTGGACTGCCTACATCTAGGATTGCGAACCCCAGTCTTCTGCCGCGAGAGGGGCGGCATTGAGCTCGTCGCGGCGTGCGCGCCAGTCAGGCATGAAGCCGTCCATGAGCTTGGTGTAGCGCTCGCCATGGCTGCGCTCGAGGAGATGGGTCATCTCGTGGACAACGACGTACTCCAGGCAGAGCGGGTGTTTCTTGGCGAGTTCGAGGTTGAACCAGATGTGGCCCGTCTGGCGGTTGCAGGAGCCCCACTTGGTCTTCATCCGCCGGATGCTCCAGCGCGGAATCTTGCGGTCGATGATGGGACGCGCGCGTCGGTATCGGTGCCTTCCGGGACGTACATCAGGAGCCGATTGCCGTCGACCTCGACGTGCGGCCGCCCGGGCCGCTCGATGACCTTGAGCCGGTGGCGGGTGCCCCAGACGTAGTGAGATTCGCCGGTAACCATCTCTCGGGGTGACTGGCGCGCCGCGTCCTGCAGCTGTTGACGCTGGCGCTTGATCCACGGCAGTCGTTGGATGACCGCCAGGCGGATCTGCTCCTCGTCGAGACTGGTAGGCGCGGCGACCCGCACCCGGCCTACCGGCGGGTAGACCCCAATGTGCAGGTTCTTGATGTCCTTATAGACGACATCGACGTTGATGCCACGAACGGTCAGGTAGCCGCTAGCGGTACTCATTGCGCGCCTTCACCAGGTCGAAGAGCTCGTCGAGGCGCTCGTAGCGGTCCGGCAACGCCTTCCGTAGGGCTCGCTTAACCTTCTTTTCCTTTATCGGGTTTCCAAGCCAGTCATAGGGTTTGCTATCCATGACGGCACTGTCGACCTTGATCGCGACATCCTCGCTTGGCAATCCGAAGTCGATGAGCGCTCGCCGGGCACCGTTGTCGGCCCAGGCCGGGTACACCGTGTCTGATTCGCGCTTGCCGAGCTGCTGAGCCTGGGCAAGGAGGCGCTCGAGGTACTGCTTGTAATCGATAGCGCCCTGGCGCTGCTGTTCGATGAGCGCGTCGAGCAACTGGGACATCTTGTCGTAGTACTTCGGGTTCATGGCCCGCTCGTCCACGATGACCTTGCGCATGTTGTTGGTGATCGTCTCGGCCACGGCCTCCGGGTCCTTCTTGATGCCCTGCGGCAGCTTGTCGATGGCACCCGCGCCCAGCTGCACGATGAGCTGGATGAGGCCGGTGTCCTCGAAGTCGGCGACTGTCTCGGAGGCGTTAGCTTGGATGTAGGTGTCGAGCAGAAAGCGCATCCCCGCCTCGTACTGCTTGAAGTCGATGTCCTCGCCGGCACCCAGCTTGACCTCGTCGCGTACGGCAGCGTAGTGGGCGATCTCGTCGCGAATCGCCGCCGCTTCGGCGTCACTGTAGCCAGCAGCACCCATCTCATTGGCCAGGTTGCCGTAGGCGCGCGTCGCCGCCGCGACGGCCTTGTATAGGTCGACCCGTTTGGGCTCGTTGGCCTTGAGCTGCTCGGCGTTGCCCGGCTCGATAGCGCAGAAGTAGCGCTGGTACTGGAGTGTGTTCTTCGGCGGTGCGACCGGCTCACAGATGGCCCGGACACGCTCTAGCGCTTCATCGAGATCCTCGCGTGCCTTCTCGACGCGGTCGGACAGCAGGCCTTCGATGTCTTGCCTCTCGTAGCCGTCGAGGGCGCCCGAGGTGTAGTCGGTGATGGCGCTTTCCAGCGAATTGAACAGATCTCGATAGTCGACGATATAGCCGTAGTCCTTGTCGTCGCCGTCGAGCCGATTGACCCGGCAGATAGCCTGGAACAGGCCGTGGTCGCGCATCTTCTTGTCGATGTACAGGTACGTCGCGGGTGGCGCGTCGAAGCCAGTCAGCAGCTTGTCGACCACGATGAGCAGCCGCATCTGGCCGGGCTCATGCACGAACCGCTGTTTGACGTCCTTCTCGAACTGCTCAACCTTGGTCATCGCCGTATCGGCCGGCTCGTTGAAGTGGTCGGCGAGCATCTGACGGTAGATGTCGTACTGCCGCAGCCTCTCGGTCGCACCTTCGCCCGAGTCTTCCTTGGCGATGTCACCGGGCTGTGGCGCGTAGCTGGTCACAATGGCGCACTTGCCCCTAAAGCCGGCCTGGGAGAACAGCTCATAGAACTTGCAGGCCTGGTAGATGCTGGAACCGACCAGCATGGCGTTGCCATGCCGGTCCATCAGACGAGGCCTGGTCTCCATGTCCAGCAGAATGTCTTGGACGATCTGCTTGGCCCTGGGCTCCGAGCTTACGACCTTCTGCATCGTGCCCCAGCGCTTCTTCAGCTCGGCGCGGGACAGATCGGTCATCCCCTGAGTTTTGAGGTCGAACCACTTGTCCACCTGGGCGGGCGAGGTCAAGTGCTGCTCGATGTTGCGCGCCTCGTAGCGCAAGTCCAGCACCGCGCCGTCCCGGACGGCCTCGTCGAACTTGTACGTGTGGATGAAGCTCCCGAACGTTTCGATACTGGTCGCC
>WNFX01002869.1_pt1 | contig 26027 bp, 26 predicted proteins | sample 5400111 | NCBI WGS metagenome assembly WNFX01 (sample SAMN13153363, study PRJNA577476) | soil metagenome | isolation source: 40 cm soil or saprolite under grassland replicate 1 | place: USA:California | collected 2016-06-15
ACACACAGGAGTGACGACCCCCATGCTGAAAAATATTATGGCGATGGGGTTATTACAGGATTTGGAACAGTCAATGGTCGCCAGGTCTTTCTTTATGTATACGATTTTACGATCCTGGGTGGTTCGCTGGGAGAAATGGCGGGTAAAAAAGTTGTCAAACTAATGGATCATGCGATCAAAGCTGGTGCGCCACTTATTGGTATTATTGATTCTGGTGGTGCCAGAATACAGGAAGGAGTTTTGAGTCTAGATGGATATGGGGATATTTTTTATAGGAACACTCTAGCATCAGGCCTGGTTCCTCAGATCACTGCGATGATAGGTCCATGCGCCGGGGGCGCTGTCTATTCACCGGCAATGACAGATTTTGTTATCATGGTAGAAAATGTTGGTCAAATGTTTGTCACAGGGCCTGAAGTGGTAAAGGAGGTTCTAAGTCAAGAGGTATCTTTTGAAGAGTTAGGTGGCGCTAAGGCACATGCAACGAAATCTGGTGTGGCTCACTTCGTAGCGAAAAATGAATATGAATGCATGGACAAGATAAAGAAGTTGCTTTCATTTATGCCGCAAAATAATACTGAGGAGCCTCCGATACTTGACACGATAGATGAGCCAAATCGAATAGATGCAAATCTTGTAAATATTCTTCCGGAAAACCCATATGAGCAGTATGATATCAGACAAATACTCACATCAATAGTAGACAACGGAGATTTTCTTGAGGTCCATGAATTATTCGCAGAGAATATTCTTGTGGGTTTTGCAAGAATGGGCGGCAGGCCAATAGGAGTTGTGGCTAATCAGCCGATGTATCTCGCTGGTGCCTTGGACATCAATTCATCCAATAAGGCTGCTAGATTCATCAGATTCTGCGACGCTTATAATATTCCTGTTGTTACTTTAGTTGATACTCCAGGCTATCTGCCTGGCACGGATCAAGAACATAATGGAATAATAAGACATGGCAGTAAGCTACTTTTTGCATATTGTGAAGCAACTGTACCAAAGATAACTTGTATTATCGGTAAGGCTTATGGCGGTGCTTATATAGCGATGGGGAGCAAGAATCTGAGAGCTGACTTCAACTATGCATGGCCTACTGCAGAAATAGCTGTATTAGGACCCGAGGCTGCAATTACCATTATCCATAGGAGAACTCTCAAACAATCTACCGACGCGGTTGCTACCAAGAAAAAGCTTGCTAAAGAGTTTCGTGATAAGTTTGCTAATCCATATATAGCTGCAGAAAAGGGAATTATAGACGCAGTAATAGACCCTATGGAGACTAGACCGATGATAATTCGTGCACTGGAGGCACTTGCAAATAAGGTAGAGGCCAGACCTTGGAAGAAGCATGGGAATATCAACCTATAAAGGGTCTTAACAGTTGGTCAAGAAGATAAATAGCATATTAATCTCTAATAGAGGTGAGATAGCGCTTAGGGTAATTCGAGCGTGTAAGGAGCTTGGAATAAAGTCTATTTCTGTTTATTCGGATGAAGATGTGAGATCTATTCATGTTAAGAAAGCTGACGAAGCATATCATATCGGACCGGCAGCTGCCTCGGAAAGTTATCTAGCAATGGACAAAATCATTGATACTGCTAATCGTGTAGGAGCGGAAGCGATTCATCCAGGTTATGGATTTTTATCTGAAAACGAAAGCTTCGCAGAAGCTTGCGAGAAGAAAGGGATCATATTCATTGGGCCAAACAGTGAGGCTTTGGAAATCACAGGAGATAAGATGAAGTGTAAAGCAGTTATGAAAAAGGCAAAAGTTCCTTCTGTTCCAGGGAGCGATGGTATTTTAGATGATGTAGAGGAAGCAGCTGATGTTGCTCACACTATTGGTTATCCTGTTCTCTTAAAATCTGCATTTGGCGGCGGAGGCCGTGGAATTCGTCTGGCTAATAATGAAAAGGAGCTAAGAAAAGAGTTCGAAATGGTATCAACTGAATCAAAGGCAGCTTTTGGGAAGTCTGCGTTGTTCATAGAAAAGTACCTAGACAGAATAAGACACATTGAGTTCCAATTAATAAGAGATTCCTTTGGTAATACAAGACATTTGTTTGAGCGTGAATGCTCTATACAAAGACGACATCAAAAGCTTATTGAAATGTCGCCTTCTCCTGTTGTGGATCAAAAAACAAGAAATAATATCGGAGAGATTGCTAAAAGAGCAGCTGATGCAGTTGAATATCTAAATGCTGGTACTGCAGAATTCTTGAGAGACCAGGAAGCTAATTTTTATTTTATTGAGATCAATTCTAGACTTCAAGTAGAGCATCCTGTTACAGAACTGGTAACAGGAGTCGATCTTGTAAAAATGCAGATAGCCATTGCTCAGGACGAAGAAATTCCCTTCAAACAGGACGAGTTAAAAATGCACGGATGTGCTATCGAATGCAGAATTAATGCCGAAGACCCTTTCTATGAGTTTTCACCATCCGTTGGAGCAGTTCCAGATTGCAGTATTCCTTACGGACCAGGAATCCGAGTAGATACATACCTTTATCCGGGATGTACTGTCTCAGGTTATTATGATTCACTTGTCGCTAAACTTATTGCATGGGGTAGTGACTTTGAAGAAGCCAGAAAGAGGACGAGAAATGGACTTTATGAATTTACAATTGAAGGAATTAATACAACTATTCCTCTTTATAAAACTATAGTAGACGAGGAAAATTTTATTAAAGGAGAACTTTCGACTGATTATATAGATAGATTCAACTTAATGGATAAAATGCATGAGCTGACAAAAAAAGAGGCTAGTATGAAGTCTTCTGCAGCTATCGCGGCGATCTCGCTGCAATTGGAATTTGCAAAGACAGGGGGTCCAAGTTTTCAATTTCACAAAGCAAAGCCCTATTCTAACTGGAAAAGATCACAAGTGAACAGGTAATGGAGTTCATTGTAGGTGACACGAATGAAGCCATAAATGCAGAGATAGTTCATTCTCTTGGCAAGGAGTCAATATTAATAAAGATAAATGGAAAGGAACATAGCATAAAATTGCTGAAATCAGCAAGAGATGAATTTGAATTCATATTAGATAATTCATTTCATCATGCCAGGATACTTCGATCTACCACAGCAGAATTAGTAGTCTTGATTGATGGTCAATCATTGCAAGTGAAAAGACATTCAAAGCTCACTGAAGTCTTGGAAAAATCCTTATCGTTAGGCAAGGTTGCTGTTAGCCAAAATAACTTAACAAGCCAAATCCCTGGTAGAGTAGTTAGCGTAGTCGCAAATATAGGATCCTCTGTCAAGAAGGGTGATTCTGTAGTAATACTTGAGTCCATGAAAATGCAGCTCGGGGTTAAGGCTCACAAAGACGGTACAATTAAGGAGATGAAAGTACAACAAGGGAGCACTGTAGCCAGAAACGATATTATCGCAACGATCGAATAGAAAAGCGGTTATGTGAATTACGCTGCTGCAAATTTAGCTTGTAGTATGGCAAAGGAATATGCTAGTGAAATACTATATTTCCAGCGATCATAGAAAATGTTTGTTTCTATTATTTTCAAGTCTTTAGAAACTTTCTAATCTCAGCATAGTCCGGTTCAATCAACGGATCATCTGATACCCACCTGTATTGAACATTTCCAGCTTCGTCTATTATAAAGATCGAACGTTTTGCAGCGTTGTACTCTTTTAACGGGCCCAGGTCCTTCATAATAATGCCATATTTACTGATTGTTTCTCTTTTGTAGTCGCTTAATACTGGAAAATTAAGGTGGCGGTTTTCAACAAATATCTTATTTGCAAAAGGTCCGTCTACTGAAATGCCTATAATCTCAGCGCCGTAAGATCTTAATTCACTAAGGGAATCTCTAAAAGTGCACATTTCTGCTGTACACACAGGAGATTCTGCTGCGGGAAAAAAAGCAAGTATGATTTTCTTGCCTAAATATTGGCTAAGCCTATGTGATTTCATGTTAATATCGTGCAAATCAAAATCCGGAGCCTTGTCATGTACGTCAACAGCCTTTTTAGATGGTACAACGGAAGACATGTGCTATTGAAATCAATAATCAAGCATAATAATGCTTCTAAATAAGATCACCTTGTAGTGGTACTGGCACTGAATGGCGAAAGGTTCCGTAATTCTGTTATTATATCAGATAACACAGAAACAGTAAAGTCAATTTCGTCTTTGGTGTTTTGAGGTCCAATGCTAAGGCGCAACGAGCCTGTTATCTCTTCATACGAGAATCCAACAGCCTTCAGGACATGAGAAGGTTTCTGCTTTTTTACTGAGCAGGCAGAGCCTGTAGATGCAGCTATGCCGAACTCGTCCAATTTTATTATCAGATCTTCTCCGTTGACCCCAAAGAATGTGAAATGCGCATTTGCAGGCAGCCTACTACTATTGGAACCATTCAAGCGTGAATATGGTATATTCTTCAATATTTTACTGATAAGATAATCTCGTAATTTTGTGACATCTTCACGATAGATTTGCAATTTTTGTGCCGCAATCTCACATGCCTTTCCGAAGCCAACTATGCCATGCACATTTTCAGTACCAGATCTCAGCAAAGACTCTTGGCCACCGCCATGGATTAATGGATTCATCCTTATACCTTCACGAATATATAATGCACCAACACCTTTGGGACCATTGAGTTTATGAGAAGATATCGACAAGAGGTCGATCCCTTGATATTTCGCATTAATTGGAACTTTGCCTACAGCTTGTACCGCATCAGAGTGAAAAAGCGCATTTCCTCCTTTACGATGAGTAATATCAGCCAGTGCGCGAATAGGCTGTATGGTTCCAATTTCATTATTGGCAAACATTATGCTCACCAAAGCCGTTCTAGTCATAGATAACGAGTCCCCAAGCCGAAAGGGTTCAAGTATTCCTTCTCTTGTTACCGGTAGATATATTACTTCAAAGCCTTTTTTTTCAAGATGTTTCAGAGGCTCTAATATTGCCTCATGTTCTATACTTGTAGTAATTATGATATTTCTTTTGGCATCGCTCTCCATGATAGCGTAAGCGGTACTCTTGATCGCAAGGTTATCTGATTCAGTGCCTCCGGAAGTGAAGGTTATCTCATTTGGTTTAGCACCTATAAGCGACGCAACTTGCCTTCGAGCGCGGTTTATCCCTTGTAGCGCTTTAATCCCAAAAGAATGTAAAGATGAAGGGTTTCCGTATATATCTCTCAGATAAGGCATCATCTCTTGAAAAACTTCATCTAAAACAGGGGTAGAGGCGGCATTATCCATGTATATCGTAGCTTTTCTTCCCGCCGGCATGTTGGTTCTTTCTTCGGTCATTTGTTGTCTAAGATGAACATGTTTCCTGCCCTATATCCTCTAGTATCTATCGTCACAAATTTAAAGCCCTGTTGCCTCAACTTAGAATCTAGATCTTCCAATTTCTGCAAGTCAAATAACTTTGAAAGTTCATCTCTTCCTACTTCTATTCTAGCCACATCTCCGTGATCTCTGACCCTAACATGCCTAACACGAAATATCGTTTTTACAATCACTTCAGAATTTTCAATCTTTCGAAGTTTTTCCATTGTAACTTTTGTTCCTCTTGGGATCCTTGAGGCAAGACATGAATTAGGGGGTTTATCGTATATTGAAAGGCCACATTCACGTGCTATTTCTCTAATATCACATTTTTTTATCCCGATTTCTAACATGGGACTTCTTACGCCTTTTTCTCTTAATGCTTTTATTCCCGGTCTTTCTTCAGATAGATCATCCACATGAGTTCCGTCTACAATAAGCTCTGTAGCATGTTTTCTAGCCTCCAATAGCAGGTGATCTGCAAGTTCTCTTCTACAATGATAACACCGTAAACCATCGTTTTCAACAAATTGAAAATTTTCAAGTTCGTTGTATTTAATTACTTTATGATCAATCTTTATTTCTTGTGCAACTTTTGTTGCATCAGATAACTCTTCTACTGATAGTGTATTATAGTCGGCGGTAATGGCAAAAGCATGATCACCTAGCGCCTCTTTTGCAGCTAAGGCTACTACAGCACTGTCTACTCCCCCAGACAATGCAACGGCAACATTCTGATTTTTTTCCAAAAACCAGTGTACTAGCTTAGCAAGGTATTCATTTGCACTATATCTCAATTCCAATCTCTTTTCACCTTTTGAGTGATCGCTGCATTTGCCAATTCCATGGCCGTCTTAAGTGGGATACCAATGCTCGAAGCAATAACCTTTACATCCTCAAATTCAGGTTTCGTGGTAATTATCTTGCCAGTACTGTCTTTTGTGATCTTTGCCCTGACTTTGAATTGGCTGCCTTGAATGTCTAGAGAAATAGTGATGCCGCTCCTCGGGATGACGTAGCGTTGCATCTCATGTACCCTTATGCCGCCAGTTCCAGATTCTTTAAACAGCATATCCAAAACGCTACTAAGTCGTGTATGATCAGATATAACTCTAATGAGATAGGCCGGTCTATTTTTCTTTGATAGTACTGGGATGACAGCTACGTCTTTGAGTTTCAGTTGTACCAGTTCCTCAATCAGATTTCCTACAATCTCCCCGGAAATATCGTCGACATTCGTCTCAATTACAAATACATTGTCTGTATTGGTTTCGTTAAATAATGATGACTTGCCAATTACTAGCCTCAAAATGTTCGCGACGTGATCAAACTTCTGTCGACCTGCTCCGTAACCTGTTCTTTCAGGAGTAAAGTCAGGATAATGGTTGATGCTCTCTGAAGTGAGATTGACCAACATAGCGGCTCCAGTAGGCGTGGTTAGCTCACCGTGACCCTGCCCTCCAACAAGAGTGAAGGACCTGTTCTTAAAAATTTCAAGAATGGCATTGCTAGGGTTCGGTACTATACCATGTGAAAAGCTTAAAGTACCACTCCCTATGGCAATTTTGGTAGAAAATATTCTACTTCCAAATAGCCTGAGATCTTGTAAAGCTGTAGCACATCCAATCAGATCGGCAAAGGTGTCAACAGAAGATGCCTCATGTAATCGGACACTCCCAAATTCTTCTCCGTGAACGGCTGCTTCTGCTTCAATGAGGGTCTTCATAGATTCTAATACGAATGTCTTAGACCGCTGCTCCAAATCAACAGCGTTACAGCACGATTCAAGCGATCTATACATATCCATCCCCTTTCGATTATGAAGAGCATCTTTATACTCGAACTGAAATATCGTAGCACTAATTCCATTTAATGTTGTTTTAAGGAACGATGTCGCAGTTATTTTACTTCCTTTTAGGAAGTCTTGGCAAGCATTTATAGCATTAATCACTTTATTTTTGTTTGCTCCGGCGTCAATCAAGGAAGATAATATCATGTCACCTGAAATACCGGTGATTTGTGAATCAAATATTGCAATTCTTGTCATATCAAAGAAAAATTAGATTTTCATCTCAATATATTATTTCCCTAATAAACATCGATACTCATGAAGATTTTAATATAGCAGTATAAATGGGTAAGATCATATAATTCTAGCTGCAGTTGTCTTAATTAGGTAATTTCGATTAAGCGTCTCAGCTTCATCTTTTTTTATACAGCTAGAAATTTAAAAGCCGCACTTACACCATTCTTTTTAATGCAAAGAAATCTTAAGTAAAGAATCTGTTTGTTTGTGCCAACTAAATCTCAATTTGTTTCCCTTTTGTTTAGTTCAACAAACTTATAATTGCTGCATTACTTTTTGATTCTAAATGAGCATCACCATTATTGGATCAGGAAAAGTCGGTGCATCAGTAGCCCTAAATTGTTCTATGAAAGAATTGGACGATATATTACTCCTTGATGTTGTAAAGGGGCTTCCTCAAGGGGAGGCCATGGACATAAATCATCTCTTATCGGAAAGAGGGATAGATTGTAAAGTTCGAGGTTCGAACGACTACACAGAAATGACGGGATCTAATTTTGTAGTACTGGTAGCAGGGGTGGGAAGAAAACCCGGTATGACTAGAATGGATCTCTTGCAAATCAACGCTCAGATTGTAAGGGAAATTGCATCAAAGATTGTAACATATGCTAGGGATGCCATATTGATAGTTGTCACAAATCCACTTGATCCAAATACGTATCTTGCTTTAAAAGCCACACAAATGAAGAAAAACATGGTAATGGGCATGGGTGGAATGTTGGATCTGTCGAGGTTTAAAAGCTATATACAGGAAGCCACAAACGTTTCTAGAAGTTCGATCAATGCTATGGTGATAAGCGAGCACGGTGAGAATATGTTGCCGCTTGTGAGGTTCTCATCCATTGGAGGTATACCGCTGCAACATTTCATTTCAGAGGAAGTAGCAGATGCAATTGTTGAGAAAACTAAGAAAGTAGCATCCGAAGTAATCGCCTTGAAGGGAGCTACTATACATGCGCCCGGCAATGCAGTTGCTATGATGATAGAAGCCGTTGTCAAAAATAAGAGATCGGTTATTCCCATTTCGACTTTATTGGAAGGAGAATACGGCGAGAATGACGTATGCATAGGAGTTCCAGCCATAGTAGGTGCAAATGGAGTAGAAAAGATAATCGAACTTAAACTTAATGACTTTGAAAAAAGCGTCTTTACTAGAGGTATAAACAGTGTCAAGGATGCAATTCGATCATTTTCAGTCTAAAGCCTTTTATCAACTATTTCATAGTATAGTTGTAATTAGAAATGGATTTAAGAACCATAATGGAAAAATTTTCGGAAGGGAGCCTCACATTTGATGAGGTACAGAGACAACTTTGTATCCATTCAATAGAATATTCAGCCGATAATCTAGCTAAATTGGATATTGGACGAGAAATTCGGAGGGGCGTACCGGAAGTAATATTTGCAGAAGGTAAAGATTATAGAGATGTAGTTCAGATTATTTTTTCAGTACTTAAAAGAAATGGGATGGCTATTATTAGTAGGCTCACAAGGCGTGACATTCCGAAACTTTGTAATCTGCTAAAGAAAAGAAATTATTATGTAGAAGTAGGAGTTAAAAGTACAACTCTATTAGTATCATCCTCAGAGTATATAGAAAAAAAGAGCAGTCCAAAAATAGGCATTCTCTCTGCTGGCACATCAGACATAGGTGTAGCGGAGGAAGCCCGATTGATCGCCAAAGTAATGGGATGCTCTGCGGTTGTAAACTATGACGTAGGTATAGCAGGAATACATAGATTATTTCCAGCCCTTCAACAAATGATCTCTGAAAATGTTAACGCTCTAGTTGTTGTTGCAGGAATGGAGGGGGCTCTTGCATCTGTCGTAGCTTCCTTAGTAGATATTCCTGTGGTAGGGGTACCCACCTCTGTAGGCTACGGCTTCGGCTCTGGAGGACTGGCTGCCCTTGCATCCATGTTGCAGAGCTGTACAGTTGGTTTAGCTGTAGTTAATATTGATAACGGTATCGGTGCCGGTGCTTTTGCTGCGTCCATAGCCAAGCGAATCGCAGGAACAAACGCGAACATCATGCAAAAAACACCTAGATTTAAAACCTGTCAGCCATAATATCGATGCTGCTAAAACGTTTATAAGTGCTTTCGAATTTTTGGATTTTTACAGTAAATATAGTGGTGAATGATTAATTCTATGTATACACGTTCTCTCAAGAGGAATAGACAGAATAGAACGAATTATCGAAAAAGAGCGGCTCTTCTAATATCTAGACGCGCCTTTATAACCATACGAATTAGTAATCAAAATCTTCTGGCGCAGGTTTTGACGGCTGAATTAAATGGTGACCTGGTAGTAGCCTCGGCACATAGCAGAGAGCTTACTAGTCACGGGTGGAAGGGTTCGCTAAACAGCATTCCTACATGTTATTTGACAGGACTTCTTTTAGGCAAAAAATCATTAGTGGCAGGGATTAAGGATGCAATACTCTATACCGGCAAAACTCGTTTTACTTCTAGGGTTGCTGCATGTCTTAAGGGCATATTAGACTCGGGTGTAGATATTCCGGTTTCTCAAGAAGTTCTCCCTTCTGAGTCACGAATAAAGGGCGAACACATTTCTAAATATGCTCAATCGATGAAAGAAGACAAAGAGAAGTATGACTCTCGTTTCTCCTTGGTATTAAAACGAGGCCTTCAGCCTGAAGACTATCCTTCACATTTTGAAGAACTTAAGAGGATACTTAGCGGGATGTCCCATCACCCCGATAGTGAATCGCAAGAAATGAGCTTAACAAAAAAAAATAGTGAAAAGAGAAGTTCTAGGAGGACGACAGATAATGCTCCAACTACGAACGAAAACAAAACCAAAGGATTGGATGTAACTGGTAGGGGTACAAAATGACTCGCCAGCAAGGTCAACACCAAGAGTGGAAACCTCGTACAACCCTTGGATTAATGGTTGCAAGTGGCAAGATTAATTCGATGGATCAGGTCTATGAAAACGGGATGCGAATTCAGGAATTTGAAATAGTTAAACAACTTATTCCCGATATTAAGAGTCAAGTTGTCCATGTGGGCATGGTCCAAAAACAGACCGATGCTGGTGAAATGACACGTTTTAATGCTTTAGTTGCAGTAGGTAATGAGGCAGGCTGGTTTGGTATCGGTAAGGGAAAGGCTGCACAAATGCGAATCGCAATCGATAAGTCTACCAATGCAGCATACCTTAATGTCATCCCAGTTAAATTAGGCTGTGGCAGTTGGGAATGCAGATGTAACCAGCTTCACTCCATTCCGTTCAAAGTTCGTGGAAAGGGAGGTAGCGTAGTAACTGAAATCGTGCCAGGGCCTAGGGGTTTGGGGTTAGTTGCTGGAGAAAATATAAAAAGCCTCCTTAAGCTTGCAGGAATAAAAGATGCGTGGACCAAGACATACGGATCAACTAATACAATGTCGTCGACAACGAAGGCTGTTTTCAGTGCGCTTCGAAGTACATATGTAATGGGGTGAGATAGCGATTTGGCCTATTTGGTAGTTAGAATCAAAGGTACAGTAAATGTACCTTACTGGGCAAACTACACCCTAGAAAACCTTAATCTTGAAAAGAAATTTCGGGCAACTATATTGCCTGAGAATCCTCAATCATTAGGAATGCTGAGAAAGGTTAAGGATTTGGTTGCTTGGACTTCAGCCGATGTCCAAATAATCAGGGAACTGCTTGAAAAAAGAGGCAGAATGCCAGGTTCAAAACCTCTCAGAGACTCTGAGCCAGCAAAAGGCTACAAGAATCTCCAACAACTCGCCGAAGATATAGCCGGGGAGCGAGTAGCTATATCAAAACTTGAGGGTATAAAACCTTGGTTTGCATTAAGCCCTCCAAGGGGTGGTTTTAAAAGAAAAACTAAAACTTCTTACGCCCAAAAGGGTGTGCTTGGGGAGAACAGTGAATTGGCTGAGATTGTGAAAAAGATGATGTGAACAGATGGAGCAAGACTTAATTAAGGTGATACCATGATTTTAACCCATTCAAAAATAATTAAAAAGGAGATGACATGTAGTTATGGCTACTAGATTTAGGAAAAGTAGAAGGCAACGAGGAAGCCGTTATTGTGGATGGGGACAAATCGGTCAGCATAGACAATCTGGTAGCAGAGGCGGAGTTGGAGGAGCTGGAAAACATAAACACTTTTGGATAAGAACAGTGATTGAGGAACCCGACCATTTCGGACATGACAGATTTAATTCTCTTAATCGTAATCGAGCTGATAAATGGATCAATATTCAAGGCCTCGATACGATATTTGCCAAACATGGAAAGGTAGAGAAAGACGGTAAAGTTGTCTTGAATTTGACGTCTTTAGGCTATAATAAATTGTTGGGAGGAGGCAAGGTAGAAAGCGCTTATGCCCTACAAGTACAGAAGGTGTCAAAAGGAGCAAGACAGAAAATAGAAGCTGCTGGCGGCGAGGTGATATTAAATGAATACAATACAGAATGATGAGAGCATTTTTAGACGTAGCATAAAAGCTGTCTCGAAGTATATACCCCAAGTCGAAAAACCCAAGAAGAAAATATCACTTACTGAAAAATTTGTTTGGAGCGGTATAGCTCTATTCGCATACCTGATTATGGGTCAGATACCGTTGTACGGAGTTACAGCTGACCCGAAATTTGACTTTCTTGCCTTTGCGAGGGTAATATTTGCTGCGCAGCAGGGAACGCTATTGGAATTAGGAATAGGTCCCATAGTTACTGCAGGGCTGCTAATGCAGCTACTAAAAGGCTCTGAGCTGGTAAAGCTCAACTTCAAGAATCCAGATGACAGGTCATTATTTACTTCTGCTACGAAGATAGTGACAATTATTGTTATTGTAGCGGAGGGTTCACTATACGGAACAAGCGTGTACGGTCATCTGGTCGCCAGACCTGAGTTTGTTCCTATCCTGATCGGTCAGCTGATTGGAGCAAGCATTATTGTTATGCTACTCGACGAGATGGTGCAAAAGGGGTGGGGGCTAGGCTCAGGTATCAGTCTATTTATCATGGCAGGTGTAGCACAAGGTATTTTCTGGGCAGTATTTAGTCCGGTTCCTGCTCAAGATGGCCCAGTGGGCGTGCTTCCTTTCACAATTGATGCAGCGATCAACGGCCACATCAGCGACGCATTCTTTAGATCAGGTCAGCTTCCGAGCATATTCGGTCTAATAGTCACTGCCATCGTCCTTCTAATATTGATATACGTCCAAGGCATCCATATCGATATACCAATTGTCTCTACAAAATACAGAGGATTCACTGCTGTGTATCCTATCAAGCTCTTATATACATCAAATATTCCTGTCATTTTGTCCTCGGCTCTTCTTGCTAACGCAGTTTTTATGGGACAGATGCTGTGGGCTAATTACAATCCCCAAAATGATAATCCCGTTTTCAACTACCTAGCGCAATATGATCCAAGCACGCCGCAGACCCCTACAGGTGGCCTATTGTATTATGTCACATCTCCGAGGAGCCTTGATACTGCAGCACAGGATCCAGTAAGAGCTTTAGTCTACATCGTATTCCTGACTACTATTGTAACGATTTTCGGCAGGCTATGGGTCGAGCTGGGTGGACTGTCGGCAAAGTCTGCAGCAAAGAATTTGCTCGACGCTGATGTTCAAGTACCTGGCTTTAGAAGATCCGAAGGGTCAGTACAGGTCTTGCTGAATAAATATATTCCATCAGTAACAATTCTAGGTGGTATTGTCATCGGACTTTTGGCGTCATGTTCTGATGTTTTGAACGTATTCGGATCGGGTATTGGTATTCTACTAATGGTAGATATTTTAGTAAACTATTACAGCTTGCTAGTGAAGGAACAGGTAGATACCCATATGCCCAAACTGGCGGCCCTTCTTGGTAGAAAGTAGGAAGCGAGTAGTAGCGATAGTAGTCGGTATTGCTGGAGTAGGAAAATCAACGGTGATTTCTAGAGCAGCGGAATTATTACGTCAGAAAAATATTAAGAGTACTGTTATAGTATTCGGAACTTTAATGTTTGAAGAATCAAAAAAAATGGGTTTGAAGAACAGAGATGAGATGCGCAAGCTATCGATCGAAGATCAACATCTTCTACAAGATATAGCTGCAAAAAGAATTGCGCAGATGAATGAGGAGATTTTGATTATAGATACTCACATGTTCATAAATACTACTGAAGGGTACTATCCTGGTATTCCATCTAGACTTCTCGAGATTCTAAAACCCTCCTACCTGATCATGATTGCTGCAGACCCGGCAGAAATAGTTAGACGTAGAACAACAGACAACACACGCGATAGAGACATTGTTTCACTAGAAAATATACGAAATGAATTGGAGATTTCAAAAGCGATGGTTGCGACTTCCTCAGTTTTAACCGGATCTCCCTTTATTCTGATCGCAAATGACAACGGTATGATAGATAACGCGGCGTCAACTATAGTAAATGTGTTGGCTAAGGGGTCCTAACAAGATATGAGCCAACTAGATTCTATTATATTGCAGCTGCCAGGACTATCATCAGATTGTACTAAACACCCAATTTTTAGAGATATTGTCATGGCTATGATAATAGCCGGTTTGATTTAGGAATGAATTTTGCTATGGGTCTTACGAAAAAGGACAACTGATATAGAAAAATGAATAGAGTAATGAAGGAAGCTAATTACTGGAGAAAAAAATATACGGGTGCATTTAAGAAACACGGCAAAGTTCTGATTGAAGTATTAATAAAGAAACAAGTATACGAAAATAAAATTAGAATGGAAATGCAGCAACAACAAATGTGTCCTATGTTAATCTACAAAGTGCCATCATTCATGTTGTGGATTTTCGTTTTGCCAGCTATTTTTGGAGCTACTACCTCTCTCAGTCCAATTCATATCCCCTGGATAATGAGCGATGACAAAAATGTGCGTACTGATACTCAGCTTGACAACATTGGTCAACCTAAAGGGTCATTCATTGTCTCGGCTCAACTTTACCTGTGGGGGTGGCTTCTTATCACATCATTTGCGTTTAGTGGCGTCATTTCAAAAATTACCAAAACCTCTATGCCCAGCCTGACCAGAAATTGAAGAAACGAAGCGGATTCCAAAAGCTGGGTATTGTCATATCCGGGTGGCCTGCTGTCGGAAAGACCACTGTTGCAAGGGAGCTGGCACGAGAGTTTGGTCTAAAGCTCTATAATGGAGGCGATATTCTGAAAATGATTGCTAAAGAAAAAGGATATTCGATAACAGGGATGGACTGGTGGGATACAGATGATGCCAAGAAATTCATGGCTGAAAGGAAGGCAAACTTATTTTTTGATAAAAAAGTAGATGAAGCACTGTTGAAAATTATGGACAAAGAGAATGTTGTAATTACGAGTTATACTTTGCCGTGGTTAGTAAACCGTCCCTTTCTATTTAAGATTTGGCTCAAAGGATCTGAGAACAATAGGGCTCAAAGAATGGCCGATCGAGACGGCATAAGGTTAGACGCTGCACAAAGAATAATAGAAGTGCGTGATTCTGAAAACAAAGTGATCTATCGCAATTTATACGGCTTTGATTTTGGATCTGATCTTACAGTTTTTGATTTTTTTCTGAATACCGACTTAATTAATTTAAAATCCCTGATAGAAATATCCATAAGTACAATTAAGCACATTCTGTCTGATTCGAGAACCCATTGAATCTAATCCATACTGTGTTGGCAGTTCTCCTAGAAGTTCGATACCGTAACGTCATTTCATGTTTCTGCTGCTCTAGTCCATGACCTGGTCAATTTCGTAGTACACTAGAGCGTCATAACATAGCAAGTTTACAGCATATTAGAATATTCTATAACACTATAGCATGAGATTCTTAAGTAAACAATAGCTGTGATGTTTTTTATATGAACATGTGGCTTCCAACCACATGAGATATAGAAGTCGTGCAGAAATAATCGCGCGTATATTGGAGGCAGCTGACGGGAATGGTTCATCCAAGACCAAAATAATGTATCGAGTGATGCTCTCATATCCTCAAATAAAAGATTACCTTGGAACACTATTAGACTCTGGTCTCATTGAAAAGATGAGAGATAGCAACGCATTTAAAACAACTCAAAAGGGAATACAATTTCTTGAGATTAACGAGAAGGTGCAAAAGATGCTCCAATCCAATAATCTTTCTGCGAAGAGCTAATTCTGCATTATAGGGTGATTTTGAAGATGGTACCTAGGAAAATTGGGTAGTCTAAGTATAGGGGTCCACCGTTCAAGTATAAACGTAAACATAAGCCAAGCAAAAAATAGCTCTCCACTTGGGGGGTCTTCTTTTGATAATATATCTGGAAGGCTAAGTATTTTGTTCGTGCGGCAGCAAGCTCTAACGATTCAAGAAATAGCCTAGTCCAAAAATCGTATTTTACCCGGACACGATAAACAACGTTAACAGCTCGCCATCATAATAAAATGGAAACGCTGCCTAGAACGATTTTGAAGCATAGTTATGGTCAAAAGTATGCGCCAAAATGCGATTTCTTGAAAGGGCAATGATAAATCAAGATGAATAAGAATAAGAGATCCTAAGGACTTGCTTCCATGAGAATCCCAACATAATAGGTGGTTCTCAATCCTGGACAATAGGTAATAATATACATCACCTTGAATGCTCACTAATCATGAAAAAGCGTACAGTTTATGCAGCGATTACGGTTATTATCGTCTTTGTGGTTTTTGCTGTTTATTGGGGATTATTTAGACCTAATAATAATAGCGGTCCTGTAGATACGTCATCGAATGTAGAACTTGCTTCACGTTCTAAAGCTGATAGTATCGCTAGATTTCAACAGCTTTTTTGCGGCCAATACACTAAACCTAATTCAAATGAATTTATTGTTGAATATAGTCTTCCCGGACGTTGCGAGATGCCTCTTGGAATTGCACTTGACGGCAACGTTACGAATGTCTGGTATGTCTCGACGAAGAACGGAACGTTAGGAAGCTACAATATAAAGGAAAATAAATTTGATAAGGAATTTACAATCCCGGAGTGGAACGCACGAAAAAGCCCTATCGATTCTTCGCAGGTCTGGGACGTAAAGATTGATCAGAGAGGAGATGTTTGGTTTACCGATGAGAAGCAAAATGCGATTTGGCGGTTTATTAACTCCTCTCACGAATTTGAGATGTATATTATTCCAGAAAAGTCAAAATCCTTTGGAACAACGTATCCTGTAGCTATGGATTTCGATAGCATGGGAAATGTATACTTTGTAGGTATACGTTCGCCTTCGTTGTGGTTTGCTGACAAGGCTAAATTAAAGAACGGTACATCTGAAGGCATTTCTAGGATCCCAATCCCTACTGAGAAGTTTAAAGGGATGGATCCTGATCTAATAAGTACTGGGTCAGTTGCCTATGACACTAAAAATAATTCTGTATGGGTAAGCATGTTGTCATTTCAAAGAAAGGGTGAGATTTTCAAGTATAACATTGGGGATAGAAATTTCGAATCCTTTGATATGCCAAAGGAGTTGAATTCGCCAGTGGGAATTACATTAGATGGTTTGGGAAATCCTTGGATTACAGATCATGGAACGAGTATATTCTACAAACTAGACGCGTCGACTGGAAGCATTACGAAGTTTAGTACCTCGCAAGTTTCATCCAGAATTTTTGGTGACACCAGTAAACGTCCTGTCGGAGCCTATACTCTTCCTTATTGGATCAAAATAGGTGAAAACGGAGAATTATGGTTCAACGAACATGTTGGCAATAAGATAGCTCGTTTCGATCCCTCGAATTTGACATTAGTTGAATATTGGATTCCAAGTCAAAATAAATTATGGGGACAATGTTCTTTTACCAGCCAGAGTTGCGGAATTGCAAATGCCTTGCAATTTTCAGGGGGGCATAATGGTCAGCTTTGGTTTTGAAGAGCTAAATCTTACCCGTGGTAATAGTGCTGAAATAAAAGTCCTTGTTCAGGCCACTTCAGACGTTACTGTTAACATGACAGCAGCAAGCACGATCTCTTCTACTGGAGATATTTCAAATTCAACAGGCTACTTTAGTGAAGAATCGTCCCAAATCGGTGCTGGTAAATCAAAACAAATCTCGTTTATTTTTACCCCGTCAGCTGACGTGCTGCCAGGGGAATATACGCTAATGTTGGGAGCAGATAATAAAGTCGTTTCCTATCTAAAAGCAGTAAAAATAAATATATTGTGATAAATATCGTGCTGATTATCCTGCACGAAATGACAGGTTTCATAAAATGAAGCTTCTCATCTCAGATTTTTCGATCCAATACGTCGATTCCCGGCATTTCATCTCCAGCAAGAAACTTTAAGGCTGCTCCTCCACCCGTAGAAACATGGCTAACCTCGCCTTCTGAAACAGCAGCCCTTTTCATCGCTTCTAATGTATCTCCTCCACCGATCAGAGTCTTCGAGCCTCTCCAGAAAGCTAAAGCCATACTTTTAGCAACATTGATCGTACCGTTAGCAAATGCTCGTATCTCAAATTGGCCCATCGGACCATTCCAAAATACTGTACCCTGACCATGTCCTCCGACTGTCGATGAATAACGTTCAATCGTTTCACTCCCTATATCAAATCCTGCCATTCCTGTAGGGATATCGCCTTTGACCATTCTAGAATAAAGGTCAGCGGAAGAGGAAGCTACCACATGGTCCGACGGAAGAAGTATTTTGTCATCAAATGTCGATAACGCTCTTGTAACCCAAGGCAAATGTTCCGTATCAATCAGAGAGTTACCTGTATTCACTCCCTTTGCTTTCAGAAATGTATAGGCAGCTGCTCCTCCTATTACCAATTGATCTGCTTTTGGAAGTAGATTTTCTAATGCAGCTATCTTGTCCTTTATCTTTACCCCACCTATTACTATAGTAAGTGGCTTTAGGGGTCGATGCTTAATCATTGACAAATACTCTACTTCTTTGTACAAATTGAATCCAGCTAACCTCACATCAAACAGTTTTGGAGCACCGTATGTTGACGCGTGTTTTCTATGTGAAGTGCTGAAGGCATCATTTACATAAATTTCTGCTAGTGAGGCTAGCTGTTCAGAAAATGCCTTTTCATCAGATTCCTCTTCCTTGTAAAATCTCAAATTTTCTAGCAATAATATATCTCCCTTATTCATATGCTCTATTTCCTGATGAACCTTTCGTCCCACGCTCTCCTCAACAAATCTGACTTTGCCTTCTTCTATGATGTTAGATAATCTTTCAGCTACAGGCCTCAAAGAATAGTCATCTTGACGATCTTTTGGCCTACCCAGGTGAGATGCCAACACCACTTTGGATCCGCGCTTGGATAAGTATTCGATGGTCGGGATGGCCATCCTAATCCGGTAGTCTTCCCCGATAGATCCATTGGTGATACTGACGTTAAAGTCAACTCTTACTAGTACCGTTCTTCCATTGAAGCGATGATCTTCTAGATCTGATATAACCCGTAACATCCTCGTTCCTTGGATAATGGATTCTTAGAGTCGCACAATAAATTTTTTCCTACACCATTGAGTTGACATATTGATTATTCCATAGTATACTCATTTATTTTGGGCAGCGTTATTTATCATGACTTCATTTGCTAGCTCTTGCTTTCAGTTAACCCTTAAAGCATCAAGTATCATAAACCAAGAAACTATTGAGGAAGGGGGGAATTATTAGCAAGGATCAAGGAGTTCAAATTTTATGGAATTTAGAAGTAACTAAACTTTAATCATTGTCTACTAAAGTTTGCTCCTTTAAGGGTATAACCCGTGTCACAGTAGGACAACCTATTTTGCTAGCAGCCACCTTAAACCCCTGCTTAACGAGATTCAAATTACTGGCCATAATGTTTGCCTCAAATATTACTTGACCTGGATGAACTCTAGCGGCCAAGCCGGTTGATTTACCAAAAGCCCTCCTCATGCCTTCCTGCAGACGATCGGCACCTGCTGTAGCTATCATTTTGTTTTCTCTCAAGATCACATGCGGAAAGACTTTGAGCATAGAAAAGAAACTAGTCTCACCTGCTTTTGCCATGGTTTTATTTGCCGCAAGTCTAGCAGCTTCTAAGGCGTTATGCCTGATCTGAATCTTTTCAGTGACAGCCAATTCAACTCTATAATCATAATTATTCTTGGCTTCTCCAGACGAAAACCTGGCAATTTTAATCTGCGGTTTGCCGGAGATGTATTCTCTTCTCACATATGGCATCCCTCTAATTTCGCGATAGTTAACTCCTTTCAATTTAATCACTTATTTGAATATTTAAATGTGGTCTCAGTGTGATTTAATCGTTATGTCTTCCCAAAATGCTCCTATTTCAGATGTTGATTTTGCCACTTCCATAGAGGCATCTCTTGCTCCGAGAGGCCTAAAAATTTTAGTTCATGAAAAGTTCCAAGACCAGTTAAGAAATAAAGGATTTGGTGAATTGGAAAACTCTGAATATATTCTTCAGCCCTATGAAGCACTGTATTTACTCCATACGAAACGGTTGATATTATATAGTAAAGGGGGGAATAATATTGATTTCGATTCACTTATTGCAATGACTTTGAAACATGACAAGGATATCCTTACTCGGTTTCTGATTTACCGTGACCTAAGAAGTAGAGGCTATGTCGCAAAGGAAGGGTTTGGTTTCGGAGTTGATTTCCGTGTATACGAAAGAGGGGAATTCGAACAAAAGCCTGCAAAGTATGTCTTATTTGGGATTAATGAAGGTAGTGATATTCAAGCTAGCGTCTTCGCCAAGGCTATTGAAGAAATAGGTACAATGGGAAAGCTTGCTGTTGTGGCAGTTATAGAGAGGAGAGGAGAGATAATCTATTACAAAGTAACACGATTGCGTTTCGTAGGCAACAACAAATCAGGCCCAAATCAGGTACCTTTTTTTGCCACCAAGAGTTAAATACGAAGAGATGCCCTATTGCGAATGACGAAAATATTAAAGGGTAAGCTCTAGCGCACGTGAACTTTAAGATACAGTTAGTCACTTAACTTAACATATGACTTTCAAAGAAGTATATTGCAATGATTGTGGTTCTGTCTTGGCAAGATACAATGTAAAGTATTTTACTGACAACAAGATTGCAGAGTTCGTAAGGCTTCACCACTATTCTCACATCAAAGAAGGTCATTCTTTGGTGACGAGAACATCAGAAAAGGACTTAATGGAAAGCTAACATGAGTGATCTGTGCATTGCATCTACTACAAATGTTCCACTATCTTATTCAAACTAGTCCTAACTGGTTACGTTAACCGATTTATATTACCATTGATTATTAGTGAATAGTGAAAGGCAATCTATGTGAGAGGATAGTCAAATTAGATCCCCAAATACGGTTCGTTGGAATTGTAAATAGCAAAGGTGAGGTTGTGGAAGGGGGATATCAAGAAGGTGTTGAACCATTATTAGATGGCCAGGATGAGCAGATTATGTATATGCATTCTTTATCGAATATGGCATTACTTCACGACCTTAGTGACAAGTTAGGAAATGTGAAATATAGTCTAATCGAACATCAAAAAGTTGTATTAGTGACTTTTCCCCTGAACAGCGACATCCTTTGCTTATCGATAAGCTCAGGTGCAGACGTTGAAAAGATTAAGAACACAATTATGGCGATCATATCCTCAACAGATATAACAGCTAATCACAATCAAAAACAGTAGAACTAATACGAGTAGTATCCTCTAGAAATCAACCTGCATTGATATTTTGAACCATAGGTGTGATTGAGGCTCATTAGATCGCTTTTATCAAAACAAGTCCTAGTGCTTTACTAAAGTATCAAACGCCAAGGTTACTTCAATTGCCCAAATCTGATGCAGGGTTTCCCTGAACAGAAGCGAGTGCCGTATAATAATAAAAACAGTACGTCGAAGACAAGTGTGCTGCGGATGAAGTAAAAAGCTTTTTACTTATACTTGCTGATTCGTATTAATGTAGGGTGATGATGATTTTTCAGGCAGTCCACTTATTTTCTGGGTGAAAGCTCAGCTAAAGATGAAGTACAGTTACCGGACTTCTGAACCTGCACTGATTATTAATTCTGCTCCGGCCGGGATTCGAACCCGGGATCGTCGCCTTGAGAGGGCGAAATGCTTAACCGGACTACACCACCGGAGCTTGTGCAAAACTGGATCCTTTTCTTCTTATAAAACTTCTGCAAGACCCATAATCTATAAATTTCCGTATTTTGTAAATATTTTCTTACAAGCCCTCTGATTAATATCCAATCCAAGCTAATGGTAATTGCATAATATACCTAGCATACTTCAGGATTACATTAAGGAAAATATTGCATACCCAGTAGGTATTATCGGATGCAGAGCCACAGATCCAGAAACCTCTCTTGAATGTTGCGAATACGACTTGGCAATATTTGGGCAACAATCAGAATCTAACAAGGTCTTGAACGTAGGAAATCATACGATCGAATTAATTAACCTTCCAATAATTCATAGTCATGATAGGTTGGTTACAAAGGATATGATTCTGATGCCAAACAAAGAATGCTTGCTCTTACCCTCATTCTTATCTAGTCAAAATTATGCGAACCTTCTAAGAGCTTTTGGTAGAAAATTAATGATTAGCTCAGCTCTCTATCACCAAAGGATAATGAGCAATCTACACAAGTCTGATGTGCTGGCATCAATCTGGCTAAAATTATCCGCTTATGACTTTCTTGAAGGATTATTAGCGGTATCTGGTTTCAAACCAATGCCTATACATGAGTTGAGTCAGATTCGACAGTTGACGATGAAGAACCAAGTTGTTGCAAATGCCGTTAAGGACGCACTAGAATGCATAGGTCTTGAAAGAGCTTCAACAACATCAATTCGTAGATCTTCAGAAGGACTAGTGAAACTACGTTATCGACAATACGACACAGATTTATTTATTTCCAAAGTCCAGTATATGCTCAAAAGAGGCATGCTCTCAGATTGCTATTATTATATCGGAAAGATAGCCGCGAGAGATCTAATCAAAAATGAAAGAACTGAAAATTATGACATGAAATTGACCCAAACGGTCCTTGACCTAAACCATGACGTAATAAAAATAGAGAGGCTGCATGCCAATTTGTTCGTAGCATGCAAGCTTTTGCTCAATTATTAGCGAATTATCAATGGTGGATGAATTGACTGAATTGATTTGTTTTTTGCTCTGAGTTTTGCCTTGTATTTGAGATTACGTGGTTTAGTTCTTAATCTATATCCACAACAGGGACACCATAAACCATCCCATTTCATAAATATTTCACAAATTTGACAACGTTTCTGTCCACTAGCGTAACGTCCAGATCCAACAGGTTTTTGGGCTTTATGACGTACACATATACCTTTGCAAGTCATCTTCGTAACCGAATCAACATAATCTATGTGCAATTTAAACGGTAGTAGTGATGAATCATGATTTCTAAGGAGCATTATTGTAACCCATAGATGCGAAAGGAAGATTAATTATATTGCTTGCAGAGTCACTCGAAGTTTAACACGAATAGATTTCCAAATCGGCTAGCTTTGATATAAATTATTTTTTTCATAATAACACATTAGGATAATTTGGGTCTCTATCTAATGTATGCATAATCGTATTTCGTTGATTCCTAACCCGGCTAGTTAAATGGTCATGTTCTTACATCTGATAATCCTGATTATGCTTTCTTCTCCTCGAAGCCCCAATATTTCACTAATTCCTTCTCAAATTTAGTAGACTGATCATCATTTAATGGTTCGCCACAATTCTTATGGGTTGGTACTACTAGCATACCTGCCAACTTGAATTCTACTTCGTAGAAGTGAATTCTGGGACAGTTGCACATTTTATGCTTAAAATGAGCCTATCCCATAATTAATTGTTTATCAGTATCATAGTTGCCCGTACTTTCGTGAATGGATTGTGACGAACTTTAACTAGCTAGACAAGTTTAAATTTCTCAGACTATGGTATCCTCTACTGGGAGTATAATTAAGATATTAATTCCAATAAACATTTATCAACGTCATTGTCCTCTATTAACTCATGACAAATGACAAAGAGCGAAGCCTTGCAAGTATATTTTTTAATCCTACTTCTTTAGCAGCGATTTGTATTACTTTAGTACTAGTTGCTTCCATCGTTTCAGCGCCAGGTTTGTTATTACCTAAGAACGTCTATGCACAAAATAACTGGTATGTTGGTAAAGGCGCCAAGCCAAATATGTATGTCACGTACCGAATCCAGAACCACGATACCAATCAAGGTCAGCCCTTCCTGATGACTATTTATTTTAAACAATTTGACAACAAATCAATGTATTGGATTGCTCCTGTGTTCGTTGTTGATAAGGGAAAGGTCATTAATGGCACATTCCATTTAAGTGACCTTGATCTCAGTGTATTGGGTAGCTCCAAAATTCCACCAGAACTCTCTCCTTATAGAAGCGCATACACTAGCTCGTTACAATGGCTTGCAGCATTCGTTCCAAAACCAGGTCAGTCACTTTCTGCACCTTACTGGGGAAAGATTGCCTCAATAGGTGGATCGCCCATCTCTCCAGATGGTAGGGTTAAAGTGACTGTCCCAGCTGGTACTTTCGATACTGTCCTAGTATCATATCACAAGGGAGTAGATAATAATATCTGGGTGAATCCAGATTTTCCTTATCCCATAAAAGCCCAGACCTTTGCTGATGTGACTACTGGAAACCCGCCTGTTCAGTACTCATTCGAACTATTAGCGACCGGTCAAGGTCAACCCCCTGAACCAAAAAGTATGTTGGAGATTCCAAAGCCTCCTTTAACTCTGCAGACACAACGCGGGACATACTTTATCCGGCTTTATTGGGACCCACCAGTTATCGAACCTGGAAATACCACAAAGTTCGGCATTTTATTCATGGACAGATCACAGTCTGTACTCAACCAGGTAACATACGACTTCGTAGTAAAATCTTCAAACGATACTGTCCTTAAGGAAGTGAAGGACCAAAAAGCGCCACAGGGAACTGGAGTTCAGAGTGTAAAATTCAATCAATCCGGCCCGACTACAATTACCATCAATGTCGTTGCTGTTGGAGGTAATCCTATGGGAGAATTTGTTGCTGAGCTGTCGTTTTAGCCTCATTCCCTTACCCTTTAATAATCAGGTGAAGATATCAACAAAAGTAGTGTCTCCTAAGCAGCAAGTTTTTCTGATGGCTGGAATCCTGGGAATCTTGGGGGTAAGTGTAAGCGTAATAATAATTGCAATTGGCGGTGGGTTTTCAGGTCCTGGGCCTTCTATTCTAAATCCCCCTACCGCAGGTGATCTGTGGCACGTGGGTGAGGGTTTAACATCTGGAACACAACTCAACTATTCTTTAACTAGTCTGGATGCACACACTTCATTGGTAAATGCGAAAGTTTCTCTCACTTATGCTAACGCTACTTCCCAGAACGACTTCAAGACAATTATTAGAATAAACAACGGAACAATATTTAAAGAGGGCACAGTTTTCCTGTCAAAAGATCATTTGACCAATGTAGGAATCAGTGATAAGCAATTTCGTCCGTACTATGAGCCGATAGAGTCTTCAATCCTAAGCATCAGAGATATAGCAAGAGAAGCTAGATATCTGACACTTGGCGCGCCGTGGGATACGATTATTGTGGGTGTCTCATCGATTCCCGTTAAGATAACATCAAAGGAAAGAATAAAAACTACAGCGGGAAGTTTTGATACCTTCATCCTCAGTTATACCACGGGTTCTAAAACAAGTAGCATATGGTTAGCACATGGCATACCTTTACCAATAAAAGCTGAGGTATATGATGCTGATGACCGTCTTCAGTATAAGTACATTTTAACGGGAATGAAAAGGTAAATGATCTCATCGTGAATGAATTCAATAAAGGTTTCGGTCCCCTTGGAGTTCTAACCTCAAAAACCAAAAGCTAGAAGGCATGAAATCGAGCAGAAAAGCACTAGTACCGAAAATATACATTTGTAGTGTTTTAAATAGGTCAAAATAAAATAAGCACCCTTATCGAAAACGTTTGTTTTCGATTCCGCTTTTTATAGTAGTGTGGAGCATCTTTTATGCGTTAATAGACATTAATGGTGCCCCTCCTCCTCGGTAAATGGTGCAATAGTCACTATTACTTTTAGTCGGGTCCACAACCCTCGGTTGATAAAGTACAAAGAAATCATGAGTTATGCGAGTGTTCGTAAATGGATCACAAAACATATGCCTAAACCTTGTATCAGTACTATATGAGGATTGTAATAAAAGACAATACAGGTATTTGGTAAATGTTACACGTAAATATACAAGAGATTTTACTAACTGGAAATGCCTTTGTCTATCCTGTCGGTTTGACCTAACTAGGTCATGACTCTAGCTTGAAAGCTATAAAATCAATGTTGTCTAATAGACGTCAACATACTAGTAAGATAGGAAGAATCCCAAAAGCTTTGAAATATCTTTTTCACTCCTTCCCTTCTTACCAACAATTTTATGACTATTAATTACCTTTGTAGCAGACCACCGGGAGGCAAATTGCATTGCGAAGAAGACTTTGACTTGGAAATTACAACCTAAAATAGCAGAGTTGTGAAATAAAACCTAAGAAAGATAGAGCCCCCCAAAAAAAAGAAAATTACTCTTCTATTCTTTGG
>WNFX01003962.1_pt1 | contig 26026 bp, 25 predicted proteins | sample 5400111 | NCBI WGS metagenome assembly WNFX01 (sample SAMN13153363, study PRJNA577476) | soil metagenome | isolation source: 40 cm soil or saprolite under grassland replicate 1 | place: USA:California | collected 2016-06-15
CGCCGCCGCTCGAGGTCACGTTCGCGATCGTGGATGGGCGCTACAACGGTGCGGTTGGCTGCGGCAATCTTTTTCTCCAATCGGACATACCGGCGGCTCCCGTCGTGCGGTGGAAGCGAGCCGATCCGGGAAAACGCTATACCTTGATGATGCTGGACTTCGATGGGAATGCCAATGGATCGTGGCCGGACTCGGTTGCTCCGGGGCAGAACGCGCCGGTGCGTCATTGGATCGTGGGGAACATTCCGGGCGATCTGCTCAGCGGCACCGGCTACGTGGAGTCCGAGAGTGCTTCGAGCATCAAAATGATTGCCGTTCTGCAACCATACCGTGCTCCCCATATCCCGGTAGTTTCCGATCGATACGGCGTGTATTTGTTTCAACAAAAGCAGGAAATCGACTTCGCGGCGTTGCCCGACTCCATAACGAGCTTTGAACACGCAGTGTTTCTCGAAAAATATCGTCTGGGAGACCCCGAAGCCTCCAACTTTTTTGTGGCGATATACACGTCCGAATCGCCGTTTTCCGGCAAGGCCTTCCATGGAAACGATGTTTCGGGGGTCTGGCATCAGGGCTACGGGAAAGGCAAACTGGCTCCGGGTCAGTGGTGACGTTGCGCTGACTGTCGTAATGTCTCTCGACGCGCCCGCTGCATCCGACAGATCTGAAACAACGGCGCCCTCCGGCATTTCTTGCGTCCCCCAGTTTGCGCATCGAAACCGCAAACATTTCGCACCATTTTTGGGAGAAGACGAGCGCTGCCATGATCTGGCCGCAACTGTCGCAATTTCGGCCCAAAGTTTGGCGACCTTTCCGTCAGTGATTCGCGTACGCGCTTCCGGCGTAAGGGGAAGATCGGACGAGCAGGGGGCTCCATCGTTTCTGGCGACCTCGGAGGGGGAGGCCGAACCATGACGACTGGGCCATCCCAGCACCAGCCCGCAAACCAGAGTAGTGGGGCCGTGACTGACGACGCCGCCTCGGCTTCGCGGAAGGCGTTGCGCGCCCCGGATGCACTCGGGTCGCTCGGTGATGATCCGTTTCGCAAACAGATACCGGCCGGTCGCGCGCCGGCCGCAGCTCAGCCTCAAGCTTCTTTTCGTTTCCGAGGTCGTTCCTTTCTGGCATTCGCGCTCACTGCGGAACTGCCGATCGCGGATTGGCTTTCCGAGCTGGACCGATGGCTGCGAAATTCGCGAGGGTTTTTCGCCGGGCGGCCGGTGGTTCTCGACGTCTCGGGAGCAAAGCTCAGCAAATACGATTTCGCCGGGCTGATTGCCGAGCTCGAAAGCCGCGGCATCCGCCTGATGGGAATCGAGGGAGCAGATCCATCCTGGGTCGGTCCCGGACTGCCGCCGTTGCTCGAGGGCGGCCGAACGGTTGGCGCCGTCGACCCGGCGGATTCCCGTGCTTCCAAGAATGCTCGAACCGCGAAAGCACCGAAGCCGGAACCGACGTCGCTCTTGCTCGACAACCCGGTGCGCTCGGGTCAGACCGTGTTTTTCCCCCATGGCGATGTGACCGTGATCGGCTCCGTAGCGTCGGGTGCCGAGATCGTCGCCGCCGGCTCGATCCATATCTACGGCGCGCTGCGCGGCCGAGCCCTGGCGGGTGCCGCCGGCAACGCCCGGGCACGGATCTTCTGCAGCAAGATCGAAGCCGAGCTGCTCGCCATCGACGGGCTGTACAAGACCGCCGACGATATCGAACCCGAGCTTCGCGGCCGGCCGATCCAAGCGTGGCTCGACGGCAATACGATACGGGTGGTCGCGCTCGGCTGAAACCAAGAGGGGGACGCGATGGGGAAGGTCGTGGTGGTGACGTCCGGCAAGGGAGGCGTCGGCAAGACGACGTCGACGGCCGCCTTGGGGGCCGCGCTGGCGCGAAACGGGCAGAAGGTCGTCGTGATCGACTTCGACGTGGGGCTGCGGAATCTCGATCTGGTCATGGGCGCCGAGCGCCGGGTCGTGTTCGACTTCGTCAATGTCGTTCAAGGAGCCGCCAAGCTGTCGCAGGCTCTGATCCGCGACAAGCGCGTGGAGACGCTCTTTCTTCTGCCTGCGTCTCAGACCCGCGACAAGGACGCGCTGACCGAAGACGGTGTCGCGCGCGTCATCAGGGACCTGCGGCCGAAATTCGACTGGGTGATCTGCGACAGTCCCGCGGGGATTGAGCGGGGAGCGACGCTTGCTATGCGTCACGCCGATACGGCCATCGTCGTGACCAATCCGGAAGTATCCTCGGTGCGGGATTCCGACCGCATCATCGGCCTGCTCGATGCAAAGACCGAAAAGGCCGAAAAAGGCGAGCGCGTCGACAAGCACCTTCTGCTCACCCGCTATGATGCCGGCAGGGCCGCCCGGGGCGAGATGCTGACGCTCGAAGACGTCCTTGAAATCCTCTCCACTCCTCTGCTCGGCATCATACCCGAGAGCGAGGAGATCCTGCGCGCCTCGAATTTCGGCTCGCCGATCACGATCAGCAACCCGTCGAGCGCGCCGGCGCGGGCCTACGCGGATGCCGCCCGAAGATTGAGGGGCGAAGCGGTCGAGATGAGCATCCCGGGCGATAAAAGAAGTATCCTGAGCAAGCTGTTCGGGCGGAGAGCGGCATGAGGCTCGGCTTTTTCCGCCGCAGTTCGGCTCCGGTCGCGCGCGAGCGGCTCCAGATCCTTCTGGAATTCGAACGGCGGATCGGCGGATCGGACCTGATTGCGCTGCTGCGAGACGAGATCATCGCCGTCATCACCAAACATGTCACCGTGGATCCCGAGAAGATCCAAGTGAAAATCGATCGCGGCAAGACTGCCTCGATGCTGGAGGTAGACGTCGAGGTTCCGAACTCGTATGGTGCGCTTCCCGCGACCGTCACGGAGGCGATGTGACGAGCCATCCCTTCAGTCGAACCGCACAGGCAGGTCCATGACCCGGGTCCTCGTCTTCACCGCCGAGCTGGCGCTGTGGATGATGATCGGCCTCATTGCGGCGACGGTCCTTTTCGAATGATCGCTTCGCCGTAACCTCTGCGCTCCGCCAAGCTTGAGTCGAGAAGATTTTATCCGCGCTCGTCATGATGCGCTTCAACCTCGCTGACGTAAGCGCGCATCAGCCGTTCCGGCGGACATCCTCGACTGCGGCCTTCCATTTGTTCATGCCGTCATCGAGAATTGCGGTGGAGTTCATCGCCAACTGGCTCAGGTGAGCGTATCCGGCTATTTCCCGCTGAACGCGTTGCCCTTCGTTTTGCAATAATTCTCGCAAACCCTGCAGCTCCGCGACCAGCTCCTTGAGTTCGCTCTCGAGTCTATTGATCTCCTTGACCGACGAGCCCGCAACGCGCTGAATGATCGAACTGACGCCGCCCGCACCGGATTCGATTTCCGCGGGCGGTTTGGGGGAACCCGCTACCTCTCGCCTGATAACCTCCCGGATCTGTCCTTCGACTGTCGCAAACGATTGCGCGTCATCGGCGGGCGTCATGGGTCTGTGCATGTTCATGGAGAGTCCCTCGTCCGACATCAAATGGGCAGAGCCGCTGCCGAACCAGCAATCGATATCTGCCACTCGACAGCAATGCAGCCAGCACGCGAGGTACTCGGGCGAAGCACACGAATACTGATCAAGCCCGCGATGGAAATTTGTGCAAGTGACGCGTCAAGATTATGGCTTCGACGAGTCACGATTACGATAGTCCACAAGCGGGTTATTTTTATGGCCAGCATCCCCGCTTGGAATCCAAAATTCTGGGCTGCCGCGAGTTTATCGTGCCGAGTTTCCGCCTCAGGAGCCTGCGGGCCTGGTCAGGCGTGGGCTCGACGCGCCTCTCGCAAGCGGTAACCCACGCCGTAAAGCGTCTCGATCAGATCGCAGCGGGCATCGACCGCCTTCAATTTCTGGCGCAGACGCTTGATCACGCTGTCTATGGTGCGCTCATCGACGTAGGTTTCGTGGCCGTAGGCTTCATCCATCAGCGTGCCACGGCTTTTGACCATGCCGGGATGGCTCGCGAGCCCTTGCAGGATCAAGAACTCCGTCACGGTGAGCGGCACGGGAGTGCCCATCCAGGTGCAAGTCCGGCGCGCCGCATCCAAGCGCAAATCGCCGCATTCCATCTGGGCGGCGGGCGTAGCCTCCCGAGGGCCGTAGCCCGACCCGGACCTTCTTCGCCGCAACAGCATTTTGATCCGCTCGATCAAAACCCGCTGGGAGAACGGCTTGCGAATGAAATCATCCGCTCCGAGTCGCAAGCCCTGCAGCTCATCCGTCTCCTCCGCTTTCGAGGTGAGAAAAATCACCGGCAGATCCGATTGTTCTCGCAGGCGCCGTAGCAACTCCATTCCATCCATCCGCGGCATCTTGATATCCAGGACGGCAAGGTCCGGCTGAGTGGCTTTGAATCCCTGAAGCGCCAAGACGCCGTCGGAATAGGTCAGGACCCGAAAGCTCTCGGCCTCGAGAGCCATCGACAACGAGATGAGGATATTCTGGTCATCATCGACGAGAGCAATGGTAGACATCGGAATCCTTACGACATGTGACGCGGGCGCCGGATCGATTCCGACCGGCTTCGAGTAGTCTGCAAAAGGCGCGGTCCCGATCTCCCCTTCCAGCCCGTCCAGCCCACCGCGATCGGGACCGGCCAGGCTGACAATCTCATCGGCCATTATGGGGGGATCTGGGCTGGTCAATCGCCTGAGAGCGAATTTTGCAGCACGTTGCAATTATGACACATCCGGTCGCAGAAACCGGAGGCGAGCGGAGGAGCGGGTTGTCGCTCTCGCTTGGGTCTACGGGCCTCGACGGCGAATGGAGGCCTCTCGCCGTATGCGGCCGCGTAGGTCGATCGACTTGACGAGCTCGCGCTTGCCGGGCCTTGGCAGGCCAATGGGCATGTCAGTCACGCCAAACGCTGAACGCCTCCTGGAACGCGCGTTCGCCGGCCGCGCCCTTCTCGAATGCCAGGATTGCACGCCTGCCGTTCTCGTAGATGAGCGGAATATCGAACCAGGGCTGCTCCTTGAGCATTTGCAGGTTGCGCTGCATGTCGCTTTCGGTCGCCGAGAGGCCAACGAGGAACAACCCGGAGGTCACCTTTGCGGTGGCTCCGGCGAGCCGCGACCCGTTCGTCTGCTCTCCCGATTTCATCAAAAGCGCCGGAATGCTGGAGATTGCACCAAAGTCGGCAGGAGACTGAGATGCGATCTCGATCGTATGGCTGGCGGGCAGCGTCTTGTCGGGATTGCGGCGGAGCGAAACCGTCATGCGCATATGACGCTCCGGGATTTCCAGCGAGGCGCGAATCACAAGCTCCGGCGGTTTGCCTTCCGGCGACATCATCTCGGCTTTCCAGGCTACCGATCCGGCGTAACGTTTTCCCTGTTGGTCGACCGGATCTTCCTCGTACAGCGAGGCGCTCTCAACGGATACGGCCTGTCCCGTCTGCTGCCCCGGACCGACGCGGTCGGCGATCTTGGGGCGCGGGGGATCGATTACGCGCTGCCATTCTGCAACGGGACTCCCCCCGAACCAGGCTTTCACCTGATCGCGCTGCCAATACAGTGCCCAACCGAGCGCAACGGTCGCCAAGACTGCGAGCCAAGCAGTGATGAGGGCCACGAGGTGGATGAATCGACCTCCGCGTCGGGGAGCATTCGCCGGCGGCCGAGGCTGGGCGGGCCACCGCAAGCCCCGCGGGGCACTACCTTGACCTTCAGGCACCAGATTCGGCGCCTCGATTCCTGTGGCGACGGAGGACCCATCGAACCCCGCGGCACGCGTTCTTGCAAAGGTCCGGCGCGCCGGCTTCGATTCGCCGAATCGGTCGCCCGCGGCGGGGACCGCTGCGTCCGCCTCCACCCTGCGAACCGCATCTGCCAAGGACAGGCGCTCGCGCAGAATCTCCGGTTCTTCAAGTGGCGGATCGAGCTCCCGCAGTTGCTCGACGAGCGCGGTCAGCACGCGTTCGTACAGAGCGCGTCGAGATTCGGCGCTATTGTCGTTCAGGCCGGCGATGCCCCGGGCGATCACGGGATAGTAATTGGTCATGAGCGTGCTAGAGCTCCGCGAACTCTCCTCTGTGGACCGGCGGGCATCCGGCCTCGCCATGCGCAATTTCAAAGCCCGTGGTAATGGATGGCCGCGATTCCGTTTCCATCATTCGTCAGCAAATATGGCACCCAGATGCGCTTGGCGACGCACGCCGAGCGCCCGTGGAAACTTGGTGATCGAGACCGTCCTGCCGGGAGGGGTCATGTCGCCCAGCACGCGAATCATGCGCTCAGTTTGTGGCGCGTGTGAGGTAAATTCATGAAATACACCAGTTCGTGCGAACGACATCCGGCGAACTTCTTATGATTGAATGCTGGTACTGGTTGCTCGACCGAGGCGATCCGCGTCATGGCCCAACACGCCGGCGACCGTGCGCATGAACGCCATCATGACGATGAACAGCAATCCGGTTCCACGAGCCGCGAGCCACCGGGGACGGAATTTCACCCGCCACAATCGCCTTATTGTCCGCTGCAACTTCGATCCTCTTGCAAGCCCGATACGTGAACCGTTCTCAGTTTCCGCTTGCGCGGTTTAGGTATTTTGCGTTGCTGCCCTCGGCACGGCTTACGGATCGCGGCGCCCCAATCATGACCCGCGGGAATCATAAATTCGCCCGACGACAAGTGGAGCATCCCGAATCGCGATTGGGGTACGGTTCAGTGGAGTGCGGCAGATGAGCAATGTCATTAACTTCCAAGGTGACGCAATCGAGTGCCTGCGCATGGCGGAGCGAGCGAAAGGCCCGGAAGAAAAGTCCGTGCTTGTGGACTTGGCGCGGGCATGGGTCCTGCTGGGCGAACAGTTGAAGCATTTGCACGATGCGAACGGCTCCGATTTGCCCAAGCCGAGCCCCGTAAATTAGCTCCGTGTTGGATTGAATGAGTTCGACGAAATTCGCTGGCATTTGAGGGCTCGACATGCTTCTCGGCGCCTGGGAGGGTCATCATAGGTCCTTGGCGAAGGCAATCAGCTGGCGCGTAGCAGGAAGTTTGGATACTCTGGTGTTATCGTATCTGGTGACAAGAAATCTCCTGCTCGCAAGTTCGATCGCGAGCGCCGAGACCATCACCAAAATCGTGCTCTATTATGTGCACGAGAGAGCATGGACGACCATTCCGTGGGGAAGGCGCGCACGAAAACTTCGCAAGCGCCTTCACTTGCGAAGCTGGATGGCAAAAGGGCTAACGGCGGCAGCGGCACTTGCGGTTCATCTACGTCACCCCTGCATTCCGGCCAGGCTGGGCGTGATCGGGTCCTTCTTATTTTGTTTCGCGATCATAATGACGCCGCCCCAGGCCCAATTCAAACATGCCGGCATAACGGAGTCGCTCACGGCGGCAAGGAACGACGAGGCTGGGCTCGCGGCCAGTGGGCTGCTCGAGCACCCGATGCCCGGCCTTCCTCCTTCACAAGAGGTCTCCGATCGCGCTCCAGAACCGGCGAAACTCGCGCAATTGACGGACGCCGCCACGCAAGTCAGGGAGGAGCCGGAAGTCGAAACGCCACGGCGCAACTTGCTCGATCACGATCACGCCAAAGAGGTTCAGCAAAGGCTGAACCGACTTGGTTATTTGTCAGTATCCGCCACCGGCGTGTGGGGTCCGCTATCCCGCAAGGCGCTCAAGGCGTTCAAGTCGGATCACGATTTGTCGGCGGATGACGTTTGGGACGAAGCCACCGAACGCAGCCTCTTCAACGGCAGCGTAGAAAGGGCGGAGCCATTCATAGGAATCTGGGGCGTGGACGCGAGTGCCTGTTCGCCCAGGCTCAATAAGAAAGGATTTTTGCCCGCCGTAATCGATGGCCAGGGCGCCTGGGCCGGCGAAACATTGTGCACCTTCGAGAGTAAGAAGCGCACCACGCGCGGATGGGAGGTCGTCGCCAATTGCTCCAATGCGCAGGATCGTTGGACGGCCAACGTCCGTCTGATGATCATCGGCGACCAGCTGATTTGGGCGAGTGAGCGGGGCTCGCAGAGCTATCTGCGTTGTCAGCCGGGACTCGGCGTTGCCCGGGCTTTCTAGCGCATCGACTAAACCCACAGTCAGGTTTGTGCGCGCTCGAGCTCCTCCCGCGCCAAGGATTGAGGCCTATGATGCGAAGCGCAGCACGGCCGCCAATCCAATTGTGGGGGTGATCGAAACGCCGGACGCCTCACCCGGTCCTAAATCCACGTCTTGGCCGGGTAAACGCTACGATCTTTTTTAAAATGCGGTGATGTATTTCACACACTCGCCATAACTCTGGTGCCAAATTGACTTGGGCTGGGGTGGGTGACCCATAGTGACGGGAAGGAGCTTGGCATGCTCCGCGATTCTGACCCGGCGGAACGCGGCTTTGTGCCCGTCCCATTCAAAATTCGGATTCTGTACAGGATCGCGCGATCCTGCCGGACCGTTTCGCCGAGCGGACGGCTCCCCCGAGCGGATCCGTTGGGAAGCCTTGTGGCATGCAGCATGCCAGCTGGGACGCGGTGCCGGTGTCCGACCAGGTGGGGCAGGCTGCTGAAGTTGCGAAACTGGTGCGGGTAAGTGGTTCCGTCACCATCATACGTGCCAACAGAAGCGCTCTCGACGCGAAACGCGGCGATCTCGTCCACCTTGGCGATATGGTCCAGACAGCAGCTGATGGTGCGGCCGGCATCGCCTTTCCCGACGGCACCATCTTCAACCTTGCCGCCAGCGGCCGCATAGCGGTCAGCGAGTTCCTGTACGACCCGAGCGGCACGTCCAATGCGGCCCTCGTCAATGTGATCCAGGGGACGTTCGCCTATATCGCTGGGAAAGTCGCGGCTACCGGCAACATCAATATCCACACGCCGATCGGAACCGTGCGGATAGGAGGCAGCGCGCCAAGCAGCGGGATCGGTATCTTAACGCTGGCCGCTCTGACTCTTTATGGCGTTCGGGACATGCATGCGATGGGAGGGGATGCGGTCCTTGATAATGATACGATAGACCCGACAGACCAGGACGACAAACCGCACGGCAAATACGGCACATACGTTCTCCTATCCAGAGAAGACCCATCACAGGTCCTCGGCGTCGTCGACAACCCCGACATCGTGCTCGTCCTTCGCGCAAAGGGCTCCGCAGCGGAATATTTCACGATTACACCTGGGCAAAGGGCGGAGTTCCAATCAGCTTACCGGGAGGCATTTCGCACTTTCTTAGCCGGGCAAGAGGACAATCTTTTCAACCGGGCCGGACCAGGTGGCTCGAGCACGCCTCCTGGAGGACTTTTAGCTCCGCTGCTGTTCGAGCAGTACGGCAACGGCATACCCCTTCTAAATATCAATCTGAACGCGACCGACGTTCCCTTTATTACGCATGACCTCATTCCTCCGCTCCCTTCGCCGCCGCCGCCGACTTTGACGGCACAGCCGGTTGGTGGCGTGGAAGGGACCTTGATACCGCTCAACGTGGCAGCGTCAGGCAATGGCGGCACCGTATCGTCGCTGGTGGTGGGCAACATTCCGGTGGGAGCGACGCTGAGCGACGCCGCCGGCCACACCTTTACGGCGACCGCCGGCAACACGTCGGTCGATATCATCGACTGGACCCTCTCGAGCCTGACGATCACGCCGACAACCGACACCAATTTCGCCCTGAGCGTGACAGCAACGGCGACCGATAGCAGCGGGCAAACGCATTTACTGAGTACTACCGAGCGGGTGACGGTCTACCCTCTGGCGCCCACGGTGTCAGCCGGGGAGGTGAAAGGGCTCGAAGGGAGCGCCATTCCCTTGAAGATCACCGCCTCGGCCAATGGCGACAGCAGCCTGTCGTCGCTCTTGATCGGCGATATCCCGGAGGGAGCGACGCTGAGCGATGGTACCGGTAACACCTTCACGGCGAGCCCTGGCCACACGTCGGTCGATATCATCGGCTGGAACCTGTCGAGCCTTACGCTCACGCCGACGACCGACACCAATTTCACCTTGAGCGTGACGGCCACGTCGACGGATGGCGACGGGCAGACCAATACGGCGAGCACCACCGAACTGGTGACCGTGGATCCGCTGGCGCCGACCGTGACGGCGGTGTCCGTCGAGGGGATCGAGGGCACCCCGATCCCGTTGAAGATCACCGCCTCGGCGAATGGCGACAGCAGCCTGTCGTCGCTTCTGATCGACAACATTCCGGTAGGAGCGACGCTGAGCGACGGTACCGGTAACATCTTCACGGCGAGCCCTGGCCACACATCGGTCGATATCATCGGCTGGAAACTGTCGAGCCTAACGATCACGTCGACGACCGACACCAATTTCACCCTGAGCGTGACGGCGACGTCGACGGATAGCGGCGGCCAAAGCCATTCGGCTACCAACACCGAACCGGTGACGGTGGATCCGCTGGCGCCGACCGTGACGGCGGTGTCTGTCGAGGGGGTCGAGGGCAGCCCGATCCCGTTGAAGATCACCGCCTCGGCCAATGGCGACAGCACGCTGTCGTCGCTCTTGATCAGCGATATCCCGGAGGGAGCGACGCTGAGCGATGGCGCCGGGCACAGCTTCACCGCGAGTACTGGCAACACTTCGGTCGACATCATCGGCTGGAACCTGTCGAGCCTGACGATCACGCCGACGACGGACACTAGCTTTACCTTGAACGTCACGGCTACGTCGAAAGACAGCGAAGGCCAGACGAATACGGCCAGCACCACGGAGTCGGTTACGGTCGAGGTTCCGGACGATCATTGGAAAATTACCTCGAACGGCAACTGGAGCTCAGATCCGCATTGGACCCTCGCATCTCCGACTTCCACCATGACTGCTGTGATCGATGCCAATGCGATCAACGGCACGAGCAGCAGCTATACCGTCACCATCTCGCAGCCGGCCGTCGCATCCGCGCTGATTGTGAATGATGCCCAAGCCACGGTTCGGGACGATGCCTCGCTGACGCTGTCCGGCACATTTACCGTCAATGCCGGTACTTTCGAGCTCAATAACGGCGGGTTGCTGGCGGCGTCGATATTTATAGGAACGAACGGCACGTTTCTGGTCTCACATGGCGATTACACGATATCGGAACCAATCGCCGATTACGGCATGATAGAGGTTGCCCGCGATACGCTGCAAATCGCCGGGACCCTTTCGGGAACGGGCGCGTTCAAAGTCGATTCTGGGGCCACGCTGCAATTCAGCGGTTCGGACACGATTGCCGGGACGCTGACCGACAACGGCAAGGTCGAAGTCGTGAGCGGCACGCTGGAGGTCGCGGGCAGCATTTCGGGAACCGGAGTGTTCCAGATCGATGCAGGCGCCACTCTGCAGCTTGATGGCTCGGACAGCAACAATGTGGTCTTCTCCGGGGCGACAGGCGAACTTGTGCTCGAAGATCCATCGACCTTCAGCGGCAAGATCATAGGGCTCTCCGGGAGCGATACGATCGATCTCACGAACATCAGTTTCGGAGCGGACACCCGAGTAAGCAACGTCACCTATTCCAAAGCCACCAATATCACGACCCTCACCGTGACTGACGGAACGAACGTAGACAAGATCCAACTGGTAGGGAATTACACCGGCTCAACATGGACGCTCTCGGATGACGGCGGGAACTTCGGAGAAGCGCTTGGCGATTCTTGGGCTGGCGTCATTTCTAATTCGATCAAGCAATTCGATAACGCGCATTCGTTCGCACTGGATACACTGTTGGCTCACCATCAAGACCAGCTGGCGCAGCTGCAACAATCGCTTCAGGACGTGACGGGGCAGCATAATCCTCTTGTCAATAACGGTCAGCTACAAGATACGATTCGTGACCTGACAGGCGGCCACAACCCGCTGGTCAATGAGACTGGGGGCGAGGACCTTCACTTCGGTATTTGGCATCACGATTTCATCATTCATACGTAAGGACTTGACCAAGCCAGATTGCGGATCGGAACCGCGGTGGTCGTCGCCGCTATAGCCCTCGCGTTCGCCTGAAATCACAAGCCGCGCATCTTGCGATCGGCCCAGTTCTTGAGATCGCCGACCGTAAGTGTCCCCAGGAACGGATTGGCGGTCACGAGCTTTTCGCGTGTGGTACGGCCGCTTGCATCGGCGCTCGCCATCAGCGCGGCGGCGTCGAGATCTTCCGCACCGGACAGGATCGCTATGGCTCCTGCGGGGCCGGCAAAATAGGTCAGGTAGAGCGTGCCGGGCGTGACGGAAAGGCCGCGTTTGCTCAGCATTGCGGCGTTGCGCTCGACCAATCGCGTTGCAATCTCGCGAGAAAGTTCCAGTTCCCGTCGCAGTTCCAACAGCTGCTTTTCGTTGCGTCCTTTCACGAGATCGGGCCGGTGCATCCGGATCGTCTCGAGCCATGTGCCATCGAGAAACTGACCGGCACCGGTCGCGCTCGACCGTCTGTTCTTCGCATTCGGGTCGCCGTTGGATTCGACGATGAGGATCCGTTCGACGACTGCCTTGACGGCCGCGTGGCCGGTCAACGGTGGTTCTGCGACCAAGCGATACAAGTAGGTGCCGCCGATCCATGCCAATCCGAGCGCGGCGATCAGTGCAAGCGTGAGGAACCCGACCGGGATCTCACGGTCCTGGTCAGCCAGGTTCGGAGCCCATGCCTCCTCGGGACGAGGCGGCTTGACTTCATATGTGCTCTCAATCGGATCGGTCTCGAGCGGCGGCGCGCCGGGCTCGGCGGGGCATTCCTCGCTCATTCGATCCGATCCGGGGCCATGGCACGTCCCGGAGGATCATCAGGCCAGGACCTGAATCGAGACTTAACGGGTGGCTTAGGCGGCGCGTCGGGCTCAGCAGGAACGGCGAAACCGGTCGGCGGACTCGAGCATGCAGTGTTCCGATCCACGAGCCATGACCCCGGAATCCGCCCCCGAAGTCGCAATCCCCTCAGATCGACCGTCTTGCCCCGGGTTCCTTGCGCGGTGCCGATCCGCGCCAGGGCATCACGAGATCCGTTGGCGTCAGGGTGTTCTGAGAGGCCCCCGCGGTATCGCCCGCGGATTTGCTGCGGCGCTGCGCGCCGCGTTGGGTGAGGAACTGATGGAGATTTCGGCAAAGCTTGGCGAATGCCTGAAAGCCGGAGCAGCAGGCGTCGAGCTGCCGCGGACAGATCCGGCCCGTATCGGGGCTTGCAGTCTTCGGGGCGGCCGCTTGCGTCGCGCTCGTTGATGGCTCAAGCGCGCCGGGCCGGAAAGCCGGGTTCGGCAACAGCACGATCACCACGCCCAGCCAGAAGGCCATTCGAAGCAAGAGCCTCATGGTCCTCGCGATTCCTTCTCGGCTGAAGTGCGCATCACAAGCAAGATTTTCAGTGCCAAGAGTTCCCAAGATCGCCGAGACCGTCGCACCCGCCTTCCTACTTCATATGATGCAACGGCCGAGCACATGAGCCAGCGGCGGGGCCGCCAGTCTCCCGAATGCGGACTCGCAGCCCAACGGCAGCACGCGTTTGCCGGACTGTTCGTCGCGGGTGGGCATCTCCCGCTTCACCACGGCCGTGACATTGCCCATCGGGTATCCTGGAGACGCGACGGAGCGTTGCCCACCCGTGCTTCCAGTCGGAAAATCAACGACTTCCAGCGGCGCATTGACCGGCCTGGAATCGCGTTGTGTGCGAACCGGCGCCCAGCGGTCGCCCTTGAGCCCGCGGTTTATCCTGATACTCGGCCCCGCGAATTCCCCCGCCGCCTCGGGGAGCTCAAAAGCCGGCCGGAAGTTTCCGATCGTCGCGGCATGATCCATGACCAGGACGGCGGCCAGCGCGCCCGCAACGTAGGTACTCAGATTGGACACGGCGCGAATCCTGTGATGGCCTCGGCAGGCCAAAAACTCTAATCGTGCGCGCCGCTTGCGGGAATAAACGTTTCTTTAACGTTCGCATAAACCTTTTGTTAAGGTTAACCGGAGCGGGCACAAAGCGCGGAAAAGAACGTAGGGAGGGCGGGCATGATCCTGTTGCGCAATGCATCGATCGTCGACGGAGCCGCGGCCGAGCCGCGGCCGGGCATGAATATTCTCATCGAGGGCGAGATTTTTCGCGAAGTCGGCGACGCTCCGATCGACACTGCCGCGGATGCGATCGATCTTGCCGGCAAGATCGTGATGCCGGGCCTGATCGATTGTCACGTCCACGTGGTGGCGACGCTGGTCAACTTGGCGCAGAACGCGCTGCTTCCCGACTCCCTCGTCGCCGCGCGCGCGAGCGTGATCCTGCGCGATATGCTGATGCGCGGCTTCACCAGCGTGCGCGACGTCGCCGGCGCCGACTTCGGCCTCAAGCTGGCGCTGCAGGAAGGCGCGATTTCGGGCCCGCGCCTCTTCATCTGCGGCAAGGCACTCTCCCAGACCGGCGGACATGGCGATCTGCGCGGCCGCTTCGACGCGCGCGAGGCGCGCTATTTCGGGCGGCGGCTCGGCGCGCTCGGGCGCATTTGCGACGGCGTCGCGCAAGTGCGCCGTGCCGCCCGCGAGGAGATCAAGGCGGGCGCCGACCTCATCAAGATCATGGCCAACGGGGGCATCGCTTCGCCCACGGACCCGATCGTCTTTCTCGGGTTCTCGCGCGAGGAAATCGCCGCGGTGGTCGAGGAAGCCGAGATGGCCAATACCTATGTGGCGGCCCACCTCTACACCGACGAGGCGATCCGCCGCGCGGTCGAATGCGGGGTCAAGTCGGTCGAGCACGCCAACCTGATCACGCCGGCGACCGCGGAGTTGATGGTCGAGCGCGGCGCCTGGGCGGTGCCCACCCTCGTCACCTTCGAGGCGCTCAAGGAGGAGGGCGCGCGGTACGGCCTTCCGGAAGTTTCGATCGCCAAAATAGACGACGTGCGCCTGGCCGGGCTCATGTCGCTCGAGATCCTGCGCGACGCCGGCGTGAGAATGGCATACGGCTCGGATCTGCTGGGTGAGATGCATCGCCGCCAGTCGGAAGAGTTCACCATCCGCAGCCGCGTCTTGCCGGCGCAGGAAATCATCGCCAGCGCGACCAGCATCGCCGCCGAAGTGCTCGGCATGGGGGGCAGGCTCGGCACCATTGCGCCGGGGGCCTATGCCGACCTCATCGTCGTCGACGGAAATCCGCTCAAGGATCTCGGCGTGCTCGGCGGGCAGGGCGAACGCATCCCGGCCATCATGCAAGGCGGCCGCTTCGTCAAGAATCGGCTGTGATCGCCGTGGCTTGCCTTGTGCGCCCGGAGGTTCGGCTCTAGCGTTCGTGGCTGCCCGGAGACCCAATGCCGACCAGCGAAATTGCTGCGCGCCTGCAGCGGCCCCGGCCGCGGCCGTCGCCGCTGCGCGCCGCGTATCTTGCCTGCGTTGCGCTGGTCTTCCTGTTCATGTTCACCCCGCTGATCTTCGTCATCTGGGTGAGCCTGTTCAAGAACGAGATCATCACCTTTCCGCCGCAAGGCTACACGCTGCGCTGGTTCGGCAATGCCTGGGCCAATGCCGCATTCCTCCACGGGTTCCTCAGCTCGATCGAGATCGGCGTGTTTTCCATGCTGGCGGGATTGATCTTAGGCGTCCCGGCGAGCTTCGCGCTCGTGCGCGGCCGCTTCCCCGCCCGCGAAGCGCTCGCCGCCTTCCTGCTCTCGCCGCTCATCGTTCCCGGCATCGTGGCGGGAACGGCGATCTACATTTATTTCATCGAGATCGAGCTCTCGACCGGCGTGCGCCTGATCGCGACCCTGCCCGGGTTCATCGTCGCGCACGTGGCGCTGACGATCCCGTGGACCGTCCGGCTGGTGTCCGCAAGCCTCGTCGGCCTCGATCGCTCGGTGGAGGAAGCCGCGATGAATCTCGGCGCAAGACCGTTCACGACGTTCCGGCGCATCACGCTGCCGATGATCCGCCCGGGGGTGGTCGCCGCCGGCATCTTCAGCTTCATCGTCTCGTTCACCGACCTGGAAATGTCGCTGTTCCTGATCGGGCCGGGCCGCAGCACGCTGCCGATCGCAATGCTGCAATATCTCGAATGGAAGTTCGATCCGACGGTCGCGGCGGTTTCCGTGATGCAGATTGCCATCATCGGGGTCGGGCTGCTGGCGACGGACCGATTCGTGAAGCTCTCCAAGGTGGTGTGAGTGTCGGAGCTCACGCTCGATCGCGTCAGCAAGGCCTACGGCGGCACGCTTGCGGTACGGGATTTCTCGCTTGCGGTCGCGCACGGCGAGCTCCTCGCGCTGCTCGGCCCGTCCGGCTGCGGCAAGACCACGACGCTGCGCATGATTGCCGGGTTCATCCTGCCCTCCGCTGGCGAGATCCGCATCGGGGGCCGCAACGTCACCGCCGAGCCGCCGTACCGGCGCTCGACCGGCATGGTGTTCCAGGGCTACGCGTTGTTTCCGCACATGAGCGTCGCCCAGAACGTCGCGTTCGGGCTCGAAATGCGCGGGCTGCCGAAGCAAGAGATCGCCGCCAGAGTCGCCGATGCGCTGCGCCTGGTGCGGCTGTCCGGATTCGAGCCGCGCTACCCGCGCGAGCTTTCCGGCGGGCAGCAGCAGCGCGTTGCGCTCGCCCGCGCGCTGGTCGTCAATCCGGATGTGCTGCTGCTCGATGAGCCGCTGTCGAATCTCGACGCCAAGCTGCGCCAGGAGGTGCGGCTCGAGATCCGGCAATTGCAGCGCGAGCTCGGGCTCACCACCGTGTTCGTGACCCACGACCAGGAAGAGGCGCTCACGGTCGCCGACCGGCTGGCGGTGATGGACCATGGCGTCATCGTCCAGGTCGGCACGCCGCGCGAGCTCTACGATCAGCCGCGCTCGGCGTTCGTCGCCGACTTCATCGGCAAGTCGAATTTCTTCGAGGGCGAGATCGCCGGGCCGGGCGTGTTCCGCACCCGCTCCGGGCTGTGCATTCATTTCGCCGGCGAGGGGCGGCCGGGCGTCTCGGTGCTGGCGGTGCGGCCGGAGCGCATGGAAATCCTGTACGGCACCGGCGGAACGGAGCAACTCAATTCGGTCGACGGTATCGCCAAGGTGGTCACCTTCCTCGGGCCCACGACCGAGTCTATGATCGAGCTCGCATCGGGCGAGCGGCTGATCGTGCATGCGCCGACCGCGCAACGCTCCGGCGCCGGTCCGGCGCCGGGTGAGACGGTGCGGGTGGTGTGGTCGCCCGACGCAAGCCTGCTGCTCGAACCGTCGGACCGCGCAGCTGCGGGAAATTCATGAAGGAGAACTCGGCCATGGTGGATGCTCCGCGATCGCAACTTACCCGCCGCGCGTTCGGCTTCGGCGCGAGCGCGCTTGCCTCCGCGGCGGCGCTCGGCTTCAAGCGCGCGCGCGCGCAAACGGCAACCTGCGTGGTCGGCACCTGGGGCGGCGATTACCAGAACCTGCTCGACGCCAACATCGTCAAGCCGCTGCTCGAGCCCAAGGGCGTGGGCGTGCAATGGGACGTCGCGGCGCAGGGCCCGCGCAAGAACAAGCTGATCGCGGAACGGCGCCTGCCGCGCGGCACGCTCGACATCGCCTGCCTGTCCGACGTGGACATGTACGACATTTCGCTCTCCGGCGCGCTCGACACGCTCGACGAATCCAAGGTCGCCAATCTGAAGAACGCGGTCCCGGCGTTGCGGCACGCCTATTCGGTCCCGCACATCTATAGCGGCATGGTGCTGGTCTACAATCCGGCGCACGCGGAGCCGAAGGCCTATGCCGACCTGTGGGACGAGAAGTATCGCGGCAAGATCGGGATCGTCGATCTGCTGTTCACGCAGATCCTGATCGTCGCCACGGTCGCGGCCGGCGGCACGCCGTCGGATTTCGAGCCCGGCAAGAAGAAGCTCATCGAGCTGAAAAAGCTCGGCGTGCGCGTGCTGCCGAGCAACGAGGCCATGGCCCAGGCGCTGCAGTCGGGCGAAGTGTGGATCACGCCGATGTGGCGCGCGCGTTGCGTGCAATGGCAGAACGCCGGAATTCCCATCACCAATGTGGCGCCGGCGGAGGGCGCGATCCCGATCCTGTTCGAGTTCGGCGTTCCCAAGAACGCCCCCAACAAGGACGGCGCCTACGCGTTCCTCAATGCTTCGCTGGAGCCGGCCGCACAGATCGGATTCGCGCAGAAGATGGGCTATGCGCCCACGGTCGCCAATGCGCAGCTGCCGCCCGAGCAGGCGCAAAAGCTCACGTTCAACGCCGCCGAGCAGGCCAAGTTGGTGAAGACGGACTACGACTACGTCGCCAAGGAATATCAGAACCTCAAGCAATGGTGGGACCGCGAGTTCCTGGCCTAACCGATGAGCATCGCTGCCCCCGGCGCTTCGACCCGGAGCATCGTCCCGGCACCCGCCCGGTCCGCGCGAGGCCGCGGCTTCCTGCTTGCGATCCCGGCGACGCTCTTGGTCGTGATGATCCTCGGGCTGCCGCTGGTGCTGCTGTTCCGCTACAGCCTGAACCAGTACGACCGCTACGACATGATGCGCGAGGCGCTGACCCTCGATAATTACGCCGCGATCTTTCGCGATGCGTTCTTCCGTAACGTGCTGCTGCGCACGATCCTGGTCGCGGCGATCTCCACCGCCGTCGCCTTGGTGCTCGCGCTGCCGGTCGCCTATTTCATCGCCCGCGCGCCGGCGCGCTGGAAGAGCCTGTTGATCATCCTGGTGGTGTTTCCGCTGCTGGTCGGCAATTTGGTGCGGGCGGCGGGCTGGATGGCCGTGATGGGCAACCGCGGCTTCGTCAATCAGCTGTTGCTCGCCTTCGGGCTGGTCGACGAGCCGCTGGAAATCCTCTATACGCCCACCGCCGTCGTGATCGGTATCATCGCCGTGGTGCTGCCGTTCATGACGCTCACGCTACAAAGCGTGCTGGAGCAGATCGATCCGAGCCTCGAGGAGGCCGCCGGCAATCTCGGCGCGCGGCCGTTCACGGCGTTTCGCCGGGTCGTGCTGCCGCTGGCCATGCCGGGCGTCATCGCCGGCACCGTGCTGGTGTTCATCCTGTGCATGAACGCCTATGCGACGCCAGTGCTGCTCGGCGGCCCGCGCTTCCACATGATGGCGCCGCAGGTCTACGAGCTGATCACCGGACAATCGAACTGGCCGTTCGGGGGCGCGCTGGCGTTCATCCTGATGGGCACGACGCTGGTGCTCACCGTCGCGTCCACGCAGCTGATGCAGAAGAGCTACGCGCGCCGCGCGCTGTGGAAGGCTTGAGCATGGCGTTCCTCACCCGCAACACCTTCGACTATCGCTGCCGTCTGATGCGCAGGATGATGGACGCCAATGCGCTCGACGCGCTGGCGTTCATTTCCAGCGATTTCTTCCAATGGGCGACCAATTTTCACGTCGACGTGCAGACCTGGGAGCGCCCGATCGCGGTCATCGTGCCGCGCGAGGGCGACGCGTTCGCGATCATGAACGAGCTGTCCACCCATCACCTGCGCGGCACGCTCGAGCGCGGCACGATGTGGGTCGGCGCGGTGACGGTCTACAGCGAGCACCCGCGGCTCGGGCAACGGGCGCCGCTGCGCTCGCAATGGGCGGAGGCGCTCGTCGATCTCGTGCGCCAGCGCGGGTTCGGTGCCGCGCGCATCGGTGTCGAGACCGCAGGCGGTCCGCTCGCCCGTACCGCCTCGTTGCTGCCGGAGCTCAAATTGGTGCCGTGCTTGCGAGAAATGCGGGAGCTGCGCTTCGTCAAGTGCGGCGAGGAGCTCGCGGTGCATCGCGACGCTGGCGTCCTGAGCGACTGGGGCCAGGCGCGCTATCTGGAAAACATCCGGCCCGGACGCCGGCTCCAGGAACTCGACTTCACGCTCGCGGCGATGATTTCCGAGGAAGCCGCGCGGCGGTTCCCCGGCGAGAACGCCGAGGTCCGCTGCATGACCTTGAGCGGTCCGGCGTCGGCCTCGCCGCACGGCGACGGCATGCCGACCGGCGCCACCATCGAGAAGGGACACGGCGTCGTCAACATCTGCAACGTGCGGCTCAACGGCATGATGACGGAGAACGAGCGCACCTTCTTCGTCGGCAAGCCTACGAACGAGCAGGCGGCGCTCTACGAGACGGCGCGCGCCGCCAACGAGGCGGGCGCCGCGGCGGCGGTCGCCGGCAATCCGGTCTCGGCGATCGATGCCGCGGCCCAGGCCGTGATCGAGAAGGCGGGATTGGGAGACCGCATCCTGCACCGCACCGGCCACGGCATGGGCGTGCAAGGGCACGAATATCCGACGACATGCCACGGCTGCAATAACGACAATAATTCAACAGCTTCGGTTTAGATTGTGATGGTCGGGGTAGCGGCGGGGGTAGCGGTCGGGGGCCGTCGCTTGCATTCGCTTCGGCGCCGCGGCTATAGCACCGTTATGTCGATCCACATGCTTCGTTTGCCCGCCGTCACCGCCAAGATTGGCCTGTCGGCGTCGACCATCTGGCGCTACGAGAAGGCCGGGAAGTTTCCCGGACGGCGGCGGCTCGGGGACAACAGCGTCGCCTGGGTTGCAGAGGAAGTCGATGCCTGGTTGCGGGAGCGGGAGCGGGCAGGGGCTCGGCCTGGGTTCTACGTCATGAGCAATGTCGAGTGGGGCAAGTTCATTGGTCCGTTTGATCATCGGGAATCTTGGGAGGTAGGTCGGGCCATGGCGGAATTGTGCCGGCGGGGGGAGGCCAGGGACTTGACGGAAGCGGAGATCACGGCGTTGGTAAAATCTGTTCGTCAAACCAAGTCCATCACCGAGACCGCCGACGTGGTGCCGATGCGGGCCTAACGACCGACCTTCGGTCGTTCCTGAGCCGTTAGGCCCAGCGATTGCGCTCCTGCTCGATCAATTCCGCCGCCTCATCAGGATCAACCCCGGCATCGAGCATCTCCTGCAGTGCTTCAGGCGCAAAGGACGGTTTCGCCCACGGATCACGCCCGCCTCGACGGTCCAGCCCCGGGATCAGGTCGGGCATCTCGGCCGAAGGAGCCCTGCCGTTCCGATGATTACCTTGTTCTTTTGATGCCGTGGGCGGGGCGTTCTCGGGGACGATCGATGCCACATCGGGGGCGGCTGTCGGCTTCAGGTCGGCCAGGGGCGGCCGGGGCGTCTCCACGTACTTGAGCATGGCCACGTCGTCGGCGATTTCGTTCGCCAGCTTCGGTCGCTTTCGCAGGGCCGAGATCAGCAGATCGGCGCCATCTTCACGGTCCAGCAAGGCCAGCAGCTTCTGCGCCGGGGTCAGCCGGATGGGGGCGTCGGCACCGGTGATAACCTGGCGATAGGCGCCGTCCACCTTGCCGGCTCGGTCCATCTGTTCCGGTAGATGACCATATTCTTTCGGGTTGGCTTTGGCGGCCTTCATCACGACGGCGATCTTGTCGACGGTCTTCCCTGACACACCCGCAAACTGTCCGATCTTGTCACGGGTCTTACCAGCACGACCGGGTGTGGAAACTTTCCCTACCCGATCGGGACTGCGCTGATCTCCGCCGCCTTCCTTCATCCGCTCCTGCGCTGCCGCCTTCTCGACCGACTCCATGGCCTTGTGGATGGCGTTGATCTCCGTGGGCAGGAAGTCCTTGCGGTGGGCGTTCTCGGCGTATTCACCTTTGACGATCTCGGTCAGGTCCACGACACGCACCGGCACCTCCGTCCAGCCGAGCTGCTTGCAGGCTTCAATGCGACGGGCTCCCGCAATCAGAACGCCGTCAGGGGTGATGACGACCGGATGCAGCAGGCCAATCTCGGCGATGTTGGTAGCGAGTGAAGCGACGTCGCCCAGGTCACGGCGGTGTCGTTGGTTGATCGTGATGTCAGCGATCAGTTTCGTGGCGGGGTAAGTATTGGACACGCTGGGTTTCCTCCATGTTAGGACCAGAGCCAGCAGGGGCTTCCGACCCGTGGCTGGCATTCCTATTTAGCGAGTCAAATCCCAACCTGATCGGGGCAGGCAGGCGGCTACCCCCTCAACGGCAGCGAACCTGCTCGCTCACGGCAAGGCCCTTGCTGGATACTAAGTAAGGGCATCAAACGAGGGGGGACGACGGGGATGGAGGAAACCTACCTGACCAAGATCGAAGTGGCGAAGCGGATCGGCCGGTCAATCAGGACGGTCGACGGACTGATCAAGTCCGGGGCCATCGCCGGCGTCATGATCGGCCAGCGCCGCTACTTCAAGTCGGAGGTGGTGCGGGACTTCCTGCGGAAACGGGACGGCAGGCCAAAGGGCGGCCTGTGGCGGTGGCTGACATCTCCCCTGGGTTTAGGTTAGTCAGCTCACCCGCCCTATTCCCGCCACCGTCCTGTCGCTGTTGAGGTGGCGGCACGGATGCGGGGGACTAATCAAGCGAACGAGGGGCATTACATGACCCTCGAAAGTTCAGATCGTGCAGCTTCGAGATTCCGTTTTAAGCGGCGTTTTCGGTTGCCGCTGAGCTTAACAAGAACTTCCCCCTGATTCATCGCAAGCTCAACCACATCAAGCGCAGCACCGATTATTCGAGGTAATCCAGCTTTTTCGATTAACCATGAGCCGGGAGTGTAGTGGATAAACTTGTTGCGAAACTCATGATGCAACTTTTCAATGTCTCGAATGGGCTGTTCAGAAATTGGCCGTCCTTCTTTTTGCACGAGTTGCTGGAAACGTTCCAGAATCGTGGGGAAATATGCCAGTTTTTCTTCCTCTGGATATTTCGCATTGGGTTCATTCTGCCACTTTAGAATTGCCTTGACGGTATCTTTGTCCATAACTGCAATGCCTGTCGCGTCATCTAAAGCACAGACCATTGCACCCTGGAGAGCACTATGAGCCGCAATAATAGCCCACTTCCAATAAACAGGAGTAGTTGGAAAACGGGCAAGAACATCGACCAGTAAGTCTGTAGAGGTCAGGACATCTTCAATCTCGTCAAATCTAACATAGTCTCTGCTGGGGGCTGGCTGGCGTTTCTGCCGCAGAAGCTGAATTACCAAATCATTGAAGTCCTGATCGTCATCCATGTCGCCGCTCGAACAGTTCTGCCCGCCCCGCCTTCTGTGAATAATCCCGGTTCAAAATCTTCCACCACCTCGTCCGTGGGCCATAGGAATCCCCAAGCCGCCTCGCCACCAGCCCCTCTAGGTCGAGCCCGCACACCGCCCGGAACGCCGCCCTGCCGTCGCCCAGCACCGGCTCGGACTTCTGCATCCCATGGCGCCGCACGACCTTCTCCAGCAACGCCCGCCGTTCCTTCAAGGCCAGGGCCCGCACGTCCTCGCCGTGCACGAACAAGACGTCGAACGCCACGTAGGACGGCTCCCGCCTGCCGAACATCACGTCGTTGAACCTCGGCCGGCCGTCACCGTCGAGCGCCGCGATCTCGCCGTCGAGCACGTAGCCCGGGGGCAGGGCGCCGAGCAGCGGTTCGAACCGCCTCAGCCGGTTGCCGTTCTTCGACAGCATCCGGCCCTGGATGGTGTCGCCAAGCCCCCGGAAGCCGTCCAGCTTCAGCTCGAACAGATAAGCGGGGTCGTCGAACGGCTCCCGGCGGACGATGGGGATGATGGGCGCGATGTTCATGCTGGCGGGACTGATTCCGAGTCGCCAGCCCAAGGTCAAGACCGATGATGAGGCAGTAGGCGGGCAGGGGACCTTCCCCAGGGTGATCTGGCCGATGATTGCGGAGCACCACAGGTCGGTCGACGTGTTCGGGCCCGGCGGTAAGGGCATGTTATTCTCCTCCAGAAAGCGACCTTCCGAGAAGGAAGCAATGGCGCGTCTTGCTGCTGCCAGTGCCGTACCCTCCTAGAACTAAGTTGCCGCCGTCCGTCAAAAGGGGATAGGTTCGTCGAAGCTCTTGCTTTGGTGGCGACAATGCGGCTCCTGGTTTTTTCGATGGCGGCCATCGCCGTACTGACATGGGCTGATAGCTCAGTCGCCGGAATGTTCGACGATGCGGTTACCGGCAGTTCCGAAAGTCAACCACCAAAGAAAAACAAGGAGCAGCCGACCAGGGGGCAGGGTCAAACCGGTCAAGACAGGGACCAGGGTCGAATCCGTCAAGGCAGCGCCCAGAGCCAGCAAGCAAACGCTATCAGTCCCAATCAGCTCGATATCATTGTCAGCACCGGAAAATGCCCGGCGAGCCTAGAACAAGTGGAGACTCCGGGCTACGAATGTTACGCCGAGTACCAATGCGGCAAGTATGAGCGTTTAGCGCCTGCATCCTTCGCCGACTGCAAGCAACAACTGGGTGCATGTTTGAAGGGAATGGGCGAGTTAAGCCGTCTCGTATCTCGATATAACTTCTTTGTGGCCAAATGCGGAACTGAACGCAAAGACAAGGATGGATCATCGGCAAGCGGCTCGCGACGAGATGCAGACTCGCTCACAGTCGATCCGCTCCCAATCGACTACATTACAGCTACGCTTGCAAGAGAACGGTGGGAATTTGAATATGCCGAGCGGATCAGCACCGAGGAGCAATGGGGGGAGTTCCTGAGAGAGTACCCAGATGGCCCGCATGCAAAGTTCGCTAAGCAACACCTTGCCGCGATGGCTGTGCAAGTGCTGTCCCTGGCGCTGAAGTGCCCAATCACTGGGTTGCAAGACTTTTTGACTTTTAGTTACGTGGGCGACCAGCACGTCCTGCGTATTGAACAGGAGTCAATCCTGCCAGGAGTAGGAGGAAGCACGAAGACAGTGATCGCGAATTTTTCCGACCTGTCATCGGAGGTACAGGTCATGACCATGGGACTGAACACGGTTTACGTGCTTTTTGCGTGTCGCGAGAATGTGTCAAATCCGAACGCTCGTTACCCTACATGCATCGCCGTAGAATCTGCGACTGGAGGAACACATTTAACGACAGACAGCGTTACGACGTGCGACAAGAACGCCGCTGATGATGTCAAAGCGGCAATGGAAGTGCTGATTCGAATCAACAAACCTCAAGGCATGACAGACTGAGATTTCAGCTTCAACGCTAGCCGGATGCGACGCTTCACGGCTCTTTGAAACAGGATCGCCCCCTCGAAACACTCCCCGCGCTGCTCGCATAACATTCCTGGCGACAAACACCCGTGTCGTAAAAGGCGCTGCAATGACTTTTACAACGCTCAAATCCTGCCGAAGGACTCTCATGCTCACCATAGCAATGCCATTTTCGCGCTTCGCTGAGCCGCTCCGCTCTCTCCTTTTCCAGTTGGCGCCCTCGCGCCTGTTGTGCTGCTAATTCAGCGTCGTGATCTTTTCTCGCTTTTTCTTCACGTTCCCACCTAACTTGACGGTCTCGCTGCAGCGCCTGCTCGCGTTGCTGCTGAATGACAGCCTCGGAGCCCTTATACCTTTCCTGTTGACGCTTTAGGCGGGAGGACAAATCCGATGAAGGGCTTTTCTCGGATTGTGTCGCATTTCGTTCATTTGCTGGTGCACCAGATCGGGGAGGTGTAAACTCTCTTGTCTGATCGCCCTTTTTCTCAAATGCCGCCTTGCATTTGATGATAAAAGAGTTGTATTCGCTTACTTGCTCATTCATTTTATCGACTTCTTTCACGCAGCGGATCCATTCATTGTAGCATTCATTGCTGGTTTGATTGCACTTTCGATTTCGTACTTTCGCGCAGTGCTGCTGTTCGCTTACCTGGTCTTGAAGTTCAAAATTTGCAGGACAGACTTCTGCCTCCACTATCGCCGCATTGAACGAGCATAGCACTCCGATAAGGAGCGATGAAGATAGCCTGGGTCTGTTCATGTTAGCCAGCGCCTGGAAGCCACTTTCCGTTGCCTAGCGGGAATTCCGCTGCGCGGCTCATTTGTATAGGAAGTAATCGCCATTGTCACCGGATTTCGAATAGCGGTGTAAGGAGATGTCATGGAGGGTCTCGCAAGAAAAAGGCCGAGATCGATCCACTATCCTCCCCTAACCCCACAAGCGACCGAAGAAGGCGGCTACAATGAGCACTGTGACCTGAGCCCCTTCTTTCATCCAGCGATGAGTAGAGCCCTGGTGTCATTTGAGCCCGTGTGGCTCGGTGATGCAACGGGCCGGGGCGCGGAGCCCCCAGGTAGCTCAAGCGCCCCGGCCCGTTGCGTCCGAGGGGC
>WNFX01001386.1_pt1 | contig 26016 bp, 26 predicted proteins | sample 5400111 | NCBI WGS metagenome assembly WNFX01 (sample SAMN13153363, study PRJNA577476) | soil metagenome | isolation source: 40 cm soil or saprolite under grassland replicate 1 | place: USA:California | collected 2016-06-15
ATTGCTCTAAGCAGAGAGCCGCCGCATCGAAAACAACCTGAGCATTTTGAGTTACTAGCTTATCCCAGGGTTGTTGTTCGATCAGGCGCTTCAGGTTGGCACTTACCCCACCGCTGATATCACAGGCCAATAGGCGCACTCGTTTACGTAAAGCAGGAGATAGCAGCTCGTCTCGCCCTTGATGCATCGACGCCAGGTCAAAATCAGCAAGCACGACCTCATCAGAATCACGAGCGAGTTCAGCAAGAGGAATTTCCGTACAGGCTCCAGCGCCCAGCACAAGCGTACTTCGCGAAGCGCTCCCTTGACGTTTCTGGAGCGCCTGGAGCATAAAGGTGGTACACTGTTGTAGATGTTGCGGACTATGCAGGCGCAGCCACATCCGTCGCTGCGTCCCCTGAGTCTGGATATTGTTGTAGGTCAGGGTGTCAATACGCACCCACCCTACCTCCCTTTATATTCTGGCGGCCTTTTCTGCAAGAACGCAACGACTGCATTTTGATGATCTTCCGTCTCAAAAGCCATATCTTGCAGTTCACCTTCGAGTCGCATCGACGTTTGCAAGTCAGATTCAGCCGAGGTATAAATCAGCTTCTTGATCAGCGCATACGCTCGTGTCGGTCCCTTTGCCAACCTCTGCGCAAGCGCTTGTGTCGCATCCTCAAACTCTTCCAGCGGTACACACTTGTTGACCAGCCCGATACGCTCAGCCTCTGGCCCTCTCACCTCGTCGGCAAGCATCGACAACTCCAGAGCTTTCCCCACTCCTACCAGGCGCGTTAAGAAATATCCACCACCTCCATCAGGAACCAGGCCAATCCTGGCAAAGGCTTCGATGAAACGAGCATCGTCTGCAGCAATCCGCAAATCGCACGCCAGTGCGATATTACATGAAATGCCTGCTGCCACGCCGCGTACCGCAGCTATTACAGGCTTAGGCATCTCCCGAATCGCATACACAACCCTGTGATATTTTTTCAGGTGCTCACTCACTGCACCAATCGCGCCACTGCTCCGACCTCCTGCCAGGCTATGCAAATCCTGCCCAGAGCCAAACGCCCTACCCGCCCCGGTAAGCACTACACAGCGTACAGCCTCATCCTGCGCCGCAGCCTCAACCGCCTCGGTCAATTCCGAGAGCATAATGTCATTAAACGCATTCAATACCTCAGGCCGGTTCATCGTAATCATCAAAACGCCGCCATCCTGTTTAACAATAAGATGTTGGAAATCAGTTCTCATCGAGTGCTCCTTCGTAGTAGGGGCGGGGCTTGCCCCGCCCTGCTGCGGCATCTCTTGCCACGCTCTACCGCGGCATCTCTTCCTCCCGCCCTGCTGCGGCATCTAAAGGAAACTCCTCCAAATAGAGTTCCGTTGCTTCTTTCAGATTAGCGATAGCTTCTTCGACAGTGTGTCCTTGACTAACAGTTCCAACCTCTGGACAATCTGCAACGTAAAGATCATCCTCCTTATGGATAACCGCTGTAAAGGTTCGTTCAGCCATATCAGCACCTCCTAATCATCTGACCGTAGGCAGATCCAGCATCAACACCTCAAGCGCCATACGCGTATTAACATTTTGCTCTAGTGCCTCCATCGTACCCAAAATAGCGCGTACCATGCGCTGGGACTCAAATGCGCCAATCCTGGCAGCCTGTTTCTTTATCAGTTCCTGCATATCTACATTGACAATTAAATCAAGACAATTGTTGGACGCTAACACCATATCACGCCACCAGAGCAGCCACAACTCAAGTATACCACGAACTTTGTCACTATCAGCGCTAAGACGCTGTGCGAACTCAAAGCGTTGTACTCTGCCCGCTGCTGGCAGCTTTGTTAACGTCTCCAGTTGTACCTGGCGTTCTGCCAGCATATCCTCATCCTCAACAGCCTGTACCGCCCACCCCATACGACCTGCCGCTAAAGCCGCAGTCAAGGCAGCTTCCTCTGGTTCAACCTGCCAGCGCTGTTCAAGTGCAGTCTTTATCTGCGTGGTAGTGAGCAGGTTCATAGGAATCTGCTGCACACGTGAGAGGATAGTGGGTAACAGCAATCCAGGATCAGGTGCGGTGAGCAGCAAGACTACATCTGGTTCAGGCTCTTCAAGCGTTTTCAAGAGACAGTTGGATGCCTGCACATTCATCTCATGCATGCCCTGGATAATAAAGATATTGCGCCGTCCCTCCAATGTTTTGCGAGCCGCGTCACCTTGCAGCGCGCGCACCTGCTCAATCAGAATGAACTGTCTATCAGGTGACCTGCTGATATAATGTACATCCGGGTGATTACTGTGCATAACCTTGCGACAAGAAAGACAGGCATTGCAGGGATTCTGCGGTGCAACGTTCGCATCTGGCCCACCGGTACACAGCAATGTTTGTGCAAAACGCCGGGCCAGTAATGTTTTACCGATATGCTCAGGGCCAGTAAAGAGGTAGGCATGTCTTACTCGCTGTGCGGCTAGCGCGCGACGCAGGGTATTGATAGCATGCTCATGACCCACGATATTCCAGTCATGTAATGGCATTTGCTGGGATCTATCATTCATGGAGTCATCCTATCAGAAACCATAGACAAAAACAAGAATAAATTTTCTGTAAAAATTTTGTAAATTCCTTAGCAATCAACCATCCTGTGCGTTATATTATTATAATATGGATGCTCGTTTTAGCTATCTCAGCCATTTGCAATGCAGCCTGTGCCAACGTCCCTACGTTGCTGACCAGCTTTATACAACCAGCCCATGCTGTACCAGGCCGCTCCTTGCGCAATACGATCTTGCTGCTTTAGCCCGTGACCTGGCACCGGACGAGATAGCGGGTCGCGAAGCTACTATATGGCGCTACCATGAATTGCTACCCGTACAGCAAGAACAATATGCTCTCACCCTCGGAGAGGGCATGACACCCTTATTGTCAACGCCACGCCTGGCACCACGAGGGCTTGAGAGTAAAGCGCGCCTGCTGGTAAAAGACGAGGGGCAAAACCCCACCGGTAGTTTCAAGGCGCGAGGAATGGCAGCCGCTGTCTCCCGCGCCCTTGAATTGGGAGCAAAGGGCGTAACAATACCGACAGCGGGAAATGCCGGGGCTGCTCTGGCTGCTTATGCCGCGCGCGCCGGACTTCCAGCCTATGTTATTGCGCCAGAGGACGCACCTGAAACCTGCATACAACAGGCTCGACTCTATGGGGCAGAGGTGCAGCTTATTCCTGGTTTAATCAACGACGCTGGCCAGGTCTCTGCCGAAGTTTCTAGGCAGCGTGGTTGGTTCAACATCGCAACCTTGCGAGAACCCTACCGTGCCGAAGGCAAAAAAACAATGGGCCTGGAACTGGCTGAACAGCTTGGCTGGAGCCTGCCCGATGCCATTATCTATCCTGCTGGTGGAGGTACAGGCGTTGTGGGCATGTGGAAAGCTTTTGCCGAACTTCGCGATTTAGGCTGGCTTGTGTCTAACCATCTGCCTAAGTTGATTATCGTTCAGGCCGAAAGGTGTGCACCATTGGTTCGAGCCTTTCACAAAGGCCTGGAGGAAGCAGAAATTTGGCCCGCGCAAGAAGCGCATACAATTGCAGCCGGATTGCGTGTACCATCGGCAATTGGAGATCGGCTTATTCTACAGGCAGTTCGTGAAAGCGGTGGAACAGCCTTAACTGTCAGTGATGATACCATGACAAAGATGGTATACTATACTGCGCAGCAGGAAGGTATCTTAATCTCCCTGGAAGCTGCGGCAACCGTTGCCGCCTACCATAGCTTGCTCGCAAACCGGTTTCTAGAACCAGGTGATAAAACCGTTCTTCTCTTTACGGGCGGCGGTCTTCCAGACATGGGAAATTACTCCCTATGACTGTTGCATGCGCCACAGATTTTACTGTACAAATATGTTATGCTACATGAGGAATTATTATATCGCTATACACTATCGCAATACTAGAATGAAAAGATAAGGTCAATGTAACCAATGGACACTTCTATCCGTCTCTACAATTCGAATAGCAGATTGCCCTCGATACTGGATGCTAAAAAAGGGGACCATCCTACAGCGCCTTTGTTGGATGAACAGGATTGTCGCTCAGAAGCAACGCTGGTTGATGAGGAAGAAAGAGCGACTGATACAATCTCTCGACAGTCTGCAGGTGTTTTAGATGCTTTGCAAGAGCAAGCGCAACGGGTAGACGTGGCAGACTTTGAAACGATCTTTCTTCGTTTTCAAGGACCTATCACAAATTTCATCTACCATATGATTGGCAATCGTGAACAGGCTTGCGACCTTGCTCAGGATGTATTTGTAAAAGCTTATAAAGCGTTGCTTGGAGGAACGATAGTACAGCCAGGGGCATTATCTGCCTGGCTTTATCGTATCGCAGCCAATACAACAACAGATACACTTCGCAGGCGTCGTTTGATCTCCTGGTTACCTATGTCACTCTTTAATGAAGATCGCGGTATCGGAGCAGGAGTCCTTTCCGACTCAGGAGGCACTGCCTCTGATGGCTTTAGCGCAAACAATGATAACGGCTCAGGGGATGGACGTAGCAGTTCAATTAGCTCACTCTATGAACGTGGAAGCTACAATGGTGGTCGTTTCGAAAATCGCGTTGCCGATCGTGAAATCGTTGAACGCATCTTTAGAGAGTTGCCACCCAAGTATGCCGTCTGTCTCTGGCTATACGAAAATGATGGCCTCTCTTGCGCTCAAATTGCTGAAACGCTAAACATCAGCGCGTCGGCCGTGAAAATGCGTTTGATGCGTGCGCGGGAACGCTTTATTACCTTGTATCAACAAGAGGTTGGTGATAAGTGAATTGCAGCCAGGCGCGGTCAATCATGATCGCATATCGTGAATTGAAAATTGAAGCTGTTGAGACCCTCGAACTTGATGTGCACCTCGAAGGATGCGCTTCCTGTCGGCAAGAGCTTGCACGCTCCATGTTTATTGGCGAGCAGCTACGCTCTCTGACCGTGGTTGAACCTTCTCCTGATATGCACACAAAACTTATGCACTCGTTAGCCAAAGAGCAACAGGGGTTTATACGGCATTCTGCGCCTGGAACAGGGAGTACTCCTGAATTTCTCAAGCCATATCTACAAGAACACGCTCAATCCACTGATACTTCAGACCTGATCTCCGCATTTTCAACTGCCGAGACAGGCCCACTCCCTATTATTCAGGCTAAACGCAAACGCCGTCCTCGCTCACATTTGAGCCAGTTTGCGGTGCTTGGCCTTGCTGCCATGTTTTTAATGGTACTGATGATGGGGGGGTTAACTTCGCTGCTTCTTCTGGCCCACAACAACCCACGAGCTACAAATCCCAGCAGAATAGCGGTTAGTGTTAACCAGCCAGCTATTGTTGAACAGGCAAAATACGTAACCACTACCCCATATCAGCATGTAGTCAGCGCTGTGGCTGATCGTACATATATTTACTACACTGCTTATGGAGACAAAATTAAGAACACGTGGATGCTCGAACGATTGGATCGCGCCACGAATATCAGCACTCCATTACTTCCCACAGCGAGCGACAATCCACTTATTGTGCTAGGAAGTGCCCATGGATATCTGGTATGGCTGCAGTTCGATGGCCATAAACCAAAACCGCAAAATAACCTGCTCAAGTACAGTTTGCATCCCTATGTGAGCCTCTGGAGCCTGCATTACCTTTCCCCAGAGCAACAGCAGCAAATAACGCTGGGCATTCCTACCGATTCAGAGATTCTTCTCAAAGGTACATTCGATCAGGATACCGCTCCGAGTTGGGTTACCACTCCAGTACAGGGTATCTGGTACATGCAGAATTCACTACTCGTTACAATGACTGATAGGAATGGCATTTCTCATCTCCTGAGCTATTCATTGGATACACCTGGCAAACCTCTAGAAAAAGAAATTGCAACCGCTGTCCCTGGTCATGTCTTGACTTCACCGACAGCTAATAGCGATGGCTCACAGATTTACTGGTCAGAGGAATGGCTTTCAAACCACGATTTACTCTATAGCAATATCTGGACACAACAGGTGGTTGCTGCTACAAGGCCATCCCATGGACTATGGGCGCCTCATACGGTGATTGTAAAGCAACTCTTCAGTTCAGATGGAATGTCGTTTCGACCACAGGTAGTTGACAACACCTTGTTCATGCTCAGCACCGCCAGTCAGAACAATTCAACGCAGGCAACGCCGGCTTCGACAGTGACTGCTACCCCTGCACCATCACCGTCACCTGTACCGAACACATCCGCCATTTCAAGGACAGATACAAGTATCTATGCAGCGCCGCTCGATGCATCGGTTCGTGGTACGATCGTCATGGTATCACTCGACAGTGATCCTTTCACGTCACCAACAGCAATGAATACCATTGGCCCGGCATCAACGCTACAAGCAGGCGCGAACTTTGCTCTTTGGCAAGGAGACAAAGGCTTTGAAATGTATGACGTGTCACTTGGGTCTGATGTGAATGTTGGCAATATATTCGATGGTTCCACCTTCCTGGCAGTCAATGGAACCACTGCGGTTTGGATGATAAACAATGCATCGGGTACCACGAGCCACGCCAACTCATCCATAACTCTGATGGCATTCAACTGGCCTACAAAGTGATTCACTTCCTCTAGTTTGTCAGCATCCCAGTAGCTTCGCAATCAGCATCCGCTGCACCTCACTGGTGCCCTCGCCAATTTCATTGACTTTCACACTTCGCCAGTAACGTGAAACCGGGTACTCGTCCATGAAGCCATAGCCACCATGGATTTGTACCGCTTGATCGGCTGCGCGTTTAGCTGTTTCTGAGGCAAACAGTTTCGCAATCGAAGCCTCTCGCGTATATGGCTTCCCCTCCATATGCAGCCAGGCCGCCTTATAATACATCAAACGCGCCAACTCTATTTCCATATCCATATCAGCGAGCTTAAATTGTATCGCCTGAAATTTGCTGAGATGTTTACCAAATTGTTTGCGCTCTTTAGCATAACTCAGGGCTTCGTCAAGGCACGCCTGTGCCAATCCAACTGAGAGGGCCGCAATGGCAATACGTCCCGCATCAAGAATTTGCATGAACTGTTTGAAGCCATCCCCACGTTGACCAAGAATATTGCCCTCGGGAACTTTGCAATCTTCAAAAGTTAAAGGGCGTGTATCCGAGGCCTTCCACCCCATTTTTTTATAGGCATTACCAATAATATAACCTGGGGTTCCTTTCGGTACGATAATATTAGTGATCTCGTTACGCCCATCGGGTCGCTTTCCGGTCACAGCGGTGATAGTGACCCCGCCAGTCATATTAGTGCCAGCATTAGTAATAAAATTCTTTGAGCCATTAATACGCCAGTAACCTTCGCGCAGAACCGCGCGTGTCTGGGTACCGCCAGAATCAGAACCAGCCTCAGGCTCTGTCAAACCGAACGCCCACAATTGCTCACCACGAGCTAGCGGCAGCAGATAATGCTCTTTCTGCTCCTTACTACCAAAAAGAAAGAAAGGGCTGGCACCAAGCGAGGTATGCGCCTCCATAGTGATACCAACTGAAACATCGCCCCGCGAGATTTCTTCGAGGGCAAGACAGTAAGAGAGGAAGTCAGCGCCTGCTCCGCCATATTCCTCCGGAAATGGTAACCCTAGTAGCCCTAGTTCTCCCATCTTCCGAATAATTTCATACGGAAATTCACTGGTGCGGTCCATCTCCTCTGCCAGCGGTTTAATTTCTTGCTCCGCAAAATCCCGGCACGTCTCTCGAATCGCTTGTTGCTCCTCATTGAGCGTAAAGTCCATAGCACCTTGCTCTCTTTCTTCGACTCATTATGCGCTTCAACACATCCATCAATGCCCCAATCATCGACTTGCTATATTATACGTGTTTTTGGTAAAAGATGAATAGATAGCATGAGCCACTTGACGAGTTGCAACGTGACAATGACGTGACGATGATCGAGCATCACTGCCTGGATCGATTGGAACGTGTGTAACGTAGCGCTGCAGAATTGGTAGCACGCAGTGCCGATGGACGCATCTAGGGAGGAACTTTTTTTGTTGTATCAAAGTCAATTTTACATAATTGGGATAAGGTGGTCATCTCTTTCCTGGCACTGAGGACAACATGGCTTATAGCATAGCTCAAGAGCCATCTATGCTACAAGCATAGGAATCGTCTTGTAAACTATGCTGAAAGTGGCATACTCTAAACAGAAAAGCATTGCTCATTTCTATTTAGCTCTGAAATATGAAGAGATTTTAATGTCTACTCGTTCTTCCTCTGTCATCGAGTCACGTACTGGAAACGACTTCTGGAAATTCTGGACCGGACAAACGATCTCAACCCTGGGAAGCTCGTTTACCAGCTTTGCTTTGCCCTTGCTAATTTTCAATCTCACAGGCTCTTCTCTGAATCTCGCCTTGACGGTCACGGCCGTTGTCCTTCCTTACCTCCTCTTCGGTCTGGTCATTGGCGCCTGGGTTGATCGCGTGAATCGCAAACGATTGATGGTGGTGACGGATCTTACTCGGGCACTTGTGATTGCCTCGATTCCACTCGCTTCTATGCAGGGATTCCTCTCGGTCTGGTGGATTTACGCCGTGGCGTTTCTCAACTCCGCCCTGACCATCTGCTTTGATGCTGCGAATTTTGCTGCGGTCCCTGGCCTGGTTCGTCAGGAAGACCTTGTGACAGCCAATGGACGCCTTCAAGCAGGCTACTCAATGGCGAAAGTAGGCGGCCCACTGCTGGGTGGTCTGCTCATCATTGTGGTTCCTCTTCCAATGTTGCTGCTGATTGATGCCCTCTCCTTCCTCATCTCAGCCGGTTCTCTCATGCTTATCACCACGAGTTTTAATACCACCCCTGATGGCAGGCAGCCTGGGACGAGCTTGCGCCAGGATATTGTTGAGGGCTTGCGTTACGTGTTGAAGCATCCCATCCTGTCTTGGATCACCCTGCTCCTTCTGCTGGTCAATTTCATCCTGCCGACTGCGAGTGCCCAATTGGTGCTCTTCGCCAAGCAATGGTTTGCAGCCAGTGATGCACAAGTCGGGTTGCTGTATGCCAGCGGAAGTCTTGGGACGGTTGTCTTCTCATTAGTGGCAGGGCGATTCCTCAAGCATTCGCCAGTGGGGTCGAATGCTCTTGGGGCACTCTTGATGGAGGGGGTGTTCACGGCTCTAACAGCCGTCACGCACTGGTACTGGGTGCTGCTCCTGCTGTGGGCATTGCGTGGCAGCGCAGATGTGCTCTTCACCATCACTTCCTACAGTCTGGCCCAGAGCACTGTCCCCAACCAGTTACTTGGTCGCGCCATCACCGTCATCAGAGTCTTGACCTGGTCGACAGCCTCGCTAGGGGCTTTGCTCGGTGGCCTCGCCATTGAGCGCACACACAATGTTGCCTTGGTCTATGCAGTGATTGGTTTGTTGATCTTTGGGATTACCCTCACATTCTTCTTGACTCCTTTAGGACATACCGAGCGGTACCTATCGAAGGATAAATCATCGTAGGGGCAGGGAGCGGGATGCCGTACCGATTGTTGTGTAACGATGAGTAGCTCCTTGGTTTGCAGTCAGAAGCTTGCTAGATTCCTCAGCCGCAGCTAGCAAAAGGGTCATTGTCAGGGAAAAAAGGCCATTGTCTGAACACGCAATCTGGACATGAAAAGATAAATTGTTTATCATTGTTCCCTGAAGAACCAATTGCATAGCTCTATGAATCCCATTGAACACGGTTCTGAACTAAAAGCAATTTTTTGATAACTAATGAAGGATAAACAGTGTGTCCATACAGATAACCCATACCTCATCTCGAGCAAGTGATACACAAATTCTAGTGAAGCACCCGCGCAGACAGGTTGAGATCCTATGCGGGTTTTTGCTCGTTTTTTTGGCGCTCTATGTAGTGATGGTGTTAATCGCGATGCCGCTGGACGCCCCCATTGGACTGTTTACAACGTTTATGACTGTCTGGGGAGCATGCTTTTTCTTGTATTTTGTCGCCTCTATCTGGGTGATGATGACTAGACCATTAACAGGACGCTGGCTTTGGGTTGAACTGGGACTGATCTTCGGTGGGGCAGTGGTCTTTCGCCTCATGCTGGTCAACCTACCGCTAGGATTGTCGCGGGATGCCTGGCGGTACCTGTGGGATGCGCGTGTCACCCTGCATAGCTATAGCCCGTATGCGTATGCACCCGTTGATAAGGTCCTGGCTCCGCTGCGTGATATTGTGTATGCTAACTGCCCTTATCGCGAATTTCCCACAAAGTATCCCCCCGGAGCACAGATGTTCTTCATCCTAGGTTATTTGCTCAATCCGACAAACCTGGTGGCTCTAAAGGAACTCTTTGTGCTCCTTGATCTAGTGACTTGCGTAGCGCTAGCCGTACTCCTGGCACGTAAAGGACTCGATCCCCGCCGTGTGCTTATTTATGCATGGTGCCCATTACCTATTGTTGAGTTTGCCATCCAGGGGCATAGTGATGCAATTGCCGTGACCTTTATGGTTCTAGCGGTGCTGTGTGCTCAGAGTTCCAGAAAGAGTGTACGAATACTCGCGGGCGTATGCATAGGGCTGGCTGCTCTAGCCAGGCTCTACCCCATATTACTTCTCGTAGTAATGGTACGTCGGCGTGATTGGGGTTTAGTCGTTGCCTGCATTACTACTATTGCACTAGGTTACCTGCCCTTTATTTTGCTGAGTCAGGGAGATATTCACTCAGTAATCCTCTCTTTCTCCGGTCAACAAGGCTTACATCCCGGTGTGCTAGATATGGCACCTATCTATATAGCAAGCGAATTTGGAATCAGAATGGCCTTGCCATCACTATTTTCAGTGACACATTTACTTGAGATGGTAGTGGTGGGTATCACAGTCTTGGTGGGCTACATACAGCTCATGCGAAAGCGCATGAGTGTGGAAGCGGCTCTATTACTCCTCATTGCGGTGGTTCTAATGGTCTTCGCACATGTTTTCCCCTGGTATATGACTGCACTTCTCCCCTGGATAGCGATGCTGGCAGTGCCGGTATGGACGCGTGAGGGTGGGATCAGCGCTGAAGGCTTGGCTGTCGTGATGGTTTGGTATTTCACCTGCACGGTTGTGTTGAGCTACATTCCAGGCTTGAGACAATACTCTACAGTATCGAACTGGCTAATCTACTACGGGGCGAGTTTTGGCGTAATGGTGGTAGGATTGTCAATGGGTGCTGTGATCGGGTTTCTGCGGCACCGATCCGATTTTGAACCGACCCTCCCTCAGCAATAATTCACAGACCCTGCACAGATGCGCCTGTTGCGTTGACAGGGGCCTGTGGGCAGAGGCGCAAAAAACCATCACCTGCTAACCCAGCCCTGTAGGCTGGTTCGTTCCTCACGTGTTCTTCTGCACTGCCCCTTCCTTTGTCGCGACCCGGTCTATTCCACCGAAACTTTTCTCAAGGTAATGCCCTGGATGGTGGCCCAGACGATGGTCAGACAACTCATCTCAGTCGTGAACACGTCAATCTGATCGGTGCGTTGTCTCACGTTGCTGAAGAGGCTTTCGATAGCATTGGGGGTCTGAATATGTCGGTGCATGCTCTGAGGGAAGGCGTAAAACGTCAACAGGTGCTCTTCATCCTCAGCCAGACTGCGGACCGCTTCGGGATAGCGTTGAGCGTATTTGGCTTTGAAGGCGGCCAATTGGGTCAGCGCCTCCTGTTTTGTCGGTTGCTCCCAGATGCCCACGAGTTCAGCTTGAACCTCACCTCGCTCGCGTCGCGGGATGGCGTTCAAGATGTTGCGTTGCTTATGCACCAGACAGCGCTGACGAGGCGTGGCGGCAAACAACTGCGCAACCGCAGCCAGCAGTCCGTCCTGCCCGTCGCTGACAATCAGATCCATCTGGGTTGCGCCTCGTGAACGCAGGTCTTGCAGCAGGCAAGCCCATCCATCCTTGTCCTCCTCGGCGCAGGCTCGCAGTGCTAACACCTCTTTGTTTCCCGCCAGATCGACGCCCAATGCCGTTAAAATGATGGTGGCATCGGCCTTCTCCCCATGCCGAATGCGAAAATGCACGCCATCGAGGTAGAGCACCCGCCAATGCGTTTGCAGAGCACGCTCTCGCCACGTGTCAAATTGGTGGCTCAGGCTCTGGTTGAGCCGACTGATGGTGCTGGCACTGGGCACTACTCCCAGCAGCGTTTGGGCGACTTCCCCTACCTTGTGGGTGCTCGTTCCTGCCACGAACATCTGCGTTAGTCCTTCGGCGATATGCGGTTCGTAGCGACTGTAGCGTTCAAACGCTTGGGTGTGGAATTGACCTTCACGATCTCTGGGCACTTTGATCTCCTCCAGCCGCCCCGTCGCTGTCGCCAAGTCACGTGTGTACGTGCCGTTGCGATAGCCTTTCCGCTTGGGACTACATTCTCCCCACGCAGCTCCAATGAAGGCATCTAACTCCCGCGCATCACCAGTTCTAAGACTGTCCGTACCGCGCTTTGAGCCAGGGCTCGCAGATGCTGGTGAAATTCTTGCTGCTCCGGCATGACTGGTGACGAGGACTCTGGCGTTGAAGCCATTGGGGGCGATGTGGTACCCTTTTTCTTGGATACAGGCATAGTTCTCTCCTTATTGGGATTTGAAGCTAAGAAATACTCTCTTCCGTCCAAAGGAAGAGTCTATGCCAGTATTATCTCTTTTACCACCTCTCCTTTACACAACAATCGGTATGGCATCGGGGCAAAGGGAGCGGAGCGCACATCCTCTTGAGCATCGACAGGGTTTAACATCTCTTTATCCATTGATAAAAGCCGATTCACAACGTATCCAATAAATTTCGCTAGGCATGCTATAGTGATTCCAGGAGTATCTTAACTCAGCTCTACATTTCGTAGGGTATGTATAATGTGATAAGAAGCGAACAGTTATTCTGTTCGCTTCTAAACTAAAAATCTGTCTCTTGTCAGAGACAAGAAAGGCATTCATGCAATTATTGCTTCGACCTCTTTCGTCCCTCCAGGCAAAGCAGCGAATTGTTCGCTTGTCAAGCCATCTTGAACCCAATCAACACAATCCAGAAAGGATTCACCGTGGATTTTAAAGATATCAACAAAAGTTTTAGCCGGATTAACAAAGGTCTTAACGAGGTCAACAAAGGAATCAAACAACAAAAGAAAGAAAGCAGACAAAATTTGAACAATGCCACGCTAGAAATACTAAAACTATTGTCCGAGGATATGCAAAGACATAACGCAAGCGAAAAGTCAATACAATTAACGCTTAAGGGCACCTACGAATATTTCAGGATAGTCACAAACGCTTCTATACCGCATGCGAGTATAAATCGGCTGGCGCATACTGAAAATACCACACAACAAAATATAGCATCCTATACTACCCCACTCTCTGAGGTCGCAACTCAACAACTAACCTGGCTCTGGGAGAAACGCATACCACAGGGGAAAATTACTATAGTAGAGGGCGATCCAGGCATGAGTAAATCCTTGCTCGCAATTGATATCATCGCTCGTGTAACCACAGGTCGGCAAATGCCTGATGATACACCAGGTAAACAAGGTAGTGTCATTATAATAGCCCCTGAAGATGGCGCAGCAGACACCATTAAGCCTCGCATGGAAGCAGCAGGAAGTGATCTATCGCAGGTGCATCTCCTCAACACCATCGAATGCCTTGACGTGAAAGACGTAAAAAAAGTGAATCTATACCAGTGCCATTTCTCACTTTCACAAAACTTGCATGAATTGGAAAAAGCCATCAAGCAAACAAAAGCTATTCTCGTTGTTATAGACCCTCTTACAGCAGTCCTCGGCCATAACATCGACTCATCCAGCGACCAGGGAGTCAGAGAGGTATTCACTCCTTTAGCACATCTAGCTGAGCATACGAACTGTGCCATCTTGATCATTCGCCATCTCAAAAAAGGTACTTCCGACAATCTACTTTACCGTGGTGCTGGCTCTATCGGCATTATTGCCGCAGCCCGTAGCGGTTTGATTATAGTCTACGATCCAGCAGACGAGAAAAAACGCGTGCTTGCTACCACAAAAAGCAACCTCTGCGAGCCAGCCAACCATCTCTCCTATCAAGTAGTCCTGAATGAAAATGGCTTCCCATACATCCAATGGCTAGGGGAAACCAACCTTGATATCTCTACCCTCATTGCCCCAGGCATAAATTTATCATTCCCACGACAAGAAATCATCAAAGTACTGCAAGAAGCAACGCGTAGCCTTGAATTGAAAGAGATTGCCGAAAAAACCGGGCAAAACTACAGGACATTACGCATGACACTTAGCCGCATGGTTGAGGCGGGATTAATTGCTCACCCTTTTCGAGGGATGTACACTACTCTTGAACGAGACGCTGAGAGCAAAAAAAGAATGGAGGAGCGTAGAAAAGCCTACGAGTTGGAGATAGAAGCCATTAGAAAACGTTATGCGCCTGATACAAACGTTACAACTGATGCAAACACAACGGATTCACCCAAAGAATCCGCTAAATAAACTCAAATTTGATGGGAATGGCATGCTGAAACTGTGAAATAAATGTTCCCGATGCAACTATTACAACTGATGCAAACTTTCCAACATACAAATCTAAAATTTCATCTTGCCCATGAAAAATGCCTGTTACAACGGATGCAAACGTTACAAACAATCCCTAAATCTGAAATCGTGAACCCGCCCTATCATATGCCTCTTGATCTTTACGGAAGCTATCCGCATTCGTACCACGTGCCCTCGCCAGGAAGTCAGCCAGTAATTGTACAGGCAGCGCAGCTAGTAAAGGTGTCAGCTCTTCAGGCAGCTCTGCACCATCGCAAATCGCAAATCTAGACCAACCAGGACGACTGAACAAATTGGCCGTCTCCGTCGTAGTCGCTTCGCCAATCAGCCAGATACGTGAACCAATTTCGCTTAATGCTAACAAAAAATCGGCCATTCGCGACTGCGCACCCCCCTTAACGCTGATCGGAATCAGTAGATCATCAACCTCAAAAGCCACCTGAGGCCCATGAATTGCCTGTTCCAGCTCAAAGCCCTCTGTCGTCACATATGCAGCTTCCTTTGCCTTGAGCGCTCCCTCCGGTGCCGTAACAGCGTTTGGCCCGGCGCCAACAAAGTACAAACGGCGCGCATGTGCCACTGCTTCCTCGGCAATTTGCCTCACTTCATCTTCCCGCGACAGGATATCTTCCATTAACGCAGGTAATTGTGCCAATCCCTGTATCAGCCGTTCCGCTTGTCGTTCCTCCCCTCTGAGCGCCCCTAATCTCGCCGCAACCTGGCTAAGGCGTACCAATGCGCCAACATAGCTAATTGAGTGGGTCGAAGACGGATCCTGCTCCACTGTCTCTATGATGACATCAGCCCCCTGCATTTTTGAGTTCTTGCCCGTAATCCCAACCGTAGGTACCCCGCTTTCTACAGCGCGTTGTAACGCCCCAATACCATGCAATTTGCTGCCACGATGGCTAATAACAATCACCCCGTCATCAGGACGCAATGGCCGTGGATAATGCACAAACTCAAATGAGCGAACAGCCCAGGCGTCCGCCCCAACGAAGCGTAATAAATATTCACCAACGACAGAAGCATGATAGCTAGTCCCTATACCGGACACGAAAATACGACCCACTTTGGACAACTTTTCCGCCGCCCGTGCCGGACCATCCCAGTCAGCGAGTAACTCGCGCACTGCCTGCGGCTGGGCATGAATCGAACGATATAGACCCGTTGGATTACTTGTAGTCATACGTAACTTCTCCTTACCTATTTCCGTATTACTAGTAGAGGTAAGCAAAGTGTAACCCATAGCGAACACACTGTATAGAGCCAAAGGGACAATTTTAAACCCATCCAAGCAGCTTCTACGCTCCTCACCAAAAGGCTTCATTCAAGCGTTCTTCAAAAAGAGCGTATTGCAACGTCTATATTTCTGTACTATCTAGTTACAAAAAACATATGAAACGCGTTAAAGTTGATATCAACGTTGCTCGATGTGGTAGGGGCAAGGACAATGCAAGTGCTCCAGGCCAATAAACTACAATCATCCCAACCAATATCATCTATCAATAACTTTTGAGGAGAATACCAATGACTGGCAAAATAAGTAGTGCTGTCTCCAGTTCTGAGAAACTGGATGTTTCAACAATGTCCTTTGAAGAACGTTTGCAATATGGTGCCGAAAATGCTGTACGTTGTATGGGTGTTACCTCACTTGATAGCGTCTTTATCATAACTGATTATGAGCGCGAAAGCATTGCTCGTCGCGTAGCTGTAGCTGCCCTTAATCGACATGCCGGCGTTACTATACAATTTCTGGAGCATTACGGCGAGCGCCCTCTCACCGCATTTCCCGACGAATTGCGCAATGATCTGCTCCAAACCCGGCCGACTGTGACCTATTATATTGCAACTGCCAAACCAGGCGAAATTAGATTCCGTATCCCGCTCCTGCCTTTCCTTGTGCAAGAACTCAAAGTGCGCCACGGACACATGATTGGTATTGACGAGGAAGTTATGACCGAAGGAATGTGCGCAGATTACGATGAGATATTCAGCCTGACCAATCAGGTCTATGATCTTGTACACAATGCTCAAACTATTCATGTTACTTCTGCCAAAGGGAGCGATGTGATAGCCACTTTCCATAAAGATTGGAAGTGGATTCCCTGCCATGGACGATATGATGTGCAGGGAAAATGGGGCAATTTACCCGAAGGTGAGGTCTTCACCGCACCTGCCAGTGTAGATGGCATACTGGTCTGCGACGTGCTTGGAGACTTCTTCTCAGAGAAATATGGCGTTTTGAAACATCCCATTGTGATTCGCGTAAAACAGGGCTACATCATTGAAGTCACTAGCGAAGATGAAGCGCTGGCTAAGGAAGTGCAAGACTACCTTTTCTCGACACCCAATGGTAACCGCGTAGGAGAGTTCGCCATTGGTACGCTCACCAGTCTCAAAAGACTTACAGGAAATCTGTTACAAGACGAAAAAATGCCCGGCTTGCATGTTGCCTTTGGCAATCCATACCCCGAATTCACAGGTGCCGATTGGAGTGCCAAAATCCATGTCGATGTCATTCCAAGCCAATGCACTATCGATGTAGATGGCCTGACCATCATGCGTGACGGCGAATTCACCATCTAAAGAAGGGACAGCCCTGTCACACTGAGCGCACCACTGTCCTGCTGAGCGCGTGAGCCGAAGCCCTGAGCGAAGCGAAAGGGAAGCATCTCTACGCCCATCGAGAGAGACCCCTTCGCGGAGTTTACACTGAGTGGAACGAATGTGCTCAGGGTGACACTGTTTGCCAACATAGGTTGTTGCGTATCGGGTGACCCTCGTGGTCGCCCGGCAACTCAAATGAAAATAAAACCCCATCAGACATTGACACTTTACCCCGGTTCTTGATAAAATCAGTATGGTTCTTCATTTATAATCGCGTTTTGTTGTATTCCAGGCATGATATTTGCTTTCTGTGGTTCTTGATGTCTTGAGGAGACTTAACATGTCCACAACAAGGGGACAACATCTCATTGGTCAAGAAATAGGCTCGTGTATTCTCGAAAACCTGCTGGGCTATGGAGGCTCTAGCGCTGTATTTCTGGCTCATAATCGCTCAACGGATGAAAAAGTTGCCGTCAAAGTTTTTCTGCCTCGGTCCACTATGGACAAACAGGCACAGAAGAATTTTTATCAGCGCTTCCTCCGCGAAGCCGAAGCTGCCAGTGCGTTAGATCACCCAAATATTCTCTCCATCTATTCTTATGGCGAACATCGTGGCTTACCCTATATCGTTATGCCCTATATGCCAGGAGGAACCTTATCAGAATACGTTGCCAAGTATGGCCCTCTTTCATTAAGCGACGCGCAACAGTATCTTGCACAAATCGCTTCTGCCTTGGATTACGCCCACGAAAACGGACGCGTACATTGTGATGTCAAACCCGCCAACCTTCTCCTTGATGGCCGGGGACAGGTAGTGCTTTCAGATTTTGGTATAGTGCGTCTCATGCAACCCGATGGTGTAAGTGCCGAACAACCAATAAAATCTCCAGAGACATTAATGGGCACACCTGACTATATCTCGCCTGAGCAGGCTCTCGGTCAGCCGATTGATGGTCGATCAGACGTTTACTCACTTGCCGTGACCCTGTTCTTTCTCCTGGTTGGCAGTCCGCCCTTCAAAGCCGAAACTTCAATTGCTATGGCGCTCATGCACGTTCATGACACCCCACCCATGCTTGGGACAATGCGTGCCGATATTACCCCGCCGATCGATCGGATATTTGATAAAGCGCTTTCTAAATGGCCAGAAGATCGCTATCAGACAGCCGGCGAGTTCAGCGCCGCTTTTGCTGAAGCAGTCGCCAATGCTGATAGCTATGTGTTCTCTGATAGTGAAGCTAAAAGAAGAGCTATCGTGCTCAGAAAGCAGGGCAAACAAGCTTTTACAGCATCAAAACCTGTCGCCAAAGTCAAACTAATCTGGAAAAATGCTAGCATGCTACGACGAATTGGTTTATCCCTGGTTCTACTACTTGTGGTAATTCTTGGTTCGGTTGTCAGTCTTAACGTCATTGGCTCATTCCCAAATAGGCATGCTCATCAACAAGCTACCCCCTCTAACACGCAAATTGACTACCTGGCGGATAAACAAAGTGAGTGGCCACTAAGTCCGACCTACTTCTTCGACAGACAGAATCAACAATACCATATCCAAAACACGTCACCTCTCAGCATTGCTACAGCTTTCTACGGCACCGGAACCAATCAACTTATTAAGTTTGCCAATTTCAGTCTCACAGTTACCGTATCCGAAATTCATGGCTCGCAAGATAACGGAGATTTTTACGGCATCATTTTCCGTTCCTCCGCTGACCAGGCTCACTACTACCTCTTTGGGATCACAGCGTCGGAAGGCGGTCAATACGAATTCCAGGTAAAGAAAGAAAATTGGAATAAATTAGCGTCTAGTACCTTATCTTCTCTCTTGCCCAAGATTGGCCAATCTAATGTCATAAAAGTTGTAGCCAAAGACAATTCCTTCAATTTCTTTGTTAATAATAATCCTGTAGGCAAGCCAATCACCGATAACTCTGGTAACGCATTCACATCAGGTGAAATCGGCCTCTGTGTAGAGGAACAAAATTCAGAGGTTGTGTTCTCACACCTGCATATCGACAAACTGTAAACACCTTGCACAGAGGACACAAGCCTAAAAAATAATTGACATTGCCCTTGCAACCCACTATACTGAACGTGGCTGAAATCATCACATTGCCAGCACAATTATAACTTAGCAGCTTTGTAATCACAGTATTGCATAGCGGGCCAAGAGGAGGATATCTTAAATCATGACCTATGTCATCACCGAGCCTTGCATCGGAGTCAAGGATGCTTCCTGTGTAGATGTTTGCCCTGTCGATTGCATCCATCCTACACAAAGTGAAGACGGATTTGAAGAAGCTGAGATGCTTTACATCAACCCTGATGAATGTATTGACTGCGGAGCTTGCGAGCCTGCCTGCCCAGTTACAGCTATCTTTGAAGAGTCGGCGACTCCCGAAGAATGGAAGAAGTATATTAAAATCAATGCAGACTTCTTTCAATAGTTAGACGTTTTAAACTTAGACAGTTGCTTTTGTTAGCAAATCTTATCGCTTTCAGGGCGAGCATGAATTATAGAATTTACAGCGCTTGATCGGTGCTCGCCCAACGAATTAAGCCACCAGGCTTTTCTCATTCTGCACCGATTTCGTAGACCTTCTCGTTACGTTGTGATATAATGCAATCGCAACAAGAGTTCACACTATTTCTGAGGAAGCAAGCTCCTATGCCAATTACACGACGCAGACGCGCAAACCCACCCGATCAACCAGAGGATAACAATCACCTCTCAGATCAACCCGAGAGTAGCCCAGAGACGCTGGCCGCTGAGCAAGCTCCTATCCTCTCAATGGATGGAGAGCGCGCAGACGCACCATTGAATGAGCATCAGGGAAATACGTATGTATCGCCAACTAGCTCCCCAAACCCACCTGGAGCCAATGGAGACCGTGGTGAGCGGCAAGACTACACGCCTCCTATAGAGGGAGGAAGGCGTACAGCCCGAGGTGAATTATTCCGCCGGCCACCACAGCCACCTCCACAATCGGTGCCGGCAACCCACACTGCACAGGGAACCCTGCAAGCGCCGACACACGAAATCTCCTTACCGCTAGGGAATTTGCTTCACCTGGCTTATAATCCCGGTTACACTGGATCGGACGAAGCACGTAGCATGCTACTTCATAGTTTGTCTGAAGAAAGCAATGCTGGCGGGCGTGCTCGTTGTTGGAATTGCGGATCCATTGCTATCGCCTATGATTGCTGGAACACTCGTAGCAAGACATTTGGTGAAGTTGGTATCGCTTTTTGTGAAATCTGTGGCGTATGGAGTGTCATGTGACAACCCCAGACCAATACTCAGCTATTTTCCAGTTTTGCAATTTTGTATGACTGTCTCTGGAAGACTGTACACCAACAGTATTTACTTTATCATCTATCAAACAAACCATATGATGCCGCGACAGCTTCTAAGGAGTACACAGCATGATACAGGGTCAGGGGGAAATTGAATCGCGTCGCTGTCCGCGTTGCGGCGGCCGGATGCAGAAACCTGCCGGGAGTTCGCTCTACTGGCATGCGGACAACAACCACCCGCGTTGTGATATTACTAATATTGTTGAATCATCATTAGCCCTGCAATCTAACGATGAGTCGCCTGACGAACCGCCCAAAGGCAAACTCCGGAAGAAATAACCACCTTCTCTTTGTTTCATAGTATGTAAGGAACAAAACAGAGAACATCACAACAAAAACCTTGTTTTTCGGCTCCAGAGCTATATAATTGTAGTGGGCAATATACAACCATTACCAGTTGCCCTACGTAATAGTTATGAAAACAAATTTACTGCTCTTCAACATCAATGAAGAGACTAGTGTTCTATCGAGGTATTAACTATGTATAATCCTAGAGGTGGTTTTCCCATTAGAAACCGTGGGATGTTTGGTGCCACTGGTTACCAGTACGAAACATTGCCTTATGGCATCGAAGGCGTACAGGAGGGTAGCCTGATCAGCAAAGTGATGGGCTTACTTGCCTCTTCATTCCTTGTTGCTTTCATTGGAACCCTTATCGGCATATTCGTTTTACACCTCAGTTATGGAGGAGGCTACTGGGTTGTCGCTATTGGAGGTTTCATCGCCCTTCTTGTCCTGAATTTTAACATTAATACACCAGGATTGAATCTTTTCTTGCTCTACCTCTTCACCCTCTTAGAGGGGATATCGCTGGCTCCTCTTATCCGTCTTTACCTGGGTGCTGGCGCCGGTTACATCCTGGCCGAGGCCTTTTTTCTCACAGCCGTCTCTTCACTAGCACTCGCAGTGTACGCCTGGATAACAAAACGCAACTTTAATCGGCTAGGTGGTATTCTTTTCATGGGAGTAATCCTGCTGATTGTAGCAATGTTGATAAGCTTCTTCTTCCACAGTGCGTTCTTCACACTGCTGATTTCAGTTCTGGGCGTTGGCATTTTCTCCGCTTATGTCCTCTACTATGTACAACAGGCTAAGTACCTGGCTGATACAATGCCAAATGCCATTGGTTTGACGGTCTCGCTCTTTATTACCTTACTGAACCTGTTCTTGTTCATTCTGCGCATACTGAGCATCTTTCAGGGAGGCAATCGCAGATAATTACCTATAGGTCGATTAGGAATAAGAACCAGTATTCTTTTGTTTTCTTGAATAGAGACTCCTTGAGAAGCTCTATATCTCAACGTCACATAAAATACATTATGAAAGTGAGCAAGTAAGTTAATGGATACACATGCCAACCTCTTTCACGTAGGAGACCAGGATTTCGAGGCAAAAGTGCTCAAATCTGATAAACCCGTTATCGTTGATTTCTGGGCCGCGTGGTGTGGCCCCTGCCGGGGTATTGCACCGGTCTACGAGAAGTTAAGCGATGAATACCAGGGAAAATTGGGCTTTGCCAAACTGGATACTGACCAGCATGAGCACGTTCCTTTCCAATATCGTATTCAAGCCATTCCAACTCTCATCATTTTTAATCAAGGTCGAGAGATTGGTAGGCTGATCGGACCTCATCCAACACGTCTCAAAAACGAAATTGACAAAGTTCTCGCCGATAACGGTGTCGGAGCTGCATAATTCCGTAGAACCAGAACATTTTTCTGCCAACCTGAACAAAGACACCTGATAGCTCTTTTCTATGAGAGACGATGGGTGTCTTCGCTATTTTCCTGAACTCGAAGTCCTGAGGGGATACAAAGAAATACTCTGACCTATATGGGCATACTACTAGAAGCTGCAAGCTGAACATGTTATACTACGCAAGGAATTTCAAAAAACTCTAAGCACACCTACGACAGAGGAACGTAAATAGCTACATCATAGAGGAGAAGCAGAATTAGCACCATGGACGAAAAGCAAGACGTAGTGAACAGTAACAGCGTTAGCCCGAACAGCGCTAGCGTGCAAGACCTTCAACTTGAAGAGCAAGAGTGGACCGACAAAGGCAATGCGGCCGCGCGAGAAGGAGACTATGAGGCCGCGGCAGAAGCTTTCCAGCATGCCGTCGATGTCAATCCCAACGATGCGCGCGCGCGTTATAACCTGGCACTAGCCCAACAATTTCTTGACGACTCTGAGAGCGCCATTGCAGGCTATCGGAGAGCAATTGATCTCGATCCCCAGCTCATTGATGCATACATTAACCTGGGCAACCTGTCTAGTGAATTAGGCTTGCACGAGGAAGCGCTGGAGACGTATCAGCAAGCTCTTGAGTTTGACCCGGACAATGATGAGCTGTATCTCAGTGTTGGAGATGCCTATCGCATTCAGAACCTTTATGAAGACGCAATTCAGGCCTATCGACAGGCATTGATCCTCAATCCCGACAATTCATTAGCTGCCGGTAACCTACGCGATGTACGTGAGCTTGTAAATGAGCAGATTCGCCGCATTATGGATCAAGAGAAACAGGTAGACGCAGATCCTGGTGATATATCACGCTACGCTGAACTTGTCAGCCTGTATCTTGACATGCGGCGCTATGACCAGGCTCTCTCCGTCGCGAACCAGATGCTTGGGCTTGATCCTGAAGAACGCACTGTCTATGATACACTGGCATCGGTCTACCAGACTATCGGTGACCCTGACCAGGCGGCAGAGACCTATGCGCACATTGTAACAATGTCTCCTGATGAAGCTGACGCCTGGGAGCATCTTGGCTCCTGGCGTTCTCTACAGGGAAACAGTGAAGAAGCTATTCATGCATACGAACAGTCTGTTCAGCTTGATCCTACTCGTTATACCGCTCGCTTCAGCCTCGCAGAAGCCTATTTGGAATCTGGCCGCTACGATGACGCTAAGAACGCATACCAGGCACTAATCAATGCTGGCAGTAACCTGGACCCCGATGACCTGGCAGCAGCCTATGCTGGACTCGCAGATACCTATAATAGTATGAATCGGTTTGATGATGCAATCAAGACAAGTCAGACATTGCTTGAGCAGTTCGAAGGCGACCCAGAGGGTTACTATCAGCTTGCCACCGCATATGATGCACTCGGTCGTCATGAAGAGGCCATCGAAAACTACGAAATAGCCATTGAGAGTGACCCACTCAATGCCGATTACTATAACGACCTTGCCGACACGCTTCGTGAAGTGCAGCGCTACGATGAAGCCCTCGAAATGGCGCAGCAGGCCATCGCTATGGATCCATCAATGATCCTTGCCTACGAAACGCTTTCCCAGATACATGAGGAGATGGGGCATCCAGCAGAAGCAGCAGAGGCCATGGAACAAGCGAATACACTGCGAGCAGCAAGAGAATAAGTAAACTGTTTCATCCAGGCCGATTTATGGCCTGGATGAAACAGTTTACTTATTTTGCCTGTTTCTCTTCTATTATAATGGCAAACGCCTCCAGATCATCAATACGTTGCTGGATATAATCGTAGAGAAGATCGTGGTTAAGCGTACTGGAGTCATGTACCAGGGCATCACGCAGGTTCGTAAGTACCTCCAGTCGATAAGCCAATGGATTTGGAATGATTTGTTGAGCTGCTACAACACTCAGGAGTTCATGATAGCCTTCAGGTCTGCGTAACCCAAGGGATGCCACCAGGATACCGCAGACTTGCAGGCACGACTCGATAGCTATTTGCAAGTATCGCTCAGCCAGGCCATAGACGCGATAATCTGTTGTGAACTCCTCACGTTTTGTCTTGCCAAGGTCATGTAGAATGACTAGCGCCTCACGTAATTGTTTCAGGTGACGTTGTACCAGCTCTTTATCAACCGCCAGCACTTCCCCATAGAGGCGACGGCTAAGAGCCTGATTCTGTATATCGTCAAATTTCTTGAAGTCCAGGTAGTCCATGATTGCCTTCGTCTCAAAAGACACGCGCAGTTTCTCATCTCGACTGAAGAGAATCTGTCCATATTTAATCACTTGCAATTTGAGCAGGAGAGAAGCCTGGTTCAGAATCACCACGTCAATGCTGTCAGACTCTAACCGTTTTGCCAGTTCGCTGAAAAAGTAGAGCTGGTAGTCAAGAAACTGATCTGACTTGATTTGCTCCATCAGCAAAATGGCAATATCTACATCGGTAAGATGTCCAAACGAGGTACGAGTTGAGAGGGACCCGGCGAGGTAGGCAGCATTAACGGGACTTTTGGTGAAGAGTTGGTTGAGCTGAGAGTGCTTTTCGAATAAGTTCATCAATGACCTCCTGGAGAAAACTCTGTGACATCCCTCGGATTCACAGAAATGTTTTTCTCCGGGAATAACTATGACTATTTATAACTGTACCACAAAAAAATCTATAGTGTAACCCTCTCCTTCCATCTCAGCCTTCTACCCACTCCTCTCCATTCGTCGCTACCATCTCTGGATACACATCATATTCGAGATAACGAATCTGTTTGCCCCGCGCATTATCACGTACCACACCCTCAAAGATCACGATACCTCCAGCACCTGGATGGCTAACGGCAGCAACAAGAGCATCGCGATCAAGCGCATCACGTCTAATCTGAATTACTGGCTCCATACTCGAAGCTCCTGATCAGGTAATGTCCCTCCGCCTACTGGAGGGATAAAGACAACTTCATCGCCCTCTTGCAGTGCCGTATACACAGGCACATAGCTATGATTGACAGCAAAAGCTGAGCGTTCAATGATGGGCTGAAGTTGCGGATAGCGGGCGAGGAGTAAAGCGCGCACATCTGCAACACGAGTTCCTTCATGCACTGTCAATACTTCCTCATCTTGCCCGATGGTTTCTCGGACTGATGCAAAATAACGCAGATGAATCTTCATAGAAGTATTATAGCATAGCTCATTGCCTACAGGGCAGGCGACCAGCAGAGCGATCACCGGGAGCGATATCCAGACTGAGATCCGCGTACTTCCAAGGCTCAGGCCGAGCAACAGGCTGCAGGATCGAAATTGTGTTGTGTCAGGCCCTGCTGATCGTGAAGCCAGGGAAACAGTGCAGCTTCCCTGGCAAAATTGTGGCTCCCAAAACAATCAGCTTGCCTGATGTGTCCGGCTTGCAAGAATAGACTTGAGACGGGCGGCATTCTGCTGCTGTGCTTTCTTCATCTCTTGCCGCATGAAGAACTCAGCCACCTTCGGAACGTTACCAACGTCAACAGTGAAGTGCACGCGGCAGGATTCCTCGGAGAGCGGCTCGATGCGGTAGCTCTCGCGGAATGGGTTGCTTGCCTCGGCAGGAGTGGCCAGGGTCATCAGTTGATCCTGCTCATACTCCGTCACGCTCATCGTCTTCTCGCTCTTGAACCCAGAGAACTTGCCCGCTTCGAAGTAGCTGGTCCCCAGGCGAGCTGGTCTGGGAGGGGTGACACGGACCTCCAGGATACCTTTTATCCAGGTGGGCCGCGCCTCCAGGTCGGTAAGGGCAGCAATGACGGCTG
>WNFX01003936.1_pt1 | contig 26011 bp, 17 predicted proteins | sample 5400111 | NCBI WGS metagenome assembly WNFX01 (sample SAMN13153363, study PRJNA577476) | soil metagenome | isolation source: 40 cm soil or saprolite under grassland replicate 1 | place: USA:California | collected 2016-06-15
AGCGGTATGGGCGAGGTGGCACTGAAACCCAGCGCATAGTCTCCAGATAAAGCTTGTACCAGGCCTCAAGTTCCTGCTCTGTTTCGGCCTGGCAAACTTGTACACCTGACTTGGTCGCTTTGCCGATAGACCACTTGATGCGAGCATGGTTGCGAGAGTTCCCGATACGTATGAGTTCTGGCCATTCGGGCAACTCCAGCACATAGGTTTCCCTCCATGGTGTACCGACTATACCCTCCACAAGCCCATCGAGGGCGTTCGACGACATTTTGAGTTGAAACTGCACACCTTTCTCGGCCTTGGTTCGTTCGACGGCACTACGTACTAAGAGAGCCGTGGCCTCTTTGTCAGCTGCAAGGGGGCCTGCCACGGGGGTTCGGGGCAGAGACGATAGCTGACGACCCGTCAGCAAGCCCTGCATATAGAAGAGCGGAAAGACGCCCCGGAGCTGGCCATCGCCATTCTCGCAGGCCAGGTTGGCAGGTTTATAGTTGAATGCTTCTTCCAGAACCTGCAACCAGGCAGGGTGGTGATAAATCAGCCTACTTGGCTGAGCGTTCACGAATGCTTCCCAGCGCGAATCGGTCTGGGGATTAACCTCGATAACCCGCAAGATTGAATTTGATCCCACGAAATCGCGACTTTGCTGTTCTTTTATCGTCATTTCTCCATTGCTTTCCGTTTTCGTTCGGAAGTAGCGAGCAAATCTGCAAGTCCATGGTGCACAGAACACTGCCGTTACACATTTCGATTAACTTCGATAATGCGAAGAAAAAAATCTTGCACTGTGACGGAATCGATATCTCCGGTGATCGCAATCGCCATACGCCTACCTTCTGGCCAATTTCCAAAGTGGAGGAAAGGCGCTTCTAATTCTTCGATCCGCTGGACAAGCTCGCTACGATGCCTTAGCTTCTCTAAACGAGATGTCCCCAACCCCTCAGGCATATCAAGAAATATTGCATACTTTTCGGCTTCATCCTCAGAACAAACCATTGCGGGATACCCTTGCTCAAGTAGAAAATCAAACACGTGTTGGGGTGTTCGCGGTGACAGGCCAATACATGGACATCGTTCGGTACTGACAACAAAGGAGTGAGAGGGCACGCACATATCGGCTCCGTACCAGGGCCTCAGGGGCTGATCCTCCACAGTGAGATATCGTGCGAGTATAGTAGCTTGAGAGCTACACGCCGCCTCAACCCTCCACCGACTTGGAGCTTCAGCAGTAATTTGCAGCCTGAACAGATTGCGCTCCTTCCGCCACTGGGCAATATCTCTCAGGCGAGCTGGCCAAACTGGTAGCGGCTGACTTTGAGCATAAGTAAGCAGCATATCAAGAGCAGGTTTACAAGGGATGGCGCGCTCCGGGTGAAGATTGAGCGTGTAGACGCCACCTAGTTCATAGACGCGCCCTAAAATCCTACTCCAGATGCGCCCAATCTCTTCCGGATTGGTGATATGCAGACGATCAAAAAGCATCTCATCGTCTGGAATACTGATTGGAATGCGCACCAGTGAATCCTCAAAATGTGGACGCAGGGTGTATACATTACAGGGAAGTGCCTGAAAAAGCAGCAGAGACTTCTCATAACCGGCTCTCAGTATCGGAGGAAGTAAATCGAGATCAATCACATCATGTAGAATGGCCTCATTACTCTCATATGTAAATTGGAGTGCTCTAAAAACTTCGAGTGATTCTTCCGTCCATCCAAGGTAGGGATTGCGAAACCCTTGAAATGGTATGTTTGACCTCTGAAAGATTGAGATCGCTTGTTCCGTTTGCTTATATTGGTCCGCCTCATTCAATAAACGAAAATCGTTGTGGACATAGCCATGAATGCCAACCTCAGCACCGCATCGAGATATTTCTGCCATCAATGCGGGATGCCGGCGCAGAACGGCCGCAGGGATAAAGAAAGTCGGTGCTGTATTGTATCGACGAAGAGTTTCTACAACCGTGAGCACCGCTTTTCTTGTCCGTGCTTCAGAGAGGCCGAACCGAGTAAAAACTGTCCAGAGGCGTCGAGTAAAGTTGTGAATGCCCTTTGTTTTGATCGAAAAGGAGATCAGATTCATACTATATCCCTATAACCAGATCCTTTGATCTCTAGATAGATATTGGAAGTGTAGCAGGCATCGGTATTTTTTTGGTGTTTGAAGCCGAATCTTAATGGTATCAGGTTCTGCACGGCTGTTAAGAAATGTAATCTCTGAGAGAACTCATCATTTTATTGATCCTTGCCACATAGGCTATCCTTTTCTAAAGCAAACTGAGTTTTTTACGTCAGGACAAAATAAAGACATGATGAGCAATATTGCGTGTAATAAGTTATTACACCAGTAGTTTATCTTCCCTCTTTCAAAGAGAAATACCATCTACGCGTGGTAATAGAATGCATGCAGAAGTGCATATTGAGTGAAATTCACGTGAAAGATGTACAGAAATGAGCTGGGGTCTGAAAGCTTCAACTTTTATTCATGCTGACCGAGGATAGTTACAAACGTCCTTATATGGATTTCTAATGATCTTCAAACAGACTCAAATTCTCTTCATTCACTTGGACTAGTAACATCTTCATTGCTAAAGAGCGTGCCATTGAGTATTGCCCCGTCAAGCGATATTCCTTTCATAAGTGCGCCTCGCAAATTTGCTCCTCTAAGATCAGCACCATTAAAGCGAGTCCTATTGAGGTTTGCTCCGGTGAGATTTGCCATATAAAGGTCTGCCCCACTGAGGTTTGCCCAACGAAGGTCTGCCCCACTGAGGTTTGCCCCACTGAGGTTTGCCCCACTGAGGTCTGCAGCTATAAGGCGCACCCAGTGGAGGTTAGCATCGTTTAGCATCGCTCCCTTGAGATTACCACCACTGAGACGAGTCCTGGCAAGGTTTGCTCCCCTGAGATCTGCTTGAATCTCTGGATGTTCTTGCCTCCATTGATTCCAAACATCAACACTTTGTTTTAGAAGAGATAAATGGTCAGGGTTTGCCATAATAATTTCACTTCTTCTCCAACTCCTTAATCTTACGTATTATTCAACTTGTGTTCGCTTGTGTCAACCTCGGTGATGGGGCCAGGAAAAAATGTTATACTTTATTGCAGCCATTGTCCTTGCAGCAATGTATGAGTGAAAATATGTCTTCAACTTCTAAAAGCAATTACCTTCGTGGTTGGTTGCTACTTATGATTTTTAGTACTACGATTCTTACCGCTTGCACAAGCCAACTACCAACACCACCAACACCACCTCCACAGCATTTAACAGGAAACAGCCATCTATACTACATTTCTAAAAATGGTAAAAATGGTGATGGCTTATCCTGGTCAACTGCCTGGAATGAGTTAGATCAGATAAATTGGTCAGCTATTCAACCAGGAGATACGGTCCTTATTGACGGTGGTTCACAACAAATGATATATACCACTACGTTATCCATCGGCAAAAGTGGCACGCAAACCGAACCGATAACCATAAAGAAAGCCACCAATGCTGGACGAAACGGTCATGTTATTATATTTGGTGGCAGAAAGACACCTTTACCGTATTGTAATCAACCAAATTATACAGTTCAGACGAGCGGGATCAATGCAACAGGTATATCTATCGGTTCGGCTTCATGGATCGTCATAGACGGAGGGAACTGGAATGGAATCACTATTCATGGGACAGGAGAGGAAGCCATCTATTTTAACAACGGGTCGAGCAACGTTACGCTACGAAATTTAGAAACATATGATAATGGAGCAATAGATGGATCATCTCCTGCCGCCTGGGGCGGAGGGATATTAATCTACGGATCAAATCATATCTTCGATCGAGTGAATATTCATGATGATGCCGGAGATGCATTTCAACCATCTGGAATGAACATCACCATTACTAGATCCTGGCTTCATCAAACACGCGAGGACCCAACACAGCCGGGTACTCCTTTTAATCAATGCGAACATCAGGATGGTTATCAAATTTGGGATGGAGGAACCCATACCAACATTACCATTGAAAACTCCATCATAGGTCCAGGTGAAAAGGAGGGAACAATTCTTGGTCAGACAGCATTTGGATCAAGCCAGGCAGCAATCGTAAATAACGTAACATTGAAAAATGACTTGTTCATTAACAAAGTCATCAATATCATGGGGTATTCAGGGATCAAGGAAACAGGATGGAATATTGATCATGTAACAGTAATAGGGTTAAAATCCACAGTAGCTCTATGGCTTGAGGGAGGCAATAACAGCGTTACAAATTCAATTTTTGTTAACGGTCACATTGTACTGCCCGATGGATTAGCTAATGCTTCAGGCAATTGTCAATGGAATACAGACGGCATCACCGCTGCACTTGAAGGACAGACCGTTGACCCTCAATTTATGACTGATTCATCATCATTTAACGATTCTACGCCGCTTGTACAAATCGCCGGCACGAATTTTGCAGTGCAGCCAAACTCGCCCTGCGCTGGTAAAGGTTCATCGATAACGTCTGCTACTCAACTAATAGCAGAGCACCATGATTTACCATCGAAGATGAACTGAGGAGAAATAAATGCATAGCGTATGCGAAAATGCTAGGGAGAAAAGCTGATACGGTATTTGTTGGAGAAGGTGAACTCTGGGGCATATACTGGTCAATAAGACTTATTATAGCAAAGTATTGTGGTTTTGGCTGCTTGCTTACAATATCGAACATATCTAATCCACCAGAGCCAGCACCACTTGCTGCATCAAATTGAGTAGCGAAGCTGAGACCGGCCTGGATCATTGAACTAAGAGCAGAAATGCTAAACTGTCTCATAAACTCCGGGTCTTGTCCATACGAGGCAGGAGGATTATCCGCATTATAATTCCATTCAGTAATACCCACAGGCAAATCCTTGCCAAGGATATCCCGCACCCATTCCTTTACTTGAGTGGTCACTTGTGCGAAAGTAGAAGTCTTCGAAAGGCAACTGCTAGTCCTATCACTTTCCACACAAGGATACCAATGGAATGATACTGCATCTGGTAATACTCCCGACGCTTTTACATTTTCAAGAAAAGGCCTCACTTGTTTGTAATCTGCAACAACAGGTCCAATAAATTTTGCTTCATGATTGATTTTTCTCAGTTGAGGTACTAAATTATTCCAATGCTGAATATATTCCAGCATATCCAGTTTGCTACTATTATCAGGTTCATTACCAAATTCATATATATTACATCTGTCACCAGCATAAGCGACAACATGCTTAATGAATGTAGGATCTAAAATCGGTTCTAATACACCAAGGCATATCATACCTGCATTTTCAATCGCTTTTAAGCGACTCTCGATTTCCGCATCTGTAGTAGGGTGACCATCAAGAAGGCTTCTGTCAAAAAAGAATGTTCGCAACAGCGTAAAGTGAGCATCTTTGAGCGCTTGTTGTATAGAAGGATTGGTCTCAACATTATCTGATACCCATTCCTGCGTATCGTTGGACCCGAACAGGAAGGAAGATACATTGCTTTTCCAAATCTGTTGTCCAGGAAGTAGGGAAGATGATTCTGGTATGTATTGTTGTTGTCGCTGAGTGATAACATTTGAGATAACGGCGATAAGAAGGGAAGAGGTTATCAATGATATGAGTAAGACAGTAATAATGGGTAGCTTGGATTGGATCGAAGACATGAATTGGGATAAGCTACTAAGTGGAGAGTTTTTCATTGGATCATTCATGAAGCAACCATATAGAACTACAAGAAATTTGTCAAGCCTCCATTTGCCATCAACTCAGCAAAGACCACGATCTTTCAGCAAATTATTATAGGTTCAAGAACCTAATAAACGGCGGTCACTAGAACGCTCAATTCAAACAGTGCATATAGAGCCTGGTATAGATATACATACTTGGGCAAGTCTTTTTCAACATCATCTGAACATTGACAAAAACCATTTCACTACGAAAGACATGTATTCTTAATCTGTCACGGTTATAAGCGATTGTATTCTGATATCTAAACTGGCTTCTGAGCATCCTCAGAGAATAAATAAAGAAGAGAGTTAAAGTGCAACCAAAATACATACTAGGCCTGATCAGAAAGTGGCTCTGGCTTATCATTTTAGCTGCTCTCATCGGTTGTGCAGTGGGGGCAGTTGTTGATCACATGCTACCAAAGAAATATGAAGCCGATGCGACTCTTTTTGTCAATTCGCCCAATCACATTGACTACAACACAGTGTTGGGTGATCAACAGGCGGCCAGGGCACTTGCCCTTTTTCCACAGTCTAATGCAGTACTGCAGGCTACACTCAAAAGCCTGAAGATTAATAATCTAACACTACCTCAATTGATTTCAATGGTTACTGTGCAGAATGACCTGAATTCACAGTTTGTAATTGTTCAGGTACGTGATAAAGACCCCCAACGCGCAGCCCTGTTGGCTACGGAGATCGCAAGACAATCGGAGACACAATTCCAGTCAACGACAATCAACAGCACTGGTGCTCTATTTGTGAAGAAAGAGATAAGTAATATTCCGAAAGAAATAAGTCAGTTGGAACAAGAGCTAAGAAATATTCAAGCGCAATCGGTAAATGGTACGTACACACCCGAGCAAACCGCTCTAATTAACCAGCTTAGAGCCAGTATGGATGAGCTGCAACAAAGCTACATCCAATATGTAAATACCTACGATACTCTAAACGGTATCCAGGTACACCTTTTACAGGATGCACAAGTTCCCCAAAAACCTGTTGGAGCGGGACCTGCATTAACCATAGCGATTGGCATGCTGGTAGGCTTGATAGCTATTGTGGGAGTGATTATCTTCATTGAGCAGACCGATGATATCCTACGCTCACCATTTAAAGTAGAAAAAGCAACAGACCTCAGAACTCTTATCACCGTCAGACACTTACATTCAACAACCAATCAGGCAGTCTTACTGAATGGTCATAACCTGGAGAATGACGATACAATCACTCTCAAGCCCATTGCTGCAAAAGCAAGAGGCGCACATTTGATTGAAGATCAGCGTGAAGTGTTTGACGATACTGCAAAGCGCCTGGCAATCGCAACAAGGCAGGTCCAGTCCATCCACGTTGATTCTAGATCGAGTCTAAGAACATCAACTGGATTCCAGGTTCCAGAGACATTTTTAACATTAGGAGTCCTTCTCAATGGAGAATGTAGTCCCTTAATCTCAAGTAGTAACAACAATCGATCATTATTAATTAGCAGTCCCGAGGATGGGGATGGGAAGACCTTCATTGCCTCACAGCTTGCTCTGGGTCTGGCAAGAGTAGGTGTTGAAGTAGTTCTAGTTGACGCTAACTTGAATAAACCTGAAATTCATAGCATCTTCGGATTATCCAACCGAATAGGCCTAAGTTCTATTCTTTCCAGTGGCCAACATGGCAATTCCACCAGCTATTTGGTCGACCAGACTTTTTCTGCTCTACAAGAAACCCACGAGCCTAAACTATCCATACTCACAAGTGGCCCTGCTGTAGACTCATCACCTGAGATTCTATCGTCATCAAGAATGTCGTCTATCATAAATCTCTTAAGTGAGAAAGCTTTTGTTATCATTGACGGCCCAGCAGTTTTAACTTCCAGTGAATCAGTAATTTTAGCAAATAAAAGTGATGCGATTCTCATTGTTGTAGACGCCCGACATACCACTGCATCTAAGCTCAACATGTCAGTTGAAATGCTGACGTGGGTGAATACAACCATACTTGGAGTTGTACTAAACCAGGTTAGTAAAGGCAATGAAAATAAACACTGAAGATCGCGACGGCTAGTAAGAGCCAACAATGGAAAGTACAAGTAGCGTCCAAGAACTGCGCAGACCAGTTAAGCAAAGAAACAAAGTCCGGCAAGCGGTGGTAGCCGGGCTTGTTTTAGTGGCAATTTTAGCTGGTCTATCTACTTTGAATCCCCTAATAGGTGTGCTCGGTAGCCTGCTAGTTCTCCTCATGGCGATCCTTATTCCGCGACCCATTCTCATTGTATATGGATTGACATTGGCACTCCCTCTCACTGGAGGACTGGCAAGAGGCGCAGTAATTCCCGTTCTACGGGTGGGGCAGGCGCTCTTGGTGCTGGGATTTATCTTTTTTGTGCTAGCCAAACCTAGTCGCCTCGGTAAATATCGCTTGACGGTAATTGATCTAGTTTTCGCAATCTTTGTGCTGTGCGAGGCAGTCTTCCCAGCACTAGCCCTTTACTATAATGGTGATCCATTAAACCTATTTGCTTACAATGATACTTTGGGGCAATCGCCACTTCAGGTCTTGCTAGGGCCAATTCAATACTACGTGTTGTATCGAATCATAGTAGCAACGGTCTCATCAGATAGCCAGATAAAGAAGATACTGGAGTTGAGCTTTATTGTGAGCATTATCGTCTCAATCATCGGAATTCTGGAAAAGTTCGTAAGCCCTGTTCGGGCATTTATTGTGGCTAATTATCCGCCAATTTCGCAGAGTGCTACAGTTTCCGATACCGAACTGCGTATTGCTTCTACACTCCAGCATTTTAGTGGTCTGGGAGCTTATTTGACATTCACACTCATTCTGGCCCTAACCTGCTATACTGTCCAGGGACAAATGAAAATTTCTGGGAAACTACTTGCAGCTACATTTCTGTTCGATAGTATCGCGCTGGTTCTCACCGGCACACTCGCGGCCTGGATTGGATTGGCTGTCGGCGTAGCTGCAGTTTTTCTCTTAATTCGCCGCATCCCAAAATTGGTCATTCTTGTGCTTATCGGCATGTCTCTGGCAGTGATCATTTTCCAGCCTTTTATTGCAGATAGGCTTAATTTCGAGTTTGGTTCGGGAAATGCTCAGGGGTTAATACCCGAATCACTGGCCTTCAGGATTATGCTCTGGAGGCAACTATTCTTGCCCGCTATCGCTCAGAATCTCCTCTTTGGTGCCGGTCCCGCTCCAACGGCACTTATTAGTTGGCCTGCAGAGGAATCGCAATATTTCTTTGTGCTACTCAGAGGGGGCTTGCCTTATTTCTTCAGTTATCTCTTGCTCCTAGGAACTGCAATCGCCGTTTGTTGGCGACAGTTAAAAAGTAAAAATGACGATGCTAGCCAACCTGTAGCCATCGCTTTAATAGCTATCATCATATCTATAAGTGTTATGAATTTTTCGGGTGAATATTTTACCTATGTTGGTGGTACACAGACAATCTGGACTCTTCTAGCGATCGTCGAAGCAAGTTGGCAACTAAAAAAACTGGCATTGTCTGACGCTACCATAATTTCCGCAGTCAGGCGCAATAGGGATAAATGGCATGAAACAGCACATAATCTACTGAGCAATACGCGAAGGATTGCTCCTGCCAATTCACTAAATGAATATAGTATGGTGAGTTTCCTGACCAAAGATGTGTACTGGTCAGACTCTGATAGTCTCATTCCTGGTCCTGGCTACGTCGCTCAAGAAATGAGTACGGAAGCTCTGTCTAATCAACGTTTAACATGGTTAATGCGGCTGCTGGATTGGCGCTTCGTAAAAGATTCTGTTATTGTCGGCTTCGGTTCGACTATTTCGCGGGTGCTTGGTTTGTTATTTTCGACTATACTGGCTCACTTCCTGATACCCGATGACTTTGGTTATGTCCGCTATGCGGTGATACTGGCCGGCATCCTTACAATTGCCGTATCTAATAGTCCCGTTAGTATTACTCGCTTCCTGGCAGCTAACCCAAATGATGAGAAAGCTCGCGATCGTTATTTTACTAATGGCTTAGTTGGGTTTGCTATTGTACTTGTAACTTCTCTATTTATCGCAGTGCCCGTGTTAAGGTTTATGCACGCCCTGGATATTGGAACAATTTCCTGCATTATCGGGCTGGCCGGATTCTACTGTTATCTTGCAATTGTGCGTGGATTAAATAACGCTTGGAAAATGGGTCTTACTTATGTTCTCAACAATGTGGTTCTCGTTGCAGGCCTGGTTGTGATATTCGAACTCTTTAAGATACGCACAACTGTAGCAGCTCTCGTGATCTATGGTCTATCTAATCTCGCACCTTTAGCATTAGAATTGTTCAGGCCCATGACACTTCGATTCCATTTCAATCTTATCTCTCGGAAGACTTTATTGGAATTGACTCGTTTCGCGATTCCGGTAGTAATATCTAGTGGAGCTTTTGCGATCTGGTTTGGCGTCGACTTGCTACTAGTTCAAAATTTCAGCCCTCATCAATCGGGTAGCTATGCTGCTGCTAAAACCTTAGCACAAGTCTACATGTTCGTACCAACAGCAATCACAATGGTCCTGATGCCTCGAGTAGCCGCTCTTGATCTGGAAAAGAGTAAACGATATGTTGTCGGTGGGGCATTAATAGCTCTACTAATATCACTATGTGGGTTTGAAATCATCTATTTAGATGGCCCTCGAATCATCACCATAGCCTTCGGATACCGCTATATTGACGCCTATCTTCCTTTGGTAGTATTGAGTGTCGGAATGTGTATTCTTTCAGTGTATATGGTATTCGAAGGTTTCGTAATCGGCCGCGGACGACCCAAATTGACTGCCCAGGCATTGCTAGTGGCTATGACGAGCACCATTGTATGTAGTTTTTGGCTGGTTTCCTCGTTGGGTCCGATAGGAGCTAGTTTGGCGTTCACCATTGGGGCGGCTTTCGGGTTGATTGTCATGCTCTACAATACATGGCTTTTTCTTAATGAGGAGAAACACATAAAAGCCAAAATGCAATCAGGACCTACTCCAGTAGTTGACTTTTCAGATAAGCTACAAAACACTAATAGCGAAGAGCTTTCCGAGAGAAGAAATTCATGAATATGAAATCTGCATTCATAGTTTGGTATAGTTACTCACAACGTGCCAAAACCCTGGCAGCCGAATTAGACGGGCAAGTCAGCTTTCAATATGAAGCTGGTTTAAAAGGGCTCTGGTTGACACCACTTCGTTATCTGATTCAAGGCTGGAAGACCTGGCGTTTCCTGGAGCGAGAACGACCAGAGATTGTGCTAGTTCAAACCCCTCCTATCTTTGCTGCCATGACCGTCGCTCTCTGGTGTCGGCTACATGGTAAAACAGGTAATTCAGAGCGCCGAGCGCGTTACATTATGGATGCCCATACGGCCACCTTTCACCATCATGACTGGCGTTGGGCACTACCGCTTGTTCGATACCTATCAAAAAGAGCAGTAGTTACACTTGTTACCGATGAAGAAGCGCTTGGCATGCTCCACGACTGGAATGCTAAAGGTTTATTCCTCAATGACGGACTACCGAACCTCTGCCCACCAAGCGGACTCATCGGCTCCGAGGGAGCAAATAGGGTAGCTGTTATTAGTGTCTTCAGTGATGACGAGCCGATAGAAGAGGTTTTTGATGCAGCTCGACTTTTACCTGAAGTCACATTCTACCTCACTGGCAATCCAGAGCAAGCACCTTCCCAACTACTTGCACAAAAGCCTGATAATGTAGTTTTAACTGGTTTCCTCCGAGACGGAAAATATTCTGCGTTACTCAAAAATGTGCATGGCTTAGTTGTTTTGACTAAGCAGCCGAATGACCTCAGCTGTGCTGCTTATGAGGGATTGGCTATGGCAAAACCAATCGTTTCTTCAAATGGTCCAGAGATGCAGCGTTTCTTCACAAGAGGGATTATTTTTGTGAACAACACTCCAGAATCAATTTCGGATGGGATAAAACAAATGTTACACGAGCAAGCGACACTTACCAAAGAAGTTATCGCCATGCGCTCAGTGCTGGAAGCTAAAAGGCAGCCAAAACTTGAGGAGTTTATTTCCCTGTTACAATGACTTTATGAAAGTTTTTAGACCGTACATGCATCCTGGTTTCGCCGATCTTTAGGGGACAGTAGTAGGCGAGTCTACGCTTTGAAGTGTCTGTGTATCGACAAGCACTCTATCGTTCTGTACCCGTCGCTTTCTCCCAACCTGAAGCAACCCCAAGCACGCTTTCAAGATCTTTGTGTAGAGTTTTTCAAAGGCCCACTGGAATGATCGCCACCAAACCAATAAAAATGGAGCAAGATCATCGCGTGCGAACCACGAAGCTTCCTCTACTCCTTTGTAAGAGCGTAACCATTCCCGAATGCCTTGTTTGTTATCATGGCAATATATAGGCGCCGAGATCAAGTCGAAATTCTCAACCACCCATTTACGTCCATCCCGTGCTTCTCCTGGCAAGACAGCCTGACCTGTTAAGTCAAGATAGAGCGCTCGCGCCACGTCCATACCGTTTGTATCAACGAAGAGGCGAAATGTCGTACCTATACGCGGATTGACGTCCAGGAGCTTGTACTGGTCAGTTTTAGCATCATACTTGTAACCAAGGTCCAGAATACCCCGGTAGCCGATAGCTTTCATGAAGTCCCTGGTCTGCGTCTCCACTGCGTCGTTTGCGATGCACACACCAAGACTCGTCACCCCAGAATAGGCAGGATACTGACGGATTTTCCTCCCCGTGATACCAAATAGACATCTCGACTCTTCGTCGAAATATCCATCGAACATCCAAACCATTTCTGAACCCCCAGCAATGTACTCCTGCAACATTAGATTTGGAGCGTCTGGCTTCTCCATTTCGTCATAGCGCTTCAGCAAGGCTTCGGCATTCTCGACGACAACCATCCTCATACCAGTTTGTTTTAGAAGAGCTACAGTGTCAATACCCTTGAGCATCACAGGAAAGGTCGCATGTTTGAGAAACTCGACAACATCATCCCTACTTTGTGGGAAGAAAGTCGCAGGTGTCGGGATCGAATATTCCTTGCAGAGATAATACATCTGCTGCTTGCTAGAGAGCGAACGGGCAAGTCCAGCAGGTTGGTTCGGAAAGAGAAACCTCTCATTCATCTCCTCAGCATGGTCAGCTACGAAGAGACAACTGTAGTCATCGGTAGGGATGAGAATTGGACTTGATCCAATTTTTCTGCTGAGTCTGAGCAGCCAGTCAACCGATTCTTCTGGAGAAGCCTTGGCCAAATCCCAGACAAAGTTTTCCCGCCAGTACCTCGAGTGTGCCGCTGGGGATCGGCGATCGGCGTGTACACCATACAACGGCACACCAAGACGGCCAAGGCTACGTGCGATGCCATGACCGTGATAACCAGGAGCGATAACGACAACAGGGATAGATGTATCTATCTTCTCAATCCTTAAACTGCCTGCAATAGAACCCATAGCAGTGTTCCTGCACTTACTCTTAACGAAGTATTAATTCCTCGGCATGCTTGATCACCTGACCGCGATCAAATCGGTAGACTTCGTCCAGGTCGTCGACGTGCGTCAAAATAAAGTCGAGATCCCTCTTTTGACCACTGTTTCGGAGATACTCCGCACTTGCACCGTCGACGATCGCATCGACGGGTACACCGCTCCACTGCTCGACAATTGCGATCGTCCTCGCGTCCTGTGACTCGTAGCCACTTTCAAGGAGGATCTCAGCGATCCAGGCGCAGCCTAGTTGATCCTCTTCGCGAAACTCGCCTCGTGATCCAGCACCGATCACAGCTACCTTTGGATGATGTGCGGCCAGGTAGGTGGCCATCGCCTTATAGTTACGGAGGCATGCAACATACATCGCTTGAGACTCTTCGACCCCACAGATGAGTCTCGTGCCCGAGGTGGAGAGGAGGAGCATTGGACGATAGATATCGGTCCTGGATTCTAGATCGGCAGGACTATTATTCATATCGAAACCATAAGGCATGCTGCCGCCAAGCTCTCCGACTAGGAGTGGATTAGTCAACTTCGCTGCGAGCGGCACCGCTGCTTCGAGTGTGGGGGCTGGGTAACAGCACCGACCTAAGGCAACGCAAGTCACTGCAGTCGTAGTCGCTCTGATGATATCGACCGCCACGATTGCATAGCCGCTGCGGTAAGCTTCCAGACTCTCAGGGAAGCAATCGATCACCACTGTCTTCTGCATAGTAAACCCTTATCTGCCGATCTCAACGCCCGGGAGAGCAGGCCTCAAGTTAGGTAAGGCGAATGCATCCGAATGGAGACCACGGCGAAAGATCTCTACACGTAGTAACTCCTCCAGGCGCACATTACAGAGAAGGACACGCTGTCCAAAATGCTCAAGAAAGGCGAACTGGCTTGGTTTATTAGGAGCTTCGAACATTACGATATCCAGTCCGAATTCTTCAGCGAACCGATCCGCATAAGCGGCATTCAACGATCCATCGTCGCCAAAAGTTCCCACTCCTTTAGCACTCTCACGTGCCTCGACTACGAGTTGCACTGCACCCGCATCGAGCCAGGAATGCCCGCGTGCGACCGCATCTTCGAGCGAATCCTCTGTAAAGGGTCCCTCGTGCTTCTTACCCATCTCATATTGGACTACAAGCCCCCGTTCATGCGCCAGCTTCACGACCTCTCGTGGTTTAAGTGCTAGTTCGGTAAAACCTTCTCCACATTCAATCCGCGTGATACCCAAATTTGCGCACAGATCGAGATATGCCTCAAGCTGTCCCTGGGCCACAGCTACCTCGAAGGGACCACCTCCAGTGACTGCTGGCACCCCATGGGAGCGAGCAGCAGCTATCTTCCGCCTTGTTGCAGCCTCATTAGCAATCTGCCAGCACGCCATCGAGATCTTCAAGGACGCCATGAGGTGTGCACTCTGCTCGAGATGGCTCTCAACGGTGACTGGGTCGTAGCCAGGATCGAATTGAACCTCACGTACTGTTGATAACACATGTATAGCATCAGAGACAGACTTCTCGGCGCTCTTCGATAATGTGGGAGGTCCGGAAATCGACTTCCTGGCCAGCACAATGTAGTGAGCACCGGTGGAACGAAATAAAGGAACATTCCTATCGGCAAGAGACTGCAACCAGTAGTTAAGCCTGATACCAAGGGATTCAGGAATGACAGTATGGCGAAAGAGCGTAAATGGGCCAAAGCCCAGCGTCATGCTTCTATCCTTAATGAACTTAACACGTGCCATTGCCTCATCGATGAATCGGCGTGAGTGGTAGATAGCGCCTATATCGCTGAATGACCTGCGCCGAAGTCCTACTCGATCAAGCAAATCCTTCATACCCCGTTTAAGCGGCCCAAGTGCCGGATTTAGCCAGGGATCAAGGAAATTGGTCAAGCGCGCCCAATTGTCAACCGTTACGATGATCTGACCTTCCGGCCTGGTAACACGAGCCATCTGTTGGATTGCAAGATCTACCCTCTCTAACCAGGGAATGACGCCAACTGCTATTACAAGATCGAAGGATTCGTCTTCAGAAGTCAATGAATAGACATCACCTACATCCACAGTGAGAATCCCTGCAAATTCGGATTCAAATGCAAGTTTGCGCGCTTGCTCAACCATGGTCTCAACAGAGTCTATGGAATAAACGTGGAATCCGCGCCGGGCAAGAGCAATCGACATCAAGCCTGCCCCGCAACCAATCTCTAGCACTCTAGTGCCCGATGGAAGGTCCAGGCTATCGACCCAGTCAAGTACGGCATCGTGGCGGTTCCGGTAAATCTCTCCGTACAGGCCACTGCTAGTATAAATCTCCTTCCAGTATGTAGATTGTAACTGGAAGTAAGCATTCACTTTTTCATGCCGTTGAATATGCTGACTTCCAAACTTGCTCACATTAGGTACTCCCGCTAGTACTCCTCGGAGTGATCATAACTACTCATTATCGTGTATCCACAAAGGGATCACAGTTAGGGATCTATCCCTCAACTTAGGAGTCAAGGAGTAATTCACCCCAAGGGAACTACAAAATCAGCATATCAGAAGTGGGTTTAAAATAGGTTACGGCCTGGAGTATAGATTAGGTTAAGAAGCACGTATTATGTGCAGGATTAAGCCTTTCAATACCACTTTATCGCGCTGAAGACTCAGGCTCTCAGCGAATTGCACGAGAAATCAGCATGCCGACTTCCTGGCCAAAACAAAGTAGGCCATGCCAATAGAGCGAAATCCCGGCAGATTTCGATCAGCAAGGCGCTGTAGCCGAAGGTGAAGCTCTGTACCGAATGGTTCTGGGAGAAGCTTGTGGCGAAATGAGCAACTGAATCCCCGTGTCATACTTTTGATCTTGGCCAGTCTGGCACCTGCCAGATTACTGTCAATAAAGCGTTTGCTATGGAAGATCATCGTCGGTGACTTGCGACGGCGTCCGATGCGTTCGAACATCTCCTTCAAACGCCGCTTGAGGGGCACTAACGCCGGATTCGTCCACGGGTCGAGAAGACTGACTAATCCTGCCCGGTTAGCATATGTAATGATGATATAACCGCCTTGCTTGGTAACACGAGCCATCTGCTGGATCGCCAGATCTGCCCTCTCTAACCAGGGAATGACGCCGATTGCCAGCACTAGATCGAACGACTCACCCTCAAAGGCTAGAGTATAAACATCGCCAATATCAAGGGAGAGTAGGTCAGTGACCCCACACTCCATTGCATTCAGGTGCGCGTGTTCAACCATGGACTCTACGGAATCGATGGCATGAACACGAAAACCACGTTGTGCGAGCGCGATTGCCATAAAGCCCGCACCGCAGCCAATCTCAAGCACTTTAGAGCCTAGTTCAAGGGCAAGAGTGTCAATCCAATCAAGCACTGCCGCATGTCGATCTCGAATAGTCTCAGCCTGCACATCCCTTCTGGTGTAAATTTCCTTCCACTCCATTGACTGGGACCGGAAATATGCATTCACGATTTCCTGTTTCTGAACGGGCGCGTCTGCAGCCTTTTTCATATTAGCTACTCCCATAGGCTACTAAACAAAACTATCAATGCTTCTGAAATGTGAGCGACTCTTGATGCATTTTGCATACTATCTCATACGCGAGCCAGAGATTCTTTTTGGTGTTATTCCAGCTTAGTTCCCCTAAAACACGTTGATATCCTATCGCACCCAGCCTGGCACGCAATTCTTCATCATCGAGCAGAATCTCAATGTTATTGGCAAACTCTTCTACAATATTTGGCGTTGCATACAGAGCAGATTCCTGGGCTGAAAAACGTGTCTCCTGCAGATCAAATGCTACAATAGGCTTCTTCATAGCCATGTATTCCATGGTTTTGACCATTGTAGAAAACTCGTTCAGGCCATTTTGTGGATCAGGAACGAGTCCGATATCTGCTGTAGCCAGATAGCGCACAAGCTCATCACTTTTCACCCAACCAGTGAAATGCACGTATTCATCAAGCTGCAATTGATGAGCGAGTACTCTCAGTTCAGAGGCATGCTGTCCATCACCCATCAGGACTAAAGATACATCCTGTCGACCGCACTTATGAACGAGCCGATCAATTGCATAAAGGGCGTAGTCAACACCATCTTGCACAGCCATCTCACCTACATAAGCCAGTAAATACCGTCTCCCTCTTTTCAGTTCAGGCTCTACTAGAACTAACTTAATTCGCTCCAAATCAGGCCCATTCCTTACGACAATAACCTTATCAGCCGAGCAGCCACCACGATCGATAGCCTTTTTTTTCTGTGAGAGATTAGTCACTAAAACCAGGTCAGCCGTTTGATAAGAGCAACGCTCAAAAAAAAGCTGAAACTTTTGCAGCAGCTTCATACGATTGTTGAATTTAACCTTGAAGAGCTCTGGGGCCAGATCGTGCTGATCAAAAATGAATTTTTTTCCGAAAGGTCGATAGAACAAACCAATTATGAAGAATAAATCTGGAGGATTAGCAGCATGAATTACATCGAAACCATGACGAAAGAATACTTTTAAACTCAACCAAAATGTCATCAGTATAGCGAAGACATATTCTGTAATATAAGCAGTGTATTTATTTGTGGTTCTGGGTAACCTATATCGATAAATATGCATATTATCAACGCAGACATAGGACTCCTGGTGCTGTAAACTTGAGGACATTTTAGGACATATTATAGATACTTGAGATCCCTTCTCACGTAGAGCCGCTGCCTCGTTCTTAACACGTGGGTCACCAGGCCAGCAAGAGTTTTCTATCAGCATCAAAACTTTAAGAGCTTTTGCCATAGGTATCATCCTTCCTCATCCGAAAAGGCTTTCTTTGTCTTCTGCTTACTCATGGATTTCCTGGCATAGGTTGGAATGATCTATGTCTGAAAGGCTGTGAGCTATAAACTGGGAACTATAGATTCGTCTTCTTCCAGCAATTGCTCTACAGGCATCCGAGGATATTCCAAACGATTATTGTCGATAAAGACGCGAAACCAGAGTTCTAGACTTGCCAGAAGGAATAGCTGGTTTCCATACTGCGTTTTACCCTCCAGATGGTCACGTAATATCGATGCTACAAATTCATTGTTCAGGAAACCTCTGCTTCGAGCACGCTCAGAAAGCAGTAAGCGTGTGATAAGATTCCGTTGTTCCCCTCGAAACCAGATACCGACAGGTACATTAAAACCTATCTTTTTGCGCGTCAGTATAGGTTCAGGAAGAAAGTCTCTATACGCACGTTTGAGCAAATACTTGGCTTGAAACGGCTTAACTTTTATGTTCGAGGGAATACCCGATGCGAATTCGATCAACCTGTGGTCGAGAAAGGGGATGCGGGCCTCTAACGAGGCAGCCATAGTCATCTTATCCCCTTTCATCAGCAAATTGTCAGGAAGCCAGATTTTCGTATCCAGGTACAGCATCGATGAGAGATCATCTCGCTGCGGATTCTTTTCTAACCATCGCCGAAATGCTCGACTTGAATCGCTATCAATACTTGCTCTGGTGCTGGCCGAGAGCAGATTGTTTTTTAATTGTCCGTTGAAGACTCCGAACCAGTTCATCCAGCGTTCAGGTGCCGGTTGCGACAAAGCCCGTGAAGCCATTTTGATCTTTCGCATATTGTATGGCAATCGTTCAATCATAGGCGTAATCAATTGGTCACGAATGGGTCTGGGAAGAATTTGATAGTAACGCGCAAGCCAATCGACGATATATTTGGGATAACCTGCAAAGAGTTCGTCTCCTCCTTCTCCTGAAAGTACTACTTTCACATGCTGTCGTGCTAGTTTGGAGATGAGATAAACACCCAGGTCGGAAGGCTCACTAACTGGTTCATCGCGATGCCATGTAAGGAGTGGCCAATATGCTGACAGATCCGAGCATTTAACAATCAGATCGTGGTGTTCAGTACCGAAGTGCTGTGAGACGAGGCGTGCATATGGTAATTCACTGTACTCAGGCACATCGAAGCCAACTGAAAAGGTTTTAACAGGCTCATCTATCAATTGACTCATGGTGCCGGTAATAATGCTGGAGTCTACTCCTCCACTAAGCATTGCCCCTAGTGGCACATCAGCCATCATACGTTCCTCGACGGCACGTTTTACATGGTGTCGAATGCCTTGGATATAATCTTCAACCGAGTGGTTCTCAGTTTTGCCAAAAGTAAAATCCCAGTAGCATTGCTCTTTCAATTCCCCATTCTCATACTGTAGCATATGACCAGGTAGAATTTTTGAGATATTTGCAAAGAGTGTTGCAGGACCAGGAACATAACGTACGCTGAGAAAATCCGCTAATGCTTGCACATCGACTTGCCTTTTGACCTGGGGGTGACACAACAATGACTTGATCTCAGAGGCAAATATCAAGCTGCCATCAACGTGAGCATAATAGAGCGGTTTCTTGCCAACACGATCCCGTGCTAGCAGCAGGCGCTTACGAGAGAGATCCCAGATGGCGAGACCAAACATTCCGTTAAGATGAGCTATGCAGTCCGCACCGTATTCTTCATAGGCGTGGATGATCGTTTCTGTATCGCTATTGGTGCGAAACTGGTGGCCTTTCTCGAGAAATTCTTTACGAAGTGCTTTATAGTTCCAGATCTCTCCATTGAAGACAATCCAAATATCCCCTTTTTCATTGGACATCGGCTGATGACCACTACTCAGATCTATAATACTAAGCCGTTGAGAACCCAGGCCTACAGGGCCATCGAGGTATATGCCACTTTCATCTGGTCCCCGATGGCTGATGAGATTTGTCATTTGCGCGATTAAATCCCGTGAGACAGGTTCCCCGCTCTGTTGATTGAACACACCACAAATGCCGCACATAGGCTAATATTTTCCTTTACCCTAAATTTATGAGAAGTCTCTGAGGCACATTTCTAAGGATAGAGCTATTAAGTTGTTAAGTTGGTTGTTGCCGACGTTGAGAAAATGTTGTGATAGTTGTACTATGGTATAAATTCCTATCCTTGTCGATAGCTTTATGAGCAGAGAAATTTTTGGATATTCTAAGAGGTAATCTATGCTAAATCCACCATTTTACGTTCATCCCACCGCTGAAGTGTCACCTGATGCTCATATTGGAGCAGGCACACGTATCTGGCGCCAGGCACATGTGCGAGAACATGCAGAGATTGGTGAAAACTGTAATATAGGGAAAGGTGTATACATCGGCGAACATGTACGAATCGGCTCAAACGTAAAAATCCAGAATCATGTTTCTGTGTTTGAAGGTGTGACACTCGAAGACGGTGTTTTTGTTGGTCCCCACGTATGTTTCACCAACGACATGCTGCCACGTGCCATTACTCCTGACGGTAAACTTAAGAGTATGGATGATTGGGTGATTACACCCACCCTGGTGAAGTATGGCGCATCTATAGGCGCTGGGTCCATCATTATCTGTGGCCTCACGATTGGGGAGTTTGCCCTGATCGGCGCAGGAGCTGTTGTCACTCGCGACGTTTCTCCACATACACTTGTCTTTGGCAATCCTGCTCGGCAGCACGGGTATGTCTGTCGCTGCGCCCGACGACTTTCGAAGGTCGAAGAGCAGAATGGCACACTCCTAGGATGGTGCGAGGCGTGTCAGAAAGAATACTTTCTCTACCTGTAGGAGAGAGTCCTGCCAGGAAAATTGCTTGTGCAACACCGGCCAAGCTCAGTGAAGTCACAACCTACTTTATCCCTTTTTGCTATGACCGAGATCAATTCAGAGACGGAATATTTTGCTATCGTTAAAGCCTCGGGTCATATTGCGCGCATCCACGATGCAGCGTCCCTCACGTATGATCCAGGAGATATCGTAATAGCTGTGGTCGGCAACGATGACGATACAATCGGCAGCCCGTAAGAGGTCGCTGTTGAGCGGCTGTGAATGCAGTGTTCGATGTAATAGCAACAGATTAGGCACGTACTCATCGTTGTAGAGCACCTCGGCTTTACGTTTCATTAACTCATTTATTATGTCAATCGCAGGCGATTCACGAATGTCTCCTACATTGCGTTTGTAAGAAACACCCAGGATACACACTGTTGCTCCATTGTAACTGAGACGCTGCTCGTTAAGAGCTTCACCGATCTTATGGACAATATGGTGTGGCATATTTCTGTTGATCTCGATCGCCAAATCGATAAAGCGGGCCCTATAATCAAGCGTTTTGAGTTTCCAGGAAAGCAAGTGTGGATCAACTGGAATACAGTGCCCTCCCAAACCTGGACCAGGGAGGAAGCGCATGAAGCCGAACGGTTTGGTCGTCGCTGCATCAATGACCTCCCATACATTCACCTCGAGTTTCTCGCACATGAGAGCGATCTCGTTAACCAGACCAATGTTGACAGCTCGGAAGGTATTTTCTAATAACTTTGCCATTTCGGCCACCCGAGTCGAGGAGACTGGCACGACTTCATCAATGGCTGCCGCATAGTAAGCTTGCGCCAAAGCCGTACATGCTTTTGTGACACCTCCAACTATCTTCGGCGTATTGCGTATGTTATAAATGGGGTTGCCTGGATCAATGCGTTCTGGCGAGAAAGCTAAGAAGAAATCTTCTCCCACTTTCAACCCCGTGGACTCCAGTTCAGGCAGCACGACCTCATCAGTAGTACCTGCATATGTTGTGCTTTCCAGCACAACGAGCTGTCCGGCGTGTAGGTATTGCCGTACCTGCTGGGTAGCAGCCACAATATGAGAGTTATCAGGATTACATGTCTTACTCAAAGGAGTGGGCACACAAATATTGATGGCATCAACTTGTTCCAACACCGAAAAGTCACTTGTACAATGCAGCAATTGTGCATCAATTAGCGCTTGAATTGCCCCAGACGGGATATCTTGAATATAGCTTTCACCACGATTTACTTTATCAACTTTCTGCCGGTCAGTATCGATCCCAATGACCTGGAATCCTGCTTCTGCAAAGACTTTCGCGAGTGGCAATCCAACATAACCGAGGCCGATGACAGCAACCCGCAATGATCGCGAAGCAATTTTCCTTTGCAATACATGCATTAAGCATTTCTCCTTCCTTTAGCTAACGGCTACTCGTTATCCTTGTTTGTGAACGCTTTTCAACGTGGATTGAAGGTTTGTCTATATAGACCTGGAACCAGAGTTCCAGGCATAACAATGCCCAGATTGCTTCGCTATAGTTCACCCATGATGTCGTGGCATGGGCTTTCAATAAGTCGCGAATAAACTGGGGATTAAAGATTCCGCGTTGTCTTGCTCTTGGGGAATCAAGTAAATCAGATGCATAACCGGTTAGATCACCTCGGAACCAATGCTTGATAGGTACAGCAAAACCTTGCTTTCGGCGAGTCAAAATCTCAACAGGCAACATATCTGCAGCGACTTTTTTCAATAAGTACTTCAATATCCCATCAGGTGTACGTACCTTGGAAGATAATGACGATACGTATTCAACCAGGTACTGGTCGAGCAAAGGAGCACGAGTTTCCAAAGAATTCAGCATACTGGCCTTATCGACCTTGACCAAAATGTCATCAGGTAGATACACACGAGAGTCTACGTACTGCATCGCTGCTGTTAGATCCAGGTGCTGCACTCTTCGATATTCATTCATCATCCGTGCGTAAGGGTCATGATTGCCAATAAGTGCGTAATATTCAGGACTATACATCAATTCCCGTGCTTCATCAGGGAAGAGCTTAATAGCATATACGCTGCGTGTAGCGTGGTCAAATAGCATGTTGTGAAGGCGCTTCTTGCCACGCATTCCATTCGGCATAAGCATACTGGCGTACCCGAGTACGCACCGTAGAGTACTAGGAATACGCTGAATCTGGAATTCACGCCTATAATGTGTATAGCCGCCAAAGATTTCATCGCCTCCATCGCCAGTGAGAACAACAGTAACATATTCACGTGCCAACTTAGAGACGTAATAAGTGGGCAGCATAGAGGCATCACCGAAAGGTTCATCAAAGGCCCAGACCAGTTCTGGAAGTACTGATACAAGATCTGGCCGAACGAAAAATTCTTGATGTTCGCTGCCAAAACGTTTCGCGACTTGTCGTGCATATGGAAGTTCACTATAATCGTCTTCTTCAAAGCCGATGGAGAACGTCTTAACGGGCTGCGACATCATTGCGCTCATTAAACCTACAACGACACTCGAATCGATGCCACCACTGAGAAATGCACCAAGCGGTACCTCGCTCATCAAACGAACCTGTACAGCATCTTTGAGTAGGGCAAGTGTGTGTTCGATCGCCGTTTCTTCATCGTCCTTGCATGTTGGCATAAAGGGAAGTTCCCAATAGCGTTTTGTGTTAATCTGCCCATTTTCATAAATTAAGATATGACCGGGAGACAGCTTCATTACGTCCTTGAAGAGGGTATTTGGTGAAGGAACATATCGATATACCAGATATTCGTCGAGCGCCATATGATTGATCTCACGTGATATACCAGCTTCCAGAATGGATTTTATCTCTGAGCCGAAAATGAGCTTCTTTCCGTCCCAATAGTAGTTGAATGGTTTCTTGCCAAAACGATCCCTTGCAGCAAGCAAACGTTGTCGCTTCCTGTCCCAGAGAGCGAAAGTGAACATACCACGTAAGTGCTTCACACACTCGTCACCATACTCCTCGTAGACATGAACAATGGTCTCGGTATCGCTGTTTGTCTGGAAATGGTGCCCTCGATCTTGAAGTTCCTTTTGCAGCTGCCGATAGTTATAAATTTCCCCGTTGAACACGACAAGGATGCTCTGATCTTCGTTGAAAATAGGTTGATGACCACCAGCAATATCAATGATTGAAAGTCGGCGCATTCCCAGGGCAACACCTTCATCTACCCAGACTCCCTGATCATCTGGACCACGATGGCGGATAACCTTACACATGCTATCTATTAGTATCTCTGCTTTGTTTCTGCTACATTCGCTGTCGATAAATCCCGCTATGCCACACATTTATATACTTCCTTTCAGGGTACCCAGCCCTTGTTTACGATATCTGTTGACAACTTTCTGATTTTTGCGCATCATTCGCAGCTTGCTGACTCCGATCTGTCAGTCTATTGTAGAGTGTCGTAAGGTAACAATCACAACTTCTAGCCCAAGAGCCTGAAGCTGACGAGCTTGTTTCTCTGCCCGCACCTCAGCTCCACCAACCAGGGGTGCGAACATTAATGAGACGAGACAGACACAAATATGATCTTCCAATGGTTTATGGTGACCCCCATTGTCAAGACAGAGAAAACACGGTTTCTAAGGTGTACCCTCCTTTCTTCATCTTTGACGCATTTATGCTGAGGTTACCCTAAGAGAATTACTGGACCAGCGTCCTCAGGACCTCGTCTGCACAAGCGTAGGTACCAGCATGGCCAGCGTTCGGAATAACCTTGATGGCACACCCAGGGATATGCTCGGCGACGTACCGAGCTAATGCCAGAGGCGCGAGATTATCCTCTGCCCCATGCCACATCGAGACCCTGGTGTGAATCTGCTCCAATGGAAACCCCCACTCGTGGGTGAGGATGTCGAAATCAAAAGTAATGCCCTTGCCACCAGCACGTACTGCCTCCAGTTGATCGGCCATCAGCTGCGCAAAGACCTCTGGCGGAACATCTGCCATCGGGGATGTGCCCTTGTCAATGTAACTCTGCAACGACTTCATGGACGATTTGAATTGTCTAGGCACAAGGATACCAGGCAGCGCGGGCATGAACCGGGCGAGCGTAAACATGATGCGATTCACTGAAATCATGTTGTCCATACTGTGCGGGAGCGTGAGCGGTCCGATGGCACTCATCAGTCCGCAGCACCTCACCCGTTCAGGAATCTTCGCGGCACACGCCAGCGCAAACGGCCCACCGCCGGAAGCTCCCAGTACTCCGAAGGTGTCGATATGGAGTGCATCCACCAGGGCGACCACATCCTCCACATAACCCAGCAAGCTACCGTGTCGCATGGGTGAAGAGGTGGCATAGCCAGGACGATCGGCGACGATGATCCGCACGTGGGATGCTTGCGCGGCATGCTCAAAGAGCACCCCTTCCAGGCGGGACCCTGGTGTACCATGAAACAGCAGGATCGGTGTCCCCTCCTGCTCGCCATACTCGGCATAGCCCAGGGTTCGCCTGTCCTGCAAGACAAGCGTTCTATTGGAAGCACGTTGCATGGTTTCCCTCGCAAGGTAGAGACAGGTGACTGATGCACCTCCCTGTATTGATACTCATCAATGCTACCGCCAGTATAGCATAACCCGTGACTCCCAAGAGCTTGCGGCTCGCTCTGATCCAGAGCTTAAGAAGCCAGTTCTGGCGCTCTCTCGCACGCCCCTTTACTGCGTGAAATAGACTTCTGCTGGTGTTCGATACGCAAGGGCCTGGTGGATACGCCGCTCATTGTAGAACCCCAGGTAAGCTGTCAGCCCCTCCCGTGCTTCACGGGGGCTGGTGTACTCTTTCAAATAGACCTCCTCATATTTAATCGTTCGCCAGAGGCGTTCCGTAAAGATATTGTCGAGTGCGCGCCCTTTGCTATCCATGCTGATGCGCACCTCATGTGACTTGAGCAAATCCGTGTATTGTGGACTGGTGAACTGGCTGCCCTGATCGCTGTTACAAATCTGTGGCCTGGCTCGTTCCAAGGCTCGCTGCATGGCCTCCATCACGAACGAGAGCTGCATCGTTTGATCCAGTTCCCAACTCACAATATAACGAGAGTACCAATCCAGAATCGCGACCAGATACATCCAGGCCCCTCGTAAACGAATATAGGTGATATCTATGCCCCAAATATGGTTCGGCGCGCTCGCCGTCACATGTTTCAGTAAATACGGA
>WNFX01001278.1_pt1 | contig 26008 bp, 26 predicted proteins | sample 5400111 | NCBI WGS metagenome assembly WNFX01 (sample SAMN13153363, study PRJNA577476) | soil metagenome | isolation source: 40 cm soil or saprolite under grassland replicate 1 | place: USA:California | collected 2016-06-15
ATATCGGCGGCGCCGACTGTCCTCTGGTCAGCAACGGGCTATATGCCGTGAAGCACAACCCCTTCGTTTACTTTGACGATGTAACGAATAACCAGGATCCCAATTCGGCCAATTGCATCGGCCACGTGCGGCCATTCGGCGAGCTGGCGACGGATCTCGCCAACAATACCGTCGCGCGATACAACTTCATCACCCCGAACGAGTGCAACGACATGCACGACGGCTGCGCACCGCTCAATGATCCCATCCGGCAGGGCGATACCTGGTTGTCCCAGAACCTGCCTGCGATCCTCAATTCCGCGGCCTACCGGAGCGGCGGTGCGGTGTTCGTCACTTGGGACGAAGGGGCGGTTTCGGACGGTCCGATCGGAATGATCGTGGTGTCGCCGTTCGCCAAGGGCAATGGCTACCGGAACTTCATCCGCTACACGCACGGATCGACCTTGCGCACCTTCCAGGAAATCTTCGGTGTCAGCCCGTTTCTGCGCGACGCCGCCATCGAGACCGACCTGAGCGATCTCTTTGCGGTCTTTCCGTGAAGCTCAGAAGAGGTGCACCGCGGTCGGCCAGAGAAAGCCGATCAGGCTGAACGCGACGCCGATCGCGCCCAAGGCGTAGGCGATCCAGAGGAGCGCCACGACGCCGGTGATGATCTGGGCCGAAGCGAGAACGATCGCGATCTGGACTGCGGCCGAGGCAATCTCGTAGTTGTGGTAGGCCGCCATCGCGCGGTCGCGTTTTTTCTCCATCTCTTTCGCGCGCGCCATGAGCTCCTTGCGGCCTTCGTTGGTTTCGGGCTCGGACTGGTAGCGCTCGGCCGTCTTCTTCCAGCTCTCGACCTGCTTCTTCACCGCCTCGGGCGCCCGGTTTCCGAACTGGGCTTCCATCTCCTCGGCGGCGGTGCGCACCGTCGTCTGGCGAATGGTCTTCGCCTGGAAGAACGCCCACAGGTTCGAAGCCTCGATGTGGCTGGCGAGCGCGCTCGTTTGCGAGCCCTTGCCGAGGGTCTCGGCGAACGCGAGAACGAGCGCGAGCACCGCGATGAAGAGGGCGACCTTCTTGTTGGATGGATCGACGTGGACGTGCTCTGTTGACATGCTTGCTCTCCCCTAGCGATCTTGGAATTGGGGAATTCTAGCGCAGCCGTTCTCGGACGTAGCGGGGCAGGCGGACATCCGCGGAGCGCGCCGTACGTTCTTCAATGCCCGCGCTCCGTGGCAATCGCTTCAGCTGAGCGGCACAAATGATGTCGGTGCCGGCACCGGTATGGCGGTAATCAATCGCTTTCGCGTGATTTGCGCCACGCATATTTCTTAGTCTTTGCGTTCCACTCAAGTTCTGAATCATCATCGCAATCCATACAGCTCATCACAGCGATTCTCGACCGATTGCGCCCCAGCGCCAAGAATCCCGGTTTGCCCGGAAGCTGCTCGAGGAATACGAGGCGCCACGCACCCGAATCGGTTCGCGTCACGATCAGCATGAATCGACCGGTTTGCCCGGTGGTGGTCTCATAGACTCCGACCGCGGCCTGGTCGGGACGGCCGTCGCGATTGAAATCGCCCCTGAGTTCGAAGTGGAGCTTCCCGAACGCGAGGCCCTGTTGATGAAGCTCGGGTATCGGGATGTACTTCAGCTGATTCACGCTGGCCAAACGCCACCAAGGGTCGATCTTCTCAACCGGAATGCCGTAAATCTCCGAGTCACACGGACTGAAACGAATTCGAAGCCACCAGGCCTTTGAACCTTCGTCGATCTGGGCCTGCGGATCGCAGGAGGCGTACACAGCAGAGGCCCCTATTGCTGCAAGAAACAGCAAAACGACCCGGATCATGGATTTCTCGATCCAAGGAGTCTCAAACAAAATATTCCTGAAGGATTTCATTTCTCACCTCAATATGTAGGATGCCGGCTCATGTGGCTGCCCCGCCTTCGCCGCGGGCCGAGCGCCGAACGCGATGAATGCCAGTTATTTCTGCGAACGGATAGTTTATTCGGCTCATGAGCGTCTCTGGACGCCCGCTTCCGCGAGCATGACAACGTTTCTCTAGCGCCTTACGCCCGGCGTCTCGATCGGCAGACCCTGCGCGCGCCACGCGAGGAAGAGCTCGAGGTCGAGATATTCCTGCGAACCGTACGGCAGCATCTCGGCGCGTATTCCGGAGAGGCACGCGCGCAGACGGCGCTCGAGCGAACCCATGGTCTGCCACTCCATGCGGTACGCCGGGTAGGCGTTGGGATGGCCCTGGCTGATGGTCTCGGAGAGCAGCCGCTTGCCCCATTGCGCGTCGTGACATTGCGCGCACGAGAGGTTCATCTGTCCGCGCCGCAGATGGTACGCGGCGCGTCCGGCTTCGAAATGCGCGCGCGCCGCGCCGTCGATGCGCGCCACGATCGGGGCGCCCAGCGACTGCCGCGCGACGTACGCGGTGATGGCGAGCATATCTTCCGACTCGTAACGAAAAGGCTCCACGCCCTGGCGATCGACCCGGCAGGCGTTGACGCGTCCTTCAAGGTTGAAGAGCTTCCCGCTCGCCTTGTCGATTTTCGGATAGCTCGCGGCGACCCCGCGAATGCTCGCGTCCTTGTGACAGCTTGCGCACGCGAGGTTTTTTTTTCCGGCAGGCTCGCTCCAGAGCTTCGCTCCGCGCTCGACCCACAGCATGCCGGGATTGGCGAACTCGTCGTTCTGCAGGGCGTGCAGGTCGGAGCCGAGAAAGGCGGAGCCGGACTTGAGCTCGCCCGGCGGGATCGCGCGCTCCTCGGCGTGCGCGGCGCCGGCGGCGAGCGCGGCGGCGGCGAGGGCGAGCCCCGCGAACCTCATCCCCTGACGACGATCGACTGGCGCTCCGAGCCCCGCTCGCCTTCGTCGTCGATCCAGGAGAACTCGAGATTCCCGCTCGCTTCGGCGACGGTGTAGAACTGCACATAGGGATTGGCGGAGATGCCCGAGGACAGGTCGGCGCGAAATACTTCCACTCCGTCATAGCGGCACGACAGGGCGTTGATGACGTTGCGCTTGATGAGATGCCCGACGTCGTCGTGGCGGTAGCCGGTCTCCATGGGGTGCTGGATGAGGATGCGGACCTCGATCACCTCGCCGCGCCTCGCCTCCCGGGGAATCTGGATTCTTGCGGCCACGGTATGCGTTCCCTCCGGCTCAGCTCTCGTCGAGACAGGCGGAAAGCGTGACCACGATCGGCGCCGCGTCGTACCAGAACGAGCCGTCGGAGAGCTTCGCGACCGCGGTCACGCGCTGGCTGCCCGCGAGCCGCACGCGCGAGTTGATCTCGGCCTTGCCCGCGCGCGGGCCCAGATAGAAGTTCGCCATGTTGGGCACCGGGTTCCTCTCCGAGTACAGGTGGATGCTCTTCACGTGATCGGCCGGAGTCATCGGACTGTCCACCGTGATCCGGATGGGAACGGAGTTGCCGTTGTCGGCGAGCTGCGGCAATACGAGCGTCACCTTGCCCTTTCTCACCGGAGCGCCGTTGGTGAGCGCCCGCACGAGCGGATCCCGGGGATCGACCTGCGCGAGCGCCGCGCCGGGAAGCGCGAGCGCGCCGGCTGCGCAGGCGAGGAAATCGCGGCGCTTCACCGCGCCTCCTTGAGGGTCGCGAGCCAGGCGACGACGTCTTCGACCTGTTGCGCAGAAAGTATCGGCTTGCCGCGGAACGCCGCGGCGACTTGATTCAAGCCTTCCGTCCTGTAGTAGGCGGGCATGGGCGACTCCGCATTCACGCGGGTGGAATCGGCGACGCGCAGGCGCAGCTGCGCGGGGGAGAGCCGCGCGCCGACGCCCGCGAGCGCAGGCGCGATATTCCCGGAGATCTTCTCATCAGGAACCGCATGGCACAGAGTACACGCTCCCGCATCCCGATTCACCACGATACTTCGACCGCGCGCCGCATCGCCGGGTTCGGAAGTCAGAGGCCGTGGAATCGCGTCTCCGACCGCGTCGAAGCGCACCGGCTCACCCTGAGCGCAGGCTTGCGAGCACGCGATCAGTGCCGCGATGGCGGGGGCGAGGGCGTGCTTGCGCGTCAAGCCAAGGTCAGCCCGTGGTTCTTCAGAGGCAGCGCGCGAATACGCTTGCCCGTGGCGGCGAAGATCGCGTTGCACACCGCCGGGGCGATCGACGCCTGCCCCGGTTCGCCGACTCCGCCCCAGAACCCGCCCGAGGGCGCGAGCACCACCTCGACCTTGGGCATTTCGCGCAGGCGCATCATGCGGTAGTCATGGAAGTTCGACTGCTCGGCGCGCCCCTCCTTGATGGTGATCTCGCCCCAGAACATCGCGGTCAGCATGAAAACCGAGCTGCCCTGCATTTGCGCCACCACGTTGTCCGGGTTGACCACGTATCCGGGGTCCAGGCCGAGCACGAGCCGGTGGATCTTCACCTCGCCGTTCTTGTCGACCGAGAGCTCGGCGACGGCCGAAGTGTAGCTCCCGTAGGCCTCGGTCTGCGCGATGCCGCGGAACACGCCCGCCGGCAGCGGCTTGCTCCAGCCGGCCGCTGTCGCGGTCGCCTCGAGCACGCCGAGGTCTTTCGGCGATTTTGCGAGCAGCGCGCGCCGGTATTCGTAGGGATCCTTCCCGGCCGCAGCGGCCAATTCGTCCATAAAGGACTCGCGCACGAAGGGATTCTGCGAATGTCCCACCGTCCGCCAGAAGCCGACCGGTACGTGAGTATTGCGCTGCGCGTATTCGATCCTGACGTTCGGAATCGCATGCGGCAGGTCGTGCAGCGAAGCCACGGCCTGAGGATCGACGCCGTCCTTCAGCGGCAGCCGCGGCAGCGTCGCGATGATCGAGGTCGCCGATACGCGCGAATACCAGGCGACCGGGCTCCCTTGAGCGTCGAGGCCCGCCTTCAGGCGGATCAGGCTCGCGGGCCGGTAGAAGTCGTGCTGCGTGTCCTCCTCGCGCGTCCAGAGCATCTTCACCGGCGTGCCTTCCATGGCCTTCGCGATCGCCACGCCCTGGCGCACGAAATCCTGCGCTCCGCCGCGCCGGCCGAAGCCGCCGCCCAGCTGCACGCGGTGCACTTCGACGTTCTCAAGCGGCACGCCGGCAGTCGCAGCCGCGTTGGCGAGCGAAGCTTCGGCGTTTTGCGTGGACGTCCACACGTCCACCTTCCCGTCCTTGACGATCGCCGTGCAGCCCATGGGCTCGAGGCACGAGTGCGCGAGGTACGGCGTGTAGTACTCCGCTTCGATCTTCCTCGCCGCAGAGGCAAAGGCCTGATCGAAATCGCCGTCCTTGCGCGCGGTCGCGATGTCGGTCTGGGCATCGAGCCCGCCTCTATAGAACTCCATCAGGCTCGCGCTCGAGACATTGCCGTTGGCGCCGATGTCCCACTCGATGAGGACGTCCCTCAGCGCCTCTTTCGCGCGCCACCAGTTGTCGGCGACGACCGCGACGAAGCTCTCCATCGGCAGCACCTTGACGATGCCGCGCCGGCCCTCGACCTTGGCCGCATCGATCGATTTCAGCTTGCCGCCGAACACCGGGCACTGCGCGATCGCGGCGTAGAGCATGCCTGGCAACTGCACGTCGATGCCGAAGCGCTGTTTGCCCATCACCGTGTCGGGGATGTCGATGCGCTTGACGGACTTGCCGATCAGCTTCCAGTCCTTGGGGTCCTTCAGCTTCACGTCCTTCGGCGGCTCGAGCTTGGCGGCGGCGTCGGCCACCTTTCCGAAGCTCAGCCTGCGCCCGCCGGCACCGTGGGTGATGAAGCTGTTCGACGCCGAGCATTCGGAGGCCGGCACACCCCACTGCTGCGCCGCCGCGGCGATCAGCATCTCGCGCGCGGTCGCCCCCGCCTTGCGCAGATACTCCTGGGAATTGCGGATGGTCCGGCTTCCGACGGCCGCCATGTCGCCCCAGGCGCGCTTGCGCCTCACGTTCGCGTTCGCCGAAGCGTATTCGATCTTCACCCTTCTCCAGTCGCATTCCAGCTCCTCGGCGACCAGCATCGGGGCCGAGGTCATGCTGCCCTGTCCCATCTCGGAGCGGGCGTAGCGGATGATGATGGCGTCGTCCGGGCGGATCACGACCCAGGCGTTGATCTCCACGGCTGCGTTGGCCTTCTGCGCGAGCGCCCCCGGGAAATTGAATCCGACGGAGAGGCCGCCGCCGATCGCGGCGGATTGCTTCAGGAACTTCCTGCGCGCAGGCTCGAACTTGCGGGCAAATCTCGTTTTCATGGTCGCCCCCTATGCCTTCGTCGACTTCAAGGTCTTCGCCGCGGCGTGGATCGCCGTGCGAATGCGCGCATAGGTTCCGCAACGGCAGATGTTGGTCATCGCCGCGTCGATGTCCTTGTCGCTGGGGTCGCGGTTCTTTCCGAGCAGGGCGACCGCCGCCATGATCTGCCCGGACTGGCAGTAGCCGCACTGCGGCACTTCGTGATCGATCCACGCCTTCTGCACCGGGTGCAGCTGGCCGCGCTGCGCGAGGCCCTCGATGGTCAGCACTTTCTGGTCCGCGGCGGCGGACACGGGCACCGAGCAGGAGCGCACCGGCTCGCCGTTCAGGTGCACGGTGCAGGCCCCGCACTGGGCGATGCCGCAGCCGAATTTCGGGCCCTTCACGTCGAGCACGTCGCGCAGCACCCACAACAGGGGCATCTCGGGCTCGACGTCGACGCTGTGCCTCTTGCCGTTGACGGTGAGTTCGATCATGGAATCTCCTTTGGCTTTGATGGCCGGCGGGTTCTTGAAAATCGCTGAAGCGGCTGCGCCTAGTTTACCCGATCACGCGAGGCGCAGTCCCTGGTTCTTGAGCGGCAGCGAGCGGATTCGCTTGCCGGTCGCGGCGAAAATCGCGTTGGCGAGCGCGGGCGCAAGCGGCGCGAGCGGCGTCTCGCCCAGCCCGCCCCAGAAGCCGCCGCTCGGAACGAGCACCGCCTCGATTCTCCTCGGCATCTCGGCGATGCGCATGATGCGGTAGTCGTGGAAGTTGGACTGCTCGACGCGGCCCTCCTTCAACGTGATTTCGCCCCAAAGCACCGAAGTGAGCCCGTAGGCGACGCAGCTCTGCACCTGCGCCTCCGCGCAATCCGGATTCACCACGTAGCCCGGGTCCACGGCCACGACCACGCGCCGGATGTCGAGCTCGCCCGCGCCGCTCACCGATACCTCGAACACCGAGGCCGCGTAGCTGCCGTGCGAATCCTGCACCGCGATGCCGCGGTGCACTCCGGCGGGAAGGGGCGAGCCCCAGCCGGAGGACTTGGCCGCGGCATCGAGCACGCCGAGATCCTTCGGTCTTCCTTGCAGCATGGCGCGGCGAAACTCGTAGGGGTCCTTGCCCGCGGCGTAGGCCATCTCGTCGACGAAGCACTCGCGCATGAAGGGGTTCTGCGAGTGGAACACGGTGCGCATGAAGCCCACCGGCACATGGCTGTTCCTCATCGCGAACTCGATCCTCAGGTTCGGCACCTCGTAAGGCATGTCGACGATGCCGCCGAGCGCGTGCCGGTCGATGCCTTCCTTGATTTCCTGTGGGCGCACGCCCGCCATGATGGAATGGCTCGCATCGCGGACGCGCCAGGCCGTGAGCCTGCCGCCCGAGTCGAGCGCCGCCTTGAAGCGCATCAGGGTCATCGGGCGGTAGTAGTCGTGCTGCATGTCCTCTTCGCGCGACCACAGGAGCTTCACCGGCCTGCCTTCCATCTCCTTCGCGATCGCCACCGCCTGTCTCGTGTAGTCCTGGAAGCCGCGTCGCCCGAAGCCCCCGCCGAGGTGCGTGAGGTGCACCTCCACGTTCTCGAGCGGAACGCCCGCGACCGCCGCCGCGGTCGCATGCGTGCTTTCCGCGTTCTGCGTCGGCGCCCACACCTCGACGCGGTCGCCTTTCACCAGGGCCGTGCAGTTCATGGGCTCCAGCGGCGCATGGTTCAGAAAAGGCGCGTAGTACTCCGACTCGATCACCTTGGCCGCGGCGGAGAAAGCCGCCTCGACGTCGCCGTCGTTGCGCGCGACCGGGACACCGGAATCCTCCAGTCCGAAGCGGACGAACTCGCGGATGCTCGCAGTCGACGCCCCGCCGTTCGCGCCCACGTCCCATTCGATGGCGAGGAGCTTGAGCATGCGGTTCGCGCGCCACCAGTTGTCGGCGACCACGGCGACCGCGTCCTCCAGCTTCACGACCTTGATGAGGCCCCGCAGCCCCTTGATTCGCTCGTCGGCGACGGTCACGAGCCTGCCGCGAAACACGGGGCACTGCGCGATCGCGGCGTACGCCATGCCGGGAAGCTGCACGTCGATTCCGAAGAGCGGCTTGCCCCTCACCTTGTCGGGGATGTCGAGGCGGCGCGCGGGCTTGCCGATGAGATTCCAGTCCTTGGGGTCCTTCAGCTTCACGTCTTTCGGCGGCTCGAGTTTCGAGGCGCCTTGAGCCACCTGCCCGAAACGCAGTTTCCTCTGCGACGGCGTATGCGTGATCACGCCGTTCTCCGCGTCGCATTCGGACGCGGGAACCTTCCATCTCTGCGCCGCGGCGGCGACGAGCATCGCGCGCGCGGCGGCGCCCGCCTGGCGCAAATATTCCTGCGAGTCCCGGATCGAGCGGCTTCCGCCCGTGGCCATCGAGCCCCACACCCGGTTGCGGCGGATCTGCTCGGCGGTCGAGACGAATTCGGTGCGGATCTTCGTCCAGTCGCACTCGAGCTCCTCGGCGACGAGCATCGCAAGGCCGGTGGAGCTGCCCTGCCCCATCTCCGAGCGCGCCACGCGGATCACGACACTGTTGTCGGGATTGACGACGATCCACGCCGTGAGCTCGGGAGCTTTCGCAGCTTCACCGGCGGCGACTGCCCGGGCAGGAATCATGAACTGCAGCGCGAGGCCGCCGCCTGCAGCTGTGGACACCTTGAGAAAATCGCGACGGGACTTACGGAACAGGATCGGCATCTCGATGGCTAGGTGGCGCTATAAATCTATAGCGAGTCCGGATCGGCGGAACCGGGACAATTCTGCGCTTTGAGCGTTCCACGCGCAAGCGTCGCCGCCCGACGACATTGTTGCTTCCCTTCTCGCGCACGCGCGCGGAAGCATACAATGGCGCCTTCGCCCTGGGCACTGTCCGTCCCATGACAATAACTCGGAATCAAATAACCACGGGCAAATTCAACGAAGCAGCCAAACTGCCCTACGAGCTTCGTCTCGAGGATTTCAAATTGGCCATACAGGACGTGTACGATTTTTTCTTTGACGTCAATTCGCACCTTGTAGAAAAGGGACTCGATCGACTCGACGACATGCTCCGGCCTGCCATCATGTCAGGGGTTTTGTCTGACATGCTCACTGCCAGCCTCGCGAGACACTCTAGAACTCTCGTCGAGAATCGTTACTTCAACGGACATCCCGACCTCGTCGTCAAAGGGAAGTACGCGAACAACAGTATCAAAGCCGGCGAACACGGCATCGAAATCAAGACCACGCGCAAGGCCGGCGGCGCGGTAGACACTCACGGCGCCCGCGATCAATGGATGTGCGTGTTCGTCTACGAGATCGACAACGAGTCTGAGCCGACCGCTGCCAGACGCCCTCTTCAATTTACCGAGGTCTATTTGGGGCAAGTGGTCGTGAAGGATTTCCGGAAAAATCCGCGCGGCGAGCTTGGAACAAGGACGGCCACTTTGCACGCCGAAGGCATCGCCAAGCTTCGGAGGAACTGGGTTTATCGCGCTTAGTCGCGGTTAACCGGCAGCTTGGCCAGCCTGGGTATCGCCGCGGTTGCAACACTGAAATAGTCGGCATCCTTTTCAATGCCCACGCTCGCATATCCGACCGCTTCACACGCCGCAAGTGTCGAGCCCGAACCCGCAAATGGGTCAAGCACCACACCTTTGCCAAGCGGGAGCACCCCGCGGATCAGTTGTCGCAAAAAGGACTGAGGTTTCAAGCTGGGGTGAGGTGCGAGCACGCGCTCGGAAGGACGCGTAGGTGAAGATTCGACTACATCGCCAAACGGTCGCTCGGCAGAAATCCTTCTGAAACCGCCGGTACCCCATTTTCGAAGATTGTCTTGAACACGTCCGTCGAGCGGCTTGCGGAACACCAACCACGGTTCCCACATCGAGCGCGGCATGACGCTGACGCCAGAAAATTCCACGTGTGCATCCTTGGGGCGGTCACCACCTCGCATCGTCATCACCAATCTGACGATCTCGCCCCGGCGCTCGAGACCGGACCGGGACAGTGTGTTCGACACTATGTAGGAGAGAAGAGGATTACTTGCGACAACAACGTTTGCGCCGGGCACCAGCACCGGCAGAAGACGCGCCGCCCAAGCGGTGAAAAACTGTTCGAGCGCATCGAGATCCGTCTGTTTGAGCACGGTGAATCGAGGTAACGGCGAGCGTTTGGAACCGTCAAAGGAAGGCGGAATTCTCCAGACCCCTCCCCTGCCCGCCCTGAGCTTCCTTTGCTCGATCTCCGAATATTCGACCAATCCGTAAGGCGGATCGGTCACCACCGCGTGTACCGAGTTCATCGGCTGTCTTTCGAGCCAAGTCAGACAATCGTCCTGTATCAGCGTCGCTTTCCCGAACGAGAAAGAACGCGGTTCGGATTTCCGTTTGACTTGGGGAGGCTCGTACGAAAACCCTTTTAACGCATACTGAGCGCGATCCATGCGCGCAAAGAGCTTCGGCGTGTTGAGCTGCAAATAGGAGCGAACGGATGAGGCAGGAACAGCGCCGATTAGGGCGGTCACCTGGCCGGCTATTTCTCCGACCGACGCTCCACGAGGGCGCGCTTCAAGCACCTTTACGATTGCGTCCCTTACTTCTCCAGGACGTCTTCTCATGCAGGACCACTAATATCCACGCGTGGATACTACCGAAAAGACGTCCAGACGTCAATATTAGGATTCGTCCATCTGGCGCGGGATTGCGATACCGTCGCGATCACCGCATCGCTCGACACGGATTTGCTGTAAATGGGTCGGCGGGCGGATTATTTTGCCCTTGGGCTCCTATAACTGCGACGGTGTTAGTTGTCTCGAAATCTCGACCACATGACCTAGTCAATCCCAAAGAGCTGTTTGTATCCCCTTTGTCACCGACGCACCGCAGTTTGGACATGGGTCGAGTGCTTTCCATCGGACGAGGTCAATACCACCACAAGTAGGACATTTTCCAACACTTGCCTCATCCTCTTTGGTCCTATCGAGGATGGGGTGGTCATAGAAGCCAATTGCAATGTCAGCTAGAGCGCGACATACCCGGCAATACATAGTGCACGTCTTGACTACCATGCCTCGGTCATCACCGCCGCTAACCTCGGCACGTAGACCACAGGTTGCGCATTTGAATTCATAACTGGAACCCATATCACTATTTTCTTATCGCGCATCTCATAGCGGCGGTCAGCTGTGAAACCAAGTGAAGCGATGGAGCACCACAATTCCGATGGCGAACAGCGCCGGGCCCAAAGCGGAACACACGACTGCTCTGACCCAGAAGAGCTTCTCCGTGACCTGGACAAGAATCCACGCGATTGACATTGCAGCGGGAAGTGCCCACCACGCCGCGTAGATCAACGCCCAAATGATCAAGGAAAGGCCTCCAAATAGAACAATTGCATGCATAGCTCGAAGCAAGAAGGCGCCGAACCGGCCGAGATTGAAGAAAGCCACCGGGCTATTCGCTCCACCGAAAGGAGCGAGCTGTATGGAACCAAAGAAGGAGCAAAGCAGCACGAGTGCCATTTCCAGTTCTGGAACCTTGCGCAGAAAGAACGATATTCGATACACAAGGTCGCCGAGACGAGCGAGTGACATTGGATTCTGCCATTCAGCGAACGCATGGAGGCTCAGGAAAAACAGGGCTACACCAAAGCCTGTTAGCAATTCAGCATTCATGCGTTGCTTAAGAAAATCGCTGACAAACTAACACAGCAACGCCAAGAATTGTCAGTAACACGCTCCCGCCGAACGTTCCGATTTGCCACCAAAACAACCGCCAAGTCACCGCGTCCAGTTTCTCATAGTGAACTCTGAGAAGACTGATGTCTTCTTCAGATCTTCTTTGTTCACGCATACGCGCAACCTGTGCAGTCGCGCGAAAGGACCTCAACCGGTTTATGACGCACCAAATTCCAAAGGCAATCGAGAAAATCAGGAGAAATATAGATATTGAGAAGGCATACCTCTGCCACGTCGGCGGATTTATCTTGTTGTCGTCAAGTAGCAGGGTAACTTGAAACCCCAACGCCGCAACAGCAAGTCCAAGGATCAAATTTACGGAGTATGTGAGTTGCGCAAGCGTTATCGCTTGCCAACGTACGAAGCTGCCCTGAGGTTCATCTGTTGGTCGTAGGGTGGACATCGGTAGTGTAAGAAGAGCGGCGCTCCGCTATTGGTTGATCCTCACACCCCCTGCAGCTTGTAGTCCCTGAAGTCCTGACGGAGTTTCGTCTTGAGGAGCTTCCCCGTGGCGGTGTGCGGCAGCTGCTCGACGAAGACGACGTCGTCGGGCATCCACCACTTCGCCACCTTGCCCGCGTAGAACCCGAGCAGGTCCTCGCGCGTGACGCTCGCGCCCGGCTTCCTGACCGCGATCACGAGGGGCCGCTCGTCCCATTTCGGGTGGCGCACGCCGATGACCGCGGCTTCAGCGATCGCCGGATGCGCCACGGCGATGTTCTCCAGGTCGATCGAGCTGATCCATTCGCCGCCCGACTTGATCACGTCCTTCGAGCGATCGGTGATCTGCATGTAGCCTTCCGGGTCGATCGTAGCGACGTCGCCCGTGGGAAACCATCCGTCGCGCAAGGGGCTGCCGCCCGCGCCCTTGAAGTATTCCTTGAGTATCCAGGGCCCGCGCACCAGCAGATCGCCGAAGGCCTTGCCGTCGCGCGGCAATTCCTTGCCCTCGCCGTCGACGATTTTCATTTCGACGCCGTAGATCGTCCGGCCCTGCTTGCATTCCACCTCGTGCTTTTTTCCGCGGGGCAGCGCTTCGTGCTTGGCCTTGAGCGTGCAGAAGCTGCCGAGCGGGCTCATCTCGGTCATTCCCCAGGCGTGCTTGCAGTGCACGCCGAAGCCGTCGCGGAAAGCATCGATCATCGCCGGGGGACAGGCCGAGCCGCCCACGACCACCGACTTCAGCGTGCTGAATTTGAGATTGTTCTGCTTCATGTGGGCGAGCAGGGCGAGCCACACGGTGGGCACGCCGGCGCTCGCGGTCACTCTCTCCACCTCGAACAGCTCGTAGAGGTTCTTGCCGTCGAGGCCTGCGCCGGGGAAAACGAGCTTTGCGCCGTTCAGCGGCGCGAAATAGGGAATTCCCCAGGCGTTGACGTGGAACATGGGCACAACGGGCAGGATCACCGAGCGCGCCGAGCAGTTGAACACGTCCGGCAAGGAGGCCGCATAGGCGTGCAGGATCGTGGAACGGTTGGCGTAGAGCACGCCCTTCGGGTTGCCGGTCGTGCCGGAGGTATAGCACAGGCCCGCGGCGGTCCATTCGTCGAACTGCGGCCACTCGTAGTCCCCGTCCTCGCGTGCGATCAGCTCCTCGTAGCACAGCAGATTGGGCAGATTCGCCTGCGGCATGTGGGCGCGATCGGTCATCGCCACCCAGCCCTTGACGCCCTTGCACGCCGGGGCGAGCTTCTCGACGAGCGGCGCGAACGTCAGGTCGAAAAAGACGTAGCGGTCTTCCGCGTCGTTGACGATGAACACCAATTGCTCCGGAAAAAGCCGCGGGTTGACGGTGTGGATCACGGCGCCCATTCCGGCGACGCCGTAGTAGAGCTCGAAGTGGCGGAAGCCGTTCCAGGCGAACGTGCCGACGCGCTCGCTCTGTTTCACGCCCAGGCGCGTGAGCGCCTGGGCGAGGCGCTTCGAGCGCCGGTGCGCCTCGCTGTACGTGTATCGGTGGATCGGACCCTCGACGGTGCGGGACACGATTTCCGTGTCGCCGTGGCTGCGGTCGGCGTGCGCGATGAGCGACGAGACGAGCAGCGGCATGTCCATCATTTGGGCGCGCATGGTTTGTCTCCTGGGCAGCCGAGGGGGCCGGGGAAAATTACCCTGCGCGCAAACCCGTGTCAATCTACAATCGGGCAGGAGCTTAAGCTGAGGCCACGGCCATGAGCGTAAAGAAACTCCTCGATCTCACCGGAAAGGTCGCCCTCGTCACCGGCGGCTCGCGCGGCCTCGGGCTGCAGATCGCCGAGGCGCTGGGCGAAATGGGCGCGAAGCTCGCGATCTCGGCGAGGAAATCGGACGAGCTCGAGCAGGCGCGCGAAGTTCTCGCCAGGCAGCGCATCGAGGCCTTTCCCCTGGTCTGCGACATTTCCCGGCCGGAGGCGATCGAACCGATGGTTTCGAAGGTGCTCGAGCGCCACGGGAGAGTGGACGTCCTCGTCAACAACGCGGGCGCCACCTGGGGCGCGCCCGCCGAGGAGCATCCCCTGGACGCCTGGCGGAAGCTCGTGGACCTGAACCTGACGGGAACCTTTCTCGTCACGCAAGCCGTTGGAAAACGCTCGATGATCCCGAACCGCTATGGCAGAATCATCAACGTCGCGTCGATCGCGGGGCTGCGCGGCAACCCCGTGGACATGCTGGAGACGCTCGGGTACAACACGACCAAGGGGGGGCTCGTGAATTTCACGCGCGCGCTGGCCGCCGAATGGGGCGAGCACGGCATCACGGTGAACGCCGTCGCGCCGGGATTCTTTCCTTCGAAGATGACGAAGGCCTCGCTCGAGAAGCTCGGCGAGAAGATCGTCGCGCGCACGCCGCTGCGCCGGCTCGGCGATGGGGAGGACCTGAAGGGGCTCGTGGTCCTGCTCGCTTCGGACGCCTCGCGCCACATCACCGGGCAGATCGTCGCTGTCGATGGAGGCGCGAGTGTCGCCTGAAGGAGCCCCGATGACGCCGAGCTCCGCCGCCATCAAGATCCCGTTTACCGAGCACCTCGGAATCCGGCTCGTCGAGATGACGAAGGAGCGCGCGGTGGTTTCGCTCAAGAAGCGCCCGGAGCTCCTGAACAGCTGGGGCGCGACTCACGGCGGCGTAATCATGACCATGCTCGACCTCGTCATGAGCTGGGCGGTGCGCGGGCACTACGGAGTGGCCGGCGGCGTGCTGACGGTCGACTTGAGCGTCGGATTCATGAAAGGGAGCTTCGGCGACAGGGTGACAGCCGAAGGCAAGGTCCTCCACGGCGGCAAATCGACCGCATTCTGCGAGGCCGAGGCGCGCGACGACAAGGGCGCGCTCCTCGCCAAGGCGATCGGGACTTTCAAGCTGCTTGCGGAGAAGGAGAAAAGAAACGGATAAGGGCGGCAAGGGGTCGACAACAAGTAGGGGGACAGTTTGAAGACAAGTTTACGCGCCTTGGCGCTCGCGCTCGCATGCGCCTGCCTGCCTTCGCTTGGAGCGGACAACGTCGAAGGGAGAACGGTCCCGTTGTTCGACGCGAAAGATCCCGCGATCTCCCGTCGCATCATGCTGAGCGTCACCAAGCCTGCGGACACGCTGCCACCACTCAGTGCCTTCAACGGCCGGATACAGGCGCAGCCGGGAGTGAGCGCCGGGGCGATGGCGCTCGGCACCATCCTCGGCACCCTTTTGATCAAGGGGATGAACGACAGCGAGGAGAAGGCGGCGCACGAATTCTCCTCCGGCCTGGTGCAAGCGCTCTCGGAAATGGAAATGAACCGCGAGCTCGCCGCGGAGCTCGGAAAGGAGCTGGAGCGAACTGGCTACATGAAAGGCGCCTTGCTCGAAGAGGTGAGCGATCCTTCGGATCTTGAGCAGCCCGGATTATTGGTCCGGATCACCGAGCGCGACATCTTCACGCTGGACGCCCGCTACGCCTTCGATCCGCGTTTCACCTCACTTCACCTCCTCACCACAGTCAGGCTGTGGCGCAAGGACGAAACAAAACCGCTCTATACCGCCCGCCTTCACTATGTCTCGAGGAGCGTCGACTCGCGCGGGGCGAAAAGACAATGGATCGCGGACGACGGTGCGATGTTGACTGCTTTTCTTCGCGAAGCGGTGGTCGAAACCGCGGGAATGTTTGCCGCCGACGCGGCCCTTCGCGCGACCGGCGATGTCGTGCCGAACGATACCGTGCAGGCATCGTGGCTCGCAGCCGAAACGGGCAAGACGGTTTCCTCTGAGCTCACCCTCCTGATGAAGGGGGAAAGCAGGATCTGGGGGCGGGCAGCGTCCGCCCAAGGGGAGGAAACGATCTCCCTCCCCATGGAAAACGCGACGATCTTCCAGGACGCGGCCGGGCGCTGACCGGTGGAGGCGGCTCCCGCCCGCCCTATTTTGACGGTGCGCTCGACGTCGGTGTCGTGAAGAACGACCGCTCGAACAAGGCCGCGCCGTCGGACAGGTTCTTCAGGACTGCCGCGCTGAGGTTCGGAAAATCTGGCGCTTGGTCCCACGGCTCCGCTATGATGGACGTTGCTCTGTGGGTGTTGTACCAGAGCAGTTTGTTGTCCTTAAGATCCACGAGCTGGCCCTTCACCGTGAATGCCGCCCGGGGCGGTCCCATCGGTATGAAGCCGTAGTAGGGACGAACAGTACCGATATTCACGACGGACACGAGCAGCAATCGGTCGATGCCCTGGCCCTTCAATTCCTGGAAGTTCCGCGACGCGTAGAGTTCCGGGTTCGCCTCAGGCTTGAATTCTGCATACTTCTTGACATCGATCGTCGCCAGCTGGTTTACCTTGATGCCGCGGCTGCTCAGACCCTTGGCGAGGTTTTCGGAGATCGCCGCCGCGCGCTTTACGTCGAGTCTTTTCAATTGATCGACCATTGGCCCGGCGTTGCTTTGATTGATCGCGACGTCGAGCAATCCCTGACCGCCTGTCATTTGGGCGGCGGGCTCGGGGATAGTTTCAGTCACTACACCGACCACGCTCTGCCTGTCCTGCCAGAACGAAGCGTCGAGCTGGATCGGCTTGTACCCGGTCGCGCAGCCGCCCAAGAGCGCGGCCAAGGCCAAAACGGATGTGCGCGATGACACGAACGACGTTGTTTTCATGCTCTTCTCCCTATTGAGGGCTGATTACCGCCTCTAAGCGCAGTCTAGCTGATTCGCTCGAAGAAAAAAAGAAGCGCCCGCCCGCGGGCACCGCGCGTTCGGCTCCTAGGCTCTTAGTCGATCTTCGGCGCGAGCAGCATCTCCCCGCCGCCGAGGATCAAACGGTTCCAGGTGGGAGAAACGACGATCTCGTTCACGCACACGTGCGCGGGCGATTCCGCGACGAAGCGCACGACGCGCCCCAGATCTTCCATCTTGAGCATCTTCGCCTGGTCCTCGGGCGATGGCGGTTTCGGCCGGGCCTTTTGCAGCGGCGTCACGGTCTCGCCCGGATGGATGGCGCAGCCGCGGATTCCGTGCATGCCTTCCTCGATGTTGATCTGGTGGACCAGCGCGCACAGCGCCTGCTTGCTCGCATTGTAGGCTGCCCCGCCGAGATAGCTCTGATAGCGGGCGAAATAAGACACGACGTGGATCACCAGACCGTCGCGCCGCTTGCGCATCGAAGGCAGCACCGCGAGCGTGCAGTAGAGCGCGCCGTTCAGGTTGACGCCGACGACGCGGTCCCAATCGGCCGCCGCGAGATCCTTGAAGAAGCGCTTCGGGACGTTAGTGCCCGCGCAGTTGACGAGGATGTCGATGCAGCCGTGCCGCGCGAGGATCGCTGCCCCAGCGCGCTCGACCGCCTGCTTGTCGCTGGTATCGACCGCCGCGGTCTCGCCCTTGCCGCCGGCCTGCTCGATCAGCGCCGCGGTTTCGGAGAGCGCATCGGCGCGCCTCCCGGACACGACCACCGTCGCGCCGGCTCTTGCGAGCTCGACCGCGGACGCTTGCCCGATGCCGCTGCCTCCGCCCGTCACCCACGCGATTTTTCCGCTCAGTGGTCCAATCACGCGACGGCCTCCGTGGTCTCCAGAATCGGCGGCAGGGGCGAGTCGAGCGCCGCGCAGATCGCGCGCAGCAGCTCGCCTTCCGCAAGCGTGAGTTTATCATCGGCCATCGCCGTGGCGACGCAGGCCTTGATGAACAGGGGCTTCTTCAGCGGCGCAAGCAGGTTCAGCTCGTTGAGGGCGCCCTCGACCGCCGCGATGTTCAGCTCGGCAGGCGAGCGCAGCACCCCGCCCGGTACGCCGAGAGCGGCCATTCCCTTGTCGAACGCGGCCATCCCGCCCTTGCCGGAGTGAGCGAGCAGCGAGAGCACGACGGCCGCCTCGGCGGCCACCGCCGCGACGCTGCGATACTTCACGGCCGGCGGGCGCTTGGGCTCCTTCTGGATCTGGGTCCTGCACAGCGTGAGCAGCACGAATTCACCGAGCGTGATCTTGCGGTCGGCCTCGATCACGCCCTTGATCTTCTCGAGCAGCCCGTCGCGCTCGGGTCCGGGCAGCCGCTTCAGGGTCGGGATCACCAATTCGAGCACGGGAAGCCGCGCGCGCGCGCCGAGCGGTTTCAGCGCGTCGGCAAAGCGCGCGCTTTGCGGGGCGAGCTCCGCCCTGGAGCCCGTCCCGATCAAGGCGAGCTGCGCCTTGCGCAGCTCGCCCTCACCCAGCAGGAGCGCGAAGAGCGCCGCTTCCGCGCTTTCCTCCCGCCCGACTGCGGCGCGGATCTCCGCAGGAATGGCGTCGAGCATTCCGCGCGCATGATCGAGGTGGGCGGAGGACGGATTGCCGATGCTTTCGACCAATGACGCGGGCCCCGCGGGGCGAACCGCGTAGAGCGGACTCACCAGCTCGCTCACGACCGGGCTTCCCCGCGCCGACAGGGCCGCGGCCTCGGCGCGCTCCATGCGGTCGCGCAGCAGCCGCTTGGCACCGGGGCCGAGCAGTCGCTCGATGCGATCATCGAGCGGCGGATGATCGTGAAACAAGGCAAACTCGAAATAGTCGTTGACGGGGGCGCCGATGCACATATGGGAAAGCTCCTCCGCGTGACGCTGCCCGATGGTGCTGCCGCGCAGGCCGATCTTGAACAAGGCTCCCCCGATGCCGTCCGGATTGCGGGTGAACTGCACCGCGGACGCATCGGCGAGGAACTCGCGCTCGCGGGAGATCACCGCCTTGATCAGCCGGCCCGCCAGCACGCCTATCGAGCCGATCAGCCACAGGAGGAGCCCGAGGAAGAACACGCGTATGTCCGTTCCCGCGCGACGCAGGTCGTCGCCGTCGCGGATCCCCGTCATCAGGAAGGCTCCGATCGACCCGATCATCACGATGCCGGCGATCACCCCGACGAGGTGAATGTTGAGACGCATGTCACCGTTCAGGATGTGGCTGAACTCGTGCGCCACGACCCCCTGCAGCTCGTCCCGGTTGAGCTGCTCCAGCGCGCCCCGCGTCACGATGACAGTCGCCTCGTTGGGGGAGTAGCCGGCGGCGAAGGCGTTGATCGTGTGCTGCTCATCCATCGCGAACACGAGCGGCACGGTGATGCCCGAGGCGAGCGCCATCTCCTCGACGACGTTGAGCAGGCGGCGCTCCGCCGGCTCGCCGGTATCGCGCTTCACGTGGCGCGCGCCGATAAGGTCCGCGACCGCGACTCCGCCGCCGGAGAGCTGGTACAGCCGCGACGCGGTACCCCAGCCGATGACGAGCAGCGTGGCGAGGGTGGACCACAGGTAGACGGAGCGGGGAACCTGCTGCAGCAGGCTGCCCGAATACAGGATTTGCACGTCGAACAACCAGATGTACACGATGGCGCACACCAGATCGAACGCGGCGACGATGGCGGCGACCGCGAGCACGAACAGAATGAGCATCAGCCACGTGCGGCGCCGGGCCCGGTGCTGCTGCTCGAAGAAATCCATTGCGCCGCCGGTGCGGCCGCGGCGCTAGCTGAACGACACCTTGGCGGGCTTGCGCTCCTCGGCAGACGCAGTGGACTCCAGCAAGGTCGCTTCCTTGAATCCGCCGAAACCCGCGACGAAGTTGTCCGGGAAGCTCTCGATTGCAGTGTTGTAGCTCATGACTGCGTCGTTGTAGGCTTGCCGCGCGAACCCGATCTTGTTTTCCGTGCTCGTCAGCTCCTCGGATAGCTGCATCATGGTCTGGTTGGCCTTGAGTTCGGGATACGATTCGGACACCGCAAAGAGCCTGCCGAGCGCGCCGGAAAGGCCCGCTTCCGCAGCGATCCATTGCTTCATCGCCTCGGGATCCGCCGGGTTGGCCGCGGCGGGCCGGTTGGCGGCGTGGGCGGTATTACGCGCCGCGATCACCGCTTCGAGCGTCCCGCGCTCGTGCTTGATGTAGCCCTTGGCCGTCTCGACCAGATTCGGGATCAGGTCGTAGCGGCGCTTCAGCTGGACGTCGATCTGCGCGAAGGCGTTCTTGAAGCGGTTGCGCTGCGCAACCAGTCCATTGTAGATCGAGATCAGCCACACCACGGCGGCGACGACGATGCCGACGACAATCCAGAATCCCCAACTCATGTCTTCCCCTTTTCTTGTGCCCGTTCCGATTGCGACGGGACTCAGTCGTCCTCGTCGTAGATCACCACCGTTCCGGCCAGCTTGTCGTGCCAGCCCTGCTTGCGCTTGTCGAAAGCGATCCAGATGAATCCGAGCATGAAGATGCAGGAAACGATATACGCGAAGTAACGACCGATCAGCTTTCCCGTGGAAGGCGTCCCGAGCGTCTCCGCATCCACTATCTTGGCCGAGATCAGCATCTTTCCGGGGGTCGCGCCGCGGTAGCGCCAGAAGACGATCACCGCCAGCGCAGGGAGCAGCCCTTGCACGAGCAAATCGAACATTAGGGTTTTCCCCTGGGAGGAGAGCCGCACGTATTGCATGCCGTAGACGCCAACCGCGATCAGTCCGATAACGACGACAAGGATCAGGGTATCGATGATCGAGGCGAAAACCCGCATCCAGAAGCCCACGTACTGCGGCTCGCGCTTGACGGTGGTGTCTTCGGCCATGGAAACCTCCCTCGGGTGCGATGCATGGTAGCCCCACAATTGTAGCCGAGGCAACAGGGCGGCTATGATGCCGGCATGATCGCGAGAGGGCGCGCATGAAAGCCGTGCTGTGCAAGAACTGGGGGCCGCCCGACTCGCTGGTGGTCGAGGACGTCCCGTCGCCCGCGCCGGGCAAGGGACAGCTTTTGGTTTCAGTAAAAGCGAGCGGAGTGAATTTCCCCGACGTCCTCCTCATTCAGAACAAGTACCAGTTCAGGCCCGAGCTGCCCTTCTCGCCGGGGAGCGAGATCGCCGGCGTGGTCAGGCAGGTCGGAGAAGCCGTGCACGGGTTCATGCCGGGAGACCGGGTGATGGCGCACATCCGCTGGGGCGGTTATGCGGAGGAGGCCGTGGTCGACGAAGCGCTCGTCACGCCGGTTCCGGCCGGCCTCGATTTCACGGTCGCCGCCTCGTTCGGCCTGGTCTACGCGACCGCCTACCACGCGCTCAAGGATCGCGCGGCAATCAAGGCAGGCGAGACCCTGCTCGTGCTCGGCGCCGCGGGCGGCGTCGGCCTTGCCGCGGTGGAGCTCGGCAAGCTTTTCGGTGCGCGCGTGATCGCCTGCGCCTCCTCCGACGAGAAACTGGAGACCTGCAAGCGTTTCGGCGCCGCAATCACGATCAATTACGAGCGCGAGGACTTGCGCGAAGCCCTCAAGAAGCTTGGCGGCGCCGCCGACATCGTCCTGGATCCGGTCGGCGGAAAGTATTCCGAGCCTGCCGTACGCGCGATGGCCTGGAAGGGGCGCTACCTCGTGGTCGGATTCGCCTCGGGCGAGATCGCGAAGATCCCGCTCAACCTTACGCTGCTCAAGGGCTGCTCCATCGTGGGTGTTTTCTGGGGCGAGTTCGCCAAGCGGGAGCGCGATCACAACGCGGCGAACCTGAGGGAGCTGACGGCGTGGCTGCGCGCCGGGAAGATCAAACCGCTGGTGAGCGCAAGCTATCCGCTGGAGCGCGCAGCCGACGCGCTCAACGACATGATGAACCGCAAGGTTCAGGGAAAGGTCGTGCTGACTACGGGGCTTTAGGGGGCTTCGCTCGCGGTCGCGGAGACCGGCACCCAATGCGAGGGGCAGCTGGGGACGTTGGGGTAGTAATCGTTGTAATCAGGGCAGTAGTAATACACGCCGCCGCCCTGCTCGATGTAGGCCGGCGGTTCCGAGTAGGGGACCGGGTACACCGGAGGATAGTAGGGATAGGGAAAGAAGAACGGCGCACCGACTACGATCGTGCCGCCGACGAATACGTGCCGGCGATGGAAGAAGGGAGGACGGCCGAAGAACCCGGGGCGAACGCCCGCGAAGGGACGTCCGATGGGATGCCCGAAATGAGCGCCGACGGCTGCTATTCCCCCGTGCCCGCCGTGAAAGCCCATCGATGTTCCGCCACCGTGGAATCCTCCGCCGCCCGCATGACCTCCGCCGCCCCTGCCGCCGCGCGCGAAGACGGCGGGTGCGCTCATCAGCAGCGCCACTCCCAGCAGGATCGCAATCGGTCGTCGCATTGGAGCCTCCTATTCGCGGAGAACCCGGCTCCGAGGAAGTGTAACGCCGGCGCGATGCCGGCGCTGGCCTTTTACACCTTTTACACCTCGTTACATCCGGGCTCGCTCAGCACTCCGGCTCGCCCGCCCGAGGCGCGGGCCGTGCGACAAATCCGAACCGGCTGGGAACGCCCGCGGCGCTGATGGAAGCGATCGGCACCTTCTTGCCCTGCAGTATCGCCTGCGCTTCCGCGCCCCGCGCGACCTCTTCCAGGAGCCGCTCGAGCGCCCGGCCGCGGACGTCGGCAAGGCGCTCGAGAAAGGCCGGAAGATCGCGGTCCAGCAGCACTCCGATGCCGATCTCCGTCTTGAGAAGCAGCGCTCCCGAGTCGTCGAGAAACACCGCTTCGAGCGCGCGCGGCGCAGCCCCCGTGTGCGCGAGAAGCCCCTGCCCCGCGTCGTCGAGTCTGTATACCCACGGCGTGTAATCGAGCGCGACGAACACCCGTTGCGGGCCGTTCTGGAAAAACCACCGGCCCTCGGAATCCGACGCGTAATTCCTGCAGATGAACTCCCTCACCGCGACATGGGCGATGCGCTCGAAGCGCCCCGCGACGGTCTTGATCATCCAGTTTCCGCGCCGGTCGAGCGCGAGCCAGCCGTACACCGCCGGCACGTCCGGCCACTTCAGCATCGATCGCAATACGATCTCGTCCATCGGGGCTCTGGTATGCTCGAAGTCTAATCCACCAGCGGATCCAGCCGCGAATGAAGCGCGAGGATTTCACCTTCGTCCACAGCCTGCGGGTGCGCTGGGCGGAAGTCGACCGGCAGGACGTGGTCTTCAACGGGCATTACTTTCTCTATTTCGACGTCGCGGTCGCGGAATACTGGCGCGCGATCGGCTTTCGCTACCCGGAGGATATCGTCGAGAAGTTCGGCACGGACATCTATGCCGTAAAGGCGAGCGCCGAATACCACGGCTCGGCGACCTACGACGAGCTGATCGACATCGGCTGCCGCGTCGGCCGCATCGGCCGCTCTTCGATGCAGCTCGTGTTCGGCATCTGGCGCGGCGCCGAGCACATCACGAGCGGCGAGCTCGTCTACGTCAATGCGGATGTGAAAACGAAGAAATCGGCTGCGTGGCCCGAGCCGATCAGACAGGCGATCCTCCGGTTCGAGCGCACCCCGCCCGCGGAAGCGAACGCCTGAGCGAGCTGGTTAATACCTGGCAGCGAGCCACTCGGAATAAAAATCAAAAGTCCGCTTGATCGTATCGCCCCAATAGGCGTTTGCCTGCGCTTGCGTCGTGATCGTGGGATCAATGAGCGTCGCGCAAGGCAAGCAAGGCGTGCCGCCGTGCACCGCGCCTTCTTCAAACGCGATCGTTTTATCGTGGGTAACTGCATTGTCATAGAGAATTTCGTCCGGTCGCACGAAGTAGTGCCCCGTATTGGAAATAATGACCAGCGGCACGGTAATTCCCTTCGCGTTGCTGACCGAGGTTGCGTTGGATGAATCGTAATCAATCCCGGTGATATCGTCCTCGCTCTGCGTGTAAAGACCCGGGGTCGCGCGCAACGCATGGGCGCCGAGCCAGATATGAACGTTCTGCGTGGTGGTCGACCCATTGCAGTCGAGCCCGTTGGCAGCGCGTCCCATGGGGTTTCGAACCGACTGAATGATCTGCACGGGTCGCGCGCCGTCTCGAGCCAAGAGCGTATGCGGCTTCTTCGTGTACTTGAGCAGGCTCGTATCCGGCTGCCACAACCGCGCGTCGGTAGAGCCGACGACGTTGAACGGAATGTCATCGCCTAGCTGTGTTGGGTCTCCGGTTGCCTTAACCCTTTCGCGCAACAGAGCCAGAGCATCATTGAGAATATCCTGGTTTCGTATCGCTTGATGGGTGGTGAATGTTTTGGCGAATTGTTTGCTGTAAGTCGCACCGCTGGTGGTAAAGTCATAACCGTTCGCCGCGCTAAACAAATCAGACTGCGGGTTTCGAGGCAAACACTCGTTGCCATGAATCGCCGGGTCGACGTACGTAAACGTCGCCAAGGAATCTCCCAAGTGGGCGTCGAAGAGCATTACGCCGTCCGCCTTCGGAAGATTACCGAGATTGGTCGCGACGCAAGGAATGATTTTCTCCGGCCCCTGGCACGCTCCAGGGCCGTTCTCCGCGATATTTTGATAAAAGGTCATCAGCGGCGCGCCCGCGCTGTGGCCGAAAATAATCAGTTTCGTAATCGCCGGGAGAGTTGCCGTGGCTTGGAGCTTTTTGAGGTACTCCAGTCCTGATTTGATGCCAGGTGCGTGCTGCTCGTAACCGTAGTAACCGTATTGGCTTCCGTTAAATACGCTGTTGGCACAGAGGGTCGTGTAACCCCTCGAAGCCAACTCCGCGCATCCCTGAAAATTGTTATAGCCCGAATAGGGATGCATGATGAAAATACCAACGTGTGCCCTTCCGAGCGTATCGTTATCGGGCCTGCGCAAAGTGGCGGCGTTGAGATTCAAACTGGCAGTTGTACAGCTAGCAGCGGTATTGCATACGACTGTCGTGGTGATTGCACCGGCATCGCTTGAATACCCGATGAGATTAAACACCGCAGTTATCAGAAGCACGCTGAGCAGCGTGACCAAACTTTTAAACATTCGAATCCTCCTCAACGACGGTGGAATGTTCATGCCTCCCGAAAATTCGCACTCTCATGTCCCAAATCGGTCTTTGATCCACTGCGCGACGTAGTTATAAAAATTCTTCACGACGTTCGGATAAGGTCCGCCGGTGCAAGCGGTGCACGGGCCGATGCCATGAGTCGCTCCTTCGATCGTAATGAAATCCTTGTCGACGCTCTTCGCCTGGCTCAAGAAGTACTCGCCGTCGCTCATGAAGTAGTGCGCGCCCATGTTGGTTATCAGCAGCGGCTTGGTGATCACTCTCAGCGCGCATGGCGTGGAGTTATTGCTGGAGCACCAATCAATTTGGTGGTTGTCCAATGAATCCGTCGCGCGAATCGCGTTCGCGCTCAGAAATGACGTCACCGTGAGGTCCTTGGCGCCATCGTCGAAGGTTGCGTTACCGACCGCCCGAGTCGGATCGCCTATCCGCACGCTCTTGATGATCTGCGTAACGATCGTGCCGTTGTCTTTGAGAAGCTTTGCCGGCTGAGTGGTGCAGCATGAAATCGTAGGGTCCATTACGAACAGATTCGCTCCCGACCCTCCGCCGGCCTGCGAGCCACCGCCGCGCCCGATGGTGATGTCATCATTGTCTGGATAGATCCATTTGCCCTGTTTGATTTGCTCTCGGATATAGAGGGCATGATCAATCCACTCGTTGAATCGCTGGGCCTGTGCGGAGGTATACGCTTTTTGAAATTCCGGACGGTAGTGCGAGTCACCGTTGGGGTTATAACCGTTCTTGGGATTGAATGGGTCGAGCTTATTCTGAAGTAGATCCGGCCGATTTTCGTTGTCAACGGCGGGATTGATGGCTCGCAGCGCGTTGACCGTGTTTCCTGGGTGCG
>WNFX01001280.1_pt1 | contig 25990 bp, 22 predicted proteins | sample 5400111 | NCBI WGS metagenome assembly WNFX01 (sample SAMN13153363, study PRJNA577476) | soil metagenome | isolation source: 40 cm soil or saprolite under grassland replicate 1 | place: USA:California | collected 2016-06-15
CGTCATCGGTGCAGTGACGCTTCTGCTCCTGTTCATCGGTATCCACAACGCGTGGGATACCGTGACCTACGTTGCCATTGAGCGCTCCCAGTCCGAGAACAAGAGTCAGGACTAGAATCGCCTCACCTGCGCTACCGACCGCCGCCTGCTATGGGCGCGCCGCTAGCAGAAGAGCAGGCATACTCGCTTTGTCATCCTGAGCGCGAGCGAAGGATCTCTCGCCGGACAGAGATCCTTCGCTCGCGCTCAGGATGACACTGCTGCGTCGGCTTCGTTTGACTCGCAACACGTCTTCTTTGAAATGTCTTGCGCCCAAGGCAGGTCATGCAGCGTCCGGGTGTATAAGCCCCTGTCCGTGTGGTATATTATTGCTAACGTAGTGTCTCATTCATCTTCTGCTGGACTCGATAGGAGAAGAACCATGCCTCGGATCGCCATCGTAGGTGCAGGAATTGCGGGACTCAACGCAGCTCTCACCTTGCAGGACGCCGGTCTCTCGTGCAGCATCTACGAAGCGTCCGACCGCATCGGCGGTCGCATGCACTCCGATACCACCACCTGGGCGGACGGTATGGTGAGCGAGTGGTGCGGTGAATTCATCGACAGCGACCATGAGACCATACACCAGCTGATCAAGCGCTTTGGCCTCAACACCACCGACCTGGGGCGGGCAAGAGCAGGCTGGGCACAAAGCATCATATATTTCTTCAATCGCTATTACGGCGCGGAAGAACTAGCCAGGGACTTCCAAGCGCTCGCTCCTCTCTTGCAGCAGCAGGTGCAGGAGGCTGGTTTCCCCACAACCCACGCCCGCTTTACCCAGGCGGGGTTCAAGCTCGACCATCTGAGCGTGTATGATTGGATCGAGCAGTATGTCGAGGGTGGGCACAACACGCCGGTGGGCCACATGCTGGATGGGGGCTGCACCGGGTTCTACGGGCTGGATACGCGCACACAAAGCTCCCTCAACCTGGTCTACATGTTTGGCTCGCGAGGCTCTGGAGACCGTCCGGCTGCTTCGGGCCCGATGCAAGGAAGCTACAAAATTGTAGGCGGGAACCAGCAACTTCCGTTGGCCATCGCCAGTAGTCTCTCGCAAGGATGTATCCAGTTGAACCACCAGCTGGTTGCTCTCAGCCGAAAGAGCAATGATTCGCTCACCTTATCTTTCGCCACCTCCACGGGAATCTTGGAGGTGACCTGCGATCAGGTAATCCTGACCATGCCGTTCAGTACCCTACGGCACGTGGATTACCAGCAGGCTGGCTTTGATGGCTTGAAGCAAACCGCTATTCGGGAGCTTGGCTATGGCACTATATCCAAGCTCTTCTTACAGTTCGATACGCGCTACTGGTACCAGAATGGCCCCTGGCCACGCATTCACGATGGGTTTATCATCACGGACTTGGATATCCAGGTGCTCTGGGATACCTCTCTTGGTCAACCAGGCTCGCATGGTCTGCTTGTCGACTATACGAGCGGTTCCAGAGGAGCTGCCTATGCCCCACCAGCAGCGTATACAACAGCTGCTGACTCGAAGGAAATCCAGTACTATGCTCAGCATTGCCTGCAACAACTGGAACGGGTCTTTCCCGGCATCAGCGCATACTACACCGGGAAGGCCGCATTGAGCTACCCCACGGGCGATCCCTATCTTCTTGGAAGCTATGCGTGCTGGCGCGTTGGGCAATACACACTCTTCGGTGGCTACGAGGGAGTGCGCCAGGGACCTGTTCACTTCGCGGGCGAACATTGCTCGGTCGAGTTCCAGGGCTTTATGGAAGGCGCAGCCAGAGAGGGCGTGCGTGCCGCTCGAGAGATTGTGCAGGATTGGGGCTAGTGGACTGACGCACTTGATTTGAGAGGAAGAAAGGGTGCGTTTCATTTTTTTGCATGGCTGGGGCAAGCCCAGCCACTACTATACGACGCAAAGGGCACTCGTTGTATAGTAGTGGCTGGGCTTGCCCCAGCCATGTTCGCCACCTTGCGCTCAATGCAAAAAAGTGAACCACACCAGGAAGAAATGGAAACTGTTCAGAAAGACCCTTGTCTGATAGACTAGCGCCATGACAGCATCTGAAGCGCTCTGTTCATCGTTGCTCTCATTTCTTCAATTCGTGCCGATTCAGATGCTGAGCAAACTTCCCTGCCACGGAATAGCTCGTGTCGGTCACTCTTCCCGTTTCCATTACCTGCTTCAATCTGTGCAGATTTGAAGCCACTTCTTCGGCCGGGAATTTTCCAAGAAGGGCTATTTGTTCTATCATCATAGAGTAAGAAACAGATGCTTTCTTCGCCTCAAAGATGAGCAGGGAGGTAATGCTTTCATAGCAAAAGCGTCAAAACGCGTTTTCTACGAAGGAACTCTTAATCCCTATACTATTCCCATGCCACCACCTCCACCCCCATCTCATACGCATTGGACAAGAAGCAAACATATGTTCTAAAATGTTTATAGCTAGGGTTTTTTGTTTCTTATCTATAGTCCTATACGAAGAAACTTGGGCTAATAGCACCCTGGAAAATGTTTTATACTAAATAGGCTTATCAAGTCAGAGATACAAGGGAGTTATAGTGTGTTTTATCGAAGAAAGATTTTACTAGCTCTATTGGAAGCCTTTGGTGGTTCGTTCTTTGGCCCCTATGAGCACAATCACCTCCCCTTCACCTTGCATCCCTCACCTCCCCTTGCACCACTTGGTAGATATGCGTCTGCTCCAACATCTCTTGCGGGAAACTACTCAGGTCGGTAGCGGTTAGGAAGACTTGTTCATGCCGTAAAACTTCGTGTAAGAGGTGTTCGCGGCGTGGTAGGTCGAGTTCGCTGAATACATCGTCGAGTAGGAGAACGGGTTCATCGCCGGTAGAGGCTCGCATATAGGCGAGTTCGGCCAGTTTGGCAGAGAGAGCGACGGTACGTTGCTGACCACGTGAGCCATATGTGAGCATGTTGACACCGTTGACCATAAATTCCATGTCATCGCGATGCGGCCCCAATAGGCAGACACCTTGCTGGATCTCTTTCCGTTGCACCTCACGGAGTTGATGGCGGTACTGCTGCTGGGCTTCAGTCATATTCCATTCCTCATTCACTTTGAAGGATGGACGATAGATGATCTCAAGCCGCTCACGTCCACCACTGAGCGTTTCTTGCAGGGCGACAGTATGCACATTCAAGGCACTCAGCATGTGGCGGCGGTCAAAGATAATCTGGTTCGCCAGTGCCGTTAGCCGTTCATCCAGATATTCTAGCATGCGTGGGTCTTCTTGATTATCGCGGATACGCTTGAGCAAGGCTGAACGCTGGATGATAATTTTGCGATATTGCACCAGAGCCTGGCAGTAACGCGGCTGTATCTGGCAGAGGGCTCGGTCAAGAAAACGCCTGCGCTCGTCGGGAGGGCCGTCAACCAGATGCAGGTCGGTAGGCGCAAATAAGACTACTTTCATCTGACCGATGACATCCATAACTTTGTGGGCAACACCATTGATCTTTACCCGTTTGCGTGGCGTATTGGCTGGCAACTCAACCGTTGGAGACGGAACGTGTGCTACATCGGCGATATTTGGTGGTGTGGGATCGAAAATGACCATTTCGATCTGCAGATCACCCTCACGACGTTTGATGTTCGCCTGTAAGCGTGCGAGATGATCACGCGCATGCCAGTTCACCACTTCGCGGTCAGACGACGCATGGAATGAGTTTCCTGTCGCGAGCATACCCACAGCCTCCAGCAAATTTGTCTTCCCCTGAGCATTTTCACCATAAAACAAAAACAGGCCCGGCTTGAGGGAAAGTTCCAGATGCGGGTAATTGCGAAATTCATTCAATACGAGGTGAGAAAGGTACATGCTGTGTCCAAAATGTAGGGTATCCACAAGGGATACCCCTGCTTCTACCTACCGATTAGTATGCATCGGCATAATGACATAGGTATAATCAGCCGGTCCTACCGGCTTTACCACGCCTGGTTTGGTCGGCGAATTGACTTCGATGGCGACCTCTGGCGTGTCAATGACCGCAAGCACCTCGGCCAGGTACTTAACGTTAAAGATGATCTGCTGCTCCGGCCCATCGACGGCGGCATTGAGCACCCCGACGTTATCGCCTAGATCCTCGGCGGTTGCCTCAATCGTTATCTTCCCCGGCTCCAGGCCGCTATTGTCACCACCGGCAATTTTGACGCGGGCGATGTTCGAGCTATCACGGGCAAAGAGAGCCGCAGACTTGACCCGTGCCGCAAAGGCCTTTGTCTCCACTACCGCTCGTGTCGAATGCTCCTTAGGGATAATTTGGCGGAAGTTGGGGAAGTTGGCATCGATCAGGCGTGATACCAGATCAATCTGCTCTGTATGGAATAACACCTGACTGCGATTGGGCGTAACAATCATCTGTACTGCCCCTTCGGATGGCAGGATACGTGCCAGTTCATGCAGAGTACGGGCAGGCACCAGAATATCTCCATGGGCAGTCTCATCGCCGGGGAGAGGAGCCGTACGTACCGCTAACCGGAAGGAATCGGCAGCCGCGAATGTGACTTTCTCGTTGCCTACCTGCACCAGCACACCCGTAAAGACTGGGCGCGATTCGTCCTCGGAGGCCGCCAAGGCAACCTGGGCGATCATCTCTTTCAGCAGGGCCGCGTCCAGGATTACTGGTGGCTCCCCCCCCTCGGCACTGGGAATCAGGGGAAACTCCGAGGAATCCATCCCCTTAATATTTGCCGTGATTCCCTCGCCCTTAATGCTGACCTTATGCGTATCTTCAGGCACTGAAATATCGACTGGAGCCTGTGGCAGGCTATTCACAAAATCGGTGAGCAACTTGGCGGGAACCGTAGTCGTTCCCTCTTCATGAATCTGCGCATCCACCCAGCAATTAATGCCGATCTCCAGATTGGTTGCCGACAACTTCAAACGGCCATGATCGGTCGCCAGCAAAATATTCGCCAGAATAGGTAATGTGCTCCGATTTGAAACGCCGTGACTGACAATGGAAAGTCCCCGGCTCAAGTCTTGCTGTTTACAGGTTATTTTCACGAAAGTCCTCCAGATACAACCAAAGAAAACAAAATTTTCTTGGTTAGTATAACGTATTCTCTATAAGAGAACAAGGCTGTTATCAAAAATAAGACACTTTGTTTCTCACTACCTATTCTATTTTTCTCTGCAAGAAACGGCTGCTTCCATACGTGAGCGTGACACAAATCAGTGCAGGAGCATGGGATCGAATTGTGTGCAGCAATCCCATCCATCTCGATACTCTGACCCAGGTAGACTACCCGCATACCAGCACGACGTAGAAAGAGAGCCAGCATTGCCAGCAACAGGCTCTTGGGGCATAAAAACGGGGTGTCCAGTCTGAAACTGGACACCCCAAATGATACTCTAGTTACAAGGTATTTGCTACAAATGACGCACTACAAGAAGTACTACTTGTCGCACTACAAGGCCGCACTATGAGCACAATTCCATGTAAGAGCTTCCTTATTCGATGTGTGGAGAACTTTTTGTTCTCATATTTATTATAACGTAGTCCGCAAAACAATTGTAACATGTGTTGTGCTTTTTGGAAAAACTAGGGGGGTTGTATAGTACAATCCTGAAGCGCAGTTCTTATCTTTTCTAAGAGACTGTCACTCCTGTGATGTACTTCCAGCCAGGGTTGTTATCCACTAAGGCAAGCTGATACATCGAGATAAATTTATTGGTAGTATCGCCATTGGAGTCAAAAGCTTGATGACCGGTGACACCATTATAGGAAATACCTTGGATAGCACTAATAACTGCCTGGCGGAATGTCTGAGCTCCAGTAGTATCGCTTGAGTTCTGTGGTGTGTGAGCACCATTGATCAAAGCGAGCTTGATCGCTTGAATCAGGATGTTGGTGGCGTCATAGCCAGCAGCACTGTATGCCTTGAGATTACTACTGCCGTAAACAGCAGCGTACTGATTACGGAAGTTTGCGGCAGAGGAACTTGTCGTGGTATCTACGACCGCCACTGTTCCGTAAACTGGGCCTCCTGAAAGGCCGATTGTTGAGGCAAAATTAGGAGTAACGATGCCGTCATCGCTGGCAAATGGAGTATTTTGCAAACCGGGAATTTGCCGCATCTGCTGGCGAATTAATGTACCGCCGGTGGAATATAGGCCGCCAAAGTAGATCACATCGGGATGCTGTGACGCGATCTGGGTGAGCAGAGATATATATGATGTAGTTGTACTGGGTTCGCTACTATGGCCGAGCACGGTTCCACCAAGCTTCTGCCATTCAGCCACGAAGGTATTAGCAGTGAGGAGACCATAGGACTCAGCGTCGTCGATCACATACACCTTCTGGCTAGCTTGTTCTAAGGCTGTAGCAAAGGCCGTGACACTGGCAAAGCGTTTTTGTGGGTCTTTGGTCAGTGCGGTCATCACCACTGCCTCTACGGCAGGAGGAAGGGTGGGAACTTTGTCATGCAAAGGCGGTGGAGGTGTAAATATCGAACAACTTCCTACTAGTATTACATGGGAATTTCTGATATTATTCCAATGTATGGTTTTTATGAGAAGAATAACCATAAATAATAATTCAATCTTTCGATGAGGAGAGAGGGAAGCGATGAACCTGCATTATTTGCGCGTCTTTTTGACGGTAGCCGAATACGAACATATTACACGGGCTTCTGAAGAGTTGATTATCAGTCAACCGGCGGTGACAAAGACGATTCAGCATTTGGAGCAAGAGGTGGGGTTGGAACTGATAGAACGGCATGGTCGGCGTATCGCTTTGACTCATGCGGGGCGCGTGTTACAGAACTACGCACGACGTCTGTTTGCGCTGGAGCGTGAGATGGAGGATGCGCTGGGGGCACTGCGTGATGTTGCTTCAGGAGAAGTGACGCTGGCGGCAAGTACGACCACGGGTGTATACTTGCTGCCACCGATTGTGGCCCAGTTTCGTGAACGCTATCCACAGGTGGATTTGAATATCAGCATTCTCAATTCCAGTGAAATTGTGGGGCAAACGCTGGACTGGAATCTAGACTTTGGATTGGTGGAATGGGATACAGCTAGCTTACCGGCAGGACTAAAAGTGGAGGTGTTTGCTTATGATGAGCTGGTGCTGGTAGTTGGTCCTCATCATCGCTGGCGAGGATTGACAACATTGAAGCCGGAGATGTTAAGTGATAATGAATTACTGCTACGTGAGCAGGGGAGCGGTATTCGTGAAGTCATCGAGCATGCCTTGCTGGCACACGATGTACAGGTACATCCCTTACTGACGGTACCGGACAATGAGGCTATCAAGCAAATGGCGATGAATGACGTAGGGGCAGCGATTGTCTCGGCTCTAGCCGTACAGCGCGAGATAGCCACAGGTGAACTGACCCGCATACCTATTCTTGGTCTTGATCTGCGACCCGAACTGAGTCTGGTTCGACGGACCGATAAACAATTATCACGGGCTGCCGAGGCTTTTTGTAATATGTTACGCCCCTCTGCGCATAAATACCCATAGGTAGTCACATCCTTAGAGATATTTGCTGCGTGTAATAGACAAGAGGGCATAAATAGTAAGCCTTCTAGCGTTATAGCTTGTAGTAGATAAGTTAAGTGCAGTTGTGTGCCAATCGAGAAAAGAGAAAGGTTGGCTAGTCTATGTTGCGAAATATTCAATGGTTTCGACCTTCATTGAGGCAGGTTGTGTTTGGTGGTGTGGGTAGTGGTATTGGGGTGTTGGGTGTTCTACTGGCAATTGGACTGTATGTGGTGGAAGTGATTACGCGTCCTAAGAAGCGTAGCGTCTTCGATGAATATACGTTTAGCCCTTTTGAACTTGGTCTTCCTGCTGAAAATGTCACTTTTGCTCCTATCTCTGGTGATTATCGTGTGAATGGCTGGTTTGTACCATATCCTGGGGCAACGACAACTATTCTGGTGTGTCCTGGCTATCGCACCGGTAAAGCTGATATGCTCGGTATTAGTACAAAATTATGGAATGCTGGTCATAATGTATTGGTCTTTGAGTATTATGGGCATGGTACAGATATTGCTCCTGTGACACTGGGTTATCGTGAATTAAATGATTTTCTGGGTGCGGTGGCGTATGCGAAGGAACGTGTTCCCGAGACGCACCTGGGGGTGATGGCCTATTCAATGGGGGCCTCGATTGCTATTATTGGCAGTGCGCAAAGTGACGATGTTGAGGCTCTAGTGCTGGACAGTGCCTTCGCTTCGCATTGGAGCGTGATTGATTATCATGTGCGACGAGCGGTTCCTTTGCCGTCAGCACCCTTCGTGTGGATGGCAGATCAAGTGATGTGGTGGCGAGCGAAGTATCATTTCCATCAGGTTGAGCCGCTACGCGATATTCGTAAGCTCGCTCCTCGACCGATTCTGTTGATTCATGGGGGGAAAGATTCGGTAGTTGATCCTCATGATGCAACGCTACTCTACGAAGCAGCTGGGGAGCCAAAAGAGTTGTGGTTTTTCCCCGAGGCTGAACACTGTGGAGCATACTTCATGAATCGAGTGGCCTATTGCGAGAAGGTGGCCGCTTTCTTTGAGTTGTACTTGAAGAAGCCACGCTTGCAGTTGGTTGAGCCTGAGCCAGAAGAAAAAGTGGATGTTGTGGAGGAGAATTTGTCGGAGGCAAGTTAGACCGCTCCACTCCTCATGACGACAGCCCCCCCTGAGGCCGGTCCCACCTCCATGACGCCCGCCCCACCTCCATGACGCCCGCAAGGGGCGTCACTACTATACACGAAAGCCTCGGCCAGCGAAGCCGGAGTATAGTAGTGACGCCCCTTGCGGGCGTCACGGAGTATAGTAGTGACGCCCCTTGCGGGCGTCATGGAGGTGGGGTAGGGGCCCTTGTGGCTGCCCGTCGTGCCTCGTGCAGAGTTGGCCCTTCCATCCCCCACGGGCGGCCACAAGGGCCCCACACACAATCCCCCAGATTGCGTCCCCGCATCCACGCCACTCCCGCCCCTACGCGAGGTGGCATCTCTGCTCCCCAAAAACCTACCCCTGAGAGGCGGGCGTCATGGCCCCTTCACACAAAATCCAGGGTTATCACCATGCCGTCTCGAGCGGCTATTGTATTTTCAAATACGCGCTTGGCCATACGCTCGGCTCTTGATGGGTCGTTGATCTTGGGGCTGAAGTGGGTCAGGAGGAGGGCGTGTGCGCCTGCGGCTTGTGCGATGGTGGCGGATTCTTCGGCGAGCATGTGAGCGTTGGCACGTGCCAGAGGCAAGTCGGCGGGATTGTCATACATACTTTCGCAGACTAGCAGGTCAACTTCGTGAACGAAGTTGCTGAGAGCTTTCGTGGGACGAGTGTCGGTGATGAAGGCGAGGGAGATACCACGGCGTGGGGGGCCGAGGACCTGGGCTGGAGTGATGGTCTGGCCTTTGTATTCCAGGGTTTCGCCACGTTGTAGGAGCGACCAGAGTTGTACAGGCAGGCCGAGGGCCTGGGCTTGCTGAGGTTGGAAGGCAGGTTGGCGTTGCAATTCGACGCGGTAGGCCAGACAGGGAACACCATGAGCGGCGGCTATACAGGAGCCATGCAGGTTTCCCGGTAGATCAAATTGTTCACCGCCACGCATTTCGTGAATATGGACAGGAAAAGGGAGTTCGGGAGCTATACGACGTAAGCCTTCAATAATGTATGTAGTGCCGATGGGTCCGAAGATATCAAGGGGTTCGGTGCGCCCGGCATGGGCTACCATAAAGAGGACGCCGGGTAGTCCGGCGACATGATCGGCGTGCATGTGAGTGAAACAGATAGCTCCCAATTGGCGAAAGCCCCAGCCGAGCGATTTCCAGGGTATTTGTGTGCCTTCGCCACAGTCGAAGAGGGTGAGGGTTGAGCCGCTACGCAGGAGCATACAGGAGAGCCAGTGGCCCGGCATGGGCATCATGCCACAGGTTCCTAACATACAGATATCAAGCATAGAGGATGTATCCTTTTTCTTTATCTCACTCACAACCATTTTATTAGTAATCATGGGTATAGGCCCATGCGAGGACCACGATAAGAAATGAAAGCATGGCGACGGTGGTAAGTGCAATGCTAATCACGTAGAAGGGAATGTCACCAATGAAGAGGATGATGGCAAAAAGTATCCAGAAGGCGGCAAAGATACCTATGAGATATTTCCAGACCTGTTTGCTTTTCATCGCTTATTTCCTGATAAGACAACCGCAAGTGTCGCAATGTTTAGGGCGACCGCAAGGGTCGTCCCCATAGGTATCAACCTAACGAACCAGTGGGGTCTCGCGTAGGGGCGGGGGCGGCGTGGATGAGTGGGGAGGGCCCTTGTGGCCGCCCGCCGTGGCCCGCCATGCTTGCCTCTACATCCTTGCCGCTCCCTTCCCCCATGGGCGGCCACAAGGGCCCTCCCCACTCATCTACCCCACTCCCGCCCCTACGCGATCACGCTTCCATGCTCGTTTTCTCCGCCATCTCTCTCCTTAGGTTGATGCCTCTTGGACGACCGCAAGGGTCGTCCCTACTATACTACGCTCCTGGCAGTGCTGTTCGAAGTGCGTGCAGAAAGGGTAGGATTTGCCCTGTTATGAATATTTGCAACTAATGTTCAGGAATATAGTATATCAGGTAAGGGATAGATAAGGCTAATTTTTGGGGAAGTTCGAGATAGGGGTGACGAGTGGTCAAAGTTTGAGTGGGAGTGGCTCGGTGTTTCAGGTGTAGTGAAGGTAATGAGTGTGACGGGGTGATGGGAGATAGAGCCGTTGGTATGCGGGGAGTGTGTGCAGTTGTGAGGATAGATTTTAGAGGGATGTATGTATGGCTTTAACGTTGATTGATCGGTTTCATCCGCGTTGGCGTGCTGAGCAGCAAGGGAAGGTGGATGCGGGTTTGTTGCAGAAGCGGGATGAGGTTGAGTTGCTGAACCCGCTTTATTTGAGGCCAGTGGCTATGCTGAGTCTGGTATTGTTTGTTGTGGGTACGATATTCTTTGTGGGGCTAGATGTAGTGGCTTATATGGCACAGATGCATAGAACAAGTGGACGTTTGGATGGCTGGGGGCTATTGGTGTGGATCGCCATCAATATTGTCTCGTATGTGGTGATGATTGTGGTGCATGAGGCGATCCATGGGCTGGTCTTTGCGTTCTGGGGTGGGAAGCCCTATTTTGGAGCGAAGTTGCCTGTGGCCTTTTTTTGTGGCGCGAAAAATCAGGTTTTTCGTCGTAATGCGTATGTGGTAGTCGGGTTGGCTCCATTGGTAGTGATTACGGTAGCCGGAATTGTCCTTACTCTGGTGGCTCCCGGTTTGGCGGCATATGTGCTGTTAGGGACGGTCGGCAATGTCTCTGGGGCGGCGGGCGATGTATGGGCTGTGTTGAGGATTTTGCGCCAACCTGTGCATGTGCTGGTGGAGGATACCGACAGCGGATATCGTGTGTGGGAACTGCTCTCGTAGAAAGTGAGGGCTGAGTATTTGATGATGACGAGAAGTTTAACAGGCGCAATGCATTGCACCTGTTAAACTTCTCGTCATCATCAAATACCATTTTTTCACCCTTGACAAAACCTAACCTTCCGTGTACCATCTATATAGATGGTGAGGAGATGGTATTATGACTGAACTCGAAAAAACAGAGAAGATAACGATCAATCTGGGGCCAGTAGATTTGGGACAGATTGATCTGCTGGTGCAGGAGGGCTTTTATTCCAATCGCACCGATTTTATCCGCACGGCGATTCGCACACAGTTGGCTACGCATGCTGAAGTGGTGAAACGCACAGTAGCCCGTAAGACGCTCGTGTTGGGCGTGCAGTATTATACACGACGAGATCTGGAGGCGGTGCGTGCGGCTGGTGAGAAGTTGCAGATCAGTGTGCTGGGGTTGGTGAGTATTGCGGATGATGTCTCGCCGGAACTGGCTGTGGAGACGATTGACTCGGTCGTTGTACTGGGTGCTTTTCGGGCGAGTTCGGCGGTGAAGGCGGCGTTGGCGGATCGTATTCGCTGAGGTGTGGGAGGATGGTTAGTAGAAGATGTGGCTCTAGACGATAAATAAGACAGGAATATCATAGCAAGAAAGAGAAGTTTCCCCATGGATGAACGTATGCGAGCTGGTATGGCTGAAGCAACACGCCTGACGCAGGCTGGACAACTGGCTGAGGCGACAGCACTTATTCAACGTGTGCTTAGAGGTTTGCCGGTTAATGATGGGACTGAAGCGAGGAGAGGTCGTATTGAGAATGTGATTGAGGCAGAGGGCTGGGTTGTGCCAGATGCGCCTCCAGCGGAGGTAAAAGAGGCGGATTCCAAGGATGCCCCAGCAGAGGAGACGTATGGTAAGCAGGAGTATTCCTCTCCGGCAACGGGCGGCCACAAGGGCCCCAACCCCGCCACGCCACCACACCCGCCCCTACGCGAGGAGGGAGCGGGCGGCTATAAGGGTCCTGGTGCCGCATCGTCGTCACGCCCGCCCCTGCGCGAGGAGGGAGCGGGCGGCCACAAGGGCCCCAACCCTGCATTGCCGCCACACCCGCCCCTACGCGAGGAGAGAGAGGGCGGCCACAAGGGCCCCAGCCCTGCATTGTCGTCACGCCCGCCCCTGCGCGAGGAGAGAGCGGGCGGCCACAAGGGCCCCAGCCCCGCATCGCCACCACACCCGCCCCTACGCGAGGAGGGAGCGGGCGGCCATAAGGGTCCTGGTGCGGTATCGCTGCCATTCCTGCCTCTACGCGAGATGCCGACTGTGCCTTTTTCTCCTCATATGTCTCATAGAGCTGATTCTGAGACTGTGTTTGAGGGTGGGTGGTTTGTGGATGGGAGCTATAGTAATGCGACTGGCACACGGGGTTATAAGCTCTATATTCCGAGTGGCTATCGGGGGCAGGCTGTGCCATTGGTGGTGATGCTGCATGGGTGTACGCAGACGCCTCTTGATTTCGCGACGGGTACGCAGATGAATGGGCTGGCTGAAGAGCAAACGTTTCTGGTGGCCTACCCTCACCAGGCTCAGGGTGCGAATAGTTCGCGGTGCTGGAATTGGTTTCAGGTCGCCGATCAGCAGCGTGACGCGGGTGAGCCATCGCTGATTGCCGGAATGACGCGACAGATTATGAGGGAGTATCGTGTCGATGCCAAGCGGGTCTATGTGGCTGGTATGTCGGCCGGTGGGGCGATGGCTGTGGTGATGGCAGCTACCTATCCTGATTTGTATGCTGCTGTGGGTGTGCATTCTGGCCTGGCCTATGGTGCGGCACATGATCTTCCCTCTGGATTTGTAGCGATGACACAAGGCGCATCTCAGGAGGCACGGCAGTTAGCCAGAGTTATTCCACTGATTGTGTTTCATGGAGATAGCGATACAACGGTTGCTCCAGTTAATGCGGATCATTTAGTGGAGCAGTGGCTGCAAGCGAGCAGTAATGGAGCGAGGCGAGAGGCAAGAGTGAAACGGGGGAAAGGAGCGAGTGGGCGTGCTTACAGTCGCTTTACTTATGCTGATGCCGATGGTCGGACTATCGTGGAAAAGTGGCTGGTGCATCAGGCGGGTCATGCATGGTCGGGCGGGAGTGCTGGTGGCTCGTTTACTGATCCGAAGGGGCCGGGTGCCTCGGCTGAGATGATGCGGTTTTTTGGTGAGCATGCTAAAGAGAGGTCAAGAACCCAATCGCCTGAAGGCGAGGGGCTTGTGTGAACAAGTCCTGCTTGACTAGCCTGAGTGCAAACTACGTTTTGTGGGTCATGAGACCTACGGGTGCCTCCTCTAGCCTGTAGCTCTCTCGCTTGTGATTAAACAGTTCTGATGGGTAGGAGCAGTGTTGCAAGCACGACAAGCGCACAAAACCTTGGCGAAGAGTACCGTACTTCCGAAAGGATGGTAAACGTTGTGTTCGTTTACGTTTTGAATTGTCACGGGCAATCACTTATGCCCTGCCGACCTCGAAAGGCAAGATTGTTGCTCAAGGAAGGGAAGGCCAAAGTGGTCAAGATGGTTCCCTTTACGATCCAACTGCTCTACGGCAGTAGTGGCTACAAACAAGAAGTCTCACTTGGAGTGGATGTTGGCACGCACCACATTGGGGTCTCTGCAACTGCTGAGCAGAAAGTTCTTTTCGAGGCTGAAGTGCTGCCACGAACTGATATACAGGAATTGAAAGCCTCGCGCTTGCAATATAGAAGGGCCAGAAGAAGCAGAAAAACGCGCTACAGAAAAGCGAGGTTTCTCAACAGAAAGAGGCCCGAAGGCTGGCTTGCCCCTTCTGTCGAGCACAAAGTGGCTGCTCACATCAAGACGATCAAGTTGCTCCACAAGATCTTGCCGATTAGTCGGACGACCCTTGAGGTTGCACAATTTGACTTGCAGAAGATCAAAAATCCTGAGATCGAAGGCGTAGAGTATCAACAAGGGCTCCAACTCGGCTTCTGGAATGTCAGGGAATATGTGCTGTTCCGTGACAACCATACCTGTCAATGGTGCAAGGGCAAGTCGAAAGACCCAATCCTCAATGTGCATCACATCGAGTCCCGCAAGACTGGCGGGGATAGTCCTGATAATCTGATCACGTTATGCGAAACATGTCACGATCTGATCCATAGAACGCACCAGGAGCACAAAATAGAGCGTAAAAGCGGAAGTTTGCGTGATGCAACTCAAATGGGCATCATTCGCTGGTCCATCTATGAACAAGCCAAAACTCTCTTCCCGCATGTATTCCTAACGTATGGATATATGACCAAACATGTACGCACCACTCATGAGCTAGAGAAATCACACATAGTCGATGCTCGCTGTATCAGTGGTCATCCTCTGGCTCTATCAGATGGCGCAGGATACTTGATGAAGATGGTGAGGAGAAACAATAGGCAACTGCACAAGGCCACCATCAGGAAAGGCGGGAAGAGACAGCGCAACACAGCCCCCAAGTATGTCCATGGATTTCGCTTGTTCGATTGTGTGAGATATCACGATCAGGTGTGTTTCGTGTTTGGCCGAAGGGGTTCTGGCTACTTTGATCTGCGCACCCTGGATGGGACAAAGATCAGTGCCAGTGCCAGTGCCAAGAAGCTCACCCTTATCCAGAAAGCTTCAGCTTGCTTAGTAGAAAGGAGAGCGGCATTTCCTCCCGCCGCCTGAAGGCAGACGGGTCTGTATGCCGTATTTGATGATGTTGTTGATCTTTTGTCTCCTGAGAAGACGCTCGTATACTTCCAATATGCTTCTCATGTTTGCCAGCTATGCTAATACTAGATATTAGGAATGCTTTCAAAGTATGCCCTCTAAAAAGGTGAAAACTATGGTGATATATCGATCTACATATCATCAGAAATTAATCATTGCATTGACCTGCATCTGCTTGCTGCTGCTCTCAGCGTGCCAAAATACTAGTGAGCCTCCTGCCCAGAGTAGCACGCATCCTACTCCCTCTCCTTCAGTAGAGGCGAGTCCAACCCCTTTCCAGTCACCCCAGCAGGCTATCACCTCAACCAGCACACCTACCACGACCAGCACACCTGCATCCTCTATCAACCCCAATCGTCCTGTGCTGGCCTTTTACTACATGTGGTATTCACCCTCGGACTGGTGCTCGTGCCACATGTCCGACCTGCCCACCATCCAGTACAACTCAAGCGATGACACGACGATTGCCCGGCAGGTAACCTGGGCAGCGAATGCTGGTATTACCGGCTTTATAAGTTCGTGGTGGGGGCCAGGTGATAAAACGGATAGCAACTTCGCCAGGCTATTAGCGTACTCAGCTACCTTAGAAAGCTCTACCGGCTATCACTTTGCTTCAGCTGTCTACATCGAAAACAATGCTCGCGCATTGCTTGGCACGACGAACATGATTAATGCCTTGCAATATGTGATCGCTCATTATGTCAATGATTCTCATTACTTCCACTGGCACGGCAAGCCCGTCATTTTCTTCACCTCTCCTATCATCGGCAACGGTCGTACGCTTTCGACCTGGGCATTTATTCGCAGCCAGGTCGACCCGCATAACCAGATGATCTGGTCAGCGGAAGGAACTGATATCAGCGTATTAAGCGTGTTCGATGGTATTCATCTCTTCAGCGCAGGCTACTGGGGCATCTTGAATGGTGACATGGCAGCAGTAGACCAGGGATGGCGCAGCAAAATCGATGCCTACAATAGCGTCCGCCATACGCAGAAAATCTGGGCGGCTGGAGTGTTGCCGGGCTACGACGATACGCGTGTGCCGGGACGTACGGGGACATATGTTGTGCCGCGCAAGAATGGAGCTACGTACCGTACGAGCTGGATGGCGGCTATTGCAAGCAACCCCGATTGGATCACCATCACGACCTTCAATGAGTGGTTTGAGGGTGCAATGATCGAGCCGAGTATACACTACGGCAACCTGTATCTCGATCTGACGGCGCAGTATGCAAAACTGTGGCATGGGTAGGCCGTCGCTGTATTTCGATCAAGGGGTCAGCGTATCTAAACGTAAAATGAGAACACCTCATGGGACGTCCCGTGAATAGGGTCATCACCTTCTGCAACGTCAGGATTGGACATCGCAGGCTTACTCCTGCAAGTGTCCGCCAATGTTCCCCCGATATTCACCGTGGGCCGTGCCTGTCTTCTCAAGGGTGATGCGGGCAGGCTGCATCTCCTGACTGAGGAGGAACGCGACGACCAGGACCCCATTGCCATAGGTGATATTGGCATGTTCCCCATCGACGGGCTCTGGGAGGATGAGTTCACGGTGATACGGGCCCACGTTCCATTCGTCCAGCAGCACCTCTTTGACCTCTTTCAAGCTGCCACGCCTATCTCCATGTAAGATTAACTGCCCCTGTTCGGTGACCTCGACCAAGATGTCTTCCGGTTCGAGTCCGGGCATGGGAGCTGCGACCGTCAGATGATCGTGCATTCGATAGAGCTTCACCGGAAGAGATTGGGGGTTGGTTGCCTCCTGCATACGCTGTACCTCTCATTTCTTTCTCTGACATGCAACGCTCAGTCACCGTGGTTTGACGCCTGCTCGCTCATAGGAGGGAGAGCGTTCCTCGGTTCTCTGTATTAGTATGCATGTGCGAGGCCAAGTCTGTCAAGGAGATGACACAACCTCTGGAAAAGCTAAAGGACGTTGATAGGGAGCCATATTGGTAGCCAGGTGCTCACCTCGATGGCACAATCTGGAAACAGCATGGTGCTTGCCTACACAGCCTCTCTCATTGTTGCTCTGGCTGCTCGAGCCTCCTAGTCGCCCTGATTTGATCCGCTCTCCTAAGCGAGTTCTCGCTCATACCTGGAAGAGCCTCGCTATGAGTTAGGAAATGCTCTCTAGCTTCTGATAGTCTCAATTCACCCTGGAAAATTTATCTCATTTACTTTTGAAAGTAACCATTACTTCTATTATTTCTCTCATCCGTTTCTCCTATGTCCTATTTTCCGTGTATCTTGGTCTTATACTCTTTCCAAGTGATGATGGTATGTTATTGTGCTATTGCAACGTACGAGCAAGCCAACTTGCTCGTAGTAACATATCATCTTTTTCCTGAAAGAGTATTAGGTGAAAATATTTACTTTTACCCATACATATGTTACTATGACTTAGTACATATTGATGTGCTGTGGAACAGTGTATGGAATGTGCAAGGAAATCCAACGCCCAAAAACTCAACTCTTCAGCGTTTTGATAGCAGTCACCTTGAGTTGATCTTTCTAGCCATATCAGTGATTGATCAGAGAACATCCTCGATCAATTTTGCTTGTCTTGTAGAGAGGGTGGAACAGTATGAAGTTTTCCCTACTATCGGAGAACCTCCAGTCCCTTTTGGAAGCGGTTGTCGAGTCGTCCGATGATGCCATTTTCAGTAAGACGTTAGGAGGGCTGGTGTTGAGCTGGAATAGCGGGGCCGAGCGGCTCTACGGCTACAGTGCGCAGGAAATGATCGGCCGCTCGATCTCGGTCCTGGTGCCAGAGGATCACAGGCCAGAATTGGCTGCCATCCTGCACCAGCTGGCAGAAGGGCAGCGGGTGGCTCCGTTCGAAACGGTGAGAAGAAGAAAAGATGGCCGCCTCGTCGATGTCTCGGTCACGATCTCTCCAATGTGGGATGCTACTGGAAAGCTTATCGGCGCCTCCACCATTGCTCGTGACATTACCGAGCGCAAACAGGCCGAGGAACGGCAGTGCTTGCTCGATGAAGCCAGCCGTTTCTTAGCCTCTTCTCTTGACCGTCAGATCACGTTGAAAGAGATTACACACCTGGTGGTCCCATCGTTGGCGGATTATTGTCGCATTGCCGTGGTGGATGAAGCACATCACATCAAAGACATTACCGCGAACCATATTAATCCGGAAAAAGTAGCCCTGGTGCGAGCGCTCTATGAGAGCTATAAAGACAGGCCAGAGCCCCCGTATGGGGTACAGGCCCTCTTGCAGTCAGGCAAGCCAGAACTGCTCTCGATCGTTTCTCAAGACGTCTTAGAGGCCGTAGGCACTCATGCAGACCTGCTGCACATTATCCAGGAGCTTGAGCTACAATCCTATATGGGTGTGCCGCTGATCGCGCGTGGCAGAACGATTGGAGCCATCACCTTTTCCTCGGTCCATCCACATCGCAAGTACAGCGAGGACGATCTGTCCTTTGCCCAGGAATTAGCACAACGGATCGCTTTAGCGCTTGATAATGCTCGTTTGTACGAAGAAGCTCAAGAAGAAATTCGAGTGCGCAGACAGGTAGAAGCAGCACTGCGAGAAAGCGAGGCCCAGAAGGGAGCTGTGTTTGAGACGGCACTCGACGCCATTATCACCATGGATCACCTGGGCAAGATTGTGGAGTTTAATCCGGCAGCGGAAAAAACCTTTGGCTATACACGCCAGGAGGTGGTTGGTCTGGCCATGGTCGAGCTGATTATCCCTGAGTCCTTGCGTGAGAGACATAGAAGAGGCTTGGCCCACTATCTGGCTACAGGGGAAGGACCAGTGATGGACAGACGGATAGAAATCGTGGCTCTGCGCAAAGATGGCTCGGAGTTTCCCATTGAATTAGCGATCACCAGAGTGCCAAAGGAAGGAGACCCTTTCTTCACAGGCACGATTCGTGATATCACTGAGCGCAAGCGGGCCGAGGAACAGCAGCGTGTGTACCAGGAGCGCATCGTGGCCCTAGCGACGACCGATCCGATCACCGCTTTGCCTAATCATCGCCACCTGATGGACCGGCTCGAGCAGGAACTGGAAAGGGCGCAGCGCTACGGGCGGTCCTGCTCTGTGCTGTTCGTGGATCTGGATCATTTCAAAGCGCTCAATGATGGCTACGGACATGCCGTCGGTGATGCGGTGCTGCGGGAGTTTGCCGAGCTAGTACGCACACAGTTGCGTGGGATGGATACAGTGGGACGCTGGGGCGGCGAGGAATTCGTGGTGATTCTGCCCGAGATGCAGGTCGAGGACGCCTTGCACGTGGCGGAAACTGTGCGGAGCACAGTGGCCGCTCATACCTTCCGTGTCGGCGGCGGCCTCCATCTGACATGTTCCATTGGCTTGGCCAGCTATCCAGCGCATGCCCAGGAGCGTGAGGGCCTGCTGAGCGCTGCTGATCGGGCGATGTATGCGGCCAAGCACTTTGGCCGCAACCAGGTGCATGCAGCCAACGATCCGGCGGTGCTTGCCCTCTTCGCCGTCAGCCCCCCAGAGGGCGGGCGCGAAGAAGCGGCGCTGGTGGGCGTGGTCGAGGCCCTGGTGGCGCTGGTCGAGGCTCGCGACCACTTGACAGGTCACCATTCCCACCAGGTCGCTGCCTTGGCGCTCCAACTGGCTCTCGCCCTCAACTGGCTGAGCTTGGAAGCCCAGATGCTCGCGTTAGCGGGGCAATTGCATGATGTCGGCAAGGTCGCTATCCCGGAGACGATCCTGCAAAAGCCAGCTGCGTTGACGGCGGAGGAGTGGGACGTGATGCGGACACATCCGGCGGTCGGCGCTGATGTCGTCAGCCGTATCCCGGCGTTGCGTCCTCTGGCTCCGGTCATTCGGGCGCATCATGAACGCTGGGACGGCCAAGGCTATCCGGACCAGCTCACGGGAGAAGCGATACCCTTGGGAGCCCGTATCCTGGCGGTGGCGGATGCCTATCAGACCATGATCGTGGATCGACCCTATCAACCAGCCCGTCCGCCAGCCGGTGCCCTAGCGGAACTGCGCCGCTGTGCTGGGTCGCAGTTTGATCCCCAGGTGGTGGACGTCCTGCTGCGCCTCCTGCCACAGCGGGAAGAGGAGATGGAGTGAGATCCAGTGCGGTGCTCCTGCACAGTCTCTTCTGTCTCTCGCCTCTTGGACTGGTATCCTGGTCAGCTGGTGTCCTGAAGGGCACCTGACGCTCCCCCTTGCTGGCCACGGGGGAGCAGCGGAGCGAAAGACGTTCCCTTCCTGCTCCGAGGGCTTCCCCGACCAGGAAGAAGACTGTGATGCTGGTGTGATGTTGCGACCGTTCTTGTGAGGTGCCTATGCCCTGCTTTGTGTATAATCCCCCTTCTGTCGAATCCGGAGAGAAGCCAGGAATATCGTCCTGCTTTACGGGAGTTCCGAAAAGGATGAACGCTCTTCAGGCATTGTTTCTATCAACCTATCTCTCTGAGTCTCTCCGGATTTGACAGAAGAGGGATAAACCCTCCAGCAGGAGCAAACTCATACAGCTCCTCCAAGAGATCGGCGGGCATTCAAGGGAGAGTCTCTGCTTGTCGTTTGCGAGCCGAGAAGAAGGGACAGGATGAAGCACGAGCTAGTACTCCAGTGACACTTGGCCAGGGGCATGGGTTGTGAAATAGCTTCAGGTACTTTAAAAATGATGGCTTTGCCATTAGAAAATGTATCAGATAGTGAAGAGGGTCAAGAGGACAATGGCAAGCCATTGGTTGCACAGTACCGAAAACAGGATTTGGTTGGGCTTGTTCACTGGCGTTCGTTTCTATCCTCTTCAGGCTCACGAAGTCGTTGTTTTGTTCGCCAAAGGTCGCTAATTATTGCTGTAAATCGTCGGTATTGCTACACGGGTTGCTACATTTTTCAGTAGTAAGTGATTGAAGCACAAGGGGAGAGTCGAACCTCTCAAGTGGCTCTTTTCGGGCCTTTGTAGAATAGGATATATGCGCTCGTTGCTCTTGTGGCAGGCTTTTGTTGTCCATGGCTATCTAAGACTGCTGCTCTGGTGTGGCTACTCTGCTATCACTTTTGCTATCGTATTTTTTGGCGAGTAGTGGAACTGGTGGATGCCCGATTATTTTTAACAACACACTGGGACAGATAGATAAGGGATAAAACTAATAGCTTCTATTTTTTTATGCGTCTGATTTCTCTTTATTGGTTGCCGTTGGTAAAGGTGCTCCTAACAGGCGTTTAAATATGTGGAAATAAGTGAGGATGTAGATACAGGATAAGAAGTAATCTGTTACTAGTACAATGACATAACGTTTTACTTCTTGATGTGTGCTATGCCATTATGGCACAAACCAAGGAGCGTTATTCTGAAGAAGAGATTATTAGGATAAGGTAGGACATTTATATGGCAGAAAATGTTGGGCTTCTTTACCCAATTTATCTGGATATTCCCATGATGGTTAGCTTCGTGGCAACAATAGAAGGCGGCTATGCATTAGAAAATGTTCGGAAGCTTAGCCATGATATCTCTGGAGATGCTTCCGCACAATTAGGAGGAGCGTCTTCTTTGTGGACGAGTAGTTGTGCTCGGTAAAGCAACTCGTGTATTAGCTAATGATGAGAGCATTAATCTTTATCGTCGTTCTATATTTAACTACGCTACTAAAGACATAAAAACTCAAATGGTAACGGACTTTAATAAAATGACAGGAGTAGATGTTCAACTTTCGTCAGCCATTATTAGCTACCCAGCCATTGAGATTATTCCAATGGCTATCTATGTTTAAACTCACAATACTATGCGAAATAGTAGGCATTTGCTGCGTGCTTGAAGGAGAGATACGGCTCGGTTTGTTCTTAGACGTTCTTGGTCGTTCTCTCCAAGCACGTCGAGTTTATATTTTGTTCATCTACGTCCGTGATTTTGTGTTGTTTGCTGTCTGTGTTCCTGTCAGCTTGAGTGAGAGGTAGAGGAATAGGATCACCCCAAAATCTACTTGCATCGATCCAGCTCTCAATTGCATCTTTCCCATTCTGAAGTGCCTCTTCATAAGTACTTCCATGTGTTCTACATCCTGGAAGTTCGGGAACAGTTACTATGTATGCATTATCTTCATCACTCCAATTAATTTCCATTGAATACTTGTCAGTATAACTACTACGCTTCTCTTTTCTCTGATGACCTATAAGATAACCTATGAAGATGAGTAGGAAAATTACCAATAATGCCAGGACGCCTTCATCTGATATTTCTAAAGTATTAAAATTGTTGCGTATTTTACTATCATCTAATGTACTACTATCTATTATATCTAAGTCATGCATTAGTACGTTATTCACTTTTTACCTCCTTTAGAGCTGCTATGGCATCATTAACATCTTTTATTTGATACGGTTTAGCATCTGCTCCATCGTGACCTGCAAGAGTAATCTTGACTAAAGGTATTAGTGGATGTCTCCATACAGTGTGGCTACCTTTTCCTGGACGAAATTGAAAGCCTTGCTTACGAAGTTTAGCCTTTAGCTCCCTTATCTTAAGTGGCATGATAAACTCTAACTTCTCGCTTACTATAAATTAGTATACACTATGTTGTGTAAAAAGTGTATGAAAATGGCTTGTATTTTGAGCGTATTTCCACTGAGGTACATTTCTTTGTGGCCTTTGAATATTGGTTAGAAATGTAGTGGGCGACCTCCCTGACCAAAAACTTTTCAGCGTCGTTCTATGATTTCCACAGTTTAGCTTAAAGGGTGGTTTATGGCAGGCTATTCAAAGGCTAAGAGTCTTTTTTAACCCTCTACGACTTTTTAGTTGATAAACGTCAAGAGGTCGAAAAACTCAACAGGTTGGAGCTTGTAATATTCCTTCTGCGGCACTTTGACGTAGCACCATGGCTCACTGGTCAACTTCGTCGCGTTCTCACACCACATCTTAGCGGCTCGGTCTTTGAAAGCTACCTCTAGTGACTCCTGGCCTTTCGTTTCGACAAGCCACATTTCGCTGGTTTCAGTTTTGACCACAAAGTCGGGATAATAGTAGCGCAAGTTAGCATTGTTATCGGTATACTCTATCGAGAAGCCGAATTGCTGCGGCAACTTGGAAAAGGCTACGACATCCTTCGCGCTTTCAAGAAATTTGGCAAACTCATACTCGAAGTCGTTATCACAAGGAACCAGGTTGAAGACACATTTTCTGGCTTCGAGAACTGACCGCGAAAAGGCAAAGGGTTCCATTGATGAGAGCTGTCGGCTCTCTCCTTCGATGGTAGGTTCTACTTGCTCAACGATCTTGTCTTTGAGTGCTTTGGCAAACACGTCAAGCACGACATAGCGTGCTATGCGGTGATTCATCGCTTGTATGAGAGCAGGGCTATCCATCTCGACCTTCCCACCAAATGCACGATGTTCGAAGAAGTCCCAGACTTGTGGAGCAAGTGCGCTGAACTGGCTCGGGAGTTTGAGGCTGTTCGCGATCACTTTGGCGTAGAAACTGACGATCTCATCGGGCCGTTGGGCCTCTTTGATGGCATACTCTCGTTCAAACAGTTTCTCCAAGGTGAGAATATCGAATGCCTGATACTGGAATTTCTTGATATCCGCATCGGTTGGCTTGCGTGGCAGGGGATCAGGACTGAACTTGAAACGCATCACGTCCAATGTGGCGATCTCTTCGGCCAAGGTCTTTTTACGCACAAGCATAGGTGAGAGCCTGGGTAACGCTAAATCGTATGCCGCTTTCTCAGGCATTTGCGGGGCAATGGCAAGAATCTTGAGCTTGTCTTTGCCAATTTCAAACGTATCGAGCTTTATGTCTTCCAGTTTTTCCAGATCATCCACAAAGGCAAGGACTCATTTCTTTTTGGCATAATCAGGAGATTCTGGCTGGTTCTAACTGGGCAGAAACTATTAATATCCATCTGGAAACGTCCTCGATCATTTTATTGTTGGTCAGTGCAGACTTTCTCGCTTCGGACTATTGTTATGGAATAGAGATGGCACGTGCCTTAGAGCGTCACCAAAAGGGTGAAGCACAGGTGATTCCGATCTTGATACGCTCTGTGGACTGGAAAGATGCTCCTTTCGCCAATTTGCGTCCCTTACCTCTCAACGCCAAACCTCTTTCTCTTTGGAAAGACAAAGATGAGGCTTTGGCGGGCGTTTCCGAATATCTCCGCTGTCTTCTTGAGGAGAACCTATCAAAACTGTCTGATGAACACAAAACTGGTGAAATAGAAAAGGATCAAGTCGGGGTTGCCCCTATCGTCTGGCAGGCATATCGTGATATACCTGCCCCCAGGTCAGTATCAGCATTCCTACTATCTACGTCAGAGCAAAAGAGCCTCGCAGTCTTAGAGCTATTGGCAAAAGAGCCTGAATGTGCGTGGGTCATTGTGTGGCAGGGAGGCGAGAGGATAGCAAACGTTGAACTCAAGTATGACGATCAACCGGATGCAAGCCGGTATATCTCTACGCTCCAGGATGATCTCCTGCAAGCTATTGATGATTGGGGTAAGGTGAAGCCAGAGAGATATCATGAGCTACAAGAGCAGGCCGAGTGTGTTGCTGTTCGTATGAGAAAAGCTAGACGGCGGCACTATCCTGACAAGAGTGCAGAGCCTCAATTAAGATTCTGCATATGGCTTGAACCTACCAGATACTTGTATTATGTAGGCATCCACCCGCAGCTAGGGAAGCCAGAGTTTCGGACACTCAGACAGAAATATTTTAACAACGCCCTGATCGGTCTTGAGGGTGGGCAACTACTGGACCTTCCTTCCAACTTTGCTTTACATGTGGCTGTTGTCAGTAAAGATCGGCATCTTCTCCTACGGCAACGAAATCGCTCGGTATCAAACTATCCATTGGCCTGGGAGGCAGGAGTTGGTGAATTCATGCATGGTCCGGGACCCATGAATGATCCTGTTCCAGAAGTCAGAACTGATCCTGGTCATTCTGTTTTTAGACATTTTAGCGAAGAAAGAATCCCTGACTTATACTTGTTTCTCAAGAACGCCATTGCAGAAGAATTGGGTTATCATGAAGCACAGCCGGGGGATTTTTGTCTCTATGGATTCGCTGTTGAGTATCAAACGTTGGCTCCCAAACTTTTAGCTGTCTATAATTCAGAGCTCACTCTAGATGAGCTTTTACGGAGTGCCAATGAAAAGGGCGTCAAAGATCCAGCCCGTCGCCTAGCCAGCATAGAACTAACCCCCTCTGCTATCGCGGAAGCCTTCTCAAATGGGAAGTATCCCTTCTGGGAACCCAAATCGAAACTGCTCGTATTACTCGCACTCAAACAAGATCTGGAGACAACCGGCAACTATGAACAAAGCCTTGAGATTGCCAGACTGACCAACCGTTTTAAAATTGACGATGTACCTGTCGATCCCTGGGAATCTCCAGTTGACAAGTTGTAGTCTCAAAACCGTTCGTTTGTTGTGACAAAGAGAGATACAGCTCATGCTTGCGGCGCTTCCCTCCCCCTTTATCATTTCCCCATTCTTCTCAAATCATGCTAAATTGCATTTTTCCACTGCCATACGGTTTTTCATTTCACCTGGCTTAGGATCGTGATTCCGAGCTTGCGTTCTCATATCGGTAAACTAGTGTACGTTCCATCCTACGCAGCGTGGGGTTGACCTCCTGCGCGCGGTAAAGGACCCGCCACCATAACGGGAAGCGGGAAAACGCGACCAGTTCGCTTGGTCTGAATTCCTTGATCAGTTCAAGTTTTGGCTCAAGCTGCTTGATGTCCTGGGGATCATCAAGGCCCCATTTGTAGGCTGCACCCGTGCCCCCGACGTTCGAGCCCGCTCTTTTCACAATCCACGGATTGCAGATATCGAAGATCATCTGACCGCCGGGGAAGT
>WNFX01001283.1_pt1 | contig 25976 bp, 20 predicted proteins | sample 5400111 | NCBI WGS metagenome assembly WNFX01 (sample SAMN13153363, study PRJNA577476) | soil metagenome | isolation source: 40 cm soil or saprolite under grassland replicate 1 | place: USA:California | collected 2016-06-15
TTCTTTCCCCCATCGTCTCCAGCGTAGGTGAGCATGCCCACGTTGAGCAGAGGAATGGCTTGCATCTCCTCGTACCGTTCGGGGAAGGTGCCGTGGCTGAGGAAGTGGTTGCAGGCTTGCTCGACCACGTTTTGCAGGGGGACGAAGGCCGTCTCATCCTCCGAAAGCCGCTTTTGCAGGGCTTCGATGGCCTCTGTGATCGTCTTGCGATTCTTGCCCGCCGGTCGCGTCTCGGTTTTGGGGCGAATGAACCCGTCGGAGAGCAGGGGCTGGATCAGGTGAAAGACCTGCTTGCGCTGGGCCTGGGCACGTAAGATTCTGCCTGCGGTTTCGGCTTCACAGCGAAATTGCCGGTCACCGTGCGGGTCTGGGGAACCCGTCATGGCAACCACCTGTTTCCAGGCGGGTCCACTCCGCTCCCCCATGAACTCGTCAAGCCGCGGCCACAAGCGGGCGAGCAGCGCATTGACCACGGCACGGCTCGCGTCCAGCAACCGCAAGGCATCAGCCTGCGCCTCGTCTGGAAGCCTCACGTCGTAGCTGAGGGGCTGAAAATTTCGGCCTGCGCGCATATTCTCTCCTGTGAAGAACATCTGTCCTTGGTGGCACCAGTATAGCATAGCTCACGGTTGTGGGCAACTATCAGAACCCCTGTTTCTCCTGGTTTCAAGGCTGAATCTTCTTGCTCTTTCAGCAGGTTTGTCGCACTTGTATCGCTTGTAACAGAATTAGAAGAGGAGAGAGACCTTTCGGAACGAGTTGCATCACTTTGTAGTATCTATCTCTCAGATCGAATTTCTCACAAAGCATCTTTTCTAAAGAAGAAATATATTTTTGTTCACACAAATAGTAGATGAGACAATAAAAATGCTTGACAAGGCAATAGAGGCGACGTATACTTGTGCGTGAGCAACAGAAGAGTTCGTTGTATCGAGCGGGTATTCTTCTTTCGCCGTGTGCCTTAACAGGTAGTGAGCCTTTTTGGCAATGATACATCAAGATTGAGAAGCTTGCAATGAAAACACTGCTCGCAGCAAAGACTTACTCCCTGACAGGAGATGTTACCATGGTTGAGGGTACGCTATTCCATGATCACTTACTGGCGACCAAATTCTTTGTACCCTCCTCATCCCATCCCCTCATTGCGCGCCCCCAACTGACCACCCTGCTCAATCACAGCCTGCGACGCAAACTCACCCTCGTCTCTGCTCCCGCTGGCTTCGGCAAGACCACCCTGCTCTCGTCCTGGGTGCAATCTTTCCCACAGATGAAACCGCAAGCTCCCCTGGTGGCCTGGGTTTCCCTGGACGAGGACGATAATGAGCCGGCGCTCTTCTGGACCTATGCGCTCACGGCGCTGGATGCCGTGCAGCCAGGTCTCTGTACTCAGCTGCTGACCTATTTGCAAACGCAGCAAGCGCCCACACCGCCATTGCGCAACGTCTTGCAGGCGCTCATCAATAGCCTGGCCAGTAGAAGCGAACAGTTTCTGTTGGTCCTGGACGACTATCACGTGATCACCCAGCCGGAGGTGCACCAGTCTCTCACGTATCTCGTGGAGCATCTTCCGCCCCAATTGCATATTATCCTGGCCACGCGCGCCGATCCCCCTTGCCGCTTTCTCTGCTGCGAGCACGCGGGGAGGTGCTGGAAGTGCGAACCAACCAGTTGCGTTGCACAGATAAGGAGGTCATGGCCTTCTTCAAAGAGGTGATGAGCTTTCCACTCCCGGCAGACATCATCCAGGAGGTGACTGCTCGGACGGAAGGGTGGCTGGTTGGCTTGCAATTGCTCGGCCTCTCCTTGCAGAGGCACACCAATCCTACGGATCTGCTGGACGAGGTGAATGGGAGTCAGCGCTACATCCTGGATTATTTGATGGAGGAGGTCTTGCGGCGGCTGCCGTTGTCGGTGCAAACCTTTCTGCTGCGTACCTCCATCCTGGAGCGACTCTCGGCTCCCCTCTGTGACGCTATGCTCGAGCTAAGGGGTAGCCAGGAATGCCTCGAGTTCCTGGAGCGTGCCAATGTCTTTGTAGTGCCCCTGGATGGGCAGCGACGCTGGTATCGCTACCATGGCTTGTTTGCACAGGCCTTGCGTTCGCGGCTTGAGCAGACGGAAGGTCAGGCGGTGTCCGCCTTGCACCTACGGGCCAGCCGCTGGTATGCCGAGCAGGGATTCCTCACCGAGGCCATACGTCATAGCGCCCACGACTGGCCTCGAGCGGCTGACTTGATCCAACAGGAATATACTTCCGTCTGGGGCAATCACGAGCATGCGATGGTGAGGGGCTGGCTTGAGAAGCTCCCGGTTGAGGTGTTGCGCGTACGGCCTCGTCTGTGCCTGGCCTATGCCAAGACCCTGTTCATGGTTGCCCCGTACATCACAATAGAGCGCTGGCTGCACTATGCAGAAAGAGCTTTGCGGGCCACTGGAGCGACCTCCACTACCCAGAGCGCTGAGACGGGAGCACATCTACCGCCCCATGGCCCTGAGTGGGAGAACCTGTTCGGAGAAATCGCTGCCTACCGTGCGATCATTACCGGCTATTATCTCGGTGAGGGGGCAATACACCCTGGCGTTTTGCCAGGAGGCCCTCGCCCATCTCCCAGAACGGAATCTCGTAGTGCGTGCAGAAATCGCCTATGCCCAGTCGCTGGCCTACCATTCCCGTGGGGACATCGTGGCCGCCATCCACAGCACACGGGAGGCCACGACGCTCGCACAAGCCGCAGGGAACATCTCATCCACCATTCTCTATACGAGCAGAACGGCGTATTCCTTGCTCTTACATGGAAAGCTGCATGACATGGTACAGGTCGCCGAGCATGCTGCTGCGCTGGGAACAACTCCGGTGGGCCTGCCGCATGCCATGGTGGGCTCGGCGTATATCTATCACGCGGATGTCCTGCGCGAGTGGAACCGACTGGACGAGGCTTTGGGGCTGGTATTACAGGCAGTCCGGCTGAGTGAACAGACCGAAACTATCGTGACGTTATACATAGGATATACGGTCCTGATGCGAGTCTACCTGGCACGAGGAGAGCTGGAGGCAGCGCGCTCTGCCTTTCAACATGCAGAAGAGGCTCTGGCAAAGACGTACTACGTCCCGTACCGGCGCGACGTGTACGTCATCGTGGACTGGATGCAGTTCTGGTTGGCCAGTGGAGAGCTGGATCGCGCCACCCACTGGGCAGAGGAACTTGCGCAGCAGACCAACGTGCCCTCCCCTTTGGCCCGTGAACGCCAGCAGGTGGCGCGATCTCGCCTGTTGTTGGCCCAGAAGAGGCCCACGGAGGCACTCTCGCTCCTGGAACCGCTGCAGGTCATCGCGGAGCAGCAGGAACGACTGAGCCACGTCATCGAACTGAAGGTCTTGCAGGCCCTGGCCTATCAGATGCGCCAGCAAGAGCAAGAGGCACGTAGCGCGCTTGCTCTTGCTGTGCGGCTGGCCGAACCCGAGGGCTACATTCGCCGCTTCGTGGACGAAGGAGCCCCGATGGAACTGCTTCTTTCCCAACTGCGCGAACAGGAACGCAAACAGGGATCAACCCCGTATCTGGACAGCGTGCTGGCTGCGTTTGCTCCCTCTCCACGCCATGAGAAGGTGGAGGCGCGGCGAGCTACTGGGACTGGACATCCCCTCAGAGAGGAGCCTACGTCTGCGCTCCTCGAACCGTTGAGTGAACGCGAACTGGAGGTGCTTCGCTTGTTGGAGCAGGGTGCCTCCAACCAGGAGATTGCCCAGGGCCTCGTGCTGGCCCTCAGTACGGTCAAAAGCCATGTGCGCACCGTCCTCGCGAAACTGGAGGCGAGTAATCGGACGCAGGCGGTGAAGCGGGCGCGTACCCTTGGCCTGCTCCCGGATCAGCCCTGAGTTGGCAGTCCATCATCCGAAAGAAGGAAAGAAGTATCAGCTGCCGAAGGACCCGCCTCACATGAGTGGAAGATAATTGAGAGACGCACCACTCAAGGCACAGAAGGATTGTAACATCTCTGTGTCCTCATGCTGCTATTGTATCGTCGAGCCGCTTTGAATCGTGTTTCACATATACTGTTCGATTGTTTGATTACTAATAAGTAGCCAGAGAGGGCCTTCTCACATGTATATACTCGGAATCAACGCTGTATACCATGATCCTGCCGCGTGTCTTATCAGGGATGGACAGGTGATTGCTGCGGCGGAGGAAGAGCGTTTCACACACATTAAACATGGCAAGCGCCCCATTCCTTTTTCAACCTATGAATTGCCGTTTTACGCCATCGACTACTGCCTGCGGGAAGCTGCTATTTCCCTCCTTGATGTTGATCACGTGGCCTACTCGTATGACCCTTACCTGTTACTGGGTAGCCACAGCAACGATGCGACGATCACACTGCCGCTGGAACCAAGCGCTCATCCGACCCCTGCCGAGTGGGAATCCGCCTGGGATCCGCTTTTCCTGGCATCCATCGTCAATGCGCCGCGCCATCTCGCGGGTGGAGCGCCACATCATCTGCGGACCCGCTTTAAGGGTGCGCGCGCGGATGGTCCATATCGCTGGCATTTCGTAGAGCACCATGCCGCGCACGCCGCCAGCGCCTTTCATGCATCGCCCTTTCGCCAGGCAGCTGTATTGACATTGGATGGACGAGGTGAACGAGCTACGACCAGCTATAGCCTCGGCGAGGGCAACCAGTTGCGCTGGCTCGGCCAGGTTAACTATCCGCATTCACTCGGCCTGCTCTATGAGCAGGTCACAGAGTATCTTGGTTTTCTTCCTTCCTCAGACGAGTACAAAGTGATGGCCCTCGCTTCGTTTGGGGAGCCGAGCTACCTCGCTGATTTCCGCGACGTCGTGCGCATTGGTACCAACGGCCAGTATACCATTCAGCCCCTCAATCTTGAAGAACAGTTTGGACCCGCGCGTAGTAGGGGCGGCCCAATAGAGCAGCGCCATTATGACATTGCCCGCTCGCTGCAGGTGGTGCTGGAAGAGACAGTCTTGCACATTACCGACTGGCTCTACGAGGCTACACGGAGTGATTACCTGTGTATGGCTGGTGGCGTTGCTCTCAACTGTGTGATGAACGCCCGGGTGCGTGAGAGGGGTCCTTTCAAACATGTCTGGGTGCAACCGGCGGCAGGTGATGCCGGCACGGCCCTGGGAGCCGCGCTCTGGATCGATGCTTTAGAGCGTCGAGGGACAGGCGATAACGAACGCTGTTACCAGATGGATCACGCGTTTCTGGGTCCAGCGTATAGCGATGATGAAATTGAGCAATTTCTGCGCTGGTCAAAACTGCCCTACCGGCGCTTGAACGCTATTGCGGAGGAAGTGGCAGACATTCTGACGCAGGATAAGATCATAGGCTGGTTTCAACACCGCCTGGAATTTGGCCCTCGTGCATTGGGCGCCCGTTCGATCCTGGCCTCGCCGATCTCCTCGACTATGCAGGCTCGACTCAATGAAATCAAGGACCGCGAAGATTTCCGGCCGGTAGCTCCAGTCGTGCTTGAAGAGGAGGCCTCTAGCTGGTTTGCTCATGCCGAGGTGTCCCCATTCATGCTCTTTGTTTACGATGTCCTGCCGGAGAAGGCCGATTGCATCCCGGCAGTGAGACATGTGGATGGCACGGCCCGTATCCAAACGATCAATCGGCGACAACATCCCCTCTATTATGACCTTATAAGGGCATTTCAAGCGCGCACAGGCGTACCTGTCCTCGTCAATACATCTTTCAATACTCGTGGTGAGCCAATTGTCTGTACGCCTCGCGATGCGATCGAGTGCTTCTGGACTTCACCGCTCGATGCGCTGGTCATTGGTTCGTTCCTCTTAGAGAAGCCGTCGAAACACTTATGATTTCGAAAAGTAAGCGCGGCGTTATTGTTTCGGTTGTTGTGCCGACCTACAAGCGTCCTGATATGCTCATACGCTGCCTGGCTGCGCTGATGGCCCAGGACTATGATGCACAGGCTTACGAGATAATTATTGCTGATGATGCTGCCTGCGCTGAGACACGGCAGGTGGTGGAGTCCTGGACACAGGGCAAAACGCGCCCCTATCCTCGCCATACCTTGCGCTACGTGCCGGTCACAGGTAATCATGGCCCCGCTGCCGCGCGCAACGCTGGATGGCGAGCCGCCACAGGCGAAATCATTGCCTTTACCGATGATGACTGCATACCCACTCCTGGCTGGTTAAGCGCCGGTATGGCTACGTTTACGGACAGCGTTCTTGGTGTATCAGGGCGACTCATTGTACCTCTGGAAGGTGTCCCGACAGATTACGAGCGCAATGCAGCACAGCTCGCCAATTCCGAGTTTGTCACGGCCAACTGCTTTTATCGCTGCTCTTGCCTGGAGGCCATCGGGGGCTTTGATGAGAACTTCACCTCGGCCTGGAGAGAGGACAGCGATCTCATTTTCGCGCTGATGCGACGCTTTGTCGATGACGGGCCCAGTGATCAGCCACGTGAGCCGGGCAAAATCGTGGAGGATACCCTCTCCTGTCCCTTCGTTCACGCTCCTGATGCCATCGTAATTCATCCCCTGCGTCCCGCACAGTGGGGGATCAGCCTGAGACAGCAGCGCAAAAGCATGTTCAATGCCCTTCTGTATAAGAAACATCCGCGGCTGTACCGCCAGAAAATACAGGCAACTCCTCCCTTGCACTACTACGGCATCCTTGGTTCTCTCCTTGCGTTTATGCTTGGGATATTCAGCAGGCACGAGCGTCTTGCCTTTCTTGCTGCCTGCCTATGGCTGCTTTTGACCGGGCGCTTCTGCTTGAGTCGCTTACAACACACGTCTTCTCACCCGTTCCACAAAGCAGAAATACTGGTGACATCGGTCTTGATCCCACCCCTGGCAATTTTCTGGCGCATTCGCGGCGCGCTGAAGTTTCGCGTTTTCTTCTTTTGAAGAGGAATTGTCTCAACAGTTCAACCCCCAAAAAAAGCGCCTGGTTGCGTTAGTCTAATGGCATCTATTCTACTGGTATTCAGGTAGTGCATCCTCGTTGTATGAAGTTGCGTAGAAACAGCTATTTGAGTAACTTGGAGATGAGAGATGGGTTCCTTGCACTCATCCGATCAACCTGCGCTGAACGTAGAGTTTGAATATCCTTCTCCTGTTCTTTTACTCGAACGCGGGTTACACTCTGTTCGAGAAGGACGTTACGCTGAAGGCGTCGTTTATTTTACCCTGGCTCGTGAACAGTTGGGCAGCGGCTATATCCACCTTGCTACTGTGCTGGATGCCTTCACACAGGGTTACATCGCCTATTGGGATGCTCAACAGGGACTTCAGGAGGCGAGCAAACGCTTTGTGCAGGTGGATGTGGAGCAGCAATCGCGTATAGTTACCCTGCAAACACTTCTTCCCGCCCTGGTTGAAGAGGCTCAGGCGAAATCACCCGCCATGGATCAACCAGCCATAAAAAATCAGAACCCTCTGCCGCATCCGGCATTGAGAGCGCCCTTGCAAGATGCTCAACGCCGCTATCTGGCGGCGCCCGCTAGAGTTGAAGTGATCGATACGTTACCTGCTCTCCACATTACCTGTTTCGGTGGTTTTGCCGTCAAAAGATCCGGCCTTCCGGTTGTACTCTGTTCCAACCGCAATGGGCAAGCCATTCTGCGTTATCTCATGACCCAACAGGGCTATCGTGCGTCGGTAGATATGCTTATGGCGGCGCTATGGACTGAGGACGAGTCGGAAGTGGCACACCATAAATTGCAGGTTGCCGTCAGTGCCCTGCGTCGCTCTCTCAACAACGGTTTGGATTGTGACCCAGGTGGTGGTTATATACTCTGCAAAAATCGCGTCTACCAACTTGACTCGCTGGTTCCCCTGCGCACTGATGTGGACGAGTTCCTGGCATATTACCAGGCAGGCCAGCAGGCCAGCGGCGATAGTGTGGCTATGCAATTTGAGAAGGCATGCCAGCTCTATACCGGCCCCTTCTTAACCGAAGATTTATATGCTGACTGGTCTTTTATGCGGCGCGAGCAGCTAAGTCATATCTATCTTACCATGTGCTCTACACTTGCTGAACACTACCTGGAGGCGGGTCGCTACGAAGATACGCTCAAATGGGCGACAGCGATTCTCAAAGAAAACCAGAGTGACGAGGCCGCGCATAGACAACTCATACGAGCATACTTTGCCCTTGGACGCCGTAGTGATGCCCTGCGTCAGTTCCACCGCTGTCAATATATACTGAACGAAGAATTGGGCGTGCAGCCCATGCCCGAGACCATTGAACTCTTCCATATCATCCACAGAGGCGAGATTTCCTGAAAGTCTTCGATAGAACAAAAATAGAGCCCTTGTAGAACGCACGTAGAACAGCTCATGTTACAGTGTGCAAGAGATACCACTGGATGTGGCAAGAAACTGTGCGCCGGGTATTTCAGCGGTAGAACACATCGGACCATGATGGACGGTAAAGATGTAATGAAATGAGCAGTAAAACGTTCTCCATGCTCGTGCGATGTTGGTATGACCTGCAGACTGAAGCTACCCAGCTCCAGGTTGTACGAGCTGATACAGCCGAAGAAATTCGCCTGGAAGACGGTAATTTTCTTCTGAGAATCTCGGTGGATGAGGCCACCTCTGTAGGTCGCTGCTTTATCCGTCACCTTGCAAGCGGTCGTGAAGCCTACGTGCAGGGCGGTCCAAACCTGCATACCTTCATTAAAGACTGCTTACTCAAGGATGGGGAACCGGGGTACAGTGATCCCGGCCCGATAGATGAGACTGAAACCATTCAATAGGAAAACAAACATCATGGTTTCACGGCTCGGAAAAATCACTGAAAAAGTGGACTGTTGAACGTAAGCATTGTAGCTCAGCCAGTGTGTAACGGAACCTTCTCTTGCTGCTTATAGACAGGTGCACATGAGATTGTACCGGGAGGGCAACATTATGACAACACGTGCCTCACTCAATGGCACAAGTGCAGCCGAAATGGAATTTGAGGCGGCCCAGTATAGCAATCCTTACTCCAATCCCGAGATGGAGGAGGAATGGGAAGCCCACGAAGGAAGCCCCTATTCGAGTCCCGAGATGGAGGAAGAATGGGAGACGCACGAAGGGAGCCACTACAGCAACCCCTATTCCAATCCGGAAATGGAGGAAGAATGGGAGATGCACGAGGGGAGCCACTACAGCAACCCGTACTCTAATCCGGAGATGGAATGGGAGGCCCCCGAGGGAAGTCACTACTCCAGCCCGGAGATGGAATGGGAGATGCACGAGGGGAGCCACTACAGCAACCCGTACTCTAATCCGGAGTTTGAAGAGGAGTGGGAGAGCCCCGAGGGAAGTCATTACAGCAATCCGTATTCCAATCCTGAGATGGAATGGGAAACCCACGAAGGAAGCCACTACAGCAACCCCTATTCTAACCCGGAGTTTGAAGAGGAATGGGAGACCTCCGAGGGGAGCCACTACAGCAACCCCTATTCTAACCCAGAGTTTGAAGAGGAATGGGAGAGCCCCGAGGGGAGTCATTACTCTAACTCGGAAATGGAATGGGAAATACACGAGGGAAGCCACTATAGCAATCCCTACTCCAATCCTGAATGGGAGGACGAATCCGATCGCTTTTTTCCATTAGTTGCGAAGGCGGCAACGAAACTGCTGCCGCACGCCGTACGCATCGGAAGAAACCTTATCAGGGGAGGAAGACGTCGACCGGCTCCCCGCCGCTCTACGGGCCGCTCCCAGCCAATAGGACCACGTAACCAGCAAATTTCCGGTCTGTTTCACCAGTTAGGGAGAATCTTTGCGCAGGGAGAAAGCGAGGCAGCCGCTCAGGAAGCCCATCTTTTTGGCGCTAATGAGTTTGAGACCGAGGTTGCTGCCAACGAAGTGGCCCATGAGGCGGCTTTAACCGAAGTGATGGCGGCTGAGGCATCTCATACGGAAAGCGCAGGTGAAGCAGAGGCCCTGCTAGGCGCAGCGCTGCCCATTTCTATGAAGGTCATGGGTGGCAGAATAGGCATACGCCGTCTTACACCGACACTGTTGCGCGTCAATGCTCAACTCGTGCTGAATCTTCATCGCCAGGGGGCTCCCGGGCGCCAGCTTTTGCGCGTAATGCCCAGCGTTCAACGCCGCACAGTTTCCACCCTTGGTGCTATCGAGCGTACGGGGCAGCCGGTTACACCCGCGGTCGCCGCCAATGTCATGAAAGGCCAGGCGGCGCGTGTTCTGACTACACCGCACATTTGCCGGCAGGCCCTTACTCGCAACATGATTGTACGACAACAGACCGTCGCACCTGGTGGTCCAGCAGCGCATCCAACAACGATCGCTCAGGGTCGCCCTGGTATGTACCGGCCAGCCCGTCCTGGTCCGCGCCCTGGAATGATGAGAACGCCAGGCAGGCGAACCTATCGTCCAGGTATGTACCGGCCAAGCCGACCGGGAATGCGCCCCGGAATGAGAGTGCCGGGTCGACCGGGTGTCCGCCCAGGTATGAGAGCGCCGGTGGGGATGAGGGTTCCAGGTGGGCCAACTCGTATGCGTTCACCTATCGCTGGGCGGCCAGTATCCCGTCCGCGTCCTACCACCCCGAGTAGACCAGCTGCCCGTCCACAACATGGCATGCCAGGTAGAACAGTTCCTGGCCCACGCAGTCACGTGAGGGCTTGAAACGAAGGAAGAGTGAGGTCTCAACATGGCACTTTTTGAGGCACCGATCGCTCACGAAGCGGTGCATTACAGTAATCCAGAAAGTCATTACAGCAACCCTGAATTTGAATATGAGTATGAAGATGAAAGCCATCCCTACAGTAATCCGGAACTGGAGTACGAAGGCTTGCTAGGCAATATCATCAGCGGCATAGGCGGGCTCTTTGGTGGCGGCGAGGTTGGACACGAATTTGAGGAGGAATACGAGAATGAAAGCCATCCCTACAGCACCCCTGAACTGGAATACGAGGGGCTGTTAGGCAATATCATCAGCGGCATAGGCGGGCTCTTTGGCGGCGGTGAGGTCGGTCACGAGTTTGAGTACGAAGACGAAGCCACGGAAGAGGAATTTGAGGGACTGCTCGGCAACATCCTCGGCGGTATCGGCAGCCTCCTTGGCGGCGGTGAAATCGGCCACGAGTTTGAGGATGAGTACGAAGCCGACCTCTTCTTCAAAAGAATTGGCCGGGCTATCAGGAGAGTCGGCCGCGTAGTGGCTCCGATCGCCAAGCGACTTGCACCTATCGCGACGAGAGCCCTCGTAGGCATGATTCCTGGCGTGGGAGCAATAGCTGCTCCACTTGCCGGGCGACTCGTCGGTTCGCTGGTGAGCGAAGCCGAGATGGAAGTGGCGGAGATGGAGAATCACTTCGTCAATACCTTTGCCGAGACTGGCGAGGCGGAACACCCGGAAGTACACGAAGCGCTACTCTCGGAGCTGCTGGCTGCCAATGCTGTTGGCGCCCAGACTGAGGCCGAAGCGGAAGCTGAAATTGGCGCGACCATTCCTCTGACCATCAGAGTAATGCGTGCAGGCCGCAGTGTGCTCCCTGTTACGCCAGCTCTCGTCCAGGCGAATGTGCGGCTGGTCAAGACCCTGCGACGTCAAGGACAGGGTGGTCGCGAACTCATGCGGCTTCTCCCAACGATCAATCGCCTCGCTGTCGCAATCCTGAATCGGGCGGCGCGTTTACAGAGGCTGACCTCTCCATTGGCGGTGAGAGCTATGGCTGTCGCTACCAACCGTGTGATGAGCAATCCACGCACAGTGCGCAAAGCGGTTCAGCGCAATATGGCACTGCGCGTTCGCGCGCAGGCAGCGAAGCCACGTGGCAGGCTACCTCTGCGTCCCTCGCCACGTAGACGACAGGTGCGAGTGTAACCGATACACAGTTCAATCAAAGTAGGGAAGCAACCATCATGGCAACGTCAGGAGCCACAAATCATCATACGCGCAACGGACAGCAACCTGAAGATCGCGGCGACTGGGATAATGACCTCGCTCAAATCCTGGCCGCTATCGAAGGTCCGCCCGCAGCTGGTCGACCTCGCCCTTCTCGTCCTGCAACACGTTCGGGTGGACCAGGCCCATCAACTGCCCAGGCTACACCGAGTGCGGTACCAGGAACAGGGGGAGGAGCGCCGACCCCTGGTGAGCAGCGTCTGCTCGACAACTGGTTGACCATCCAGGGCATTAACCTGGAACGCCATGCAGGCTCGCTACGCCCATTCACCAAAGATGAGTTCGGGAGCGGGCCTGCGGCGCCGAGCGAGGCGCACATCAAGGCCGTCAACCGCTTTATCGATAGCCTGCGTGTCAAACTGGATGAAATGATGCGCTGGGTTGGAGCCGCTGCCAGCGCTGCGAAACGCGAACCAGGGAGTGAGCGCCTGCGCGTTCTCCTGGAGCGTAAAGAGGTTGCCAGTAACCGCGTGCTCTATGTCGAAGGCATCTGGGATTTCTACTTCGACCTCTTTGTCCAGCGTCTTTCAAGCTTTAGTGAGCGGCTGCTCTCGGTTGATCGGATCTGTGCCAACTGCTACGAAGACCTCTATGTTGGCATCGGTGCAGCACAACCAACGCCCAGCTTGTTGCCTTTCAGCTATGCCAATAGTGGTTTTTCGCCGGCAACCTACCGGCGTGGAGTGCCGCTACCAAGGCTGAGCTACAATAAAAATCTCTTTCCGCTGATTATGTTGCCGCAGCACCGCCTGGATAATGTCTGGGCTTTGTCCAGCGTTCTGCACGAGGTGTCACATAATCTGCAAGCAGACCTGGGCTTGTGGGATGAGATGCCCGGTCACATCTACAAGCGTTTGACTGAGGAAGGGCGTATCGCTCCCAGGGTAGCACGGGTGTGGGCGCGCTGGCATAAAGAAATGATGGCCGATATGTTCGCGCTCCTGCTGGGTGGTCCTGCCGCCGTCGAATCGCTGATGGACGTGGTTGGGCGCGCTCCGGCCAGTACGGTGAAGTTCAATCCAATGGGCGTTCACCCCACCCCCTACCTGCGCGTGCTGATCAGCCTGATTTTGCTGCGTAGGATGGGCTTTGAGAAGATGGCTGCTGATTTACGACGTGTCTGGCTGCGCCTTTATCCACGTCTAACACCAGCAGACATTCCTCCGCCCATCATGGAAACGTTCCAGAGGGCAAGTGAACTGGCGGTGGATACTATGGCCTTCCAGCCCTACCGGCAGTTCGCCAACAAGAGCCTGGCCCAGGTGCTCAAGTTCGGCCCAAAGGAAATGACGATCATTGAGCAAGCCGGGCGACAATTGGCAGCCGGCCAGGAAATGGGTGCCGTACCGGCCCGTTTCATGATCGGCGCCGCCCGTTTCGCCCTTGATAATCGCCTGGCCTCGCCACAAGCGATTACCGACAATTTTTACCGCACATTAGGGAGGCGATGAGATATGACAGTTACAACAGGAGTTGATGTAAAAGGGAGTCTCGATCTGCTGAAGAAGGCGGTCAGCGCTGTCTCCAAGGCTAATAAGGATTGGTTAGCAGCAGTGGAAACATTTCTTGAGGGAGTGGACACGGCTAAAAATGTAGACCCGGCACAAAAAAATGCAGATTTTATATCACTTGAACAAGCTGTGAGAATGTACCTGGACGAAGTGAGCTTCATACAAATCGCTGATAATAAACTTGAAGCACGAATATCCAGGGCACCAGCAACCGCTGAAGGCCTGAGTGCAGCCATAAAACAGGCAGAAGCCTACCACGTGGTAACATTTGAAGCCTTTGCAGTCTTACAGGAAATAACTGCTAACAAGATATTCAAATTTCCCGCTGACGTGAAGGCCGATTTGCAGGCGAAATTCTCCACCGCTCGGACCGCACGTTATGGCAGTTCAGGGACAGGTGCAGGAGACAATGGCAAAACCCAGAGCGTGAGCACAATACCAGATGGTTTAGTCCCATTGATTAACTGGTTGCAAAGCCAACAAGGTGCAGTCTCATCCGCCAATGAGCCAGAAGGGACTGATCTCCTGTTCGGCAATACGTTCGAGGATGATAATGAGTTTCTCGTGTTGTTGAAAGGTCAGGGGAATCAGGCAGCGTATGAACAGACGCGGAAACTCTTTAAGAACAAACGTTTCGCTTTGACGGACCGTCAAATCATTAAACTGACACAAAGTTGGGGTCAGGTGATTAATGACCTGATCAAGGATTCCAGCAAAGCCGAAGCAGATTTAATCTTGATTCATAGCCTGCTGGAAACCCTCTACGACCGACTCGAAAGCAATGTCCGACGGGTTAGCGAAGATATTCTGGTTGATCTTGAGTCACCTAACATCTAGTCGAGAGGATACTCACTATGGCGAAGACAGATCTAAATATACTCCAGCTTCGTGCAAAGCATTTCAAAGCATTGCGTTCAGGGCTGATGTTTAAACTCTTTTCGAACCAGTCTGTAGCAAACCAGGATCAGAACACGCAAATTCTGAACGATATCGCGAACAGCTTTAGCCGTTACGCGGCTAATCAACAGACTGCTTTTGACAGCGGGGCAGCTCGTTCGAGCAGCAGCAATGATGCTACCTCGATGGAACGGCAGGTACAACGAGCGCTTACTCAGGTACTTGGACGATCACCGGGGCGCGGTGCGAACAGTTTTATGAGTGCTCTCAATGGCGCATTTCCAGCCCAGGCTACCTCTGATGGGCAGCAAGTAGCTTTTACTCCATCACGCAGCGTTGTATCGCTGTACCAGCCGGGAGGCTCCGCGAATGGAACCTATCCAATGATGGGCAATAGTACCATTGCAGGGGATGGCTATGCAGGAACCATTTCAGCCAGGCAGGCGAATCTCTATCGACAAGCCAGTATTATCGCGTCGGATGCTCAGCGTGTCTTAAATGGTTTAACCCCTTTTGTGCCAGAGGCGGAAAATGACCAGGTGGAAGCACTACGGGCTTTGGTCCGTTCAGAGATAAATGCTCTGGTGGACGAGTTTGGTCGAGTGGATGAACCCCGCAAGGATAGGGTACTTGCCTACTTCTCCGCATTGAAATTGCACATAAAAGGCTTTGGCAGCCGGGCTTTTCTTGATAATCCGTCACTGGCTTCTACAGTTGATGATGAGACCCAGACAGCTGGCTTCGAGTTGCTCAAAAGTTACGAGCGTACTCTGCGCCAGACCTGGGATACCTTCTTCAACACTGACACGTTGTCACCTAAATCCTTTTCATTGAGTGAACGAGTGGAGCGTGCTAACATCTTGTTGCCGATTGTTGCCCAGGTGAACAACGACTTCGAGGCTGCCATGGATTCGGTAGGTTTCACAGAAAGCGAACGGCGCTCTATGGCTGCTCGATTCGATACCCTGGCTGGTTTCGGATTAGTACCACAGGGTATTGATACACAACTGCCGGCTATCAGTGTCTATGACCTCAATGATTGGGTCGACCGTTTTGCCAGCCTCGAAGGTCCCAGTATCCTGTCCGACTCCGGTCAGTATGGGCTGGACTTCGTGACCGATCAGGCGGACAAGCTCTTCTGGGTCCTTGCTCCAGTGATTTCTATTCTTGAAGCGGACGAGTCTGCTAATGTTTTAGGTAACACTATGTTGGAGCAAGTTTTATCGAACGAGCGCGTGCGCTTCGCCATCAATAACCTGTTAAGTCAACTAAATGCCCTGGCCGATTTGTCCGTACCGGGCGGCGGTGAAAACCTGCTGTCTCTCACGGCATAATCATAGCATGCTTGCTTTGTACGAACTTACACTTGTAATAGATAGACGATGGGAGGCAATCGATGCCCAATAAATCAGATTACGATCAGCGTAACGACCGCGTTGCGGCCCTGCTTCAGAACAGTATTGAAGCACTGGGGCCGGATCTGGTCGCAAATCCGCAACTGGCCGAAGTGCTTAATCGGATGGTCGATGACCAGGTACGACAGTACGATGCCTCTCAGAATGGCAAAAATCAGGCATCCGATGGCGGTTTGGCCGACCTGATAGGACTGGGGAAGGATGCTCCAGCCGATCTTGGTCAAACTCAGGTTTCACCAGGGGTTGTCGACTACGATGATACCGTCATCAGCGAGCGAATCCTGGCAACGGCGGATTTATACTACATTTACATGCACGAGCGACTCGGTGTGTTTCGTGTGATGGGCAAGCTTCAGGAGCTTTTCAAGGCTGGAACGCTGCGCATCTCGAGCGGTGAGGGCGCGTATGGCCTCTATCGCTTCGATAAGCACGGCATTTTGCGCTACCATATGCGTGACCGCCTCAGGGCGTACAAGCGCGTCTTTGGCTATACCCGCTCTGACCCGGGACCTGGGGCGCGTTCCAATCCAGAGTTTCATGGTCTCTTCCAGCACTTTATCGCCGAAACAGCCAAATACTGGCGCGATAAACGCATCAGCGAGGTGATTCGTGAGCGGGCAACCGACCCGACCTTTGGCTCAATTGCCATTGTGCGCCGGGCAGGTCTCGATCTACGCAACAACATGAAAAACTCGTCTTACGGCTACATCAATGTCTTGCGCATCGAAACCAGCCAGGCCCTGGCGGAGTGCTTCAAAGTTCTGGAATCGCCGGATGTCAAGGCCCAGTTTGGCGCGCAAAACGCCTGGGACGTCATAGAATTGGTGCTCTGGCAGTACTTCCACGAGGCTACCTATGCCAGCACTATGAACCGCATGGCCGTCACCGGGCGCGACATCATCCGCTGGTTGGCCGAGCCATTCGTCTTGAGAACCAATCGCACGGATTTCGAAACCTTGCTCTACCGCATCGCCGAACCTGCTGAAGAGTGGATCTCCAGTGAAGAAGGTCTGCGCCTGTCGCGGCCAACTCCACCACCGCGCGGTGTATACATGCCGGGTCCTCCTCCTTCAGGACCACGCCCGCCCTCTGGCGCACGTCGCGACCCGGTATTCAGTCGCTCGACGGGCTTGATGCCCGCCCCGCCAATTATGGGGTAGCATAAATGGAGCGTTGGGGCCTGGCGATGATCATTCATCACCAGGCTCCCGCGCTATGTTGAGGTTATGGGAGGAATCTAGCTATGAATAGGCACAGCCCATCACTGTTTGAGGCTGCTCTTGCTCATGTTGTGACTGAGCATACAAATACATGCATCTGTCCAGAATGCCAAAGCGTTGAAGCTCAAGCATTTAAGCGTAGAAGGGGTGAGAGTGAATGGGAAACGGCTGGAAGAGGTAGACCTCGTGGGATTGGTCCATATCCCAGGGTGAACACCCCCTTGCCGAGGTCTGGTCCAGGCTTTATCAGTTCTGCTCCGACAAGTAGTCAGTTTGGGCTGCCTGAAACGATTCAAGCTCTTCAGTCCATCGGAGCAGCCTGGCAACGTGCTCATCCTAATGGCCCGGTTATGAATATTAGGGACATCAGCTTCCAAGGTGGAGGCCCGATGCCGGGACACAAATCTCATCGTCTAGGTGTTGATATGGATATTCGTCCTATGCGCAATGATGGAAAGCAAGGGCCGATCACCTTCCGCTCTCCAACCTATTCTCGGGCTCTGACTCAGGAATTAGTGCGTTTCATTCGCGCAAATGGTATTCTGCGGGTGCAATACATTTTCTTCAATGACCCCGCTATCCAGGATGTTCAACCCTGGCCTAATCACGACGATCATCTCCATGTGCGTTTCTTTCCACCAAGAGGAACTTCTCCTGCGCCTACACCACCATCTCCGTCTACTCGACGTCCAGTACTGCGTCGCGGTTCGCGTGGTGGTGCCGTGGGTGATTTGCAGGCGAGGCTCAACATGTGGCTGATGGCACAAGGTGCTCAATCTGGCCTGGGACAGTTAGCCGTCGATGGCGTGTTCGGCTCTCGCACTCAAGATGTTGTACGGGCGTATCAGCAAGCACAGGGTCTCAGAGTGGATGGAGTCGTGGGCTCACAAACCTGGGCGCGGTTGCTTCAATCACGTCCATCACCGCTTCCTCGGCCACCACAACCAACTCCTCAGCCGCCGTTGCCACCATCACCATCGGCAGTTCCTGCCCTGATCGAGCCGCCTCTTCACCAACTCCCCGAGGCAACGCTTTTCGTCGATATTCGTTTGGGTTCAGAGGGGCGTGCTCGTCCAATGACGGGCATCTTCATCCCAGAGAATTATCATACCATGCCGAGCGTTGATCTGATTCTCTATCTGCATGGTTTTAAAACTCCCAAAATTCGAGCAACTCCAGCTAACCCACATCCCCAACAGCCGCCAGACCCCGGATGGTCGATTAATTGGTATTGGCATCAACCCATACGAGCATTTCGTGAAGGTGTGAACAATGGTCAGAAAAATGTTATTCTTGTTGCTCCAACCCTTGGGCAATTCTCTGCCAGTGGAGCTTTGACACAAGCTGGTGGGTTTGATCGCTATATCGATCAGGTAATGGCTGCACTCACTACGTATGGCCCGTACATAGGACAGTCACCAACCGTTGGCAATATCATACTTGCAAGCCACTCTGGTGGCGGATATCCTATGAGAGTATTGGCCCTGTCAAATCAGCGTTATACCCCGCTTATTCGTGAATGTTGGGGCTTCGACTGCACATATAACACTGGTGATGATACAGAGTGGGCACAGTGGGCAAGGCGGAATCCGGGTGCAAGGCTGTACATATACTATATCAGAAAAAGTGGAACAGCACGGCTTGCAGAGTCACTACAACGAGAGGGTGTGTCAAATGTGACTGTTATAGCATTGCCATTGCCGCGACAAAGCATTGTACATGACCAGGTACCTATCACCTATTGGCTACCTCGTATTCAAGGAGCCTCGTTCCTACTCGCAAGATAAAAAGGATAAAGCGGTTCACAAGTTGTAGCGAAAGGGAGAATACATAATGAATGCACGAACATCATGGCTTTTTGAAGCGTCTCTTACTCACGAGGTACCAAGAGGACAACTCAGTCCTCCACGGCAACAACTTGTCAGGCTTGGCCAGCCCATTGATGCTTCTACAGGGCCCAATCTCTTAAATGATGCCCAGGTGGCTCATGCTGTACAACAGAATAGACGCTTTGAAAGCACTGTGTGGCGCGGCTATTACGATCCCATCAGCATTTATTACTTACGCTTCCGATTGTTTACTCCAGGTGAGTCTGAATTCGCACAAGCTGTAGCTCGCTGGCAGAGTGCCGTTGGCTTAAATGTAGATGGGATTATTGGCCCACACACCTGGAAGGTGATGCGCCCCCGTGGTGAGCCGCGAAGCTTCACAAATCCCGATGACATAGCTCGGCCGGGTAACTTTGCCCAGGTTCTTGCTAACTTTGGCGATCCAAGACCCAATCCCACTGCATGGGCAAGAACGAATATTGTTCCTGCAGGAGCGCCACGTGGTTTTCATTTTCGACTCTATAGCGGAGGCATGAGTCCTACTGTACAGGTTCATCGACTAATACGCCCCCAATTCGAGAGGCTGTTCCAGTCAGTTGCCGCGGAAGGGTTGTGGGATGCTATTCAACCAGTGAGTGGGCCATTTGTCTTTCGCAATATTGCCGATTCCACCCATCTGTCTATGCACGCCTTTGGGCTGGCCATCGACATTAACCCCGATGTGTTTGCGCAGAGGCAGAATCGTGCCTTTCCTGATCCCTTTGTCGTCGAAATCTTTCAAGACCACGGTTTCCACTGGGGTATCTTTTTCCCCACCCCTGATCCTATGCATTTCCAGTTTGCTACAGGGACGTAAGGAGCAGGAAAGCCTTGCTTGGAACCGTACATACGACAACCTTGCCGCTGCAATACAGCCATCAGCCAATCAATCGCGAACGTTGGCTGCGAGAACTGGGGAAGCTGCTCAGCTTCCCCACTATCTCTGCCCAGTCCCAACATCGTCGCGACAACGAAGCTGCAGCTCTCTGGCTGAAAGAACATCTCACACGGCTTGGTTTGCGACACGCACAGATCCTATCGGGTCCCAACGGTGGGCATCCCAGCGTCTATGCCGATTGGTTGCTGGCGCCCGGCCAACCGACGCTGCTGTTCTATGGACACTATGATGTGCAGCCTGTTGACCCCTTGCGCGACTGGCGCACTCCCCCCTTTCAGGCCACGTGCGTTGGACAGAATCTTTTCGCTCGTGGCGCCAGTGACGACAAAGGCCAGTTTCTCATCCACCTGAAGGCCATCGAAAGCTATCTCAAAACAGTGGGTTCGCTGCCCATCAACGTCAAAGTCTGGTTAGAGGGCGAGGAAGAAATCAACAGCCCCAACCTTCCTGCATTGCTGGATCGGGAGGCTGATCGCCTACGAGCCGATGCCGTCCTGATATCAGATACTGAAATGCTGGGTCAGGGACGCCCATCTATCATCTATGGCCTGCGCGGCAACTTGAACTTTGAACTTGAGGTGGGCGGCCCGCGTCACGACCTTCATTCAGGTCGCTACGGTGGCGCAGTACATAACCCCTTGCAGGCCCTCTGCGAAATGATCGCCGGATTGCACAACCATGCTGGCCGCGTCACGATACCAGGCTTCTATGATCGCGTGCGAGAAGTGGCTCATGCTCTACGCCAGGAGCTCCGCTGCGCGGGTCCAACCGATGAAGACATTTTGACTGATCTCGATCTACCCCAGGGTTGGGGCGAGGAGGGCTATAGCCTGTTTGAGCGCATGATTATCAGACCTGCTTTAACTGTCAACGGTATATTTGGTGGTTATGTCGGACCGGGTAATAAGTCGGTTATCCCAAAAAAGGCAGTAGCGCGGCTCAGTATGCGCCTCGTGCCTGACCAGAACCCTGAGGAAATAGCGCATCTTTTGCGCCGCCATTTTACTACGGTCAAGCCTCCGGCTGTTACCACCAGGCTCAAAATCACGGGCGGCTCTCCTCCCGTGATCATCTCGCGCCGCCACCCGGCTCTCACCGCGGCCAGTCGCGCTATCTACCACACCTGGGGAGTGCCCCCCGTCTTCACACGCAGCGGCGGCAGCATTCCCTTTGTGCCTTATCTACAGCAGTACTTTGGTGTGCCCATTATTTTGCTTGGCTTTGGGCTGCCCGACGACGATATACACGCCCCCAACGAAAAGATCAGCCTGCCAAACTTCTTTCGCGGCGTCGAGACCATTATTCGCTTTTTGCAGGAGTACCGGCTATGATCATAGATTGCCACTGCCACGCGGGCAAAGGTGACGGTTTCCGCGGCCCATGGGATACCGAGGCGCGTATAGAGCCACATCTCAGGCGAGCGCATGCAGCGGGTATCGCTAAAACCATCGTTTTCCCCGTCTTCAATAGCGATTATGCCAGCGCTAATGCTCGCTTAGCAAAGATCGTGCGTCGCTATCCCAACGAACTGATCGGCTTTGCCTCGATCGATCCTGCCCGTGACGCCGGTCGCGTCGAAACGATGGTGCGTCGCGCCGTTGAAGAGTACGGCTTTCGCGGCCTGAAAATCCATGGCCTGGACTCATTCCCTAAGCGCGAGGTCTGTGAGGTTGCCAGGCGCTACAACTTGCCTATTCTTTTAGATGTGGTGCGGCGGCTGGTCGCGGTAGAAATGCTGGCTCCGCAATACCCGGACCTGAACTTCATTATTCCCCACCTGGGTGGTTTCGCCGACGACTGGATGACCCACATGCACCTCATTGACCAGCTCTGCCGTTTCCCCAATGTTTACGCCGACACCAGTGGCGTGCGCTACTGGGATTGCCTGGTGCAGGCCGTCAAACGTGCGGGTCCACACAAAATACTCTTTGGCTCCGATGGCCCTCTCCTTCATCCCGGAGTCGAACTCTATAAAATAAAAATGCTGGGCCTCCCCCGGCGCCAGGAGGACCTCATCACCGGAGGGAATATCGTTCGCCTCCTGAGCAAACGTAGAGACTCGATTGATCGCTTTCCACGTGAGGAAGGGCTTTCACGGGTAGGTATTGTGTGACAGCGCCTCGGAAGCGGCTTCGTATCTGTAGGGGCGGGGGAAGGGTTGTGCGGGGTGGGGACGCTTGCGTCGCCCTGGAGGAAGGGAATATGTTCACGGAACCAGGACGAGGGCGACGCACAACACAAGGCGTCCCCACTCCCCATCCACACCACTCCCGCCCTACGGTACCTCCGTTCCTTTCTCGCTTCTTCTGCCCGATTTCCTTCAGGTTGATGTCTCCTGAGTGACCCTGGTGGAGAGTCTCTACCTTATACTCCTTCTCTGCCTGTCAATTTCATATAGCATGATTGAGGTTGCGCAGGCCACGTTCAGAGAAGAGGCAGAACCATAGATGGGTATGTTAACGTTAATATCGCAGAGTTCCTGGTAACTTGCGCTGAGGCCCCACGTCTCGTTGCCAACGAGCAATATCGTAGGGGCAGTGAAATCATGGGTTGAGATTTCTTTTTCGGCTTTCTCGCTACTTCCGACGATCTGGACAGCGCCAAGCCTGGCTCGGATCATTTCAAACCACGGCAACAGCTCTTTATGTGAAGGCATTCTGACGACTGGCAAAGCAAATAAAGATCCTGTGGTGGCGCTGATCGTCTCGGGGTCATACAGGTCGACGGCATAACCTGTAATGATCATACCGTCGACCTTCAAGGCATCACACGAGCGAATGATTGTCCCAAGGTTTCCAGGGCTGGCGGGTCTATCAAAGATCACGACAAGCAAATCTTCGTCAATGGGAATACGAGAGAGGTTGTCTTCGGGCATAGCAACCAGGGCCAGGAGCTCGGATGCTTCTGCCTTGTTACTCAGCTTTTCCAGCAGAGGGAGAGGCACTTCGAAATGGGTTTTTGCCGGTGTGTTAGTGAGAATATTTTTAGCCCAATCTGATAACCCCTTTTCTCTTGCGTAGACAAATGCATTGATGGTCCAATTGTGCTTGATAGCCTGGTTGATTGGGCGAACTCCCTCGATAAAAAACTCTTGCTGCCTCTGTCGCTTTTCTCGTTTCCTACGCAGCGTTTCAATATACTGGAAATCATTGTTTTCCGAGTAAATTTTGGCGACTTTCGGCTTCATCTTCGCTGAATCTCCATATATAACTACGCGTGAAGACTTTTTGTTGGTAGCCGCTGGAATGCCAGGAGTGGCCCACTATGATTTTTGGGCATATGCCCGCGGATGTGCGTGCCGTTTGCCTCGTAACATTCCTCTTCAATCGTGCCGAACTGGTGGAATTGCGCCACCAACTCTCCCCGTTCGTAGGGAATCACTACATTGAGCGCATCAAACTGCAACACGAGATTATCACTGATGCAGCGCATCAGTTCATCCATCCCAGTCCCATTCAGCGCTGACACTCGCACCGTTGGGAGTTCCGTGGCAATGCCCGCAATTTGTATGATATCTGAAGAGAGCAGGTCTGCCTTGTTCTGCGCAACGATCATCGGGCATCCTCCTGCGCCAATCTCTTCCAATACCTGCTCGACAGCCTTGATCTGGTTGAGCATGTGTGGACTCGCTGCATCGACGACGTGCACGATCAAGTCGGCCTCGGCCACCTCCTCCAGCGTGGCACGAAAGGCTGCTACCAGGACCGTTGGCAGGCGTTGTACAAACCCTACCGTATCGGTTAGAAGAAATTCCTGGCCTCCCGTCAGCCGTACCCGCCGCGTCATCGGATCAAGCGTGGCGAAGAGCTTATCCTCCGCCAGGCTGCTCGTGCTGCTCGTAGTGGCTAAGCGATTGAGTAATGTGGACTTGCCCGCGTTCGTATAGCCAACCAGCGCCACCACAGGCGCTCCTACATCTTTTCGCCGGTCGCGGTGCAGTTGCCGCTGAGCGCGCACGTGCTCCAGGTCTTCCTGCAGTTGTTCTTTCTCGCGTCTGAGCATGCGGCGGTCTACTTCTATCTGTTTCTCGCCTTCACCACGCTGCTGCACACTCCCTTTCTGGCGCGAGAGGTGCGACCATTGACGAGCCAGGCGCGGTAGATCATATTCGATCTGCGCCATCTCAACCTGTAAACGGCCCTCCTTTGTGTGCGCGCGCTGTCCAAAGATGATCAGGATCAATGCAGTGCGGTCGAGAACCTGCGTTTCCAACTCCCTCTCCAATGTGCGATGCTGGCCCGGCGTTAGTTCGAGATCAAAGATCACGCCGTCGCAATCGTGAAAGCGTACCAGTTCTGCGATTTCCTGCACTTTGCCAGACCCGAGTAGCGTTCCCGGGTGAGGACGGGCCAGTTTTTGTGTGACACGATCGACGCAGTCAACACCAGCTGTTGCTGCCAGTTGCGCCAGTTCGTCTAACGATTCTTCAACTGGCCAGTCGGTCCCCGGCATATCGACCCCCACCAGGAGAGCGCGCTGTGGCGCACGAGAAAGCAGGGTGCTCGACTGGTTGTCAGTGCCTGATTTGTGTATAGATTGTTCTGACATATTTCACTCCAAATGAGGCTTTTATGCTCTTTTCAACAACTCATCATGCTCCGTCTTATACACCATGATGCGCCCTTCCGGCATCAGCAGCAGCGTATCGGGTTGCAGGTAGCGCACAAAATCGATATCGTGCGTCACAGCAATGATCGTACCGTTGTAGTCGCCCAGCGCCTCACCAATGATATTGCGCGACAGCACATCGAGGTGAGTCGTAGGCTCGTCGAGCACCAGCAGGTTGGGGCCATCCAGCACCATTTTTGCCAGCGCCAGCCGTGTCTTCTCACCGCCGCTCAGTGTACCCACCTCCTGAAACACCCTGCTGCCACTGAATAAGAATCGCCCCAGTATACCACGCACCCGTTTGGGGTCTGCCGGCAGCACCTCTGTTGCCTCGCTTAAGAGCGTGTTGTCATAGTCCAGCCCCTCGTTTTCCTGCGCGTAATAGCCCAGGCGCACGCGATCGCCCATCGTCACTGTACCTGTATCTAAAGGCGTGATGCCCAGCAGCGTACGTAAAAGCGTGGTTTTTCCCGCGCCATTCAGCCCGACTACCACGAGACGCTGTCCTCGCTCGACCTGAAAACTGATGTTGCGAAAGATCTCCTTCGTGCCGTACCGCTTTGCGAGTCGCTCTGCTCGCAGGACGATCTGCCCGCTCTGCTGGCGCACAGGAAAGTCAATCTTGATCCGTCGACTGGCCTGCGGCACATGAGGTTTACTTGCTTCAAGCGTAGCGATGCGCTTATCTACATTAATGCGCTGGCTTACGCGCGTTGCGCCGTATCCTCGCAGTTTCTCAGAAGTCTTGCGCAGCCGTGCGATTTCGCGTTCCTGTTGTGTCTTCGTACGCTCCAACAGGGCCAGGGCGTCTCCTACCTGCGTGAGATAGCTGCTGTAGTTCCCCCGGTACTCTTCCAGTTTATGTGTAAACTCGTTGAGACGCAGCACTTTATTGATACTGCGGTCAAGCAGGTCAAGGTCGTGCGAGATGATCAGCAGCGCGCCGCTATACTTCGCCAGGAAGTCCATCAGCCATTCGGTAGCCTCTACATCCAGGAAATTGGTTGGCTCGTCGAGCAGCAGGAGCTCGGGAGCCTGGAAGAGCAGGCGCGCCAGTGCCAGCTTCGTCTTTTGACCACCGCTCAAAGTCTGTACCAGTCGGTCGAGCGTCACCCCTCCCAGCTTCAAGCCCGCCACCAGTTGCTCCGCCCGCGCGTCAGCGTCATAGTAGCCCAGGCGGTCAAGAGCGTCCTGCGCCTGCTCAAAATGCTTTAAAAGCGTGGGCAAATGCGCCGCGTTTGCCTCTTCCGCGATCTTATTTGTCAGTGCCTCATACGTTTGAATAGCAATATCGAGCCCGATGCTGTTAAAAATGAAATCACGGACAGTCATGCCTTCAGCTACCGATGTTTCGTGCGCTACATCCTGTGAAAGGTAGCCAAAACTGCGCGGCAACATCACCTTTCCACCGTCTGCCTCCTGGATGCCCGCCACTATCTTGAGTAGCGAGCTTTTTCCCGCGCCATTGACCCCGATAAGCCCGGCTTTTCCTCCGGGCGCCACTGTGAACGATACATCATCCAGCACGAGACGTGGCCCATATGAAAGTGAAATGTTATTAACCTGTAACATAACTGGTTTATCCTTCGATCCTTGTAGTAGTATTCTTATTTTTGCTATCAAATTGAG
>WNFX01003160.1_pt1 | contig 25966 bp, 24 predicted proteins | sample 5400111 | NCBI WGS metagenome assembly WNFX01 (sample SAMN13153363, study PRJNA577476) | soil metagenome | isolation source: 40 cm soil or saprolite under grassland replicate 1 | place: USA:California | collected 2016-06-15
GACTCTATCTCCTTCAGCAATCATGTCCTCAATGGTAAAACGGGCATCGGGGAAGGCGGTGAGGAACAGCGAGAGGCCCTGTTTGAAAGCTTCGAGACCCTGGATCGTGGTTGAGACAATGTGAACCACCAAGTCAGGGGCATACACCTCATCTAAGGCGGCCAGGTGCTTCTGATTGAGCGCGTCATAGGCACGATGCATGAGCGCCTTGTTGTCTTCGGTTGACATAGTCTATCCTCCTTGTGTGTGTGTGTTACTTCCTTGCTCGGATGGGTGTGTACACGAACCTGAGAGAGAACGTCAAGTGAAAGAAAACCAATACGACGCTTGAAACGAGAGGTTACCAGTAGCTAGTATATCCTCACAACACGACACGTGCAACAGGCGAGCAGTCCCATTTCGCAAGCTTTTTGATTTGTATGCACCTCATGTACAAGAGTGCCTGAAAATGCAGGAGTGTAGAGCGAAGCTACAACTTTGCAGTGAAAACTCAGTCTTTGCTGCTTCGATGTGTACATATCAATGACGTATAACGAGCGCGGAAAGGGCAAGAAGTCGAGATAAACATTCTTCTGCGACGTTTTGGTTGCTTACATAGTACCAGCCGTCCAAATTGCCGCTTTCACAAGAAAACGATACTTATAAACGGTTTAACCTATGCTATTGGTACCACATGCTTGAATTAACACACCCTCTACTCGTCTTAAGATGCAGGAACTCTGATTTTTATTTTCAAGAGAATGTGAGGGATGTTGCAGTAATGATCTCCGATAAAAATTATGAATTTGATGTTGCTCTTTCCTTTGCTGGAGAAGACCGAGACTTTGTGAGTCAGCTAGCAAATGCTCTCCGACGGCGAGGCGTGAAGGTCTTTTATGACAGATACGAGAAGCACACCCTTTGGGGGAAAAACCTCTATACACACCTCTCGGAGGTCTATCAAAGCAAGGCACGCTACTGCGTCATGTTTCTTTCTCAGTATTATGCTATGAAGTTATGGACAAACCATGAACGTGAAGCAGCCCAAGCCCGTGCTTTTCTCGAACACGAGGAGTACATTCTTCCCGTCCGTTTGGATGATACTCAAATTCCTGGCATTCCAACGACGATTGGTTATTTGAGTTGGCCTCCTGAAAGCGCCAAAACCATTGCTGACGCAGTTCTATCAAAGCTAGGGAAAGTCTCACCTCAGCAGGTGAAAAGACCGCATAGAGATAACGCCGACTACTTAGTCAAGCATTATGTTGAGATGCTTGATGCTTATGAACAAGCCATTCAACTTGACCCAAATGATGCATATACCTATACACTTAAAGGAGATGCCCTTTATGATCTTAAACGCTACGAGGAAGCTCTGGCTGCCTATGAACAAGCTATTCAACTCGAACCTGATAACCCATACCTCTCTATTGAGAAAGGGCATATACTATCTGAACTTGAACGTTTTGAAGAAACCTTGGATGCTTACGAGCGGTATCTTGAACATAGTCCCAACGACGCCTTTGTTCAAGGCTGTAAAGGTATTGTGCTGTATGACCTTGAACGCTATGAGGAAGCTCGGGACTTTTGTGAGCGTTCTCTCCAGCTTGACCCCGATGATGCGTTTATCCACAGTTACAAAGGAATGATCCTCTATGCTCTTGAACGTACAGAGGAAGCTCTTGCTGCCTACGAGCGTTCTCTTCAACTTGACTCCCAGTCAGATTTTGTTTATGCCTTGAAGGCGGATGCTCTTTCTGAACTTGAACGTTTTGAAGAAGCCCTTGCTGCCTATGAGCAGGCTATTCAGCTAGACCCTAGCTATGCTTCTGCATATAAAGGTAAAGACAATGCACTCTATGAACTCAAACGCTACAAAGAGGCTCTGGGAGCATTTAATCAAGCTATTCGACTCAACCCGAAAGATGCAGATGTTTATGTCCATAAGGGAAATACGCTGAAACACTTGTTAGCGGATGAGAAGAATGCTAGGAAAATTACGAAAAAAATCTTGAGGCATAATAGCGAAGATGCAAAATGATATCATCCAGTAAAAGAAATCTTAAAGGGTTCTGTTTTCTTTGAGGGCTTCTGTTATTCTATTTTCACTCTGCAAACCAAATCAGCATGTTGAAAAACTCGAAAGCGGGATGGTATCCTAGCAGGCTATCGATGTCCCAGGCATGGTGACAAGCACCATTACTATGAGCAGCTAATTCAAAAGGAGATACTGAGAGCATTGGTGTACCGAACCCCTCGCCTTACACGATGCTTGCTCTCCACCCGAATCAATACATCACCGTACCAGCAGACACATTCAGGTCTTCTCCCGTTATCGAGGCGGCTTTATCAGAAGCGAGAAAAACAGCCGCCTCCGCTACATCGCTGGCCGGAATCAGCCGGCCAAGGGGCGAACTACTGGTAAACTGCCGTCGGGCCTCTTCGACGCTGATACCTTGCGCTTCTGCCTGTTTGCGAATCACCCACTCGATGCGCTCACCCTCCACTGGCCCTGGCGAGATGGTATTGACCCGTATGCCGTATGGCCCCACTTCCCAGGCCAGTGTTCTGGCAAGGCCAACGAGAGCCATCTTGCTGGCAGCGTAGGGTGTGCGAGCATACAGCGGCCGCTTCCCCGTCATTGAGCTAAGAATGACGATACAACCAGAGCGACGCTCAATCATGGAGGGTAAAAATGCCCGGCAACACAAGAAGGTGCCCGTGACATTGACAGCAAAGGTCCCTTCCCAATCAGCAGGAGAAATCTCCCACAGAGTAGCGCTCGGTCCAGCTACGCCGCTGTTATTCACCAAAATATCGAGACGTCCGAAGGCGCTAATCGTCTGCTCTGCCAGTTCGCGTACGCTTTCCTCCTGGCGGATATCCGTTGGCACCACCAGTGCTCTGCGCCCGAGCGCCTCGACCATCGCCTTCGTCTCCTCAAGCGCTTCTTTCGAACGAGCTGCAAGCACGAGTTCAGCGCCTTCCCTCGCATACGCCAACGCTATCGCACGTCCGATGCCACGCCCTCCTCCAGTGACGACTGCTATCTTGTCGTGAAGTTCCATGTGAAATTACCTGCTCCTTGTTAGATGCGATGATGGCATGGCCTGTGAATTATCCTGGCCCCACCACCTCTTTCCCTGGCACTTCTACACCACTCCAGGGCGACTTTTATGGTCGCCCTGGGGCCATCTCCATCATGCCCCTCTATTGCTATACACACAACGATGAAGGCTGAGCTTGTGCCACCCACTGCACAAGCTTCTCCGGCGTAATCGGCATTTCGTCGATCTTGACACCGAAAGGCTTGAGCGCATCCTCTACCGCACGTGTGACCGCAGGCGGTGCCACCATACGTCCACCTTCGCCACCGCCTTTGACGCCATAGGCTGTGAAAGGCGAGGGTGTCACATGGTGATAGATCTCGATATTCGGCACTTCGGCAGCTGTAGGTACCAGGTAGTCGTTCATTGTTGCTGTTAAGTTCTGGCCTTCGGGGCTGTAGCGCACCTCTTCGTACAGTGCTACACCAATTCCCTGAGCGATGCCACCGCGAATCTGACCCTGCAATGAGCGTGGATTAACCACTGTACCGACATCATGGACAGCAAGGTATTTGAGGAATTTGACCTGGCCTGTATTGATGTCGACTTCTACGATTGGAATATGGACAGCATGGCCCATAATGGGGTAGAAAACACCCAGGTCCTTGCGATCATCACTGGGAGGCGTTGTAAAGGGATGATCATAAGTGAAGCTGCCCTCCAGGCCGCTCTCCATATCCGCCGGCAGGTCGAATTTGAACCAGTAGGCCTTCATGCCAATATCGGCAATACCTAACGAACGATCAGTACCTTTGACCCACACACGCCCCTCTCGAACCTCCATATCCTCGATGCTGGCCTCCAGAAGATGCGCAGCGATCTTGCTCATCTTCTCTTTGACTTTCATGGCTGCGCCTCTTACCGCTCCTGAGAGCATCACCGTCATGCGGCTGCCCCCTGGGCCAGCGCCTGGCAGTCCGTGGTATGTGCTATCATAGGTAACACTAATCGTGGCTGGATCCACGCCAAACTCCTCACCAATGACCTGAGACACAACAGTTTCAGGACTATTACCCCAGAAAGGAGAGAACATCGTCGCCGTGATGCCACCGGTTGGCCCTATACCAATGCGCACACTTTCGGCAGTGGTTGTCAGGCCCGTGGCGGGACCAGGATTATGGAACCAGAACTCGGTTGCACTGTAGGTGCTGCGCTGCTGACATGTAGCCAGGCCGATGCCGATGAATCGGCCCTGCTGGCGCGCACGCGCCTGCTCCTCGCGCCAGTACGCCAGGTCGGCATGCTGGAGTGCCAAATCCAGCACACCAGGGTAGTTGCCGCTATCGTAGACGTTGCCAGTCGGGATCTTATAGGGGAACTGATTGGGCTGGATAAAGTTACGGCGGCGCAGTTCTATACCGTCGATGCCCAACTCCTCTGAAGCAGCATCAACCAGCCGCTCCAGCACCCAGTTGCCAACATCTGAACCGGCGCCACGGAATACTCCTTGCTGATTCTTATTGGTCAACACCGCCTTAATGCCCGTTTCAAGGCTGCCAATGGTGTAAGGGCCGCTGATTTGCGACATCATATTAGTGTTGCCCGTGATGGCGAACACGAAATAGGCCCCATAATCGTCTATCGCATGCAGGCGCAGGCTCAGGAACTTGCCTTCTTTGGTGACGGCTAGCTGAGCATCGTAGATACGATCAGCGGCCTGGGCATCATTCGCTACCAGGTTGTCAATGCGGTCTTCCATGAACTTGACCGGTCGCCCGGTGACCTTCGACAGTGCGCCAGCGATGGCAACCACCTTGCTGGCCACATGCTTGCTACCGAAGCTGCCACCTGTATACATAGGATAGAAGTTGACCAAATGAGGGGGAAGCTTGAGGGTACTCGCAATGAGCCACCCTACATAGTTGAGCATATTGGTGTTCGACCAGACATCCATGCGACCGCTAGCGGGGTCGAACTTACAGACAGCCCCGGCAGGCTCCATGGGTGCGGCAGTGGCGCGCGGCCAGCGCAGGCGCCGCTTAATGATATGATCTGCCCGGGCGAAGTCACCATCCACGTCCCCAAAGGGGAAAACATGCTCGTAGACGACGTTTGAGGGGAGATTCTCATGCACCTTGGGCGCATCGGGCTTCATCGCTTCTAACACATCGATCACTGGTGGCAGCGGCTCCCACTCGATCTGCACCAATTCAAGAGCATCCTCGGCAATATAGCGACTTTCTGCGGCCACCGCAACCACTGCTTCACCGGCATAGCGCACCTTCTCTACGGCAATCGCATGCTCGACGACCGGCTCTGCACAGAAAGCTGGCACCGGACCAATCACCTCAGCTGCATCACGACCAGTCAAGACCGCGTGAACGCCCGGCAACTTTTTGGCAGCGCTGGTATCGATACTGGTGATACGGGCGTGAGCATAGGGACTGCGCAGTACAGCAGCATGGAGCATGCCGGGCAGCTTCACGTCGTTGGTGTAATCCGCTCTACCCGTGAGCAGATCCGGATCTTCGCGCCGCTTGATATCTTTGCCAATCCATGTATAGCTATTGGTTTTAGTTGTCACGGTTTATATCTCCTCTTTACGGCTTAAGCTCCAGTGCTCGATGGTACCGTGGCGCTTGTAGCCATAGTGTGGGCAGCGCTTTGCACCGCTTCGATAATATGCTGGTAGCCAGTACAGCGACAGATGTTGCCCGCTAGTGCATCGCGAATCTCTGCCTCGCTCGGATTCGGGTTGTGCTGTAATAATTCGTAGGCGGTCATCAGGAAACCGGGTGTGCAAAAACCACACTGCAGGCCCTGTTTTTCCCAAAAAGCCTGCTGGAGGGGATGCATTTCGCCATCACGAGTTAACCCCTCCACCGTCATCACTTCGTGGCCGTTGGCCTGCACTCCGAACATCAGGCATGAGCGCACGCTCTGTCCATCTACCAGCACGGTACAGGAACCACAGGCACCATGTTCGCAGCCAAGATTCGTTCCCGTTAATCCTAAATCCTCGCGCAGTACATCAGCAAGCAAACGCCGTGGTTCGACCACCAGCCGGTAGGTTTCACCATTTACTCTCAAGCGGATCATCACATAATCTTCGTCTTGCATTATCGATTCCCTTCTGCTCGCTCTGCGGCGGTAGCCAATGCTTGTTTGGTCAGGACACCAGCCAGGTGACGTCGATAGTCGGCAGAGCCGTGAATATCTGAGAGCGGATTGTCCAGTACGGAGACGGTGGCAGCGGCAGCGGCATTCCAGGCTTCCTTCCCAGGATGCTGACCGCGCAGCAGGGCTTCTGCGGTGTGAGGACGCACTGGCGCTGGACCTACGCTGCACAGCCCCAGGCAGGCTTCTGTAATAGTGCCATCCTCGTCCAGTGCTATGACGGCAGCAACGCCTGCCAGTGCATAATCACCCTCGCGACGGGCAAACTCTACAAACGCGCTCCCAGCTCTCGAAGGAAGACCAGGAACTCGCAATTCAGTCAACAACTCCCCCTCTTTGAGGTCGGTCGTTAGATAACCCTTGAAGAAATCTTGGGCGGGGATGGTTCGACTGCCAGAGCGGCTATATACCTCGAACTCGGCGTTCAAGGCAAGCATCACGGCCGGCAATTCGGCGGCTGGATCGGCGTGGGCAATGCTGCCGCCGACTGTACTACGATTGCGGATGGCAGGATGCCCTACGTAGTGAGCGGCGTCTCTCAGCAGCGGTAGACGCTCCGCTACTGTCCTATCGCCTACCAGGGTTGCATCGCGGGTCAATGTGCCGATCGCCAAACCACCATCCCAGGCTTTGAGATAGGCCAATTCATTGATGCCGTTGATGTCAATGAGCACACCGGGCTGCACAAGGCGCATGTTCATGAGTGGCACGAGACTTTGACCTCCAGCCAGAATCCATGCGCCATCGGCATGTTCGGCTAAGAGTGCCAGTGCCTCCTCAACACTCTGCGGAGCAAAATAACGGAATTTGGGTGGTTTCATAGACCTGGCGCAACGACCGCCGTCTTACGAATGAACCCTAAATACTCCACGTGGAAAAGCAACCATTCATGAGGCGGCAGCCGTGCAGTGCGCCTCCTCCTTTCTGGTTTGGGTACTAGCTAAAGCAACTTCTGCCAAATAAACAACTCTACAACATAGCCATCGGGATCGCGGATATACATCTGGAGCACACCATCACCGCGAGGACGTGGCCCGCCTACGATTGCGACATCACTCGCCTTCAGGTGCTGGCGGGCTTCTTCCAGGTCAGCGACCTCGAAGGCAAAATGCGCAGCGTAGCCAACGGAGAGTTCCTCTGGGCGATATCCCCCGGGCTGTACCTGAGCAACACGTCCAGGCTCATCTTCGCCGATCAGGTGTATTTCAGCACTCCCCTTGCGAAACCAGGCCCCGGGGAAGGTAAAATTGCTCGGTCGGGGTACTTCCTCCATGCCGAGCACCTGGCCGTAAAAACGCCGTGACCGTTCAACATCACTGACGAGCAAAGCCACGTGATCCAATCTGCGAATTTCCATAGATGCGCACTCCTTAAGATACTATTGCACGTCGGGTTATTGCCGTTAATGAACTTTTACGAAACACCTAAGGTATCGTAAATGGGGACGGCACACCCGTAGGGCCCGATTTATCGCGGCCAGCGCCGATTGATCGGCCCTCGGGAAACCCACCACATACCCGGCTTAATGTGTTTAAACTCATTAACAGCTATATCTAAGACTGCAAAAAGAAAAAGAGTGAACGATTATGTGCTACAAGCTACAGGAAGGAATATGTTGAGTTGAGTATGTGTACATGATAGCTGGGGAGCACGTTAAAAGTCAATGGTTAATGCAACCTCGCTGTGATCTGCCAGGCTCTCACAGATCTTTCTTCTTTCCAGTGGCACGTCGATGGAAAATACCTGACATTATCCCAAAGCGCTTACTTTGTACAGATCGCTCAATCCGCGCTTTTCGCGTTGCGTTGACATCGCCACAAGCCGCGTGATATCATCTTGCCAGGACATTGAATTGATCTATAGCCTGTCTATCATTATTTTTATACTGTTTGTTAACTATCCTCGATCACTCATGGTCGCGTGATCTGGTTAGTGCGCGGCCGAAACTGTCCGTCCCGCAATGTATTTGACCGGCCCATCTCGGGCCGGATGTGAGTGTGTATTCTAATGAATCGTGAGTATCATCGTTGTTATAGTCCCTCCCTCGAGCGAGATATGGAATTGCTGGTCTTTGGCCATGCCGGCGCCCGGGTGCTGGTTTTTCCGACTTCTATGGGCCGTTTCTTCCAGTGGGAAGATACTGGCATGATCGCGGCGCTTGGTGATCAACTGGAACAGGGCGACATTCAGATATTCTGTGTGGATAGCATCGACGGCGAAAGCTGGTACGCTAAATGGAGGCCTCCCGCTGAACGTGCATGGAGACAGACACAGTACAATAACTACATTGTGAATGAGGTTCTGCCGTTCAGCAAACAGCTTAATGCGAATCCTTACTTGATCACTACAGGTACAAGTTTCGGGGCTTACCATGCCATCAATATTGCTTTCCGTTACCCTCACCTGGTCGACCGGGTTATCGGGCTGAGCGGTTTCTACAATATCAGGAATTTTACGAGTGGCTACTTTGACGACAATGTCTATTTCAATAATCCCTGCGACTTCATCCAGAATGAGCAAGACCCGGCACGGCTGGAGGCGCTGCGGCACATAGACATTATCCTGGCTATTGGCCGCGATGATCCCTCGTACGCTAACAATGAATATTTTTCGGGCGTCCTCTGGAGAAAAAACATCTGGCATGCCTTACGCATCTGGGATGGCTGGGTTCACGACTGGCCCTGGTGGAAACAGATGATCCGCATGTACATCGGCGGTCATGACTGATTGAGAGGAGAGTACACGTATGACTTTGAAAGTCGGCCTGCTGGTTGGGCGGGAATGGTCCTTTCCTCCCGCTTTCATTGAAGAAGTAAATCGCCGCGACGAAGGTGTTATTGCCGAATACGTCAAGCTCGGTGGCACGAGCATGGAGGACCCCTGTCCTTACGCGGTAATTATTGACCGTATTTCGCAAGAGGTACCCTATTACAGGATCTATCTCAAGTATGCCGTCCTCCAGGGTGTGACAGTGGTCAACAATCCTTTCATGTGGACAGCGGACGACAAGTTCTTCGAGGCGTCACTGGCTACGAAATTGGGTGTCGCCAGCCCCAAGACCGTGGTTTTGCCGAACAAAGAGTACGTTCCCGGCATCGTTCACAATGAGAGCTTGCGCAACCTGGTCTACCCGTTGGACTGGTATAGAATCATTGAGTATGTCGGTCTACCTTGCGTACTGAAAGACGCCCTTGGAGGGGGCGGGAAGGACGTATTCATCTGCCACTCCCTGGATGAATTACTCTTTCACTATGACCAGTTTGGCCTACGAACAGTAATCGTGCAAGAATTTTTAGAGTGGCAGCAGTACATCCGCTGCATCAGCCTTGGGCAGGAAGAAGTCCTTCCCATAAAGTACGATCCGCGTGAGCGCAAATATCATGTTGAACACGAACATCTCAACCCAGAACTCGGCCGTCGCGTCGTGGAGGATACGCTGAAACTCGTACGCGCACTGGGGTACGATATGAATTCCCTCGAGTGGGGCGTCCGTGATGGCATTCCCTACGCCATCGACTTTATGAACCCCGCTCCCGATATGGATATCTACTCGCTGACCCCATTTTATTTTGATTGGGTGGTCAAGCACATGGCCGATATGGCTATTCGGCTCGCGAAGCAGCCACGTCCACAATGGCGCGAATTGCGCTGGGATACCTTTATGAGAGGCGAGCGCAATCGGGGTGAAAATCAAGAGGATACAGCCAAGTTGCCAGTGCGTTCACAACAGGCGAACGGTGGGCGTCGTCAGACTCCCCCTCCTTTGGATGTCACAAAATAATTGATGCAGGGGCCCGATATTAATTGCCAATCACCTCTGGAGGTTTGCCATGTCACTACGAGAAGCAATAGAAAGCTATCACGAACTCCTGACCGACGAGTTAGCCAACGAGTCGCAGGTCAAGCTCGATGACCAACAGCGGCAGCGCGGGATCCTCTTTGGCGACCGGCCGTTGTGTAGTGTCCTGCGCCCCCGCTTCATAACGCCTGAACAGTATCGCTTCCTCCAGTCTCGAGTGCGTTTACTGCTTCACGCCTTCGACAAGGCCTATTACCTTGCCCTTGAGGACCCAAACTTCCGCAAACAATTCGGTTTACTCGACTGGGAGGAGGAACTCGTGCAGCACAACTCCGGTTTCCGCGCTCCCAGCCCGACCTCGCGTGTGGATACGTTTTTCGTGACTGGTCGCGGAGGATTGCGCCTGACGGAGTACAACGCAGAGACTCCCGCCAGCCCGGCTTACAATGATGCACTGGCGGAGGTATTCTACGGCCTACCCGTCATGCGCGAGTTCCTACGCCACTACGAGGTACGCTCATTGCCGGCGCGTCACAGCGTCCTGCACACCCTGACGGATTCCTACCAGCAGTGGGCAGGCCGACGCGAAGCGCCACGTATCGCTATCCTCGACTGGCGCGAGGTGCCAAGCTACAGTGAGTTCGTATTATTCGCGGAGTACTTCAAATCGCAGGGCCTGGAGTGTATCATTGCCGACCCGCGCGAGGTGGAGTACCGTAATGGTCGCCTTGTTGCCGGTGACTTCCACATCACACTCATCTATAAGCGTGTATTGATCAGTGAACTGATCGAACGCGGCGGGTTCGATCAACCCGTTGTGCGCGCCGTACGCGACGGGGCAGTGTGCATGGTCAACCCGTTCCGCTGCAAAATCTTGCATAAAAAGGCCAGCCTGGCCGTCTTGAGCGATGAGCGCAATGCCAGCCTCTTCAGCGACGAAGAACAGGAGGCAATCGAGGCTCACATACCATGGACGTGCCGTGTCGAGGAGCGCCATGCCCGCTATCATGGCCAGACGATTAACTTGCTCCCTTTCATCCTTGAGCACCGCGAGAACTTAGTTCTTAAGCCAAATGACGAGTATGGTGGCAAAGGGATCGTCTTAGGATGGGAAACCGACCCCATCAACTGGGCACAGACGATTCAGACAGCGTTAACCGAGCCATATATTGTACAAGAGCGGGTTGATATCCCCAGCGAACCTTTCCCAAGCATGATCAACGGCCACGTCGAATTGATCGACCGTATGCTGGATACCAACCCATTCGTTTTCTACGGCGACTACGTGGACGGCTGCCTCTCGCGCCTCTCAACCGAAGCGCTACTAAACGTCTCAGCCGGAAGCGGATCAGCCGTTGCAACATTCGTAGTAGAAAAGCGCTAAGATGAGAGGAGAGAAGAAATGAAACCGCCATCACTCACCATCGGCATCGAAGAAGAATACCAGATCATCGACCCACAAACACGAGAGTTGCGATCCTACATCACCCAGATTCTGGAGGAGGGCAAGCTCCTCTTGCGTGAACAGGTCAAGCCCGAGCTACACCAGGCAATGGTCGAAGTCGGCTCTGAAGTGTGCCGGACACCTGCTGAACTTCGTGAGGAACTGGTGCGACTACGACGCTCGATTATGGAACTGGCTGCCAAGAACGGCCTCAAGATTGTTGCCGCGGGCACACACCCTTTCTCCTCATGGTTGACGCAGGAGATCACTCCGCAGGAGCGCTATATGGGTGTCAAGCAGGACATGCAGGAACTTGCCCAACGATTATTGATCTTCGGTACACACGTACATGTCGGTATAGAAGATCGCGAGTTCCTCATTGACTGCATGAACGTCGCTCGCTATCTGCTGCCACATGTGCTTTGCCTGTCAACCAGTTCACCATTCTGGATGGGACGCACCACCGGTCTGAAGTCTTACCGTAGCATCATCTTCCGCAACTTCCCGCGCAGCGGCATCCCACGCGTATTCCAGTCATGGGAGGACTTCTCCTACCTGGTCAATACCCTGGTGAATACAAATACCATCCCCGATGGCAGTAAAATCTGGTGGGATGCGCGCCCGAACTGGTCGTACCCCACACTGGAATTCCGCATCTGCGACGTCTGCACACGTGTGGATGAGGCAATCTGCGTGGCAGCCATCTTCCAGGCCATTATTTTCAAGCTCTGGAAACTGCGCCGGGACAACATGACCTTCCGTGTCTACCCGGTTGAATTGATTGAAGAGAACAAATGGCGTGCCGTGCGCTACGGCCTTGACGGTAAGTTGATCGACTTTGGCAAGCAGCAGGAATTACCTGCCCGCGACCTTATCCGTGAATTGGTTGAATGGTTCATCGGCGACGTCATCGATGAACTCGGCAGTCGCCGGGAAATAGAATACGTCTACCGCATCTTACAGGAGGGCTCAAGCGCCGACCGCCAGCTAGCCACCTATCAACGAACTGGTGACCTGAAAGCGGTAGTCGACCAGTTAATACAAGAAACCAGCGAAGGAGTAATAACCCCCTAAAGGGAGTGCAGAGGGCGAAGCTCTTTGCCGGGGTCTGGGGTGTCCCCAGAAAAACTCCCTTTTTATACATTCCGCACTAAAAATTGGAGTAATTTACTTTGTCACGTTCAATCACAATCGAAGATCTCTATAACATCAAATTTCTCAGCAGGCCACGCATCTCGCCAGATGGTCAGCGCGTGGCTTTCGTCGTTACAACCATAGACGAGCGCAAGCAAGAATATCGCTCCTCGATCTGGGTAGCGCCAACCGGAGGCGGTGAAGCGAAACGTTTCACGGGTGGCACGGCCAGCGCGCACAGTCCATGCTGGTCCCCTGATGGACGCTGGCTGGCCTTTGTAACCGATCGTGAAGGCGAAGAAAAGCTCACGAGCAAAGAAGATCAGAAGAAACAGGGCAAAGGCAAACCCCAGATATGGCTCATCCCGGGCGATGGAGGCGAGGCTCATCAACTCACCTTTATGCCACACGGCACCTCTAACCCGGTCTGGTCACCGGACAGTCAACGACTGGTTTTCAGCACAGCCGTTGGTCCACTCGACGAAGAAACCGACGACGGTAAGCCTTTGCCCAAAGTGCGCGTGATTGACAGGCTGCTCTACCGGCTCGATGGCATCGGTTTTATCTATGAAAAGCGTCAGCACCTTTTTATGATTGATGTTGCCGGCGGCGAACCACGACAGCTAACCGACGGCGATTGGGACGATAAAGACCCCACGTGGTCGCCCGACGGTTCACAAATCGCCTTTACTTCCAGCCGGGCCTGTGATCGCTGGCGGCTACCCTGTCCAGACATATACAGCCTGGCAATAGATAACGGGCAAACAGGCGAGCTGCGTTGTTTGACGGATGGAACTCGCTCATGCTATTCGCCCTCATGGTCCCCTGACAGCAAGACAATCGCATTTCTAGCAAAGCCTAAGCTCCGGTCAGGCAACCATACAGAACTTTTCACCATCGCCTCCCATGCCCAGCAAGCCTCTGCCCATTGCTTGACGAGCGAGTTTGAGGGCGCTTGCTCGGATTGGACTAATAGCGATATGACCAATGACCAGTTGATGCCCGCACCTGTATGGGCTTCCGATGGCAAGACGCTCTACGGGCTGGCGGTACAAAGAGGGGCCACGCGTGTATATGCCATTGCCGGTGAAGGCGCAGGGAAACAGCCGCCTACGCTCACCCCCGGAAATATACATGTGCTCGATTTCAGTTTCGACCAGTCCAGGAGCACAATGGCAGTGCTGATCGAAGACCCTGCGCATATAGCCGAGATTTTTGTGCGTTCAACGACCTCAACGGGAGGACTGCGCCAGCTGACCGCTTTCAATGACGCCCTTTTCAGTGAGCTAGCGTTAGCAACTCCCGAATATATGCCATACACTGGAGTAGATGGCTGGCCGATGGATGGTTGGGTTCTCAAGCCGCAAGGCTTTGAACCTGGCAAGAAATATCCGCTGATCGTAGAGATTCATGGTGGTCCAAACACACAGTACGGTTACGGCTTCATGCATGAAATGCAGGTTCTTGTAGCGGCGGGCTATGTCGTGCTATACACCAACCCGCGTGGAAGCCTGGGCTACGGACGCGACTTTGCCCTGGCCGTACGCGGCGCCTGGGCTGAGAAAGATTCCCTGGACATCCTGGCAGGCGTGGATGCCCTGCTTCAAAAGGACTACATCGACGAACAGCGCATGGGGGTAATCGGCGGCAGTTACGGAGGCTTCATGACCAGCTGGCTAATCGGCCACACAGAGCGCTTCAAGGCAGCAGTAGCCGACCGTAGCGTGATCAACCGTTTCTCCTTCTTCGGCAGCAGCGACATCGGCTGGGACTTCACCGACGATGACATGGAGATACCACCCTGGGATGACCCCGAACGCTACATGCGCATGTCTCCCATAACCTACGTCAAGCAGATGTATACTCCGCTGCTAATCATCCACAGCGAAAGCGACCTGCGGTGCAATATTGAGCAGTCCGAGCAACTTTTCGCCGCCCTCAAATACTTGGACCGCGAGGTGCTCTTCGTCCGCTTCGAAGGTCAGAATCACGGCCTCTCACGCAATGGTCACCCCAGGCTGCGCCTCGAACGGCTGAGACATATAAGGTCATGGTTTGAGCAGCATTTATAAGGAGAAACACTGCCCAGTACGGATCAAAGCGTTGGCTTAAAGACCATCATCACCAGAATGAGCAGCACCAGTACCGCTATGATGATTCCCACGACCGTCCCGCGCATGGAGAGCGTGCGATATTCTTCACTCTGGGGTCCTGCTTTGGCCAGGACGCGAATCTGACGGCTGAGGGTGGGGGTATAGACGGCATATCCCAGCACAATCGCGACCAGCCAGAGCACCAGCGCCGAGAGCAGCCAGAACGTGGTCAACGCGTATCGGGCCAGGAAGACCATGGTCAGCCCCGAGACCAACAGGAGCAAGTAGGCCGGGTTGGCGAAGTAATCATCAAGGAGTTTGACGCCACGCAAGGCGAAGTCCAGGTGTTCGGGATTACGCTGGGCACGGGTAATCCAGACTGCATAGGTGGCGTTGAAGCCGAAGGCGATAATGGCCAGCAAGATGTGAATGAATTTGACGGTGGTGAAGAGCAAGAACATCGACATCTCCTCTCTATGTGAGAAAATGAACGGCTACAAGTAACGAAAAGTTGTTAAGTGAAGCACAAAAAAAGAACGTCAATGCTGGCGGAAGCCCTCGCTTTCCATCTGCCATGCAAGCTCCATGGTTTGCTGGATGTGGGGTGCGTAGATCGTTGGCAAGCTAATCGCCAGGGAGACCATGCCGTGCACTAGCGCCCAGAAGACATCGCTGTAGCCTTTCGCATCACCTGGCCGCAGGACTCCAGCATCGATGGCGAGTTGGACCGCCTGCTGCAACACCAAAAAGGTGGCAATCCGCGTCTGGCCATCGCCCGTCTGCTGGCGTGTCAAGAAGTCAGACCGTTGCATAAACATGAGTTGATAGTACACCGGGTGCTCTAATCCAAAGCTGATATAGGCTCGACCGAGTGCAATGATCCGCTCCCAGGGATTCTCCGTACTGGCTGCCGCTGCTGCCAGTTGTTGGCCGAACCGCGTAAACCCCTCATCGACTACCGTAAAGAGCAGATCATCCTTATCGCGGAAGTAGAGATATATCGTCGTGGGAGAGTAGCCAATGCGTTCAGCCACCTTCCGCAAGGAGAAGTGCTCATAGCCCTGCTCCAAGAACAATTGGCCAGCAGCCGTCAGAATGGTGTGACGCAACTCTTGCTTCTCCTGCTCCTGCCGATGGCGAATCGCTTGTCGCACACGCTCGGTCTGAGTCGTAGTGGTTCTTTTCTTCATAACAATGCTCCTTTAGGTAACACCGTTAATTTATCATACAGATCCTCCTTTGTCAAGGGTGACTATCTAATATCAAATCTGCTGATTCCTTCTCGAAATGTAGTGGCGGGACTTGCCCCCGCCAGGACCCACACATACCCTGATTAACAGGATTTGGTACAATATCCACTCATAATTTTCTTAATCTGCTTCGCCCGCCCTGTATATAAGGAACAGGGTCAAGGCTGGTGCACGATCGGGAAGACGATGCGTGCTGATGGGAGTGCAGAGGGCGACCGCCCTTTGCCGGAGCGCGAGGTGCCCTCGCTTGTTCCTTCCTTCCCGCCGCCGCAGGCGGCAACAAGGGAGGTTGCAACAGCCCTGGGAACAGGGTTCTTGCCTCTTGACAAATTCATTTTTACAGATCATAATATGTCATAGAGTACGTCACTATGACGTGTCTATATGACTTCCTTTGTGAGATATACTGTGCTGCCGACACAGAAAGGATGTGAGAGTGTACGAGTTTCTCATACTGTCTCAGCTGATGAAAAATTCAGCCCACGGTTACCTCATTGCTAGCATCATCAACGACATTATCGGTCCATATGCGCGTGTCAGTAATGGGCGGCTCTATCCCCTGCTTGCTAAGATGGAAGCGCTTTCGAGCGTTGATGATAGATACGACCCTGAATCCTGGCGAATATCAAAAGCTGTTCTCTCTGAAAGTGTGTGATTTTGCATTTCTCGATCCGTCTGAGCGCCTGCGGCTCATTGACCACTACATGCACTATTGCCAGGCTCACATTATCCATCTGACGATGCAAACTGAAGAAGTTCTCCAGGAGAGTCCATTGTGGTGGCCCGAAAATGATCCTGCAAGCAATAAAGAACATATCGAGAGGGTTATACGTGTCATGCAGCATTACATGGACGAGTGGCAACTGGAGTATGACTGGGCAAAGAGTCTGCGTGAGAAGGAAATGGCTCAGGCTCATCCCCAGGACTCGGCACAGATACAAACCCGCTCCTGAGTGCAACGTATTCAAGAGAGTATAGTGTAGAAAGGAACGCAATCCATGCACAAGTACAGTCCTCAAACCGTCACTCCCTCGTGGCCAGTAGAGCATACTGGTCCCGCCATAGAGATGATCGATCTGTGTAAAGACTTTGGCTCCTTTCGTGCCGTCGATCACCTCTCGTTAACTGTTAAGCAGGGCGAGATTTTTGGCCTGCTAGGACCCAATGGTTCGGGCAAAACGACGACGATCAATATGATCAGCGGGCTGAGCGTGCCTACCTCTGGCGAGGTGCGGGTGATGGGCTACGATGTGCGCCACCAGACACGCCAGGTGCGACGCCTCCTTGGCTCAATCCCCCAGGAAACGGCTTTGTACGAAGAACTGACGGCCTGGGACAATATGGACTTTCACGCCGATCTCTTCGGCGTTCCCCGTCACGAGAAAAAAGAGCGGATTGTCAGGTTGCTGGAACTGGTGCAATTGCTGGATCGCAAAGCTTCGCGTGTGAGCACCTTTTCCGGTGGCATGAAGCGCCGCCTGGCCATTGCGCGCGCGCTGCTCCACGAACCTTTGCTGGTCTACCTCGATGAGCCGACTCTGGGGGTCGATGTGCAGGCTCGCCGCGCCATCTGGGATTATTGTCTCTCGCTGCGCGACCAGGGCAAGACGGTCCTGATCACCACCAACTACCTCGAAGAGGCTCAGACTTTGTGCGAGCGCTTAGCCATCATCGATCATGGCAAGCTCGTCACGGTAGATACTCCTGATCATCTCAAGCAGACCTATGGCGGTACCATCCTTGAGCTGGAGACTTCCCAACCGTTCGAGGGCGTTGAGCAGATCAAGGAACTGCCAGGTGTCAAAGAGGTGCAGCGCGAGGAAAGACGTCTGAAGGTCACGACGGCCGGTGTCGATCATATCGTGCCGCAGATAGTGAATATCGTCTCCCAGGATGCTGAGCTGCGCGATATCGCTGTGCGCGAACCCACGCTGGATGAGATCTTCTTGCAGTTGACCGGAACAGCTCTGCGCGACTAGGCACCTATCCGTCCCGCCAACGCCGCTGCGCGGCTACTGCTGCGCAGTCAGGCGGGACGAGTGGAGAAGGAGGAATACCATGCTATACAATGCTGCCTCTACCCTGCGGGTCATCTGGGCCTGTATGAAGAAGGACATCAAGACATCTTTCAAGGAGCGCACGTTTACGATTGTTGGGACCCTGGTGCCGCTCAATATCCTTTTCCTCATGATTCTGTTTGTGATCGGCGGCGGCTATGCTCCGACCGCAGTGGTGATGAATGATCGCGGTCCATATGCGCAGCAGTTTTACCAGGCGATGAGTGGAGCGCATTCTTTCCGCTTGCAACAGACCAGCGCACAGGAGGCCGAAGCGTTGCTTCATTCCGGTCATATTGTGGCGGTCGTGAACGTTCCAGCTGATTTCGATGCGCGCATCCGGCAAAATCAGCCTGTCCAGGTCGGTGTGCAGATCAATAACCTCAACACCGACTTCACCAACGATATTCGGCGTGCTATCCCGCTCTCCATCACGAGCTTTTATGCGAAAGCGTTTCCCAATCTTGTGACGGTTGCGCCTCATGAGAGGGACGCCTATGTCCAGGATACCGATTATGTTCCCTACCTGTCGGTCTCGATCCTGGTCGTTGGCATCATGCTTGGCGGCGTGCTGCAGTCAGGCTTGGGCACGGCGCGTGAGTGGGAGAGCGCTACCATGAAAGAATTGCTGCTGTCGCCTGCCAGCCGCTGGTCGATGATCCTGGGGAAGATGCTGGGTGCGTTCGCTGTGGGCCTGGTCTCGCTGATCATTGTTATTGCAGCGCTCATCCTGCTGATCGGCGTCTGGCCTGCTCACTGGGACGAGGTGATTGGCTTCGGGTTGTTGACCCTGGTCATTTTCGTTGCCTGGGGGACGCTGCTGGGTACGCTGTTCAAGAATCGCACGCCTGTCCTGGCTCTCGCGTTTGGCACTTCGATCCCGCTGTTCGTCTTGAGCGGCGCTTTTGGCCCGCTTTCGTTTACGACTCCGGCGATTCAGTTCATTGCCCAGCTTTTCCCCGTTGCGTACGCCATCGCGTTGCAGCAGCACGCCTTTCATAACTTCAATCTGAATACCTATGGTGTCGGGGGCAATGCCCTGGTCCTTGTAGGCTATGTGCTGGGGCTGATTATCCTGGCGGCGGTTGCATTGCGGCGTTCTACAGTAGCTCATTAGTATGGAGGGGAATTCGATTATGACTCAGTTGATCAACTTTTTGCGCATTGTCTGGATTGTGCTCAAGAAAGATGTGCGGGTCTGGCTCCGTCAGCCGGTCAACTTGGCTGTGATATTCATTCCTGCTCTCGGCTTCTTGCTGGTCAGTGCGCTGGGCACGGCGGCGGTCGGTCGCAGCCCTATAGCACTGGTGACGCTCGATCAGCGGCCGAAAGGCATCCAGATGCAGCGCATTTTTCACGATGCCGACGTGTTTCGTATCACTGATGCCACGCCGGAGCAAGCCCGCCAACTCTATAACGAGATTCAGGTGGTGGCTATCATCACGATCCCTGCCGATTTCACGCAGCGCGTCGAGATGCACCAGCAATCGCCCATCGATGTCGAGGTCAACAATCTCAACCTGGACTTCACGAACGATATCCGGCGTGCGGTTCCCGATGCGATCACACAGTTTTACCAGGCGCAGGGAAGCAGCAGTCCGGTGAAAGTGACGATGCGCGAGCAAGATCTGCGCAGCCGCGATGTCGAGTTGTTTGAGTACAGTGTGTTGCCGACGATTGTGCTGCTGCTTACCATTGGTGGCGTGATCAATGGTGGGGTGGCCACGTCGCGCGAATGGGAAAGCAGGACCGTCAAAGAACTGTTGCTCTCACCAACCCCGCGTAGCGCGCTTGTAACTGGCAAGGTACTGGCAAACTTCTTGATTACCTTTGCTCTCGGTGTTGCTGTGCTCCTGGTAGGGGCATTGCTAGGATGGACACAGCCCCAGGGAATCTATTGGCTGAGCGCCTTGCTAGCGATAGCATTGGTGGCTCTGATGAGTTCCGGACTTGGCGCGGCTCTGGGGGCTGCTCTTCAGCGTATGCAGCCAGTCATCGCTATCGCCAACAGCGGGTCAGTCTACCTGTTCTTCCTGGCCGGTGGCATTGGCGTACTGGCCTTTGCGCCCGGCTGGTTGCAAAATATCGCGACCTTCATTCCATTGACCTATGGGCGACACGCGCTGGAAATGGCCGTGTTCTATAGTTCCTCGGACCTGCTTGGGCGCGACCTCCTGGTATTGAGCGCATCTGCCCTGGTGGCTGTAGCACTCGGGGCGCTAGCTATGCGCCGGGGCATCGCCAGCTAATATTGGGCATGTGCTATGGCATACTGGTCGCCATACGGCCCGCTTAGGCCACGCCCCCGCCGGTCGGGCACATACACCGTAAACGCATCCGAAAGCGCAGTCGCCAGGCGCATATAGTGCTGCGAGGCTTGCATGCCACCATGCAAGAGGATCAATCCAGGCCCGCTCCCGATTTGCCGATACCCAATCGTCGTACCGTCCGATGTGACGGAATCAGTCCTATATGGAGTTCTTGAAGCGCTCAATGGAACATTCCTTTCAATCAGAAAAATGTAAGCTTGAGGGGTGAGCTATGCACTCATCAGTACCAAGGTTGGCGGTTGGTACTAGCACCGATCAGTTCTTGGCAGGTGCAGATTGGCCTGTTTCACCGAGCCCGTTCCACCTGCTCTCCTCCTCATATTGCTGACGTTCTTGCTGCTGCATCCAGCGAATGAACAGGATGCTCATAATCACGATCATATACAGGCTGACGGGAACCCACATCAGCAGACCACCCAGCTGCTGATCCGTAGCAGGAGAGAGCCCCCAGACGCGTGGCGCATAGAGATAGGGCGCAAATAACGGTGACGCAAAGGTCAGCCCAGCTCCTAACAACACCATGGGCATGGAGCCGAAGAACAGATAGAGGATCTGTCCTCCCATGGAGAGACGCGGCAGCCCCTTCTTGACTGGACTGAACATCGGCCACCAGTAGAGCAGGCCAAAGAAGACGAAGCTGATGTGTTCCAGGATGTGCAGGGGCTGGTTGACCAGTGTCGCGTCATAGAGCGGTGGGGCATGCCAGAGCCAGGCATCGGCATTAAACAGGGTAAAAGCGATAGCTGGGTGGGTGAGGATCTTGCCGAGACGAAACACAACACGATTACGTAGGAGCGGCTGGAGAAGCCAGTCTGGGGTCCCAAGCAATAGGAGCGGCGGTCCGACCATCATGAGGATGAGGTGTTGGAGCATGTGTGCGCTGAAGAGATAGCGGTCTCCGAGCTCATCCAGGGCTGAGAAGAGGGAGAGGAACATGAGATTGACGCCAAGCAGGAAAGCCATGGCTTTGCCCAGCGAGACTTCGTCTGCCAAGTGGAACTTTTCGCGCAAAGGCCCGACCGCATACATATATAGGGCAATAATGAGAATGGTTCCTCCAATAATAGAGGGTTGCCAGTCCCACTGGGTCAGCCAAAAGTGCAGATCTCCCGGCGTATTGATGGCCATAGATATTTCTACCTGTTCTTCTCCTGATACTTCATCATTGTATGATAGCAGATCATAACCCCCACTGGAAAGTCCCTTTTCATGCGAGGACTTTCCGTCCTGACGGAGGAGAGTTACAGTAAACGTACGACTTGCCGGGTTATGGCTCATCACCATATAATTAAAGCATCGGACATGAGAAGAAAGGTGGACTCCCCGATGACAAATCAATCCCATCTCAAGCTGCTCAAGCAAGGCACGAGTGCCTGGAATACATGGAGAGAAAAGCATCCAGCGGTACAACTCAACCTCAGCAAGTCCGACCTCAGTGGAGCAACACTCAACGGAGCGCGCCTCTCCTCGATAAATTTCTATCTAGCGAATCTCTCGAAAGCGGCACTGAGCGCCGCCGACCTGCAGGAGGCAACGCTTAACGCAGCTAACCTGAGCGGGGCGAACCTCAGCAGTGCAGATCTCACCAGGGCTACGTTCAATGGTGCAAACCTCAGGAGAGCCGACCTCAGCGGAGCATGCCTCAACAGAGCCAACCTTACCTGGGCGAATCTCGACGAAGCAATTCTAGTTGGAGCCGATCTGAGTGGCGCCAATCTCCAGTGGGCGACTCTCAAGCAGAGCCGCCTGGATATGGCGGATCTCAGTTGCGTCAACCTGAGTGGAGCCGACCTCAGGAGGGCACAGCTGAGGGAGGCCAATCTAAGCGGCGCTCGTCTAAGGGGAGCCAAACTCAGCGGGGCAGATTTGAGTCATGCGCACCTCTATAGGACAGACCTCACCGAAGCGACACTCTACGACACGATTCTCGACCAGGCAACCCTTATCGAAGTAGTCCTCCACGGAACTCACCTCAGTGACATTCATTGCGGTGGAACCCGATTGATCAGGACCAACTTCAGCAAGCTAGATTTGGGCGGGGTAAATCTCAGCGGGGTCAACCTGAGCGAGGCAGACCTTACCGGGACGAGCTTCTCCGGGGCCAAACTCATGGGAGCGAACCTGAGCGGAGCCAACTTGAGCGGGGTAGATCTCAGTAGAGTAGACCTCAGGAAAGCTAATCTGAGCCGAGCGGATCTCAGAAGAACCAGGCTCGTGAAGGCCGATCTCGGCGGGGCGAACCTGAGCGAGGCCCATCTGATTGAAGCGTTCTTCGATGAGGCAGACCTGAGCAGAGTGCTGCTCAGTGGTGCACACCTTGAGGGAGTTGTGCTCAGCGGGGTCAACCTCAGTAAGGCCAACTTCCGCGAGGTCGACCTGAGTGGAGCCAACCTCAGTAAGTCCAACCTCCGCGAGGCCGATCTAAGCTGGGCCGACCTGAGCTGGGCTAACCTTAGGGAAGCCGATCTGAGCGAGGCTGATTTGAGCCACGCCGATCTAAGCGAGACTGATTTGAGTGGGGCTGACCTCTACATGGCAAACTGCAGTGAGACGGACTTCACGAGGGCTAATCTCAGTGAGGTCGATCTGCGGGGAGCTAATTTGAACATGGCAAAGCTCAGTGGAACGGACTTGAGCAGGACCAATCTGAGTGGAGCACTGCTTGACGCCATAGACCCCACCGGTTGAGAAAAAGAGACCCCGGCTGTTGATTTCCCCCTTGAAGATTGGGATACCTCTTCAACGTGAATCTCCGAACTGGATTTCTCTTTTGCCAGATTTTTGGACGGCAGATGGTGCAACGGGGCCGTGGGAAGATTATCAACATTGCCTCTCCCCTTTAATAACCTCTGCTGTATGTCTCAAATACTCATTGCATATTGGAGAATATGGCATTTTGAATTTGGCACGATTTTTGACACGGCTCAACCATTCACACCACCCTCGCGCTTCTGATATGCCTTCATCCTCTATAAACTGAGCCATGAGTGTCAGAAAACGGACGATTTCGCCACTCATCGAGGAGTCTCTTGAAACGGTCGTTTATGTAACTCATCAAAGGGAATGTGGGCCCCTCGTTATAAGTCTGTTGATCGAGAGAGCACTGGCTTGAAAGCCAAGCCAGCACTGTGCTCTGCAGAACTTGGCTGACACGAAGGGACTGGGCCTCTTCGCGTAGAACCTGATCGGCCGGGACTCGACGTGCTGCTGACCCGAGCGGCAGCCGGGTCGTTGGCTCGTCAGTTGTTGAGAACCGCCAGGTCGAGCTGGCGGAGGCGCGCCGGGTCGGCGACCGCGTCGATCTCGACGATCTTGCCGTGCCTGATCATGAGACTGAGGACGAGGAACAGCCGTCCACGCCGGGCCACGACGACTCCCACGGCTCCATTCACGAGAGCAGGTTGTGCTCCCTGGGCACGTCCCGAGAACTGCCTGGCCACGGCTGGCGCACCACGGACCTCTCCTGACCCGCCCGCAGACACGGCTGTGCGGTCGGCTCGGAACACGACGTCCGGGTCGAGCACGGCGAGCAGCGCGTCGAAGGAACCTTCGCGCGAGGCGGTGAGGAAGGCGTCGACTACTTCTCGCTGGGAGGTGAGATCGGCGTCCTTCACCATGGTCGCTCCCCGCACCCGGCGGCGTGCGCGGCTAGCGAGCTGCCGTGTTGCGGTCTCTGAGCGCTCCACTACTCTCGCAATCTCGTCGAAAGGCACTGCGAAGATGTCGTGCAGCACGAACGCGAGGCGCTCAGCGGGACTTAAGGTGTCGAGGACCACAAGCAGCGCGAGACCAACTGAGTCGGCCAGCAGCGCTTCTTGTTCGGGGTCAATCCCGCCCTCGCGGCTCGTGATTGGCTCGGGCACGGACGCTTCCAGGGACTCCTCGTGCCGCGATTTGCGCGAGCGCAGCATATCGAGGCACACCCGCGCGACCACCGTGGTCAGCCATCCGCCCAGGTTCTTGATGCCGCTCGTATCGGAGCGGCTGAGATGGAGCCAGGACTCCTGTACGGCGTCGTCCGCCTCACTCAGGGAACCAAGCATCCGGTAGGCCACCGCCTGCAGGTGAGGACGCTCGGCCTCGAATTGTTCCGCTAGCCATTGGCGTTCGTCCATTGGTTACATTCCTTCATGATGTTTTGTCAGAGGAGTGACGAGCGAACCCCAGCCGATGCGACAGGGCGCCAAGCATCTGGTAGGGCACTGCCCCAGGTTGGGACGCTCGGCCTCCAATGGCGCAGCCAGCCATTGAGGTTCATCCATCGGTCACATTCCCTCATCGCGTTCCGTCATTATAGTGACGGGTGAGACTCAACCGATGTGACAGGGAGAGCAACTCCTGTTGAAGCGCCGGCTGAGTGACCCCAACACCGGACACGGCTCCGGGGGGATAACACAACCCAAGAAAAACCAATTGCAAGAGTGAAAGGAGATTCCCCGATGAACGTACTACTGGTCCGTTCCAAAGTGAAAGCCGCAAATGTCACAGAAGTCGAAGCGGCGGTCAAGCGCGTATTCGCGGCGCTTCAACAAGAGCAGCCTAAGGGCATCCGTTACACGTCATGCCGACTCTCCGACGGTGTGACCTATGTGGCTTTGTTGGAACTTGACGACGGGGTAGACAACCCTCTCCCCGCATTGCCGGAATTTAGAGCATTCCAGGAGAACCTCAAGAATTGGATGGCCGAGCCACCCATCTCCGAACAGTTGACGGTGATCGGGTCGTATCGGTTCTTCTAAAGACGCGCAGTGAGGGCTTGGCTAGCACGACCGCGAGAGCGGCGCTCAGCCTGACCGCCGGCGGCCCTCTTCGCCGATGCCCTCACTGCGGTCTCCGTCCGCGTGCTCAAGCGCGCCGCCATCAACTGACCATCCGCCGGCTGGCCCCCGGGCCCAGCCGGCGGATATCCCGATGGCTGCCGCTCGGGAGTTCGGAGATCCGAGCCCACACACCGACTCGACAATGCGAGACGCGTTTCAACGGCTTCGTCTTCCCGAGATACGTCCAATTTACATCATCGAAGTTCAGTATATCAGATCAGGAGCGGAATTCGCAGGTGATGGAACACACAATTCCCATGATTCGCGTTAAGTTCCCACCCTTCCGTTCAAAATCTGACCACCCCATTGGTGTTCATCCATCAGTCACATTCTTTCGCTGCGTTCCGTAAGAGGAGTGACGAGGGAAACCTGACCGATGGAACAGGAGACTGGCTCCCATGGAACGCAGGTGGGTAGCCTCTCGTCGACTCGGTGAAGGGTGAGCCCGGCATGATCGGGGCGGCGCTGCACAGAAGCACAGACGGCACCCGCGTCGTCAACTACGCGCAATGGAGATCCGAGGTGGACTTGGACAGCTTTGTGAAGAAGTACCGCGAGCAAATGGACGCCCGTCGCCCGCTCGCCGAGCGCGTCGACCCACATCTCTACGAAGTCGTCTATCTCTATGAGCGGGCAGGTTCAAACAGGCTCTCAGAGAGCCTGACAGTGATGAAGCTCTGAATAACCAGAGATGAAAGAGAAAGGACAAAGAATGATGTTAACGATACCTGTTAAAGGAAACACGACGATGAAAATGAAAATGATCGGCTATTGGGCGACCACCGCAGTCGTCGCGCTCGAGCTTCTGGCAGGTGGTGTGACGGACCTGGTGCGTG
>WNFX01004429.1_pt1 | contig 25960 bp, 27 predicted proteins | sample 5400111 | NCBI WGS metagenome assembly WNFX01 (sample SAMN13153363, study PRJNA577476) | soil metagenome | isolation source: 40 cm soil or saprolite under grassland replicate 1 | place: USA:California | collected 2016-06-15
CTTTGTCAAAGGTTCTTGGTCAAGATGTTAGGCTTATGAGGGCTAGCTTGGAGAAGCCAAGCTATGAGGAGTACTGGCCGGATATAGATGGCCTAGCACAAAGAGAGAAGGTCACCGACGAAACAATGCCATCCCAAACTTTCTTCGATATTGCTGTAATCCATCTCTTGACAACTTCTACTATCAACCGTCTGCGAGAACTCTACCCAGAAGGGCGCTTCGAGGTTCGACGGTTTAGGCCAAACATAGTGGTGGAGTCAACGTCCGGAGAGAAGGACTTTATCGAAAACTTATGGATTGGTAAGAATATAATGATTGGCGAAGATATCGTGCTGCGGGTCACTGGAGCTTGCACGAGATGTGTGATGACGGCTCTGCCGCAAGGAGACCTTCCCAAAGACTTAGGTATCTTGCGCACGGTCGCAAGGTATAACCAGGTGACTGCAGGAGTCTATGTCTCAGTGCATAGGGGCGGAACAATTCGTCGTGGAGACCCTGTCCGACTCGAAGGATAGACGTTAATGCTTTAGGCTCTTTAATTATTATTTAGGTACTCAAATGCAATTGAACCCCAAGCAGGATCTATTCGCATTACTTTCATGATGGTCGAAATAGCTGAAATATTCCCTTGAACCGGTACAACGGTCCAGAGGCTGCGTTTCATTTAAGTGTTCATAATCTTCTGGACGATATAAGAAGTGGGGAACTCCTGGAACTCGAAGTGAGGAACTCTTATAGTTTCAGGCTTTAACAGGCTGTTATGAAAGAAAAGTGCTAATAATATTTGATATTGCGCTACCCTCTTAATTTCGCTTCGTACTTTAAGTTACTTCGTTTAGTCTTTAACCGATAGTACAACATGAACCGCTGTAAGATATCTCATTTTAAGAAGATTTCATACATTTGGTAACGCTTCTGGCCTGTTATGACCTCCACTTTTGATCACGGCCGCTGAGGGTTATCGTCAACTCACTTCTAGGACTCTCTTGAGTTTAGTGATTTAGTTACACATTAAAATGATAAATCAATCTACTAGCTTTTGGATTCATTGTATTTTTATTATTCGAGTGTACTTCTTATAGTATGATAACGTTAATGCCAACTAAGATTAAATCATATTTATCAAGGACATTCTCCTCTTCTACAGCTGGAGCGATCATACTGTTTCTATTTAGCTATGGTATTTTGACAAATGTAGCATATGCACAAATATTTCCAAATAATCAAGTTAATACAACTGCTACTCCTACTTCTAGCCCTCCATCCACATTACAACAACAAGCCAGTCAGCCGAAGTTACATTTAGTAAAAATTACTTCGCCTACTAAGGGACAACAAGTTCCAGTTGGTAAAGACCTAACAATCTCTGGAACCTCTCTAGATAATGGAACAAGTTCTGATTGCAAGGTTTCAGTTAAGGTGAATGGTATTAGCCCATATCATGACGCTTCAGGAAATGGTGGGCCTGGACAGGCCGACTATTCCAAATGGAACTTTACTCTAACATCTACATATACTAACATTCAACCGGGGTCAAATAAGATAACTGCAAAATTTTCATGTAGCAATAATCCTATCTTCTTATCGCATAATAGTGTAAATGTAACAGGCGTAGCAGCTGGTGATGTTGCTGTTACTAACAAAAACAGCAGTCAACAGAAGCAGATATCATCGATGGTGACATCACCTACGGCAACTGCAAATTCTACTACCGCTGCAACTGCGACCGCTGGTACCAATCATATTTCCTCAGATACTAGCTTTTCTACGAATGTGAATTATAACAATTATGATAACAACATCAAGCCATTATCCGTTTCAGTCCATCTAGGCAAGAATTCTCTTCATCCTGGAGATAAACAGAGGATAACACTTAGCGTCGCTGACAAAAACTCCACCGCTGCCATTTCAGGAGCTTCAGTATCAGGAAAAATTACAGGTCCATCAGGAATAATTAAAAAAGTTGAGGGCACAACAGATGAAAAGGGTAAGGCATCATATTCATGGAAGGTTTACAACGATTACGCAACTGGGAAGTATAAAGTGAAAATAGAAGTATCTAATCCTGGTTATGAAAATTATTCCGGTTCGAAAACGTTTAAAGTAACTCCTATTCCTATTACCGTTTCGAATGACAACTCTATTAAATCAAATTCAGATAACAGTCCTGCTGCCGTTATCATTCGCAGCGATAATGTTAACTCACCATCAACCCCAGATAATGTCAATAGGCATCATCACATACACCATACCAATCATTCAACTATAACTTCAACCTCACCGGATACTATCCCCAGCATTAACCTTATTCCACAAGCATTGTCCCCTAGTACTAACACGAATACTGATACTGGCGACCTGCATCATCCTTCGACTATAATACGATCGACCTCAGATAATACTGAGGGTAATACTAATACTAATACCAATACCAATAACGACCTTCAAACTAGTACAAGCATTGGAGTAAAGAACAATAATGATATAAACTTAAACGGTCTTAGTGGTAGTGGTACTATCGCAGGTGATAATCTGGGCATACATATAGGTAGTCTTGCTCAAAAAATAATCAATGATGTTAAAAATAAACTTGAAAGGCAAGGTATTAACATTCATTGACACGAATATACACACATTTAGTTCAATATGAAGGTAAAACATCAATGATGTCGCTCCTAACCTGACCAAACACGACTATCCTGGCGTAGAATGGACAACAGGCTCATAAAGGTTCATAAAAAATATTGAGGTAAATCAGAGCTGGGAATAGTATCATGTTGCATTTGAAAAATGCGACTTTCTTGATTCCGACTCTAGTAGTACTCCTATCGGGTATGACATTGGGGACATTTTCAGTCACATATTATCCAATAGAATATTAACTTATATACACATTCTAAGACATAAAAAATGAAAATAAGGACATCAAGACAAATAATAAAACCTAATGCAAAAGACAGCCACTACTTCTAGCCGTATGTCAAGACATACACCATTGATGTCGCTATTGAGCCACTAACCAATAATGCAATTTTACTAGAGAGAGGCTAGGCTGAACTGAACAAATATATGAATGTTATGGGATGGGCGCGCCCCCGCACATATACAAATGCATTGGTGCGTTACCGCCGTTGTTGTTAGTAAGTATCAAATATTCTTTTAGTTCTGCTAAATCAGATTGTTCTTCTTTTGGTGATTGCCAGATCGCGTGTATCACACACTTACTATTTGATAGGATTGTTTCATTTACAAGCGGCGCAATTGGTAAGTATGTCTTTTGTTTTAGATATGGATTCCATGCATTGTAAACAAATGCAGTCGCTGGAGATATACCTGTCCTTGTTAGTTGATTAGGCGTATCTTTAATAGTTGTTTGATTGACTGTTGGTGGGATTGTCTGATTAACTGTTGGGTTTGTCTGATTGAATCCAGTAGTGCCATTTGTATGGTGGAGATCTTCTAAAGGCATTACTTGGTTAACTGATATAGAGAGACTAGCAGTACTGGGAAGTACTACACGGTAGTCTGTAGGGTTAAAAAGTTCTACATATGTAATTGTCAAGTTGCCTTTTCTCAGTCCGCCTCCTACTCCTCCTGATGTCACTATGTTGTCCTCTTTAGGCACCTTACCTGTAGCGTTAGTAGTAACCAAAGTATCGTTATTAGTCGATGTAAGATTTGTAATGTACATACACATGTATCCTGGTTGGGATAACGCAGTAATTAACTTGAGTTGAGTTACTTTGAGCTCTGATAATTGCCCTGCAAGTATTTGCAGAGATGGTTTAGAATTTGAGTCACAGGGAAGTTTTGCGGATACCTGGCCATTCATGATCTTATATGGCATAGCATCATATACTGGTATGAAGTCCTTAGGTGGAAGTATCTGATGCGATAATAATAGTATTCCAGGATTTCTAAAAAGAATGGTCGCATTTCTAGCTGCTGATGTTTCATTATTGCTATTATCATTTCTTGAAGTGCTATTACGAATCTGCTCTATGGTCGATGCCAACAAAGCTTTTGGATTCATAAAAGACTCAAGAATATTGGCCGGATTGGACGAGGATAGAGCAGGTGTTGTCTTCATTGTAACCACCCCCTTGCCTATTGTGCTATTCACGCTATAGGGGTTTTTAGTCGCCGTTGCTGCTTTGACTATAGTTGTATTACTACTGCTGGTGCGACTATTGTTGTTTTCTGCTAATAGATTTTGAACTTGATTATTATTTATGAATAAAATAGACGCCAAAATAATACTAGCAATCGCAAAGGTTACATATAGCCATCTAGTCAGCTTTTTCCTCATTAAGGAAAATTATCTTGCCACCTCAAAAAAAGAGCTGTGTCATATTTTTGTTGATACTTGTCTCATTTACTTTCATTAAGGTTCTAATCTATTAGGACCGAATCTCAAGTCGTTTCAATTATCCGTCTCGGTTAGCACTCAAGAAGCCGGTGGAGTGGTAGGTGTAAGAATAGGGGCGTGTCGCAAGTGTAAGCTGATCTACCTAGTAGTGAAGTATTAGAGATTGGTCGTGAAATGGAAGTTCTCTATCATAGAGCATACTCACTCTATTCCACTACTGTACTACTGTCTAGATACACCTATTTTACCTACCTGTATCCAGGTACCGTCTCGACCAACTCAGAGTATGACTTGCATCGTAGATAACCGTTGCTCACTTTAGAGGAGTCCCATGGGGACATAGTTAAGCACTAGTAAAATATTTTGCTATAATGATTCACTATTATTATATGTATTACCATTGGTGCTATCTATCAAATAACTGGGGCATATGAAAGAGATACCTAAGCTGTTGATACAATTTCACAATACCATTAAGTGGTTCAACCACAACCCCAAAATTGTTCTTTCCATCATCCTGGTTTTGTCAATTACCTTTTTATTTCCAAATAGCTTTTCGATTAGTTATCTTTTGGCTACTAGCCAAAAACATATCGGCCATCACGATGTTATAACTATTATAGGAGGCCCAACAAAAATTCAAAATCATGATAATGCAATCACAAAGGTTAAACCAATACATAATGATAGTAAAACTGATGGCTTTTTGAACACTGTTATTGGTGACAATATTAAAGTAGTAATTCTAACTTTTGGTGATACCATAAAAAGTCAATTTACTACAGCTAGACCAATTTTAGATCAATACGGATTTAAGGCAAGTTTCTTCATTACATGTGGTTATGTAAGCGATCAAATACAGATGCAGCGTCTAAGTTGGAATGATATTCTGGCATTACAAGACGATGGACAGGACATCGAATCGAAAGGCATGACTCATGCAGATCTAAATAGCTTGTCTCCAAAGGCTTTAGATTTTGAAATTAGTGCTTCTAAGCAATGTTTGGAAAATCATGGTATTGATTCGCCTAATATTTTTGCTGTAGTACATGGCAATGCCTGGAACAATCCGCTCGTGATAGATACAATTTCTAAATACTATGGATATGCAGATAACGGTTTTGCAAATTCAATGTTCTTGCATTGTGATGGATATGATAGTAAACAGACTGATTGCAGAACATACACTGTCGATGACGTGCTAACCTAGGCAAATCGATATTCTATTAGAGAAGAAAGTCATAATTCTTGGGATCAGTCTTATCTTCACAATGATCAAATAATATTTCAAAAGTTCGTAGGAGCAGTAAATAGTGGAATAAATTATAACAATAAGAAAGGAACCGTGGACGCTATTCCAATAATTGCCTACCATAGTATAGACAATAACGGCGCCCCTTATAGCACAGACGTAAACTTGTTTGAAAAAGAAATGAAGTATTTACACGACAATGGCTTTAAAGTAATCCCAATGTCTGACTTAGGATATGATGAAGGCACAAAATCCATGTATATAAAACAATAGTATAATAAGAAAGAAAAAAGTGCGTTTTATGCTGCTTTGTCCTTATCCGACACCTGAAGACATTCCAAACAGATTTAGATAAGAAGAAGATGCGAAACTAACAATATTGTAAAAGGTTCCAATTTCAAATGGTTTGGAAATAGTTCCTTGTGCCTGTGATTATCGACAATTAAGAGAAAAAATAATAACATGAGGCATAAAACATTGGAATACAACACGCCTAACGATACGATGGCTCACGACCGCTATCTGCCAATCACTGGAGTTAATTTGGAAAAATGCTTATATAAATTACGAATTGAATGTGCTTAATGCAACATCAATTGTACTTTCAGGCCTAGTAGTAGCTGTATTAGCAATTAGTATAGGCACTGCTACAACATCTTTGGCAATGACTATGATGCCAGGAAATCAAACTGGTGGAAAGACTGGGAATATGACTGCTGCTAGTAATATGACAGGTGGCAAAATGAAAAGTAACATGACATCAATAGTTCGAAGTAAAGGGAATAGTCTGAACCCCTACATTTTTTTGTCCAAATGCGTTGTCGCTTACAATCTCTTAATAGAAAAAGAAGCACCAAAATATTAATTCACTAAAAGTTATCCACGTAATATCTTCTCTAGTTTTCTTTTCGAATAACGATTATGTTGGCTCTGTCTATGTCCTCTGAATCTGACTCGACACCCTGACATTAATCGAGTAGGATTAGTAGGTCATGTTTTTTATGGTGGGTTATCTAATACAATTTGTGCAAGTTAAGTGTGCGGATTGCGGTTGTTTACCAGAGGAATGCAAAAAGAGTAAGTCAAATAAGGAGTGCCCAAATTGCATTTTGGAAGAGTGTTGTTGTTCGACCAGTATTTCGTAATATGACGATTTTAATTTGGTCATTGAATTAAAAGTAAAAGATACGTATATCTGACCTCAATCTGCAAGTCCCAGAAATATTATTTGAGACCCTATCAGAGTTTTTCCTGTGCTAAATCCATTCTGTCTATCTTTTTACCCTTTTCAATCATTGAACATGAACAATGTGCGATAACGGTTCCTTTCTTTGAAATTGCCCATTGCAGAATAGGAAGAATAGCTTGCCTCAATTCATCACCTTCTTTAGTTAATGTATAATCTACTCTAGGTGGAATTTCGTTGAATGGTTCTCTTTTGACAAGATCATTATTTTTTAATTCTTTTAGCGTATCTGCAAGTGTTTTTGGACTTATACTTTGCAGCTCATTCATCAAATCAGTATATCTTATTCGCTTATGGTTTCCAATTTCATTTATTACCAGTAATGCCCATTTCTTAATGATTATATCGATTATTCCCTCGAGTGGACAAAGGCAGATTACTCCAGTATTACTATCCTTAACCATAGTTACTACTTTACTATCCTTGTAATAGTAGTCTGGGAATAAAGGATGTCTATTAACAAACCCAATTTACATAAGCAACTCAAACTTTCATTCTTAGTTGTGTTGGCTACTACGGTAATTACCGCCCTTATGGCTGGAGTAGCAACTAATCTAGTTTATGCTGATAGCAAGGCTCCTGACTTCAGCTTGAAAACCCTTGACGGAAATCAAGTATCTTTACAATCTTTCAAAGGAAAACCCCTTATACTTTGGTTTATGGCTGCTTGGTGTCCGTCGTGCGTTGGCCAGGCGAGTGCAATCAAGCAAGTATCGTCAGAATATGGTAACAAGCTTAATGTCCTTGTGATAGATTTATGGGCTGCGCAAAACATAGGACAAGGTGCTCAGGGCTTGAATGCAGAGACTGGTAAGGACTTACAAGGATTTATTGCGAAAAATGGCAGTCCACAATGGATGGCTGCACTTGATACTGACAGAGCCACCATAAAATATGGAATTACTCAGGTTGATTCTACCGTCGTTGTGGATGGTAATGGAAAGATAGCGTTCATGAATCTTGGTCCTTCTGGTTATCAACCACTAAAGGATGCTTTAACAAAAATGGTGATCTAGGTCAATGTTAGAATAACAATGTTAGGATAGGGTGAGTACTATACTATGACGCTGGATATCGTGTTATTTGGATTTGCATTTACTGCTGGCGCGGTGGCTTTTCTAAACCCATGCGGCTTTGCTATGCTTCCAACCTACATTTCATATTTTGTTGAAAGTAATACTCAAGAGATTATTACCGCAAGTAGCAATTCACAATTGATTTCAGTAAGAAGGCTTGCTAGAGGTGGATTGATAGGCCTTCTCGTTACTACATCCTTTATTGTCACTTTTGGATTGACTGGAATAGCTATCTCTTCACTTGGAATTGGAATTGCAAAGTTTCTTCCTTGGATTGCCGTTGCCAGTGGTATTGTAATAATCGGAATTGGAGTTGCAAAGATATTTGGAAGAACAATTAATATCAATATCTCATCTCCGCGGGGGCTTCTTTATACTACCAATAGTGGTAATGAGAGTGGTAAAAAACCCAGCTTTGTGAACTTCTTTTTGTTTGGAATAGGATATTCCATTACTTCACTTAGCTGTACGCTTCCGCTTTTCCTGCTTATTGTTTTCCAAAGTTTGTCAGCAGGAGGTATAAAGGAAGGTTCTATTGTATTTATTGCATACGCATTGGGAATGGGAAGTATAATGGTGGCAATTTCTCTTGCGATAAGTGCATCAAACCAAACATCTATCAGATGGTTAAGGAAAATCGCACCAAAAATGAATATTGTGACGAGTATAGTATTGATAATAGCTGGAAGCTATTTGATCTACTATAATTTGGTAGTCGGAAGACTACTGGTGTGATGCGTCCAAATAATGACTAGTGTCATCCTCTATTGGTCCAGCGGTCGCCCGATATTTCTCCTTTTCCAGCAAATGAGTTGCTTATAGCAGCTAGAGTTACAACTACTTCAAGCAGTTCGTACAGTAATTGCTCAAGGCTTGAATTTTCATAATAAAGTGCGGAGAGAATATAATAGTATTCAAAGTCTATCATATTGTCAACACTATTTTTGCCAACATCATTTCCATCCCGAACATTCAGACCCAACAAATACAAAGTCATTCTTTCCATGGCACATTGATTAGTCACTAGCCTTAGGTCATATACGGATAGGATTTGCTTAAAATAACCAGCAGTCCAATTCTCAAAGGTGAGTTTTGAGTTGAGTGCTACTGTCCAAGCTGGAATAAGTCTCCCCAGATCTTCTGGCAACAGTTCAAGTCTAGATGGGTCGAATGTCTTCTTTATTTTTGGGGCGGGTATTTTCTGTTCACCCTCAACCTCCAATATCTGATAATACCTATCAACTATCCTACCAACTACGTCAAATGGAGAACTTTCAACTTCTTTATTTCTGACTCTGTAAACACTGTATCCCATATTTTCTAAGGCTCTCTGACGGATTCTATCAGGCGTTTTGCGGTAGTCAAGGTCATGAATCCCTCCATCGACTTCAACAATAAGTCTATTACCGATGATAAAATCAGGAGTATACCAAGTACAACTTGACAACCGAACTTCTGGGTTCGTTTTGTAATCAATTTGTTTCGCAAAGCTGTCTAAGGCAGAGGCTAATAATCGTTCAAATTTTGTAGACTTTGGTCGTTTGTTATTACGATTATTGATATAATTGTAAAAAGGGTGCCCTCATATGTCTCATCCATACTCTGCCAATGTCAACATAATAAAAATGGGCTAGATGAAGCAACCTGGTATTAGCAGTTCCTACGCCAAGACAGTATTTATTGCCAGAAAGAAATGAAATGCTTGTGATTATATAAAGTGAAAGACAGAATAATAAATGACTAGCTACAATAAACACTGACAAAGCAATCTAAAGCATGATATGATCTATAGACAAAACTGACAAATGACAGAGAGTGGTGCAAAACACAAAGATTTGTCCATGAAGATTTATTCGGTGTGTAGGAACAAAGAGATTAGATTGATGAATAACGTCGGCAGAATGGCTCGTTGTAGTGTGTGTAATAAATCTCAGTTTGAACGACGTAAACCTTGCATAGATGGAGAAAAATATCACAATTTTGTTAGAACTGGGATCGTTGAATATGAAGAAGAATTGAAAATGATTTGGAAAGCACGACAACAATGATATCGGATGAAGCCAAAAAACCAAGTCCAAACTTTTGAATCTTGTGGTATTAAGAAAGTACATCCAAAATTTCCTTTCGTTTCTGTATATTTTATTTCTTGTCTTTTGTTTTAGCAGGTCTATGTGAACTATTCTCATATTTCTCTACTATCGCAACCATTTTACCCTGAATTACGTCCCATCTCCAATGCAATTTATCCTTTGGTTTTAATTCCCATTGTTTCACCATTGACATAGGAATTGTCGTTCTCAAGGATGCAAAACCCTTTTTGTTCGTAGCAACAGACGAAATTTCACCGGGCATAAGAATCTCCTCCTTGTATTGGTTTCTCATCTTTGGGTTTATGCGACATGTGCCTTGCTCAGAAATCATACCTCATATGCGACCGCAACATTTATAGCTTGCTCATACCAGGAATATGGTATGAGAACTAGGATGTCACGATGTCATAAGATCCTTTAGTCTGCATTTTCTACATAGAGTCTGTTTCCGATTTTGTAGTGGATTTCATCTATGTAAGCTGAGATATCAATCACAGGAGGTTTGTACCACATACAGCTATTCCTTCAAATAATACCTCTTCTCCCTCTTTGGCGATTATACTCAATGCAATCACAACACGGCTTAGTACGGTCAATATATTAAGGCTTACTCCCTCGAAGGAGTCATCTGGAGTGAGCAATGATTATCTGTAACAAAAGCAATAATTTGAGTTGGTATAACCCTTATAGTGTCATATAGACAGCTAACTGCAATGAGAAGACGATTTGTATTTGCAACAGCGATTGTATTCGCAGTAATAATAATAATTCCATTCAGTACATTTAAAGTTCCGCCCACGGCTATCGCATCACAAGAACAACAGATTAGTTATACTACTTTCTCTCTACAAAATATCAATTCTCCTGCTGTTTCTTATACTCCCTTATCCCTCAAGGCTATATTCAAACAAGTAGAGAACTCTGTTGTACAGGTAACAAGAAAAATACCTGCAGCAGCTAGCCCTTTAAATCCTCAATCACCAAATGCTACTGCACTAGGTTCTGGCTTTGTATACGATAACCAAGGGCACATTATCACTAACGGTCATGTCGTGGGTAATGCAAAGATTGTAGATGTCACATTTGTAGATGGAAATAGATATACTGCAAAGGTTCTCACAAGTGATATCTATAGTGATATAGCAGTTCTACAAATTTCGCAGAATATTACTCAGCAGCAACAACTATTATCTTCTCTCAAACCACTTGTAATCGGTAATTCTTCTGAACTAGAAGTTGGGGATCAAGTAATTGCTATCGGTAACCCATTTGGGCTTAGTGATACTATGACAACCGGTATCGTAAGTGGATTAGGACGATTACTTCCAGCTGGTGCGGGGGCCGGGTTTTCAATACCAAATACAGTCCAAACTGATGCGCCAATCAATCCTGGCAATTCTGGTGGACCTTTGCTGAATATGCAAGGAGAGCTCATTGGAATGAATACTGCCATATTTTCTGTATCAGGTACGTTCTCTGGAATAGGATTTGCAATTCCATCTAACACAATGACAAGAATAGTCCCTACATTAATCGAAAAAGGGTACTATATGCATCCTTATCTTGGGCTGAAGGGTGGTATGTTGACATCAGATTTAGCAGAAAATCTTACAGGTATACCTGCAACGGTGACCAATCTTACTGGCATATTCGTAGATACAATTACAAAGAACGGTCCTGCTGATAAGGCAGGAGTACGTGGAAGTACTACAGATCAATATTCGAAGAAACATGTAGGTGATGTAATAATAGCTGTCGATGGACACAAGATTGTAAGAATAGATGATTTGGGCTCTTATATTGACCAGCATAAGTCCGTTGGTGACAATGTCACGTTAATTGTATATAGAAATGGACATGTCATAGACCTAAAAGCTACACTTGTTGCTAGACCATCACCAATTCCATTTCTCATTGCACGATCTGCTCCTCCATCTCCAATCCCCCATCCCCCGTGACGACCTCCATCGATACCTATCCCACATTCATAATTTTTGTTTGTAGAATGGCAAAAGAGCGTTTTGCGATTCTTCTTCTGGCAGGATGTGGTCCTGGTACAGATAATTCAACTTGCCATATGTCAACCGCTAATACGCAATCAACACCATCACAATCACAATCACCATCAAAAATATCACCACCAGGGAGCAGTCTAGGGTCATCAACGTCAAACGGTAATAGTACTGGCCATTGACAATGCACCAGATTGATACTCAATCAATGATTATGTTCACTCATGAATTCCAATAGATCCTGTATCGAGTGAACCAAACTGTATTATCTCTTGAATTTACACCGACCACTATGCTAACCAATGTATCAGAATCTGCACTTATGTATAAATCAGTTACATTTGTGTTTGATCGTTTTGTTCTCCAGGGCCCTGCCACAAAGCCCACAATAGTATATGTCGTAAGTACTGCAGTGGATGAGAAGACTATTTGTTTCTCTAATCCTTGCAGTGACAAAAAGATTATGAACATCTTTTGTTGCATTGTAGGATCTTTCTAATCAAACTCTACCTAAGGTTGATTCGTATTATGGTTATGTTTTTATCTGAGGGACATATTTCGTTAGTAACCCGTCAAAATATCTGTCGAATTTTTCGTTGGTTATTATATCATCCGAATAAATACCAAGTGATATTACCTTGCCCTTTTGATAATTCAACTCATAGGTAGCAATAACAGGTCTTAAGGATGGTATTGGATAGTGTAATAACGATGCATTATAGTTCATTAGAATCTTATCACTAGGATTAGTGATATATTGTTCCTCATGATGTTGGTATTCCCATGGATCATTAGCAAATGTTATGTCGCATGAATAGCAAAGGTAATTACTTCCAACCCATTGTGATGTTTCTTTGGCCCACCTTTCACTTACACTTTTCCATGCAGATTCGCCATTAAAGGCCCAGCCATGACCTTTCACGAGCGTGATTGTATCAGTATTACGATCTAACCTTACTTGAGCGTAAAAGACATTAGCATCTAGTAGGATCGTAGTACCACCATTTGATACAAAATTTTTTAGATTGTAGTACTCCGTTTGTGTGACATATTCTTGATGTCCCAGTACTATGACATCATATATGTTGATACTATTATCAACAATCCCATGGGCATTATTCTCAAAAATCGACCCATTGTCTACATCAGCATCAGTTAACACTGTAATATTGGAATCTGGGCCTATCAATTTGAGGTTCTTTAGCAAAGAAAGCATTGCAAAAGCAGAATGTACTTTTGTCGTTGGTGTGATTGTTGGATATTTAGCAACCTTGTTTGATAGCAGATTTATGTCGCTTGTAATATTCGCAGTAGCTGGATCATTATTATATTTTTGGTAAAAGACATAGAAGGAGTTATTGTATGCTGCAGCTGTAAATGTTGGTTCTACGAGTGCAATACGTACCCCGTTTCCAAGTCTACTAGTATTAGCATTATTATCTCCTATAGTTGTTGTCAATTGACTGCTGCTATTATTAGGGATAGTATAATAATGATGGGTACCATTATTATTATTATTATTATTATTTGATTGTAATTCTGGAGATCTAATCTTCAATCCAGCTATGTTCTCCATTCTGGTTGAGAATAGGGAATTCCTCTGAACTCCTCTTGTCCTGTTTGTACTGTTATTGTTGCCATTACTCGAATCCTGGGAAGCAGTTAGAGTGCTGCTTCTTCCATGGACTAACACTCGTATTTCTGCAAATAAAGGTCTATTATTTGACACGAGCAATAGAATGTACGTATATGTAGTTATTACCAGGAGAAACACGATTATTGCTCCGGTGACTGCTCTTTCTGAGGGTTCCATGTCTGAAGGTGACCTTTATTCCTGACGCCTCCTACATGCTCTGTATAGACAGATCAATCTATAAATGTAAGTTAACTATGTTAATTTACAAGGTTAATCAAGTTCTTAATATTATGCAGTATTGTAATGGAGTGGAATGATGAACAAATTTGGTTTACGTTAGACTAGTCACGGATCCTTTGGTGTCTATCGGAATACCACGAATGCTGTTACTGCATAATGCAACACTGTATAGAATAGGAGTTTTAAAGGGAGAACATAGATATGAGCATAATTTTTGGTAAGATTAATCCAACTGTTACCGAAACAGTTGATACCAAGGCTCTAATTCTAGAACAGATCTGTAAAACTCCGGGGATAAGACACAGAGAACTTCTGAGATTAGCTGGTTTATCGAACGGAACGCTTGAATACCATCTAAGAATATTGGAGGGGACATAAAAAGTAACTGTATGTAGGCGGGACGGGAGAAGAGCCAAATACTACCCTATCAACATTTCAACCGACGGGGTACACATCCTAGGATGCGTTAGGAACAAAGTCTCAGACAAATAGTCGTCTACTTTGTCTTGGCATCTCAAGAGGCTTTCTGATGGGGAGGTATAATGAAACTTTAATAGATAACCTACTTACAAGCATAATCCTTAGAATCTTAAGATAGCATTTTTTCTATAGTACATTCGCCGAATTTATAATATATTTTTATAACAATTGTCATCATATCATGGCAATGATATACTGTCAATGTGTAGAGAAGACGGATTAATTCGAATATATGGAGCTCCGAGATACAAATTCAGTTGCAATAATCCACCTCTAATACCTGTGATTTTGATAGCGAGTGTCCTTGTCACGTCTTCATTACCATCAATTTATGCTCAAAAAGTTCCAAAAAAACGTCTTTACACTTGACTACTGAACTTGTTCCTGCAAAAGTCACAACTTACCCTGTTCACTTCTTATCTATTTTAATGAATGCTGGATGATATCGAGAACATCAGCTGCCCAGTCATAGGTCATCTTTCATGCAATGCCAAATTGTGTTCTGGGTACTTGAATCAATAGTGCTAGAAGCATCGACTACGACCATAGATTAGGTACATTAAAGGAGTTCTCTACAAATCGATTAACCTAGTTAAGCTATATTTAAAATAGTGAAGTTTATAGGACTCATGTGACGGATTTCCATCCTAAGTTCGATTGTAAAATTTGTCCTTGGACATTTGAAAGTGAATCTGAGTTGAATATCCATGACTATTTAGAACACATGATTATAAAATATAAAACCGTGCGAAATCTCCCAACTTTGGCCTCATGGGTTTTTAGCAGCGAATATAATAGTTATATCTTTTCTTCGCAAACTAAGATGTTACCAGACATCTAGGTTATCTATCACCGTGTCAGCATAGCGCATGCCTGTAGTGGAATGATGACTTTAAATGCTGCTAAAGCCGCGATTTCCTTTGCTCTAACCCTTGTAAGGATTTCGTATATGCCGGTATCTGGGAATAGGTATTTTACCGAGAACTGTTGTGCTGCTGAATCTGAAGTTGCTAAACTGTCCACTGCTGTTATGTGTCACTAAAACATTTCCTACAAGGTTTTTCAAATAATCTCCTATCTTTAGATTCTGTACAACGAACTTAAGGTTGATCTAATATTGGCTTCTGAGATTGATATACAAACTGATTTTTATATACTTTCGGTATTGGTCCATATTTGAGGATTATTAACATTTATGTTGGAAGATTGTGTTTCAGAGCTTTGAGCATTTGACGATAGAATAGATAATAACAACAACATCAAGACTAGCAAATGAAACATGAATCCAATGTGGTGATACCTATTCACCAATTGGTGTTTCAAGATCATCGAATTATCTTAATAATTGATATAAAAATTGTTTGGAATATTCAACGAATGTATTACAAGAGAAATGTTGTGTTCACATATGTAATCAATGATAGGATATTATAGAAAATGCAGTTGGAATCAATGGAACGGATCGACAGCAATGCCCTAGTGGAAAAAGATATTCTGTTTCTTTAATTTATAGAAAGAAACACAAACACAATAGTAAATAATGAATTTACAGACGTTAGAACAATATTGAAGTGAGTAAAGTCTAAGTTTGTTCTAGTGTTCTCAGTCAGCATGGTAGTAATTGCAACTGTTGCAATATTAACCATTGGCTCGACAGCGACAACAAACGTGCATGCCCAAGTAGATTGCAGCGCCAACCCTGATGATCCGTCATGTCAAGGTAGCAGCGGTAGTACTGACAATAGTGGATCTAGCAGTTCAACTGATAATAGTGGTTCTAGTTCTGGTGGCTCGAATACAGGGTGTAAAATCTTAGCCTTTGCTGGAGGGGCTCTTTTGACAGGCGGTAATCTCGCGGCCGGCGCAGCAGCTACTAGGATTTGTTAAGGAGATATGTTAATGCATAAAGCAATCTTATTCGCGCCAATCGTAGTATTGGCGGCAACGACAATGACTATACCAGCATTTGCCCAAAGTCAGGCGGGTTGGAATGAAGGTTGGAGCGCGGGGCTTGCACAAGCTCAATCAGACTTTAGGAATTCTGCTCCATACGCAGACAAATGCGACGCATGTGGATACGCTGACCAATCTCCGGGATTTTGTCTTGGATTTAAGGCCGCCTATATAACCGAATGGGGAGTAATGGGTCTTGCTCACTAGACCTGATCAAATAAGCGTACCTAAAGAAATTGAGGCAATGCTTTGCGCGGACGAGACAGTCTACGCCAAAGCAAAACAAAGCAGGCTGTTGCCTGGTGGTAAGGAGGTAAACCCGGGTGAGATTTTTGTTACAAATACGAGACTATTCATGTATGAGCACAAGTTCTTTGGGCGCGGAAATATAGCTGACCTACATTTTGGAGACGTCGCTAACGTTCAACTCAAGAAAGGAATTTTCAGTAATGAAATCACCGTAATTCCTAGGTTTGAGGGTGTTGACAAAATAAAGATATCAGCCGCGAACAAAGACGTTTCATACAAGATTGTGGAACTGATCAATAACGGTATAGAATTACAGGGGCGTAGAATCTAAATGCAGAAAGTGCATAATCTGAGGCTTACCTATCTAATCATAATCGCACCTATGTTAATAGGGGTACTGACAATGATAGGCGCGACACCGCTGAATGTATACGCAAAGCACCTGAGTGATACACAAAGATATAATGACGGATATTCAAACGGGGGACAGGCAGCCGCAACAGATTCTACCTATAACCCGACTTGTGATCCTAATAGTCAGTATACAAGTGACGGTCAACATTCGACGACCTATTGCAGCGGTTGGGCTAATGGGTACACAGCAACTTGGAACACTAACCATGGAGTACAACCAACAGAGCAATATACAAGTCCTGTATATCCTGAACCACACCAGCCAAGTCTAACTACACAGGCGTACAACGCATGTGTTCAGCATTTGGGAATTTGCACAGCGGTGTTGAAGGTTGCGGCCTGTTCCTTGTTTGGGCTGTGTCTATAAAATATGAAAACAGGATTCCTTTTTCTTTTACCTGTAGTAGTATTATTAGGCGCGACAAAAAAACGGGTCTGCCGCCGAAATATAATTGCGATTATGTCCAATTACTAATGTTGTGGATTAAATTATCAACAGTTAAATCTAAATCTGTATGATAGGATTTCGTCCTAGCACCCTTACTAATATACAATTCATTTTGTTCTGTTTTAGTTTCAGTATATTTAGATTGTAATGCAGGATACGAATGAAAGTACTCTGCTAATGTTTGCAATGATTCAAGGTCCTGTTTGCATTTTTCTTCACCAGTTTTGGTTAACTTAATGCAAGTCCTATGGTCTGGGGTAGTCACAATAGTTATATATCCATTCTTTTGCAATTTTTTGTAAATATTAGAAGCAGTTTTTGTTCTGTCGAAATCAAGGCGCAAGTAATGCGCAATCTTGTCTAGGCGGTATAAATTGATACAATCGGAATTTTCGACATTAGCATACTCTTTGAATATGGGAATGGTTAAAGCAGCTGCTAGTATGATGACATATCTGGGAATTCTAAAACCAGGTGCATAATCAGCCTTCTTGCCATCCAAGGTTGTGCCATTTAATAATCGCCTAACACTGTTTATCCGGAACAATAAGATAAAAATAGTAATCTATTTTTGAAAACAGTTATGATATCTATTTCCGATCAGCCCAAGCATCAAAAACCTCAGTAGCCAAACTGTCGATTAGATTGCAATTGCTACTGAAATCATTTCTTCTCATTAACCTCATATTTGTGGATACTGGCCTAATACTCTTGTCTTCAATATTGGGATATATACCATCTTTACTGTAGGTGAGTGCCATTGTACTATGCACGCTAGAGATAGGGTACATGCTATCCTCTCTGTACTTTAATTCCTTTGTCCTGTTATCCAAGACTGATAAATTGTATTCTTTCTTCTTTATTTCATTCTCAAGCCATTCTATACCAGATGTTAGATTAGCCACTTTCTTTTGTAAATATGGTAATCGCCCAGTATTGATTAACATTAGCACATCAATTATATCACTTTTATTTATTCCTCGAGATTCAATTATTCTAAATAATTCCAGAAGTGACGGGAGATAGTTTTGCATTTCGTCGTATACCTCAACTAGTTTATACATATTGTTTAATTCTAAAAACTGTCGGTATATTTCTCGAACTTCGTCAGGAGGAAGATCTAATCCTACAGCCACGTCCACCGGTGTCTTACCTTCTGAAAACATTTTGATAGCCTGAGTAGTTTTTGATTTTGATTCAGTATCATAATCATCTTTCTCTTCTAATTGCCCTCTTCCCCGTTCTAATTCCAACTTTACTTTCTTTATTATGACACCTATATCGCGAGGGGACATGTGCACTCGTTGGGTGATTTCTCTGATTGTCTTATCCTGTTTGTAAAGTTCTTTAACGTACTGTTCTTTTTGGGCCCTAGTCATATTTGATACGAACTCCATTATACATATATTCAACTAACGTATTGAAAGCTTTTTCCCCTGTTTCCATTTGTTACCAGCTCGTTTCCTGCTGTTACCATTATGTACCGGCTTGCTACCATGGTGTTTCCATCTGTTCTCAGCTGCTTCCCTCTGTTACCGGGGCCGTTGAACTGTGCGGGAACTACCCACCCCCATAGGTACTTTAGAAAAAATAATTTATATTTGAAAAAATACTATTTGCATACCTCATTTCGTAGGGCCGTCCTGATATATCATGAAAGTCCTTTTGCTTTGTTAACCATACTAAGTATCTTCATGCATGGGTGGCCTCGGTGGGGGCTTCTGGTCTGCATACATGTCCACGAGAGTATTATTATTAGCAGGAATGTTAGTAGCAATAATAGCGTCTCTACCGTCTCTACCGTCTATATTCACTTTTTGAGCATGATGTTTGGCCTTTTTGAGAGACGCTACTCATCTAACGGAGACGCCACTAGGGTCTCCCCCTTTAATAGCGTCTCCCATCCCATTAGAAATTTGAACTCGATTTCCGTCCTGAGACGCTGGAGACGCTGGAGACGCTACTTTAGATACCTTTATCTGCCTCGTCTTGTTGATTCCAACATCTTTGAGGAACTCTATCTCTATGCCAATCTCTCTTAGCGTCGCCCTCACCTCAGCCAGTCTTCGACTTAGGATATGAGGAGCACCAGGCCATAGCTTGCTCTTGATACTTACACCCATATTCAATGCCCTGATGCTTAATTGAGTTAGCAACTCTGCTGCGGGGCCAGACCAAACATACTTGTCCGTTTCTTCCAGTACCATGTGCTTTCTAATGTCTATGGTATCGTAACCTCTTTTCTTATCCTCTATAGTTTCTTCCATGAACTCATTTAAGATCATCGAAACAGGACTAGTTTCCAAAATCTGAGTGGCTTGTAACTTCCGATTGTTCTTGAATGCATCAGTAAACATACCGTCCTTGTTGCCCATACAACGAGAAACCGTTTCGCCATTAATCGCAAATTCTGCCATCCTGGGAAGTTTTCCCAATTTTACCGGGTTGTTCTTATTCATATCTAGGACTTTGACAAGCACATCAAATATGTAGCCGAGTACCTTTGGCTTTATCTCATGGAATCTTTTCCATATCTCAGAGATGTTACGTTGTTGTTGTTCAGTTAACCTATCCAGTGAAATTATCAGGCCACGGTCCAGCAGGTCGGCTTTAGTCGCAGCTAGGTTAATTCCATTAAAACCGATTGCTCGCTTGTAGTTATAGATTATATCGTCGTCTGTATACAGTTGTCTCTTTGAGAAACCGCTACCGGTAACCGCTCTGCATAGGATATTGGAAATCCATTCCCTAATCTGCGAAATGTTATCATAATATGCGATATAATTATGTGACAGCTGTTGTACCATTTCCTCAGGTTTGTTAGGGAATGAGAGAGTTGCTACAGCCCTAGGATCAACTAACGCCTTGATAATTTCCTGTAATGTAGATTTTGCCGCACCTTGTTCGCCGTGAAGCATTAAAATAGGTTTCTGGATCCCCGGTATGAATAGGGTAACGATGTAACATTTCATTAGTAACTTGTTATCGTCACCCTTGATATTCAGCAGATCCATAAATTCGTCAAATACACCGGTCCGGTATTTCTTTTCGGGATACACCTGCGGTTGTTCGTTGTTATGTCTTCGAAATACTATAGGCGGATTGCTTTCAATAGTCCAATCGGAAGGAATTGCTTTTATTACTTCCCATTTAGGATTAGTTAAGTCATAAAGTATAGTATCGTTTCCATCGTTTGCAACCCGCTCATACAAGGTCCTTTTACCGCCCTTAAACTCCGCTTTATACTTTAGAACATTGATCGCGCTCGTTATACTCTCAGGTTTTGGCACCGTCTCAGTTTCTTCATAAAATGTACCTCCTAGAAAACTTTTGAACCGTTTTTTATTCATACAAAGGATTTCCACTCTCCCGTTGATCATTAGTGCAGCGTAGGGACTTTCATATTGATCATTGAAGAATTCCTTGGACACATCAGTTGCGATTTTAACTATCATCTCAGGTTCTGAAATTGCATGAGCCTTTTCAGAGTCATTCTTCTTATCATTACACTCAGCTTTCTTACCTGCTGTGGAATCAGATTTTTTTCTAGCCTTTCTTTTATTTTTGTTATTACTATTACCACTATCTTCTGCCGATTGATCTTCTTTTATAACATAATCGTCGCTGCTTGCGTTGAACTCTTTTTCGTTGTCGTTAGTAGACAAAGTGTATTCAATAGTTGATGATCGTTTGTCTTCAGTTGAATCACCAATCAAGTCAGAGTCTTCTGTTGCTTTACCGGTGTGAGGTTCTTCGGTGCCACCATCGACTGACGGTTTAGATTTTTTAGTTCTCGTTCTTTTTCGATTTAGCTTGTTGGAGATTTCTTCAGTTAAGTCCTGTTCTCGTTTTCCACGAACTATTTTATTTTTTTTAGTGGCCTGCCTTAATTCTTTATTTGCTTCTTGGTCAGGATAATCGTCGCTACTTGCCTTAAACTCTTCTTCGTTGTCATTACCCAAGTTAATCAAGGCTCCATCTGAATTTCTTCCGTTGGGGTTCGATGTACTTGTAGAATGCTAAGGTGTGACGTGATCGAAAGAGTGTGAACGCTGCGTCTGTTATGATCTCGTTCAAAGATTCTTTCGAAGTACGTAAATGCCATTGAAGCACAGGACTGAAATGATTCATTTTCAGTTTGAACACAGGTCTTTGCGCTTTAGGAGCAGAGAAATCACCGACACTTATTCTCGCAACGTATAAAGCAGATTCAAGATAATACCAGTTAATTTGTCTAGTCGCTAATCCTGTTAGTTTACTTAGATTACCGGGATCGTCTATCGTGGGGCCACGATCACACATTTCTATGAATAACTGGTCTGAGATAGCACTCGAAGTGGCTACTTGGCTAGGAGTTCTAAAATATTCAAAGTCTGTTTTTACTGCCAAACTCAAGAATTCCTCCTTAGGTCTGTCTTTGGGTTGAGGTCTATTCTTAAGTCGTTGATTCGAATGAGAAGCATAATCTTTTTTAGTATTGATGTTGTTAGCAATGTTGTTAGGCATTCCTTTTTCTCCTTGATGTTGTGCTGGACCTCGACGGCTACTTGATTTTAAACCTCCAATTTTCGGATTAGGATGCCTTCGGGCCTTTCCTCCACGATCACGTGTGCCGGCTTCTCCAAACCGTGTCGCCAGGCGATCTCGATCGGGATTATCAATGTCGCGCTGAGGCGGCCGGACATAAAGATCTTTGTAATTTCTTTTCTTTCTGACATCATGTAACTACGGAAGGTAGGTGTTTACCAACATTTAAATATACACTTACACAGTGTATAATATATGAACCTAACTATGGTCTCTGGGTACATATCAAGTATATCCGAATACTATGCAAAAAATTCTCAAATAAATAATGCATATTTAGACATCCTAGAACAGTTTGCTTGGGGAAAATGTTGGTCTGCTTACCAGATTTGTTCTAACTTAAAGTCTACCCGTCTGAAACTGGCATATAAAAATGTCAATAAGAGAGTAAATGCATTAATGTCGTCAGGTCTAATACAAGAAACAGAAACCGATGGCATAAACAATAAGCATAATGCAAAATACTATGGACTAACTGAATATGGTATCTATCAACTGTTTTTAAATAGGTTGAATTCATTGCTTGTAAACCAATCAGATGTAAGAAAAGGCAAGCAATCACCGTCATCTAACGCACTACCCTTTTTCCAAAGTTATAGTAATAACATCCTGTTCGAAATTTTCTTATATCCATATTTTAAAAAAGATACTCTTTTTGCAATTGGGGACAATTTACTTTGGGATTTATACCGTTACCTATCTACTTGCTGTTATAATATAGAAAGATATCTAAAATATAGTAAAATTGCCGATATTCCAATTGTTGATAAGGTATTTTCGTGGAATAGGATTCCCGGAAAAGACAATGAATTGCTGTTGTTATATTTAAAACAGACATTCAAACTGGAAAGTATAGAGCCATACGACATAAAAAAAGAAGACAATAAGGAATATCCCACTATTACTGTCAACACCTCCTCTGCTCCGCCCATTGTGATAAAACTAGATAAAGCGAGAAATAAGGTCGTAGTGATGTCTACTGCAGGTGGTCGATACAAAGAACTACCATATGATGTTCACCAGCAAGGCCGAGAAATGTTGGTTGGTAACTGGATACCTCGTGAAGAGCCAATAAAACATATAGTCAAAGACGCTGAAAAGCAAATAGAACAACTAATTTACGAATTTGTTTATGATCTAGCATCGTCAGCAACGGATCCTGAAAGAGGCAAAGAGTTTTTATATTATTATGAAATTCTGTCTCGAGATCGTAAATTTATGCGAATGGTAGATGAAATATACGAAAATAGGCACAAAGGATTTGAGCGTGGTTATGACCTACTTAGAAAATATAATACTAAAAGGTAGTAAGGCTATCTAAGTACCAATGCCGATGTCATAGTATCGCCCTCACGTAATTTTTGATTAGTCATTTCCAATTCATCTGCATTTTCACGCGTTAGTTTCACAAATCTAAACTAAGGTTTGTATCCGTGGTGTTTAATGCACATGGCACTGGGAATGGAATCTTGTAACTTAGTTTATTTCCTGGTCGCAAGCGGCCAGATTCTGCTAAGATCCTACTCGGTGCTCCAATTACCTCGCCGGTGGCAAGCAGAAGCTTGAGGTTTTCTAAAGTATTTTTGTCAAAGTCTTCGAAAGCCGTAGCCACTCCTAACACCCTTAGACCGCCGTCATGATATTTCATATACATATCTATTGCCTGTGGGATCCCATGTGTGAAACATCCTGGACAATTAACTTGGAATACTTCAACAAGGACCACATTTCACCTTTCTTTATCTATGTTGGTCGGCCTTCCTTGTATCCATTCGGAAACAATCAGATTGGGAGCTTTATCTCCTATTCGTGCAGGCATATATATTGTAAATAATTTCAGCAAAATCTAATTTAAACGCATAGCAAGTCAAAATTAGTTATTCTATCGACTGTGGTTCCGTTTGCACCTATAACTGTAGTTGATAACGAACAAGACGCAATAAAACTCGCAAATGGTTCTCAATTCGGGCTTGGAAGTAATATATGGACTCAAGATCTTGACAAAGCAGAAAGATTATCAAATCTAGAGGTGGGCATAGTTACTGTAAACAATGTGGTCATTTCAGACCCAAGGAGTCATTTCGGAGGAGCCAAGAATAGTGGTTTTGGTCGAGTTATCAAGATATGGAATGCTAGAATTTGTGAATATTAAATCAGTTAGACTGTATGATCAATTAGTTCATGATCATCACGTGGAATAAGATATAACATACGGAAGCAGTTACAATAGTACATTGTCTAAATCGCAAGAAGAAATGCATGTGTGGAGAAAGAAAATAGAAATGATAGGCATTGATATAAAAAGTCTAGACCAAAATATGGACAACAATCGATTCAAGCTAAAAACTAGGCTCATGAATCGGCATTTCCTAAATGAACTAGATAAGATCGGATTAGAACTCATAAATATAACTGGGACCTTTGATCGTAAACTTATGGTACTTTTGGAAGCAAAAGTTTCATGACAGATAACGCATTGCAGCCACAGTAACAGAGTATGCTTTTGTATATTTAGTAACTTTCAATAGAAACTCCGATAGGTTACCAGAACGAGCATATTGTTACAAAGTTGTCTCACCATATTTTCAAACTGAAATTGGTTGTAGTCTGTGATTCCGTTTTCAATTAGTTCTGAATGATGCAATTTTCATCATAGCTAGGATATGTTTTCCCTTTTTAGACCTACTTTCAGAGTTAAATTAGTGTCACATTCGTCATCGACTACAAGTATCCTTTTTGTTCATTTATACTGGTTATCTTGTTGTTGCTCTCACCACACATTATCACCTTTACCACAAGATAATGATATATTTCAACAGTTACTATAACTTCATAACTCTTAATTATTGTCAAATGTAATATTCTGGTAGTATGAGTTTTCCTTTATCATTAATGCTACAGCAATTACTGGTTCCATTACTATCCTTTGGTGGCCAGCTCTTCTCTCACGGTTCCGCATCACCTTCTTCACCCGATTTCTTAGTTCAAGACTTTGCAGTAATAATGATAGTTGCTGCTATTATGCTGATTATCACCCACAAACTAAAACAACCAATGGTTATTGGCTATATACTTGCTGGTATGATAATTGGTCCTTATACTCCACCATTTAGCCTGATACAGAATGTTAATTCATTGAACACCTTTGCAGAATTGGGAATTATAATGCTACTCTTTGTTATTGGGACTGAATTTCCTATTGCCAAGCTTAGATCGGTAGGTAGAATTTCTGTTATAGTAGCAATACCAGAATCAATAGGGACTCTAGTAATAGTATTTTTCGTTGCTCAAGCACTTGGTTTTTCATTTTTTGATTCGCTGTTTTTGGCGTTGGCTATGTCTATTACAAGCACAGTTGTAACTGTTAGAGTTCTTGAAGAGCTAGGTATGATTAAAGACAAATCAACTGTTCTTGTCCTAGGGATATGCATTGTAGAAGATATTATGGCTATCACCACTCTTGGTATCTTTCAATCACTAGCTACAAATGCAGGTCAAGTATCCATTCTACAAGTATCTATCTCTATAGGAATAGTTTCTGCATTTATTGGAGGTATACTCCTTCTAGGTTCAAGATATGTGCCTAAAATAATAGACAAAATTGGTAAAACAGAGGATTATACACTCATTCTAATTGTAATTCTTGGATTGGCATTTGGTTTATCATTTGCAGCCAAAGAACTTGGGTTGTCAGTTGCTACTGGTGCATTTTTAGCAGGAGTATTAGTTGCTGAATCAAAGAGTGCTAATGTAGCTAGAGTAATTACAACGCCATTAAGAGATATGTTTGCAGCAATATTTTTTATATCAATAGGAGCTCTCATTGACTTATCTCATATTCCTATGCTCATTGTTCCCGCAATGTTACTTATTCTGACTTCATTTGCTTCAAAGTTCTTGATAATTAG
>WNFX01003123.1_pt1 | contig 25905 bp, 22 predicted proteins | sample 5400111 | NCBI WGS metagenome assembly WNFX01 (sample SAMN13153363, study PRJNA577476) | soil metagenome | isolation source: 40 cm soil or saprolite under grassland replicate 1 | place: USA:California | collected 2016-06-15
GTCCATCTGAGCTGATCTTGTTTGCCTCGATTTTGAACGCGGCGTCGATCATCAGCTTCGTCAATAAATCAAAGTTTGCGTCTGTATCAGCCTTCTTCGGAAATGCCTTTTCAGTTGGCTCCTTATAGGCACCTTTGACAAGACGCAGATGTGTATTGTATTCAAGCAATTTACGCACATCAGCTTCAGTGCGATATAAATAAGCCTGCACTACCAGCCCCACATGGCTGACCTTAAATCCACGCTGCAGCATGGAATAATACATCGCAAGAGTTATATCGGTGTAAGGGGTGTCTTCCATGTCAATGCGCAGGAAATTTCCGTGCTTTTTCACTTGGTCAAGAATTAGCGTCAAATTCTGGCGGCAAATTTCTTCGTCAAGCCCCATCCCGATCTGAGTCAACTTGATGGAAACATTCGCCCTGGCTCCTGCCTTATCGATTTCGTTGAGAATCGAGAGAATATCTCCTGTGGCTTTATCTGCTTCTTCCACAGTAGATGTATGTTCCCCCAAATGATCCAGTGTAGCATTGATACACTTTTCGTTCAACTCGCGGATCGCGCGGATTGCATCCTCAGAAGTCTCTCCTGCGACGAATCTTGATGCCGCACGCCATGCGAAGCTCCAGCTTGTAACCAGTCTCTGCGCCCAGACAGCTTTGGAAAGATAGATGAGAAAAGAGCGTAGCATCGTCCTGTCCTTCAAGTGGTTTTGGAATAAGAAGCAAAAACCCTAAAGGTTCTTTGCATTACAAACTACTCTGCGTCATGAAAACCTTCTCACATATACACAGTTTGCCTTTGCGAAAAACCCTTTAGGGCCCGTTTCTCCAGATTTACGAAGTGGCGCAAACATTCGCCGCTCCACAAATTTATTCTAGCACAAACGTAAAAATGAGTGTGTTATACTTTTTCACGATATTTGTCATATCTTTGGAGGCAGTGTGAGGAACCGCAGTTCCATTCCTATCTTACGGGGGATATCCATCGCAATCTTATCTATAGCATTAGTGTTGACCGTCGTTGCCTTGATCGGCTATAGCCGCCAGCGCAACAACTATCCACGTGGAATGAAAATTGCTGGCGTGCCCGTCGGTGGTGTTGACCCGCAGATCGCGTCCGAGCGGGTGTTACAAATTTACTCGTCGCCCATCGAAGTGCAATATGGAGAGGCGATTATTCATATTGAGCCTTCGGTTGTTGGCTTTGAACTGGATATGGATAGTATGATCGCAGCGGCTGACCTCGAACGAACGGGCGGCTCTTTCTGGGGTGGATTTTGGAACTATTTATGGAATCGCGATCCCAACCCGGTTGAGATTCCGTTAAGCGCCAAGATCACCGAAGACCGTTTAAGAGCCTACCTGCAAAACGAAATTTCTGCGCGCTATGATGAACCTCCGACCTCTGCCCAACCTATCCCTGGCAGTACAACATTCTCACCCGGCGCGCCCGGCCGAGTATTGGATATTGACCGGGCACTCCGCTTGATTGAAGACACGTTGCGCTCCCCAAACAACCGCACAGTGGTGCTCTCGTATAATCAGAGTACTGCTGCCCATCCCTCAATGGAAAATCTGCAAATCCTGCTCAAGCAACTCATCACCACCTCTGACTTCGATGGTGTAATCGGTGTCTATATGCTTGATTTGCAAACCGGGCAGGAAATTCACTTCGCGCTAGATCAGGGACAAGAACTATCTGTTCAGCCTGATGTTTCTTTCACTGCAGCCAGCACTATCAAGATTCCCATTCTCGTTTCGTACTATATCAAGAACGGTTCCGCGCCGGTTGACGACCAAACGCAGGCCTTGATTGGAGAAATGATTCGCAAATCAGAGAACAACGCGTCAGACGCCATCATGAATCGTATTGATCCTAATACCGGCCCGTTGATCGTGACGCAAAACATGAAAACCATTGGCTTGGAAGATACGTTCCTTGCAGGCTTCTTTGCGCCCGGTTCTCCCCTTCTGCAAAAATTTACTACAACTGCTAATTCACGCACCGATGTATTCACAGACCCGGATTCATATAACCAAACCACACCTGTGGATATGGGGATGCTTCTAGCAGATCTATATCAATGTGCTACATCAGGAGGTGGCGCGTTGATCGCAGCATTTCCCGATAAAATTAATGATCAAATCTGTCAGCAAATCATAGATTATTTAACAACAGATAAAATTGGTGTGCTAATTGAAGCCGGTGTACCTGAGGGGACTCAGATTGCACACAAACATGGCTGGGTTCAAAGCTCAGATGGCATCATTCACAACTTCAGTGATGCATCCATTGTTTATACGGCTGGTGGAAACTTTGTTTTATCAATATATGCCTATCATCCGGTGCAGATCGTCTTTGATCAGGCGAACGCCCTATTTGCGAACCTTGGGAGCGCAGTCTACAATTTCTATAATCCCCCCACTCAGTAAAAGACTTCGTATATAATCAAACCATGAGCGCCGCATTGGGATTGTATCGCCTTCAACAAGTAGATAGCCAGATCGATCAGATCCAGGCCCGTTTGAAGACGATTCAGCAAACGCTCGAAAACGACGTTGTGCTCCGCGCGGCTAACGAGCATTTTACAACGGTCGATAGCAAACACAAGGATGCCGAGCGTGCCTTGAAGCTAAGTGAATCAGAGGTTGAAAAGCAACAGATCAAAATCCAACAAACGGAAGCCAGCCTCTATGGAGGGAAAGTCCATAATCCCAAAGAGCTTCAAGATTTGCAAAAAGACATTGTCTCTCTGAAACGCCATTTGGAAACATTGGAAGAGCGTGAATTGGAAGCGATGCTTGCGGTAGAGATCACTGAAAAAGATTTACAAGCCGCAAAAACCAATTTGGAACGCGTACAATCGAACTTGAAGGAACAAAATCGAGATCTGACCCTGAAAAGCGAAATACTTCATAAAGATCTTGAACGAGTCAACTCAGAACGTCAGGCTATCATTACAGACATTGCAAGTCAGGCACTGAACGTTTATGAGCAACTGCGCAAACAAAAACGTGGTATAGCGATTACAACGATTGCCGATAATTCCTGTGAGGCCTGCGGTACCACCCTCACACCTTCGCAAAAACAAAGTGCTCGTTCAACCAGCCAATTATTCTATTGCCCTACCTGTGGGCGAATCTTATATGCGAATTGACTTTGCTCATGGCACTTCTCCTAAAAGAGAAGGCAATCATAGATGACGATAACAATCCCGCCTGATCCGTTCTCATTTTTATTTGGTTTCGCCGTTGGCGTGCTTGTTGTATGGCTTCTGGGTCGCGCTCGGCCTCTGCTTACTCAAATACGTGCGAATGCAAAAGAGCAACGCGAAACCGCAAAGCTTCGTCGCGCAAGCGGGTTGGAAAATAATCATCGCCGCGTCACCTTGCGCCGCGCGCAAGGGATGCATTTAGCAGCTTCACTATTTTCACTTGACGAAATACTACAGGAACCGCGCCTCATAGCACCACCGGCGCGTGTTGAACCGGGCGTGATCGGGATTCAAGAAGATATCATTTCACAAACACTTCCATATATGCCAGCCTGGCCTGAACTTGCAGCGATTTATCGCGCGCCCACAATTGGAGTCGCAGAAGCAATTGCCGGCGGGTCAAACATCGTCATCGTTGGCGCGGCAGGCATGGGAAAAACTGTCGCACTGGCATACCTCGCGTCGTTAGCAGCCAACCTCAAGGTGGAGCTGGATACGGACTCGGAATTGGAAGCGGTTCCATACTTGTATCATGTTGCGGATTTGCAATTTCCATTTGACCCATCGAAAGATCCAGCGAATCTTATTATTAACGCTGCCAGCGAACATGCGCCCATTTTTGATCTAAGGCGTCTACCAGGATTCATTCAACAAACATGCAAGAACGGACAGGCACTCATTTTGATTGATGGTTTCGATGAACTTGATCTTCAAGGGCAGAGAAATGTTGCTGAATGGTTCAGAGCATTGTTAAAAGCCTATCCAAAGGCGAGGATTGTAACGACAGGTTGTGTTGGTCAACTCAGCAGCTTGATCAGCCTCGGGTTCAATCCACTCGCATTGATTGCCTGGGATGCTCCTAAGAGTTCGCGTTTTATCCAACAATGGGGAGAATTATGGTCGCGAACCGTTGCGCTAGAAGCCTGGGCGCAAACAGGCCCTGAGCAGGTGGATCCAGTTCTGCTGAATACATGGTTGACAACTGACAACAACACTCTAACTCCCTTCGAGTTGACTCTGAAAGTCTGGGGTGCGTACGCAGGTGACAGCTTAGGTCCGCGCGTATTAGACGCGATCGCCACCCATGTTCGCCGGGTTGCCCCGAGTGGAACACCGGTCGCAGCACTTGAATTGCTTGCAATGCAGGTCATACTTACTTCACAACCAATCTTTGATCCTCGCCAAGCACGTTCATGGGTGAAGCAATACGACATTGTTGAAGATAAACCGATTGAAAGTGCAGAGACCGTTACAAAAACAGCCGAAGGCGAAGAAGTTCCGCTGACTGAATCACAAAAAATAAGGATCAAAAAATCAAAGGCTGGCGAGGCGGTACCCACTTATGGTTTGCTGAGCAAGATGGTTGACAGTGGATTATTGGTTTCATATCCTAATAATAAGATGCGCTTTCTTCATCCAGTTTTGAACGGTTATCTAGCAGGTCAGGCGATTGGCGATAACGATGCCGATACAACTTTGCTTGCTCAACCTAATTGGGACGGCAAAACGTTATCCCTGCGATATTTGGCAGCACGCGGAGATGCATCTGCAGTAGCGGACATTTTGTTGAAAGAATCTGATCTTCCGCTTCACAGCTCTGCTTTTACTGTGGCGCGTTGGCTTCGTGATGCTCCTAAAGAAGCGACGTGGCGTGGCAAAGCCTTTGCCAATTTGTTGACAATCCTTCAAGCTGAGGGCCAGCCACTTGGTTTGCGCGGACAAGCGATGGCGGCATTTGTCATAAGCGGTGACCCAGGGGCGGCAACCCTCTTTCGTCAACTATTAAGCTCCAGATCGTTTGAACTAATTCCACTCGCGGCGCTGGGAAGCGGCGCACTAAGAGATAGCAAGGTAATTGATCCGCTCGAAGAATTAATGCAAGCCCCTATTGGCTCTGTAAGACGCGCAGTCTGTCTCGCGCTGGTCGCGATTGGAACAGAAAAATCACTCGAAGGCGTTGCGCGTGCCTTACTGCAGGGAGATGAAGAATTGAGGCGCGCAGCAGCCGAGGCACTAGCGAATGACCCTGCTGAAGGCTATGCCATGCTAAAGGAAGGTGCTGTGCTTGAGGACATCATGCTACGCCGCGCGGCTGTACACGGATTAGCACGGATTGGGCAACCGTGGGCGGTTGAAATGCTTCAACATATACAAGTGGAAGATGACCAATGGGCAGTCCGCAATCTTGCCAATCAATACCTTGAACAAATTCAACATATAGATCCACGCGTGCCGCGTCAGCTTACAACACCTTCGGAATCTCCCTGGCTGATCGAGTTTGCAGGCAAACAAAAAATGGGGGTTCCGCGCGGTGGACCCGCCACAGACGTATTGCTGAACGCGTTCAAACACGGTGACACAGAAGAACGCCTTGCGGCATTGCCTTATCTCAAACGCGTGCCGAGCGAAGGCATAATAAACGCACTTTATAACGCCATGTATGGCGAAGACCCCGAAGTACGTGAGGCGGCCTTCTATGCCATAGAAGAGATTGACGCAGACGGATTTAAGCTTCCCCACCCGAATCAATTCGGCTTAGGTTAATTGCGTATCACTTAAGGAGTAACGGATCACATTCCTAATGGACACGCGCTTCTTATAGAAAATAATTGTATAGAAGCCATCAAATCAAAAGGAAGTAACAAGGAAATGATGATGCTTCGCAAGAGGAGAATTTCATGACGAACGAATCGTTGTTATTGAGCATCGCTGTTTTAGGTGGAACAGGAAAAGAAGGGAAAGGTCTTGCCTATCGTTGGGCAAAGGCAGGATATCGTATCTTGATTGGCTCACGCTCTTCAGAAAAGGCTGTAAAAGCTGCATCTGAGATCATGGAATTATTGGAAGGCTCATCCTCTGTAGTTGGCACGACGAATCTCGAAGCCGCAGAACAAGCGGATATTGTTGTCCTGACTGTGCCTTACTCAGCACATCGTGATACTCTGGAAAGCGTCAAAGATGTACTCAAAGGCAAACTGCTTGTTGATGTAACCTCTCCCCTTGTCCCACCGAAATTGAGCAAAGTACAGATGCCTCCCGCAGGGTCCGCCGCACAGGAAGCGAAAGAAATCCTCGGCGAGGATGTGGAAGTCGTAGCCGCATTCCAGAATGTTTCGCACGAGCTTTTGTTAGGCGAAGAACAGATCGATTGCGACGTATTGGTCACTGGCACAAGCAAAAAGGCGCGTGCGGAGGTTTTAACTCTTGTTGAAGCCACCGGCTTGACAGGCTGGGACGCTGGCCCCATTGAAAACTCCGTGGTTGTTGAAGGGTTGACTAGCGTGTTAATTAACATTAACAAGCAATACGGATCGACGCACGCGGGGATCAAAATAACGGGAGCTTCAAAAGATTCGTAATTTGTAAGCAAATGCAAATTACACTTTTTGACCATGCCTCTCACCCTCATCCCCCTCTCAGGCATACCTTTCATCCGCCAAGGCGCCAACCTGGCGGATATTGTTCTCCATGCGCTTCAAGAAAATTATATTGTGCTCAAAGACAATGACATCCTGGTTTTTGCACAAAAGATCGTTTCCAAAGCCGAAGGACGGGCAGTCAATCTTCTCACCATCACGCCATCAACGCGCGCCGTTGAACTCGCGAGTCAAACGGAAAAAGACGCCCGGCTTGTTGAACTTATTCTTCAAGAAAGCAATGAAGTGTTGCGCACGCGGCCGGGAACGATCATTGTTGAACACAAACTTGGATTTGTATGCGCGAACGCAGGCATAGATCACTCAAATGTCGCTCCCCCTCTCTCTGAGGGAGAGGGGCAAGGGGTGAGGGGCGAAGAGTGGGTACTGCTCCTTCCAGAGGAACCAGGCCACTCAGCTGAAAGGATTCGCGGTGAAATCAAATCTAAAACGGGCAGACAAATTGGTGTTCTGATCATCGACTCGCATGGACGCGCCTGGCGCAACGGAACAGTTGGCATCGCCATCGGAATCGCAGGTCTGCCTGGTCTCCAAGATTTACGCGGCAAGCCAGATCTTTTTGGATTTAAGTTGCGCATTACACAAGTGGGAGTAGCGGATGAACTTGCCGCAGCCGCCTCATTGACGATGGGACAAGCCGCGGAAGGCACGCCTGTAGTCCATGTGCGCGGATTTCCATATCCACTGCGTGAAGGTTCATTGAAAGAATTGATTCGCCCGAAAGAAGAAGATTTATTTCGTTAGTACATGATACCTGACCCTTGGAATTTGATATATGAACTCTGACATCTCTTTCTGGTAGGCAATGACTGAGTTGATTATTACCAATCCTCGGTATCCAGGTGAAATTTATCCGTTCAATTGCAAGCGATGGCATCGGAATTGACCTATGGGTTGTCTCACTTAATCAAGCAGACAAAACGCTAACAGGAATCTTATGCACATTTGATACACTTAAGCGCGATGCGGAGATTAAACTCTTGATCGGGTGTACGAAAGAAGATGTTGAAATCATTCAGGGATTCCACAGTGACATGTCAACATTATTCATTCCAAACCCAATGGTGGAACATGACCTTTCCGACAGATTTTCTTGACCTCCTCAAAGAAGAAACAAAAGCCCTGCTCTATCTCGCAACCATTATGGCTGATGGCTCACCGCAAGTATCTCCCGTCTGGTTTAGCACAGACGGCGAATACATTCTCATCAACACGAATGAAGGACGCACCAAGGATAAGAATATGAAAGCGCGTCCGAGGGTGGCGATGGTCATTCAAGACCCGAACAATCTCGATCGTTATTTGGGTATGCGCGGCGAAGTTGTTGAATTTACAAAAGAAGGTGCAGATGAGCACATCAACCGGCTTTCTCTCAAATACTATAATAAACCCTGGACATACCAAGAGGGTCAACGACGGATCATCTACCGAATCAGACCACTCCACTTTGACCCACACAGAGACTGAGCTTCACAACTTTTTGCGGACTCGCCGCTCGATCCGCCGCTTCAAACCGGACCCGGTGCCTGATGCCGTTATACAAAACATTCTTTCCACTGCGACATATGCGCCCTCCGCGCACAACCGTCAGCCGTGGAGATTTGTTATGATTACTACGCAAGTAGTCAAAGAGAATCTCGCCGAAGCGATGGCAATTGACTTTGAACGCGATTTAACCCGCGACGGACTCTCCCCCGAAAAAATACAAGCACAACTGAAACGGTCCAAAGACCGCATCACCTCCGCGCCGGTCGCAATTCTTTTATGTCTCGACATGAGCGAGATGGACTCATATCCTGATGAAAAGCGTCAATGCGCTGAGCACATGATGGCAATCCAATCTGTAGCCGCGACAGGATTGCAATTACTGCTCGCCGTGCATGCGGAAGGCTTGGGCGGAGTCTGGGCCTGCTGGCCATTATTTGCACAGAAGACAATTCAAAAGACTTTAAATTTATTTGAATCATGGGAACCACAAGGAATGTTTTTTATTGGCTATTCAGATGAAAGCCCTGAAGTGCGCGAAAGAAAGAGCATTGAAAGTGTTTCTCTATTTCTATAAATGCTCTGTGCGCCAAGGACGGCGCACAATGGGAACAATCGCCGCCGAGGATTGCGGAGCACGCGAAGCGTGTGGAACGGCGGCTGGAGCAAAATGAATTGAAAATTGTTGCCCTTGCCGGCGGAGTTGGTGGCGCAAAACTCGCACACGGACTCGCCCAAGTTCTCCCTCCGGAAGACCTTACGGTCATTGTCAATACTGGTGATGACTTCGAGCATTATGGCTTATACATCTGTCCCGATTTGGACACGGTTTGTTACACATTAGCAGGATTGGCGAATCCAGAAACGGGCTGGGGGCGAGTCAACGAAACATGGAATGTCATGGAGAATGTTTCGAAACTTGGTGGGCTAGCTTGGTTCCGCTTAGGTGATCAGGATTTAGGAACGCATCTCGAACGGACGCGTCGGTTGAAAGAGGGGCAAACGTTGACACAGATCACAAAAGATTTTTGCAAAGCCTGGGGAGTTAAACACGTAGTCCTGCCAATGTCTGACCAGCCAGTGTGGACGATTGTCGAAACCGAAGAGGGTGATCTTGCGTTCCAGGAATATTTCGTGCATCGTCGCTGTGAACCGCGTGTCAAAGGCTTTCGGTTTGACGGAGTCGATGTAGCGGAACCAGCTCCCGGGGCGCGGGAAGCGATCAAATCTGCAGATGCCATCGTTATTTGTCCATCAAATCCCTGGGTGAGCATTGATCCAATCCTTCGAGTGCTCTCCTCTCTCCTGAGAGGAGAGGGATCAGGGGTGAGGTTAGTTGCTATTTCTCCAATCATTGGTGGGCAGGCGGTCAAGGGTCCTGCCGCGAAGATGTATAGCGAATTAGGGATCGAGCCATCTGCCTTGTCAGTCGCAAAGCACTATTGTGATTTAGCAACCGGATTCGTGTTCGATAAGATTGATAAGCAATTAGAAGAAAATATTAGGAGTCTAAATATGCGTACACTTGTAACCAATACGTTGATGAAGAGTCTTGATAATAGAAAACAATTAGCGAGCGATGTACTAGACTTTCTTGGAAATGACCTATGACACTTTGGGCTATTGTTCCTGTAAAACCTTTGCGACGTGGTAAGTCACGTCTGGCTGGAGCATTATCTGAGGATGAGCGGACCGAACTCAATCGCATGCTCTTACAGAATACACTTAAAACGCTTTCAGATTTGAAGGAAGTGGAAGAAGTTTTGGTGATTAGCCGTGACCCTCAAGCGTTGACGATTGCCCGCCATAACGGCGCGCGCACTGTCCGCGAAGACGGCCAGCCAGGTTTGAATACTGCCCTGAAGCGCGCCACGGTTGTTGCACAGATTTATACGACCGGCGCCGTCCTAGTCTTGCCTGCTGATCTTCCATTGATCACGCATGAAGATGTGCTTACTTTGATCAAACGAGCAGGCGAACCTCCGGTAGTTGTGATTGCGCCAGACCGGCATGAGAAAGGCACAAATGCGTTATTGATCTCGCCCGCAGGCTTGATCGAATATGATTTTGGAGAGAATTCATTTCAACGTCATTGTCAACGCGCACAGGAAGCAGGTGCCAGACTCGAGATCGTAAACCTTCCTACGCTTGGATTGGATCTGGATTTACCGGAAGATCTCGAACTCGTTCGAAAGTTTGAGCTGATGAAGATGGCATAATAGCTCACTCATCCAAAATTCAAACCACAACTCTCCAAGCATGACATCTTCATCTTGAAGAGTTGTTTTGTTATACACCGTCCCGAAGGTTTTATGGGAAGACATTGTTGAGCTATTCAAACCTTCGGGACGTTTTTCGTGGGGAAAGTTGACTATACCCTTTAATGTGACATAACATCGTTTTGATATGGAGTTTTTTCACTCTGTGCAATTTTAGTAAATGGTATATATAATAACTTTGTCATTTTTGATATGAAAATTGACAGGAACTTACAACAACTGCCAAAGCGAAAGGATTGAATATGACAACAAGATTTGAAAATGGAATTGTGGTGACTTTAGGCTCAAACAATCGCGTCATTTGGAATGGCTCAGTTGTGACAGAAGGCGAAAATATCCTAGCAGTTGGTGATACTGCAGAAATGAAAACACGTTGTCCAAATGCCGAAACAGTGGACTGCACAGGCAAGATCGTTTTGCCTGGCCTTATCTGTACACATCATCACTTCTATTCGACGATGGCGCGCGGTATGGCAATTCCCGGTGAACCTGCTTCCAACTTTGTAGAAATCCTCGAGCGCCTGTGGTGGAAAGTAGACCGAGCTTTGGATGAGGAAGATATCACTCTCTCGGCGCAGATTCCCCTCATCGAATGCATTCGCAACGGCACAACAACCGTTATAGATCATCATGCCTCTCCAGGCATGCGCGATGGCTCACTTGACCTGATCGAAAACGCTGTCCGCCAGGCAGGGATCCGCGCCTCGTTGTGTTATGAAGTATCGGATCGAAATGTAATAGGAGGCGGCATCGAGGAAAACCAACGCTTTATCAAGAAGATCGGTAAAAGTGACGGACAGATTGCTGCCATGATGGGACTCCACGCGTCCTTTACGCTCTCCGATGAAACACTAGAGAAATGTGTTGGGATTGCGAAGGATGCAGGAGTTGGGTGTCATGTCCATGTGGCGGAAGATCTTGCCGATAGAGAAGATTCACTCGAGAAGTATGGGATGCCGACAGTCCATCGATTGGATAAGATGGGTGCATCTGGAGAAAAATCTCTCTTCATCCACTGCATTCACGTGGACGAATCAGAAATGGACCTGATCGCTGCCACCAAGACGAGCGTGGTTCACAACCCCGAATCGAATATGAATAATGCAGTTGGCGTTACTCCACTTTTTGACTTATTAAAGAGAAATATATTGGTCGGTTTGGGAACGGATGGTATGTCTTCTGATATGCTGTCTCAAATGAGATGTGCATATCTACTTCATAGACTTGCGAATCATGATCCACGCGTCGCCTTTCTGGAAACACCCAAGCTTCTGCTGGAAAACAACCCAGCAATTTGTGAACGTCAATTTGGTATTCGTTTGGGAGAACTCGCGGAAGGTCGCCCGGCGGATCTGGCGATCATGGATTACCAGCCGCCTACTGTACTCAGTGAGGCAAATTTCCTCGGGCATCTCATCTTTGGCCTCGTAGATGCGACAGTTGACACCACAGTTTGCAGAGGAAAGATCTTGATGCAAGACAAGAAAATCCTCACACTCGATGAGGACCGGATTGCGGCGCATTCACGCGAGCTTGCGCCGCAGATGTGGCAGAGATTAGCCGCTCTCTAATCCAAGTGATTCTCATAATAAAAACTATCCCGATTCCACTTTCAGGTATAATGACTATTATTATCAATTTTTGTTTGTTATTAGGCAAATAGAAAAAACTTCCCGAGTATCAAAAACTGAATTAACTTTTGCAATCACCCATAACTGGAGGATTATCGCCGTGGAAAGAGTAGCACTATACCTGCAAGACTCTCATGATCTCAGAGATGGATTGGATTACGCGCGCTATGCTGAGGCGCATGGCTTTGAAGCTGTTTGGCAAGCCGAATCTCGTTTGGTTCGGGATGCGATTGTCCCGATGGCGGCCTACGCAGCTGTTACGGAACGGATCAAAGTTGGCTCAGGCGTGATTAACAATTGGACTCGCAATATCGGCCTGCTGGCTGCTACCTTTCTAACGCTGGATGACCTGGCGCCCAACCGCATTATTTGTGGCATCGGCGCGTGGTGGGACCCTCTGGCGAGTAACGTTGGCATCAAACGCCGCAAACAATTGACTGCGATGCGTGAGACCGTTGAGGTGATGCGCCGCCTGCTGAACATGGAACGCGTCACATTTCATGGAGAATTTCATCAGGTGGAAGGCATTGAATTGGATGTTGTCCACGGGCGTCGAGAGCCGCGCAACATCCCGATCATGATCGGCGCGACTGGTGATCAAATGATGCAATTGACGGGAGAAATCGCGGACGGAGCGGTATTGAATTACTGCGTCCCACCTGAATACAACGACCATGCATTGGAGCTACTTGAAAAAGGATTACAAAAATCTGGCCGCAACCTGGAAGACTTTGACCGTCCGCAGCTCATCGTCTGCTCAGTGGATGCGAGTCATGAACAAGCTATCGAGTACAGCAAGGAATTGCTCTGTCAGTATCTTGCACAACAGCCTCACATCGCCAAAGCCTCAGGCGTTTCACAAGATGTGATTCAGGAAATCCAGTCTATCCTGGGATGGCCCGCCACAAAAGAACAGATCACTAAAGCCAAGCATCTTGTGCCTGATGATCTTGTCCATCGCATCACAGCCTCGGGGACACCTACTGAGGCAAAAGCCAAAGTGGAGGAATACAAGAAACGCGGCTGTACTTGTCCTATTTTGTATCCCGTTGGTGGAAATTTCAAACTGCTCATTGACACTTTCGCACAAGCATGAACAGGCAAGTTCATCTAGAAATAAATAACACCTCCTGGAAATCAGGAGGTGTTATCGCTTGTATCAAATCTGCTTTCCCTGCAAATAATCCAACAACAATTTCAATGCCGCATTTACTGCAGAAACCTTATTTTCCTCACGGTCACCTGAAAACTGGAACAGTTCTGCCCATTCTCCGTCATCTGTAACGAGTCCAATCCAGGTTGTGCCCACTGGCTTTTCAGGCGTTCCCCCACCAGGACCCGCAATCCCACTAACTGAGAGGGCAATATCTGCTTTCATCAAATTGCGAATACCTATAGCCATTTCAAGGACTGTCTCGCGGCTAACGGCACCTTTTGTGTTCAATGTATTCCATGAAACATTCAGCAAATCAGCCTTCGCCTCATAGGCATATCCTACGACACTAGCCAGAAAATACTCAGACGAACCCGGCACATCTGTAATACGACTGCCCAGCAATCCGCCGGTACAGGATTCAGCCAGTACAAGTTTTAATCCACGTTCATGTAACAAGTTTCCTACTTGAATCTCCAATGGGTTTGGCACATTTACCTCAATTGAATCGTTAGCGAGATTATACCTGTCCTTATTCTCGGTTATAATTTTGTGTATGGCAGATTGGGCAGGAAAAATCCTCGGAAAGGTCCATATTCATGACCTCATAGCCCGAGGGGGTATGGCTGAAGTCTACACGGGAACACATGAGTCTATTGGGCAAGTCGCTATAAAAGTGATGAGAGGCTTGCTTGAACGAGATTCAGATCAACTCGCCCGTTTTCAGCGGGAAGCTGAAGTGATCGAGGATCTGCGGCATCCGAACATCGTGCAGATGTTCGATTATGCAATCGTTGATGAATCTCCTTATCTTGTCATGGAATATATACCGGGCCCATCCCTGGCTGCTTACTTAAAAAGGTTGCACGATAACAAACAGCGTCTGCCCATTGGGATGGTAGCTCAAATACTCAAGTCGATGGCAAGCGCATTAGATTATGCTCATCTCAAGGGTCTCGTTCATCGCGATATAAAGCCTGCTAACGTTCTGTTGCGCTCTCAATCAGGACCCGTTGAACTTGACAAACCCCTACCAATAGATGTGGAACCGATCCTCACGGACTTCGGCTTGGTCCGCCTCTTGGACTCAACTATGCTGACGACGGCTGGTTCCGTTAGTGGCACACCGACCTACATGAGCCCTGAACAAGCGCGCGGGGAAAAAGTCGATAAACGTACTGATATCTACTCACTTGGGATCATGCTGTATGAGATGCTCGCAGGCACCGTTCCCTTCCAAGCTGATACAACCTTTGGCATGTTGATGAAGCACATCAATGAGCCACCTCCCCCAATCAAGGGAATATCATCAGATTTACAGGCTTTAATCGATCGCTCCCTTGCGAAAGACCTTACGCTTCGTTATGAAAGTGCAGGCGACCTCGCCGATGAATTTTTGGCGGTGTTCAATGGCCAAACGATATCTCCCGGAACGCTTCACATCGCCGAGATAGCGCGTAAGGCAACAGAAGCCGGTGGTCGGCCGACTCCTCCAACTCAAGAGAATCGCAGAAGTCGTTGGATACGTTTGGGCATTGAAATTGCAGCGGTGGTGGCTCTTGGCTTTGTAATTCTGCGTTTTATCAGCCCGCTCATAAATACAGCTGTCGATCCAAATGCTATTGCGGGTAGGATGCGGTTCTCATACGTTGCAGCTGATAACGATACGATTACTTTCTCATTGGCTGACGTGCCCCAACCTGAAGCTAATACACATTATGAAGCATGGCTTGTCAGTAATGATCAAACACTTCGTGATGTAGGAAGAATCACGATCGACGCAAGTAGAAGTGGGGGACTGGAATTTACTGATCCGGATGGAAAGAATTTGTTGGATGGTTTGAGTCAAATTCAAATTACGAAAGAGCAAAATAATGTTCCGATAGTCAAACCTACCGGAGAAGTTGTTTATTCCTCAGTCTTTCCTCCAAAGGCCTTGGTCCACGTTCGCAATGTAGGAGCTTCTTTTAGTGGTGCACCAAAAAATCTGGCTTTGATACAGGGGCTTTATTACTACAACGGCAGTTATATAGATGCAGCCATAAATGGCACTACCAATGATCCAACTTACACTCCAATTGTGACAGCTTATCAAAAGGGAGATGAGGCGACACTTCGAAAGAGGAACGAAGAACTGATCAACATGATTGTTGGCGGTCAGAGTGATCAGTATTTGGACTATGATAAAGATGGCACAGTAGATGACCAAGCCGACGGATATGGAAGCCTGCCCAATGGAGATCAGCCTGGTTATCTCCAGGAGACGTCGCTCGAGGCGCAATCCGCGGCAAATGCGCCGGACTCTACCTCGAATATTCGCCAACAAAATCAATCCCTGCAAATATGTATCAAGAATATGCAAGGTTGGACCAATGAGATTCTGCCGTTAGCATTGAAGCTCAGTGAAACATCGTTCGGGCCGGAGATGCAGCAAACCATTGATCAATTATCAAAACTGGGAAATAAACTTGATAATGGAGAAGATTCTAATAAGAATGGAACTGTCGAGGCAATTGAAGGTGAATGTGGCGCTTTACTCGCCTATAAATATGGCACGAACATGGCAGATTTCCTTATTCTTAGCGGCCCCAATCGAATCCCCCCAACTCCCACTGGTAAATAAAAAAAACCTCCCGCCGAAACGGGAGGTTTTCATGTGAACACAAGAAACTTATGGCGCAGGTGTGGGGAATGAATTGAATATATCCGGCATCCTCGTACTTATCACTCGGAAGATAGCGAATGCACCAACGGATAAACAGCAACAGAGAACCAGGAACGGCAAAAGCAATGAAGCTGCAGCTTGTCCCCAACCAAATTGATTGACGCCTTTCACTGCCATTACTTCGAGAACGACCACATAAATGAATAACAAAAGGCCCAAGAGACCAGAGCAATACACAACAAATGGAATTGCTGCTAACAGTGCAAGCACACTACCAATAAAATAAAAAGGCGTTACGATCGCAGCAATGGCGTAAGCCAATTGGTCATATGTTCCTCGACCACCGAACATTTTCGCAAGCAATTGGACAACTCCAACAACAGCTGCGAAGAGTATAACAGAAACGATTGGTCCGATACAGATTGTTGCGATCAAACCACCCCCAGCCATCCTCGGAAATCCATTCTCTCCAAAGGCGGAGTTTTGCATCAGCCGTCTAAATACTACTCCTTGTACCAGAGAACTCAGGACGGCATTTACCAGAGAGCCTAGGAAGACCCATAGCAATGCTGTTGTCAATTTCGCATTGGGCGATTGAGCTATCGATGCAAAAGTCTGCTCACTGGGTTTAGTGATTGCATCCCGCCAAACGGAAAACCATTCCGAAACCCCAGAAGGTGGCGGTAGCATTGGGGCGTTTGTTGGCTCATTCATACATTATAATGAAAAACGCCGAGGGGAAAATTATCTATGTCGGCAAGGCGATCAGTTTAAAGAACCGCGTCCGTTCTTATTTTCACGCGGATAACAGTCACGACGCGAAAACGCGGCGGCTCGTACGTGAGATCGCAGATATCGAGTGGATCGTCGTTGGGTCGGAGCTTGAAGCGCTCATCCTGGAGATGAACCTCATCAAAAAGCACCGTCCCAGATACAACGTCCGCTTGAAGGATGATAAACGCTATCCCTATATCAAAATCCACTGGGCTGATCCCTTCCCAAAAGTGACGGTGACGCGACAAATGGTGGATGACGGCTCGCGTTACTTCGGGCCCTACACTTCCGCCTGGGCAGTTTATCAAACTCTGGATGTGCTTCGTCGCATCTTCCCTTATTTGACGTGTGATCGCGAGATCACGGGGATGGACAAACGTGCGTGTCTTTACTACGACATCAAGCTATGCATCGCTCCTTGCATTGGCGCGGCCTCTCAGATTCAGTACCGCCAAATGATCTCGGATCTAATGGATTTCCTAAGCGGACATAGCGAAGATATCGTTACGCGGATCCAAAACGAGATGCAGAAGGCATCCGAAGAGATGCGGTTTGAGAAAGCCGCGGCATTGCGCGACCAACTCAAAGCCATTCAATCCATTATTGAGCGCCAAAAGATTGTCTTCGCGACCGACTATCTAGATTCAGATGTGCTTGCCATGGCACGCAGTAACGGGGAAGCCTGCGTGCAAATCTTCTTTATCCGTAGCGGCAAATTGATTGGACGTGAATACTTTATTCTCGAAGGCACAGAGGATGCAGCAGATACCGAAGTCATGCAGCAGTTCATCACACAGTTCTATACAGAAGCCGCGACCATTCCGCAACAGGTCATGCTTCCACAGGAAATCGAAGAAGCGCAGATCATCAGTCAATGGCTGAGATCGCGACGTGGCGGCGAAAAGGTCGAGTTCTTTGTCCCCAAAGAGGGACAGCCGCGTGAGTTGGTGCAAATGGCAACCGAAAATGCAACAGAGACTCTGCAGGCTTTACGCGCGCAGTGGCAGGCAGATACGCACAAACAGGAACAAGCCCTCACTGAACTACAGCAAGCATTGAACTTGCCAATGCCTCCAAATCGCATTGAATGCTACGATATTTCAAACACCCAAGGTACAGCCATTGTGGGTGCAATGGTTGTTTTCACACAAGGTGTACCTGATAAAAAGCTATATCGCAAATTCAACATCGAGAGCGTGGTTGGCGCGCCGGACGATTTCGCATCAATGGAGGAGATGTTAACTCGCAGATTTCGTAGGTGGCGCGGAGGTCAAGAAACAGAAGCAAGCCCAGGGTCCAAGCCAGACGCGTCATTTTCCTTTCTACCCGATCTTGTTATCATTGATGGCGGCAAAGGTCAATTAGGGCGGGCCGTGAGCGTCCTTGAAAAATTTGATTTACAGAATAAAATCCCAGTTGTGGGGCTTGCAAAACAGCGCGAAGAAATTTTCTTCCCACACAAATCAGAATCGCTCATGTTGCCTCGGCATTCTCAGGCTTTGTACCTTGTGCAACGCATCCGCGATGAGGCACATCGTTACGGAATTACCGCACACAGAAAGAAACGACAAAAACTTGGTATGGCTTCGCAATTGGATTCCATCCCCGGCATTGGCCCCACACGTCGAAAAGCCCTCTTGAAACATTTCGGCTCCGTGGATAAGATTAGGGAAGCCTCGATTCAAGAATTGAAAGACGTCGTACCAGAAGATGTAGCGAATTCCATCAAAGCACACCTAGAATGAGACAAGTTTGGATTGTTGATGATGACGAGGAAATGAATCGAGCAATTGGGCTAATGTTGAAAATGCTGGATTGCGAAGTAATGGCTTTCCATAGTGCCCGTGCTGCTGTGCAAACATTATTAAGCGGCAAAAATCCTGAACTGCTCATCTTGGATATCAATATGCCGGAAGTATCTGGATTGGATGTGCTGGAATTTCTGCGTCGTCGCAACGAATGGAAGGAGCTTCCCATTGTCATGCTATCGTCAGAGGCTGCAGAGAGCATAGTGGATAAGGCGCTTCGCATGGGCGCAGACTCTTACATTACGAAACCCGTGACAATGGAAGAACTTGAAAAGGCAATGGCAATAGCCATTCAGAAACGTGTGAGTATTAAGTGAGTTATGGCAAATAAAAAATCAAAGAACAAGAAACCGGTTAAGGTTAAATCAACTGAGAATCAGGATAAAAGGCGAATACGAACGTTGCAGATCTTTTTCGCAGTGTTTTGCATTATTCTGATCCTCTCAATGGTGCTTGCGTTGGCATCAAGATAACAAAGCTCTCTTCGCTGGTATAATCCAAGCCGCTCGGCGGAAAGAAGCCGCGCTTTATTTCGGATGGAAATTAAACGCAAAGGACACAACACTTGCACCTGCATAATTTGCCAGGCAAATTATGCAGGTGAGTTCACTAAGGGTTTTCCTTATCAAACTTTGTGCCATTAGTGCCCTTTGTGTTTAAAAAATAGGGAACGTTATGCTCGAAAAACTAAAAGGCATTGAAGAACGCTACGATCAACTTGGAAAAGAATTCCTCGAAGTGGGCAATGACTATCAGCGCGCCGCAGAAATCAATAAGGAACGCGTCGATTTGGAAACCATCGTTGAGAAGGCGCGGGAATATCGTCAGGCAATGAAAAGCATGGAGGAAGCCAGAGCAATCCTCGAGTCCGAAAAAGACCCGGAACTCGTTGCGCTTGCCGATACTGATATCATAGAATTAAGTCCAAAAATCGAAACCCTTGAAAAAGAGATCAAAAGCCTGCTCGCTCCAAAAGACCCACGCGATGATAAAAATGTGATTGTTGAAATACGCGCGGGCACCGGTGGCGACGAAGCCGCGATCTTTGCTGCGGATCTGTTTCGTATGTACTCCCGTTATGCTGACAGGCAAAGATGGAAATCGGAGATTCTTTCAGAGAATGCGATCGGCGTTGGAGGCTATAAGGAAGTGATCTTTGAGATTCGCGGCAAGGGCGCATATTCAAAGCTCAAATATGAATCGGGTGTCCATCGTGTTCAGCGCGTTCCTGTTACGGAAGCACAGGGACGCATTCATACCTCCACTGCGACTGTTGTTGTGCTCGCTGAGGTGGATGAAGTAGAAGTCAATATCCCTGAAAGCGATATTGAGATCGAAGTTTATCGTTCCTCGGGCGCGGGTGGTCAGAATGTGCAAAAGAACTCAACCGCTGTGCGTTTGTATCACAAGCCAACTGGTATCGTCGTGACCTGTCAGGATGAACGCTCTCAATTGCAAAACAAAATGCGCGCATTAAGTATCTTGCGCGCCCGCCTGTATGAGATGGCAGAAGAGAAACGCCGCGCCGAACTTGAAGCGGATCGCCACTCGCAGGTTGGAACAGGTGAGCGCTCTGAAAAAATCCGCACCTATAACTACCCACAAAACCGCGTCACCGATCATCGCATCGGACTCTCAATTTACAATCTCCCCATTGTGATGGATGGCAGCATTGACGAATTCATCGATGAACTCTCTACGCGGGATGAAGCGGAGCGTCTCGCCGCGAGCGGTGTAGAAGAGTAATTCCGCCCTTCAATTTCTCAAGCTGCCTCGAGCATTTATTTGTAGGATGAAAGTCTCGTTTCTTTCGGCCATAACGACTCGTCTCACTCCGATCAGCGATACCCCGGCTTTAGACGCATCCGTTCTCATTGCTCATATCATCAATAAGCTGCGTACTTGGGTGATGGCTCACCCTGACTTGATTCTCACACCTGAACAACAAAAACAAATGGATGACGCGCTGGCTCGCCTAGAACGCGGCGAGTCATTTCCTTATGTGCTGGGTCACTGGGAATTCTTTGGCTTGGAATTTGATGTAACACCCGATGTACTAATTCCTCGCCCCGAAACAGAATTACTTGTCGAAAAAGCAATCGCATGGCTGCAAGAATATCCTGGTAAAAGAACTGTTGCAGACGTGGGCACAGGCTCTGGCGCAATTGCAGTATCCATCGCGGTGAACGTGCCTGATATAAATATTCTTGCCACGGATATTTCATCAAAGGCTCTACAGGTCGCCAAACAAAACGCAGCAAAACATGGTGTGGAGAAAAGAATAGAATTCGTTGAATGTGATTTGCTCCCAGCCAAATCGTCAATCATTAATCGTAATTCATCAATTGACTTAATATGTGCCAACCTGCCTTATATTCCCACCAAGACCTTATACAGCCTTACCATTTTTGGACGAGAACCCTCTATCGCGCTGGATGGCGGCCCAGATGGACTTGACCTTTATCGTAATCTTTTGTCGCTTGCGCCCGAATGGTTAGCTTCCAATGGAAAAATGTTGCTCGAGATAGAATCAACGCAAGGTGCAAAAATTCTTTCAATGGTACAGAAAATATTTGGTAAGGCTAAAATCCATTTACACAAAGACCTCGCCGGGCAAGACCGGTTATTGGAAATCACGCTTTAGTGTTTAGCGAATGCGAACAGAAATTCTTTCAGCTTCTTTATATGATGCGATTCCGCGCGCACTTGAAATTTTGAACGCCGGCGGATTGGTAGCATTCCCAACGGATACCGTTTATGGAGTCGGCACACTCGCATTTAACGGGAAAGCAGTCGGGTCAATTTACGCTGCAAAGGATCGACCTGGTGAAAAAGCAATCCCAATTTTGATAGGCGATGTAGATGACTTGGAAAAAGTGGGGATCAATATTCCTGATATTGCGCGCAAACTTGCCACTCGGTTCTGGCCTGGACCTTTGACCATTCTTATCCCGAAACGCATTGACCTCCCCGAGTCTGTTTCTGCTAGCTCTACTGTCGGGGTGCGAATCCCAGACCTTGTGGATTGCACAACGCTCGAATTGAAGATTTTGCGTGAGGGTCCTATTTCACTGGAAGAATTACGTTCTGCCCTTTGACCTCCATCCCTACCTCCCCCATTTTAAAAAGCAAAATAAGGGAAGGAGAAACTCTTAGTCTGCTTTCAGGTTTAGTTCAGGTTCCCTTAAAGTGCTTGAATATAATAAAAGATGCATTCTCCTTTACAAACCGCCTACGGCTCGGGCAAGCCAAGGGCGGTTTGGGTTTTTATCCCCCTCTGCCCTTTCGGGCATCTCCCCCAAATCCAAAAGCATGGATTTAGGGGAGGAATTGATTAAGACAACGGCCACGTTGGCTGGACATCAATATCCAGCTTAGATTCATAGCCCAAGGCATATCTATAGTATCCCGCCGCGGCGATCATCGCGGCGTTATCAGTACAGAGTGAAAACGGGGGAATATGAACCTTGAATTCACTCTGTGATTGAAAAGCTTGGCGAAGGGCATGGTTTGCAGAGACACCGCCTGCCACAAGAATTTCTTTCGCCTGATGATCACGCGCTGCCTGCATAGTCTTCTTGAACAATACATCGACAACCGCGGCTTGAAACGATGCTGCCAGATCTTCAATGGGCAAGGTTTTGCGTTTTTTCTTCAAGTCATTGACTTCGTATAAGACAGCCGTTTTAAGCCCACTGAATGAAAAATCGTATGCTCCTTTTAGCTTCGCACGTGGAAATTTGAAACGCGTTGAATCGCCGCTTTCAGCCGCGCGCTGAACAGACGGTCCACCGGGGTACGAGAGTCCTAACAGCCGCGCGACTTTGTCGAACGCCTCACCAGCTGCATCGTCCAGTGTTGAGCCGAGACGTCGATATGTTAAATGATCGGTCATGAGATTTAGTTCAGTGTGTCCACCTGAGACAAGCAAAGCCATCAATGGGAATTGTGGTTCGGGTGGAGCATTTTCACCGGCATTATAAATCCACGATGAATAAATGTGTCCTTCGAGATGATTGACACCTATCAACGGCAAACTCATCCCAAGTGCGATTCCTTTTGCCATATTCATTCCAACGACTAGTGAACCTGCTAATCCAGGACCGCGTGTGACGGCAACCGCGTCAATATCTTTCAACGTGAGATTCGATTGAGCCAGCGTTTGCTCAATAACTGGAATAATGCTCAACACATGCTGGCGCGACGCAACCTCAGGAAAGACTCCACCATAACGCGCATGAATATCCATCTGCGACGCAACGGTAGAGGATAAAAGCTCTCGTCCATTTTCAAGAACGGCGCAAGCAGTCTCATCACAGGAAGTTTCGATAGCAAGAATTCGAGCGGGTTTTAAATCAAGCATAAGATTTGTATCTCATTACGAGAAACATGCGACGTGACGAAGCAATACTTACCATCCTCAAGAGATTGCTTCGCTCATAATACCATTTTACTCTTTCTTCCAATTCTTCATCGGCAAGACGAAGTTATATGGATATTCAGCAAGTAATTCCATATTACCATCAGGACGCACCCAATAGGTATCTTCAATTCGCACACCCATTCCTTTTTCAGGATAGTATAATCCCGGCTCAATTGTAATGACCACGCCGGGCTTAAGAATATTATCTTCACCCGCGGTCAAACCAGACCAGGGACGTTCGTGAATATTTATCCCAACTCCATGTCCCAATGAATGGACATATCCATCCAGAGGCGCTTGTGTATTGAGCTGGGTTTTATGTCCCTTCGACTCAAAATATTCACAAGTCATACGCTGGTAATCAATAAAGGATGCATTGAGGTCAAGGTTTTCAATTACCTTGTTGTAAATTTCATGGACTTGATCATAGAGAGCTTGCGCTTCAGGAATCGAGTATCCCAAACTCCATGTACGCGTGAAATCATAAAAATATCCACCGCCTTGTTCAGCCGGGAAAATATCAAAGACAATGGTCTTGCCTAATGTCATTAAATCTTTAGGATTGCCAACCGAATGTGGAACCCCGGCGTCATGACCAATGGCAAAAATGACTCCTTCCACATCAGCTGCACCGCGCTCGGCAAGCCAGAGAGAGATCTTGCTTTTTACATCTCCAATCGTGAGTGGATACCCATCTTCTTTCAACAACACTTCATCTTCGCGCACTTCGCAAGAAGTTAAATAATCCTGGATCATTTTCACAACTGTCGTCGTCACCGCGCCCATTTGACGAATGCGAGCGACTTCTACAGCATCTTTTGTCTCCATGGCACGCAAAATGACAGAGTCCATACTCGATTCGCCGACAAACTCCAACTCAGGCATAAGGCTTGCCATCTTCATCATAACCCCGAACAGCTGCGAAAGCTCCACCTTTCCATAAACAGCAACTCGACCACCTGAGAGTCCATACTCTGAAAGGATTTTTTGAATGCGTAAAGCGTTCGCCGTCTGAAAATCACCATTTGCCTGCCCTTGAAAATCTGTTATAGGAAATTCACTAAATGAGACTGTCTTTAATCCACTTTTTGCAGCCTCCTCACGTTCCATATCGTTATAAAATAATACGGGCTCTTTCCCAGCCTTCTTAATGAGGAGTGCGGCGCTAACATGTCCTCCGCCAACGAAATAATACATGGGTGGATTTTGTTCTGCATCACCGAAAACAAGCAAAGCATCTAACTCTCGTGCCTTCATTAAAGCATCAAGGTCTGATTTCATAACTTCTCCGAAAGAAGAGATTTGAGATTCAAGATAAGTATTTCATCATTCAAAACGGTGCGCGGGTCAAAAAGAATTGTATCATTTTCTACACGTGCAATGATCGGCGGCTGACTCTCGCGAAGTTTTTTCGTAAAATTATCCGGCGATTTTACTTTCAATGCCAACACATAGGTGGAGATACATTCATCAGGAAGGCTTCCCCCACCCACCGTGGATTCTGACTTAATGACCTCGCCTTGCCCTAAAGCGACTTGCCACGCCTCAGCCCGGACCTTGAGCTGCTCCAGCGTTAAGGACATCATCTTCCAAATAGGAATTTCCCTCTCTGCCTCATCCTTAAGATAGTGCAGCAATGTCGTTGTAATTCCTGCGAGACAAGTTTTATCCGCGCGAACGGCGCGCGCTAGTGGATGTCGCTTAATCTTGTCAATTAAATTTTTCTTGCCAAGGATGATCCCAGCTTGTGGGCCGCCAAGCAATTTATCTCCTGAAAAACAGACTAGATCAATGTCTGCCGAAAGAGACTCTTGCACTGTTGGTTCGTGAGCAAATCCATATTTGGCAGTGTCGAGTAATGCACCTGAGCCGAGATCATCTACAACAGCGACGCCCGATTGATGAGCAACGTCAACAATATCTTTCAGTTCAGGTTCTTCCGTGAAGCCAACAATTTTGAAATTACTGCGATGTGCGCGCATAACGAGCGAGGTCGGTTCTTCCAGTGCTTCCTTGTAATCTGATAAACGGACTTTGTTCGTCGTTCCCACTTCGACGAGTTTCGCGCCCGATTGCTTCATCACATCAGGGACACGGAATCCGCCACCAATCTCTACCAATTGTGACCGTGAAATGACCACACGCTTTTTATTTGCAAGCGCCGATAACACGAGTAAGACAGCGGAGGCGTTATTATTGACAACTACCGCGGCTTCCGCGCCTGTCAGTTTTTGCAGAATCGATTCAGCATGGCTCAAGCGCGAGCCGCGCTGACCTTTCTCCAAGTCATATTCGAGTGTGGAATAGCTTTCGGCCACATCTTTCATCGCTGCGATGGTGGCTTTTGATAGTGGAGCGCGCCCAAGGTTGGTGTGCAAGATGACTCCTGTCGCGTTGATGACTGGAAGAAGAGTTGGCGTTGTCCATGCAATGAGATGTGATTCTGCTTGAGTTAAGATATCTTCCGATGAGGGCAAGCCAACCTCAGGCTTAGTTTTGAAGCGTGCGCGGGTTTCATCCAATGTCAATCGAAGCGCGTCCAGTGTCAGAGGGCGACCATACTCGTCAATCAGATGATCTGCACGCGGAGCGTGTAAAAGTTGTTCAACGGAGGGAAGCTCACGAAGACTGGTCATCAGTTGGAATAGGAGGTTTCCAATGCGCTTTCTCGCGGAGACGTGTGAAATATTCGATAGCAGCCAACCCGCCCGCAAGACCGAGAATCACATATACTGTGACGAGACGTCCGAGTTGAAGCCAAGCAAGGGTCGCGCCATAGACGCCAAACCATAATGCCTGACGAACAATCACGTTTGCCTCAGCAGGTTTTTCGCCGGGAAAGCGCCGATGGAAAAAATATACAATGGGCAAAACGGTGCCAGTAAGTGCCATCAACACAAGGACAAAGAATCCCCAACGCGGCCAGACATATGGAAGTGTTTGTGTGATCAGAAGATATAAGCCACCCCAGCCAACAATCATTAGCACAAGGGATGATAGACCGAATGGTTTAAATTTGAGTTGTTCATCCAT
>WNFX01001682.1_pt1 | contig 25882 bp, 22 predicted proteins | sample 5400111 | NCBI WGS metagenome assembly WNFX01 (sample SAMN13153363, study PRJNA577476) | soil metagenome | isolation source: 40 cm soil or saprolite under grassland replicate 1 | place: USA:California | collected 2016-06-15
TTTTGAAGGCATAGAGTTTGTCGTCATCCGCACGTCCAATGACAAACGCATAATCGCCTTGCAGATCGCCATAGGCGAGTCGAATCGCATCGATGAATTCATAGCTACGATTGATGTAACGCTCCACCGCATGGACGCAGGTTTCACCATCGTTCTGCGAGCGGACGGTCATTCCTTCGGCGATGAACTGCTCGCGTAGTTCAACGTTGTTCACCACGTTGCCGTTGTGAGCGCCCACCATGTCGCCGTCCGAATCCAAATGCGGTTGTGAGTTAATCTGCGAAGGTTCACCAAACGTTGCCCAGCGTAACTGAGTAATGCCGCGCGCTCCGCACATCTCGCTAATGTTGTACTTTGCTGCGACCACATCTACTTTGCCAACATCTTTTCGTAGATCGATCCTGCCATCATTGATTGTTGCCGCGCCTACTGAGTCATAGCCGCGATAGGTGAGCCGTTGCGCCGCTTCGATCAAGATGGGTCCAAGTTTTTCTTCTTTATTGGTTACGTATCCGAAGATACCACACATGATTTCTCCTCGGTGGTTGAGACGCAAGCGTCGAAACCACCCTGTTTCAAGTTATATTTTGTTTTCATCCAACTCGATGGTTTCCATACGAGCGGGAAGAGCACCCACTCTACTCAACCACCGGATTATTATTCCAATTTCAAATTTCCGTTTTCGTCAAAAGGAAAGAACGGATTATATGCAACCTCCCAGCAGTAGCCATCGGGGTCAGCAAAATAAGAGCTATACCCGCCCCAAAAAACTTTTTGTGGCTCTTTGAGAATCTTCACACCTTTCGCTTTCAAGTCACTGATGATCTCATCCACCTCTGTTTCGCTCTGAGCGTTATATGCTACTGTGATTCCTGAAAAGCCATGTCCTTCAGGTAGGACAAGTGCATCCTCTGCTAGTTTTTCGCGCGGATAAATTGAGAGAATGATTCCACCTGCCTGAAAAAATGCAGTATCTACCTGACTAGCCCCTGCTGGTTTCCATCCTAGAATCTCAGTATAGAATTTATATGACTTTGCAAAATCTCTTACGCCTAATGTGATTAGATGCAGATGTTGATTCATGATTTGACTCCTTTACGGTGGATTATTTCATGCCGCAACACTTTATGATTGGGTTTCTAATTTCATCTTCAATGATAATACCCAATGACCAATCAACGCACTCACAGTCTGCATTCCTAAAAAGATAGGTGTGTACACCATGCTCACCAGAATGGTATATCCCGTGCACATACCTGAATTATTATTGCCATCGCCGTTATCTTGTCCAACACATAAGGGTGTCATGTTTAAGACTCCTAATGTGAACAACGCCAATGCCCACGTCAGCAATCCCTGTGCAAGGATCCACATCCACGGCTTCCGTATTCCCAAGCGACGAAACAGAGTTGGCAACCGGAATCCAAATAATAAGCTGCCACTCATTAAAACAATCAACGCTCCAAGATAGGCGGTCCAATAATATTCCCTGCCTCGCAAACCACTTCCGAGACATACAGCGAAGAACACAAAAGCTGGCAATGCATTAAAGAAAGTTGAGATCGAGCGATCTGATGTGGACATAAAAACTCCATTGCTACTTTCAGGATTTCTAGTCAGCATCCCACGGCGCGACGCCGCGTCCCTGCGCGCCTCGCATCGACCCATAAATTGTTTCCGCTAAATTAGGCATGACCTCTGCTGTTGCCGCCAGCAGACCAAAGCAGCCCGCGATCATCATGTCGCCATATGGTGTTGCAAAGTAAGGACGTAATGATGGCTGACCATCAACCATAGACAATGGACGATTTATGGTCAATGGTCCGTTGTCCATTGTCCGAAACATGGATCGCCTTGGTCCCGTTACCACCACGTCAAATTCGTCTTTCCCGAACTCAAACTTTTCCTTCGAATACATCAATGCACCATGGCCCATATCATTGAACACATCTTCATGTTTCAACGTGCTATCTGCCAATGCTCGCAACAATGATTCTAGTTTCAACAGATCAATTTCACCCGTGTGATGTTCAAACACTCCCTCAATGCCATCGTCACCCAAACGGAAAGCTAGTGTATGGAAATTTCCTACATTACAAACGATCTTCTGCTTGCGTGTAGCGACAATAGAATCGAAGCCTGCGCCCAGCACTGCAGCAGGAGCAGTATCCATCACTACCAGTGGGCATGGCAACTCACCTGCTGAGTCTGCCACCGATTGCAAGCGAGTCATAATTTGGGGAATATTGGTTGAAAGATAGGCAAACGCCGAAAGAGAATTCTCCGCGCGAATTCGTTGATCCAGATAGTCAAACCTGAATTGACGATCCGATACTCCAGCGGGTGCATTGCCATGGTCAAAGACAGCAACCGCGATGGCTTCCAAATCATTTAGTGAAATACCATAATCCGCAAATGTCTTGGAGATAAGTTGAAAATCAAAATCCTTCAATTCAAGACGCTGGACGGTGGACGATAGACCATTTGCTTCATCTTCTGAGATAATTTTTATTCCAAGCGCTTCCACTTTATCAAGCTCATCGTTGAGAGTCGTCGCGGCGCCAGGCGTCATGCAGACAGGAATCCCTGCACGCGCGGCTTCTTCGATTGCCCAGGCAGAGGGGCCACCTCCCATTTGATGACCAGTCAACAGGAGGGGCGTACGCATGGAAAGCGCCTGCTTGACACGGCGATGAATCATCATTGTGGGAGAGGGCAAGATGAGCTTGAATCCGTTCTCGATGTCGAGCTGGGAATCGTAGAGGAAAATATCTTGTGTGCCGGTACCGATATCAACAGTAAGAATTTTCATAGCGAATAGTAGGACAAATTGGCAATTTGTTCTACACCTCAATCCCTAGCCACTTGCGGATGAAATATCCGATGACAAATGAAAGGGCTGCTACACTAAGGCTGAGAACCGCCATCTCAGTAAATCGCTCGCGAAAGGATTCGCCCTTCGCAACAGAGATATAGTAATTGAAAACCGCGATAATGATCACAGCAGTAGTAAGTGCAATGGCGAGATCGAGGATGTAATTTTCAATGATCAAATAAGGCAGCACAAGCAGTGCAACCGTAATGATATAGGCAATCCCTGTATAGATCGCAGCGCGCACTGGGTGTTTGCCTGTGTCTTCTGAGCGCGTCGAAAGATATTCGCTCGCCGCCATGGACATAGATGCAGCGATGCCCGTAATGAGTCCTGAAAGGGCGATCAATTTCACATTTTGCAGAGCAAGTGTAAGTCCCGCGAGAGCGCCGGTCAATTCCACGAGAGCGTCGTTGAGACCGAGCACCACGGATCCCGCGTAGCGTAGTCGTTCCTCATCCAGCATGTTGATAAGCCGTTCTTCGTGCACATCCTCCTCGTGTTGAAATTTCTTAGCTTCAGGAATATCACTTGAAACAGCTGCATAATCCCTTTGGACGGTCGCCTCACCTTGCTCCATTAATTTGATGCCAAAGGTAAAGCCAAAAGCAACGCTGATGAAATAATAGAACCAGACGAAAAACCAGCGCGGTTGAATATCTTGATTTGTATATTTCTTCCAGCCATTGTAGTGACGCAGTTCATCCTCCTTCATTTGGGTATCTGAATTGTAAGCCATTTTGAGCTTTGTTTTTTAGAGCACCTTGGTAAATACTAGACAACAAATGTAAGGTCGACAAGTGATTTTCATCCTTACTCATTTGGAAAAAATCGTATATCATCTAGCTTATTTAAAAAAATCATATGCAAAGGAGGACATATGCAACGCAATACTCAACCTGCCGTTATGTCATCTGTTTTAGTACTAGTTTTGGTCTCCCTCGCCTGCGCAACGGTTCAGCCTACGCCTACCAATACTCTCCAGCCAACAGTCACGATTACTGCCGCTCCAACCGCTACACAGACTCCGAGGCCATCCCCAACCCCCAGGCCGACGCGAACGCCAAACCTGGCAGAGACACAACATGTAGAAGAATTAAATGCTAAGGTTCAAGCCTATTATGACAAGGGTTACCTGGCTACACCCGATGGCAAGGTCACAGAGTTAGATGATTTCAGCTACGATTGGGCGCAGTTAGGTTGGTATAACTGGCTGCCGCTTAGAGTTTCAGCCAGTGACTTTTTCCTGAGCGGTCATTTCAAATGGAACTCTGCCTTTCAGAATTCGGATACCTCTGGTTGTGGTTTCATTTTTGGTATACAACCAAATGACGATCATTATGCAGTATTCCTAGATCGCATGAAGGTTTACTTTCTCATCACAGATCACACACGCGGCTATTCAAAACCTGTAACACCCACCCGTGGGATAGGCCGTGTGAAATTTGATTATCCGGCTGAAGCTGATTTTACCCTGATCGTCAAAGATGCTTATGCTTACATACTGGTGAATGGCGAAGTAGTGGGAGAATATACTCTCGCGCAAAGCAGGCCCTTGAACGGCGACATTGGTCTGTCAGTACTTTCAGGTACAAACAAAGATTATGGGACGCGCTGTGAAATGACTAATCTCCATCTTTGGATTCCAAACGAATAATTGAATAAATAAATCATCAACTTAACGAGCTTCTGTGGTGAAATCACGGGGGTTTGGAGTGTTTTCCTCGAAGTTCACAAGCATTTTGATCCTTCCCTCGCATTTAATTCGGAGTAGAGGTATCATATTGAACATTATTTAGAACTGATTTGGAGTAGCCTGAATGTCCAACCTCGCGCTGACGGAACTTCTCGCCAGCTATGTCCCAAAGCTGATTCAAAACAGAGTCATCGCAGACCCCTCTCCGATAGAATCGCCAGTTGCAGAGGAACTTCAGGTTGCCATTCTGTTTGCTGATATTTCTGGTTTTACCATCCTCACCGAACGCATGGCGGAGAAGGGACCGACGGGGGTTGAGACTCTTGCGCGTATTCTGAACCAATACTTTGGTCAATTGATAGATATCATCCACGCTTACGGTGGGGATGTGGTGAAGTTTGCGGGCGACGCGGTGATTGCCGTTTGGCCCATCGTTTCAGATTTGCCCGCGGCCGATTCTAACTCGAGCATTTCAAGGGCAGATCAATGGCAATGGACGATGCGCGCTGCCGAATGTGCGATCGAAGTTCATAAACGACTTACCAACTACAAAGTTGAAGATGCCAATCTTTATCTCAAACTTGCGATAAGTATGGGTAAGATTGTTACAGCCCATATTGGTGGGGTATTCAATCGCTGGGAATTCCTGATTACGGGTAACCCTCTAGTCGAGTTGGGTATAGCTAATAATCTTGCCAAAGCAGGTGATATTCTTGTTGCTCCCTCGGCCTGGAAATTGATCAGAAATGATTGCAATGCCGAGCAAATGGAATTTGAACTTAAGGATGCAATTGCGCAAGGAGGGCGTCTCGAAAGCCTGAATAAACCATCCTCCATTTTCAATTCACCAAAAACGTTATTCATTCCTGAAGGTGCCGAAAATTCTTTACGCCCATATATTCCTGGTGCCATTATCAATCGCCTTACGGCAGGCCAAGGTAGTTGGATTGCCGAATTAAGGCGCGTAACGGTTCTGTTCATCAGTCTTCCTGATCTCAATCAAAACACTGAACTGGAAAGCGCTCAAAATATTGCTCGGTTGATTCAGCGTTCCGTGTACCGCTATGAAGGAAGTATCAACAAAATCAATGTAGACGACAAAGGTGTCACCATTGTTGCCGCATTAGGCTTGCCTCCCTTTGCCCATGAAGATGACCCCTCGCGTGGTGTGCAGGCCGCGCTGATGATTCGCAAGGAACTGACTAATCTCCATGTTCCTAGTTATATAGGTATTGCCACAGGTCGCATTTTCTGTGGATCGGTAGGGAATGAGGCGCGCCGCGAATACACGATCATTGGGAATGCAGTGAACCTCTCAGCGCGTTTGATGGGCGCGGCGAGCAGGCAGGATGAGCTCATTGAAAAGTATGGTATCCCGATCTTATGTGATCGTGGCACGGTTGACAGTGCGAAAGACTCAGTGGAATTCGAGCCTCTTCCGCCTCAACAGGTCAAGGGTCGGACAGAGCCGGTAGAGGTCTTCCATCCACTTGAACAGAAGAAGAGCGTCATCCGCCCGAAGACGGAGTTGATCGGTCGTCAGGAGGAGAAGGCATTGATCGCCAACGCCCTGCAAGAGTTAACGCGCGGCGCGCCAGATCAAACAATTATCCTGCAAGGTGAAGCAGGGATTGGCAAATCACGTTTGTTTGAGGATCTCATCCGCCAGGCAGAAACATTACATGTAAAAATGTTTGTGGGAAGTGGGGATGCAATTGAGAGATCCAATCCCTATTATGCATGGCGACCAGTCTTCAACAAGATTTTTGAAATTGAAGAACTGCTTGTCAAAGGTGAGTTTACAGGGGAAACATATGCCGCGATCCAAAATATTGTCCTTGGAAAATTAGCAAGGATCGATCCTGACCTTGCGCGTTATGCCCCACTGGTTGATGTTGTTTTGCCATTCTCTATCCCTGATAATGAGTTGACTTCAGCTATGTCCGGCGAAATTCGAGGTGGAAACATTCGTGAATTATTAACCCGACTCCTATCGTTTGAATCGAGTCGGGCACCTTTGTTGATCGTGATGGAGGATTTACACTGGTTTGATTCGGCTTCATGGGCCTTATTGGCGGATATCCAGCAAAAAGTGCGGCCTCTTTTCCTCGCATTGAATACCCGCCCGTTAACGGACCCGGTTCCGGCTCAGTTCAAGCAAATTATCGATGCACCAGGCGCGCGACTCGTGAAGCTCGAAGCGATGATGCTCGACGATGTTGAAGCGTTAGTATGTCAGCGTTTGGGTGTCAAGTCTGTTCCACCGCTGATCGGAAGGTTGATCCGCGAAAAATCTGAGGGACATCCTTTCTTTGCGGAGGAGCTGGCGTATGCCTTGCGTGATTCTGGAATTCTGTTGATAGAGAATCAGGAATGCCGGATTGATGCGCGGTTCATGAACTTCGAATCTCTCACGCTTCCCGATACGCTTCAGGCTGCTATCACGAATCGTATTGACAGTCTCAACCCTTCTCAGCAACTGACGCTTAAAGTTGCCAGTGTGATCGGACGAATCTTTGCTTTCCGCGTCCTTCAAGCCATCCACCCTATAGAAGCGGATAAGCCTGTTTTGCCTAATTACATGGAGACTCTGACTCGTCTGAGCCTGACTTTAATCGAATCTGAAGCGCCTGACCTGGCCTATATCTTCAAACATGCTATGACGCAGGAAGTAGCATATAACCTTATGCTCTTCTCGCAACGCAGTCAGTTGCACCAGGCGGTTGCTGAGTGGATCGAGAAGAATTATGAAAAGAATCTTGAAGCATATTACATTCTTCTCGCTCATCATTGGTCTCAAGCTGTCGAGACATCGCAGTCTTTGCGTAATGACCATGCTCTCCTTAAAGCAGTCGAATATCTTGATAAGGCTGGCGAACAAGCCATGCAAAATTATGCCAACCAAGAAGTGATCCAACTTTTCACTCAGGCGCTTGAGTTGGACGAGAAATTATCGGGGCCAGAAGTTGGTGAAATCGCGCGGAATCGACAGATCCGCAGGGCACGCTGGCACAGCAGGATAGGACTGGCTCACTACGGGCTTGGTTCTTTACCTGACTGTGAAAGGCATGTTCGCGAAGCCTTGCATTTGTTGGGATATTCCCTTCCCAAATCTAAAGCGCAATTTGCTTTGGGTTTATTCCCTCAAATTGTGCGCCAGGTATTTCATCGTTACTTTCCGGCGCGTTTTATTGGGTCGCTTAAAGGACAAGGGCGGGAAATTGCCATTGAAGTTTCACGTCTCTATGAGTTGATGGGAAGGATCTACTTCTATTCTCAGGAAATACTCCCCATTATGTATTGTATTCTTCGTCTCGTGAATACTGCCGAAAGGGCCGGCCCATCTCCTGAGTTGGCGTCTTCGTATGCAGGTTTAGCAATCCTGGCAGGCTTTGCTCAATTGCATTCACTGGCTGAGAGCTATGTGAATCGAGCTCTGGCAGTTGCAGAGAGTGTGAATCAGCCATCCAATTTGATTGCGGTGAGGGTGGTGACGAGCGTCTATAAAATGACAGTTGGGAAATGGGATGAAATCCGCGCCCAGGCCGAAGAAGCCAAGGAGATTTGCGAGCAGTTGGGTGATTATCGCCAATGGGGCGATAGCATGGATGTGTTGGGCGAGAGCGCATTGATTTCAGGTGATATTCAGTACGCAATGAATACCTTAAAAGCATTGCTGGAAGATGCGCGCCAAAGACGGAATCCTTTGCAAGTTGGTTGGGGGTTATTTGGGGTTGCTGCCATCAACATTCGGCTGGGCGCAGGGCGTGAAGCGACCGCCATTCCAATGCTGGAGGAGGCCCTTCAGATCCTAGTTGAGCTTCCTAATCTTGCCTCCTCGATCAATACCAATGGAGAACTTGCTCTGGCACATCTTCGTCTTGGTCAGGATGAAAAGGCGCTCGCTTATGCAAGCCGGGTGATTGAATTGGCAGCAGGCATATCTCCAACCGTTTATTCCATGGATATTGGATTTGCTGCCGTCGCTGAGGTATATTTTGAATTATGGGAAAGGGCGCTTCAGAACCCCAGTAAATACTTGGATCCCAGTAAATATGAATTGTGTGCTGAACAAGCGCTGAAACTTCTGCGCGCATTCCAGAAGGTGTTCCCGATTGGCCAACCTCCCATTTATTATTATCAGGGTTGGTATGAATGGTTGGTAGGCAAACGTCAAAAGGCATTCCAATCGTGGCGCAAAGGGTTAGAGGCTGCTCAAAAATTCAATATGCCCTATGAGGAAGGATTGATCCGCGTACGATTGGGAGCTTACTTGCGTGATGATCCAAATGCGTGCAAGGCGCACCTTGAGCGCGCAATTCAAATCTTCGAGAAGATGGGGGCAGTCCATGAATTACAGTCTGCGCAGAGGGCACAGGCGGAGAATCCTAAGCCTTTAGTCATTTGAACGGCAAAATCTCGAATGTGTATTGATGGATAAGGAGAACCGATTTCCTTCATCAAGTACCATTTTACTCATCACAGCACAGTTGATAATAGTCGAACAAGGAGACAGCGGTCTACAATGCAAACCCTAAATGTTGAAAGGGATTATCGGTGGCATGTCCTTCATCATTACAACCGTCATGCTCATTTTTACGATATGATGGAATTCCTCCGCCGAGGAACCCGCCGCAAAGCAATGGTATTGAGCGGTTGGCGTCAGGGTGAGAGAGTTTTAGACTTATGTACTGGAACTGGCGAATTGGCGCTTACCTTTGTTTCTCAGGGTGCGAAAGTTGTAGGTACGGATATCGCGCGCGGGATGCTAAAACGGGCACTGACCAAGAGTTCGAGTCTGAAATCTCCTTGGATAGAGATGGATGCCACTGACCTAGCTTTTGCAGATCATTCTTTTGAGATTTCTATGCTTTCTTTAGCTCTCCATCATATGCCTATCTCGGTTCAAGTGCACGTGTTAAAGGAATTACGTCGAGTGACGAGCAGGCGTATCGTGATCATCGAACCGGATGTACCTGTTGATCGACGCTGGAGCCCGATATGGTCATTTGTAGCTTCCATCATAGATGAGTCTGAGTATATGCATGAATGGGTTTACCAGGACTTTATCAATACCTGCTGTATGGCTGGTTTAAATGTGGAATCTGTACATGGGACAACCTTTGGACTACATCGCATTCTTCTTTGTGACCCTCAGATGGGAGTGCTTAGAAGTTGAAGCGTGAACTTGGAACTTTCGAGCGTGCACTAGTGATTGCCAATCGGCACGCGCCATTCCATATTGTCAGTGTTCTGCAGCTTGAAAATGCGCCTCCTGCACATCTTCTTAAACAAGCATTGCAGATTTTGCAAAACCGCCATCCATTCCTTCGGGCACGAATTCTCCAGGAAAAGGGAAAGTATTATTTTGAGGGTTTAGTGGAGCCTAGCACTCCATTTTACTTTCTACCACGCTGGAATGCTGAACATTGGAACCCTATTGCTGAAGTTGAACTTGCCAATCGCATGGACATCTCAACTGGGCCTTTGTTCCGTTGTACCTATCTTTACAACGCAACGAAGGGATATGGGGAGATTATTCTCTCGTTCTATCATTCCATTGCTGATGCATCTTCCGCGAGTCAATTTTTGCATGAACTATTGACGACCTGCGTTTCATTGATTGACCAGGGAACTCTTCCCCTTTATGAACTCCCTCCTGCGCCGCCCGTTGAGTCCCGTTTTCCCCCCGGGTTCCGTGGGCTGGGATTAACCATAAAGGTTTTGCGATATGCCTTTCAACAAATCCTAGATGAGTTTGCTTATCGAATGCAAACCCGTGGCAAGCGAATCCCACTCTTGCATGAACATCCCTCGCGTGGACATATTCTCTCCATGCAACTATCCGAAGAACTAACGGAATCCTTCGCTCAGCGCGCCCGCAAAGAGGGTATGACGCTCAATAGCGCGCTCAATGCCGCGATCCTGCTGGCTGTGAATCGGAATCTTTACGCGGGTCAACAAATCCCCATGCGGACATTTTCCTTCGCGAGTTTGCGTCCCTATGTCCAGCCAACGTTGCGCGAGGAAGAATTGGCTTGCTATATCTCCATGCTGCGTTATACAGTTTTGGTAAGTGGGGGAGCGGATTTTTGGTCATTGGCACGTGACTTGCACGCAAAGATTTATTCTTCACTAAAGTCTGGTGATAAATTTGTCGCTGCCACCATGGCCGAATCCTTGATGAAGATGGTGACGCGCCTCAAGTCCTTTCGCATGAGCGCGACCGCACTGAACTATAACGGCATCGTCCCGGTTCAACCTAGTTATGACAAGATAAAGGTCACAGGTTTGCATGGCTTTATATCGGTCTATGATCTGGGTCCTGAACTCTCCGCCCAGGCGCAGATCTTCAACAATCAGTTGTATTTAGATTTCATGTACCTCGAGGCTGATATGAGTCACGAGGAGGCGAAGGCGATTGTGGAGGAGATAAAAAGTATTTTGAATTCCGCACTGTAGGACAATTTGCCAAATTGTCCTACGAAAAATCTTGTCGCCTCAGCAAGAACCAGGTAACGCCCAAGAAAAGGAACGTCATTCCGATGAGCACTGCCCACGACTTAGCAAGCTGCGTATCATCATAGGGAAGTCGCAGATCGTCTTTTGCTTCCGGGTAATTGAAGCAGACAGTTTTCAGCGCGCTGCCCGAAGGGGAGGCAAGCGGATTTTCGAGTACGTCATTGCACAGAATGGTACTTTCCGCGATCTTGTTCATGTCAATAGTCACGCCGAGGGCAGTCAGTGACCAGCGCGTAGTGGAAAGATAAGACATCGGCTCGAACTTGTTACCGCGCAAATCAAACACTGCACCCGCAAAGAAGAACTGGAAAAACAACATCATCGTGAGAATATAGATCGCCATCTCGGTGGATTTGCTGACCGCCGAAATAATGAGACCAAAACTGATGCCCGCCATCATGGTCAAATAGAGGGTGATAAATATTTCTATATAGCCGTTGAAATATAAGCCTTTTTCTGGAATGTCTACGCCGAAGGAAATAATAATGAGATAGAGCAGAACTTGGATAATGACAAAGATGCTGTAGATAAATGCCTTGCTCAACAGGTAAGGCAACACTTTCAGGTTGACCATCCGTTCGCGCAAGAAGATCGAACGTTCCTTAACCAGATCATTCGACGGCACAAAGAGACCCGTAAGCACAGCTTCGAGTCCCATCACAAAGATAAAGGTGTTTGTACCCGGGAAAGGTGTATAACTCTCCATCATCGTTTTTGCCGCAGCGACAGGGTCTGCCAGAATCGCAAGATTGCCTGTCAGAATATCAGGTTTGGCGATGACGAGTTGTAATGTTGCTGTGACGGGAAAGAGCAGCAACATCAGGAAAAGTGTGATGGGATCACTGAATAGAACACTCAAAGAACGTTGAGTGAGCACAAATAATTGTCGGAAGAAATCTGCAATCCCAAAATCCACCTTCGGCAAGGCGCGCTTGGGCGTGGAGGCAAGAGTCTTTTGCCGGTCTTGAACATATTTCCTGTATTGGGCAGGCTTCTTATCCTGAAAGACCTGTCTCCATTCTTCGCCTTTGCCATCAATACGTTCATAAATATCAGCGAAGTCTTCCACTTCGAAGAAATTCAGCGTCTCTTCAGAAGGCCCGAAGTAAACGAGTTTGCCTTCCGAGAGAAAAGCGACATGATCGGTTTGCACAATATTGTTCGTTGCATGGGTCACAAGGACAATGGTGCGCCCCTCATCTGCCATACGGCGGAGAGTATGCATCATCTTTTTTTCGAGGCCTGGGTCAAGACCCGATGTGGCTTCATCGAGATAGATCAGCTTAGGATCAGCCAGCAATTCCGCGGCGATGCTGACACGTTTACGCTGACCTCCAGAAAGATTCGCGATGCGAGTCTTACGGATCGCTTCAGTGTTCATCGAGACCGTGTCGAGCACTGCGTCGATACGACTCCTTCTTTCGTCCGGAGTCAGGTTCGAGGGGAGTCGGAGGCGGGCTGCATAATCCAATGCTTTTTCAACGGTGAGACTCGTGTGCAGGATATCCGATTGAGGTACGTATCCAAGTTGCGAACGGAAACTGTCGTAATCCTTGTAAAAATCATGTCCGTTGAGTTGCACCTGTCCATCGCCGTGGCGGATACCGATCAACGTATTCAGCAACGTGGATTTGCCTGCTCCACTACCACCGACTAAGCCAACAAATTCGCGGGGCAGAATCGACAGATTGATGTTATCGAGAATTCGATGTTTGCCTTTCTTGGTGCTTATATCCTTCGAAAGCCTGGTTGCATCGAGCCGCATCCCGCTGCTTTCATAGGGAATCAGCTGCCCATCCTGAAAAAGCAAAAGGAATTTGCTGATCTGGATTAAATCGCCGTTATGTAATTCAGTTTGTTTGATTAGTTTATCATTGACGTACGTACCGTTACTGCTCTCTAAATCTTCCAGCAAATATCGTTCACCCACCTGACGAACGAGCGCGTGTTTGCGCGAAACCTCAGGATGATCGAGAACCACATCGCTGGTTGGCAAACGCCCGATCAAAACATGTTGAGCCTTTGCGATTTCTGTAGGGGGCGCGGACTGCAAAAATCCATCCATGCCTTTTGCTTGCGTGGCAGGATTGATAAATGTGAAGCTAACCGAAACACCATATTCATCATCTCCAATACGAATGATCGATTCGTTGCCAAGTGGATAAAGGTGGTCTGGCTGGAGGCGTTGATTATTGAGCAGTGTTCCGTTCGTGCTGTTCAAGTCTCGGATGACGAATCCCGTGTCTGTTTTCAGGATTTCAACATGCCGACTCGATATAAAGCGCAGAGTCTCAGGGATGTGCAGGTCCGCCTCCAAACTGCGACCGATGAGGATTTTATCTTTTTGAATGGGAAAATAATTCGTCTTGCCATTATGCCAACGGATCTTGAAATGAGGTTTGTTTAAAGGCGTTTCACCGGCCAACCCTGCAGAGGGTGGGATTGTTACATAGTCTTCCGATACGAGTTCTGAAAGGAGGGTTTCACTTCCAAGTTGAAATTCAATGCGGATTTCTTGTCCCTGCTCATCCTGACCAATGCGAATCTCATCTCCATCCCTCAAGTACATATCTTTTGCGTAAATGCCATTGACTAACACACCATTGCGGCTTCCCAAATCGAGGAGACGATATCCATCTTTTTCACGGCGAATTTCCAAATGCTGGCGGGAAACAGACTGATAGACAACAGGGATCGCAACATCGTTGCCATCCGGACCGCGTCCAATACGGGTTCTTTCGCCCAGGCGAACCGCTTCTGTGCTGCCATCATTCCAGTGAATGACGATTTGTGTATGCTTGAGAAATAACGTCCCTTGGCGTTCCGTCACTGTGCCTCCAAGCCATCGAATAATGATAATATTATACGAGTTTTTATTGTCAAAGTCACAAAGGGATTGCATTATGCTCGAAGTTACATTGGAAGACATCAAGAGGCTTGTAGGGTTGCATTTGGGCACGCGCAAGATAGAGGAGCACGATCGTTTTATGGAAGACTTGGCTGCCGAATCGGCAGATGTGGCGAACATTGTCGCGGCAGCCGAGGAGAAGTATCAGATCACGATTAAGGAATCGGAAATTGCAAAAATCTTCACGCCAGCGGATTTGTTTGAGTTGGTAAAAGATCGTACGTCATTGGGAGGAGCCTCGCGCTGAGCGGAGGGCGTAGCCCGAAGACGAAGTGCAGGTGACGAAGCAATCCCCGCGTGAATTGGAGATCAGAGATTGGAGATTAATACCCTGATCGAAATGCTCGAATATCGAGCGAAAGATTCGGGGGAGAAGACCGCGTTTACTTGTGAGGGACGACCTACTTCTTTTCAAACCTTGTGGCAAGGTATTAATCAGTTTGCATCTTGTCTACTCGATAAAGGACTCGTCCCAAAAGAGCGCGTAGTCATTGCATTGCCTAATGGAGCGGAATTCTTTTTCGCTTTTTACGGAGTCCAACGCGCGGGTGGAATTGCTGTGCCTCTCTTTCCCGATTCAAGCGCGGAACGGATTGCCTCTATTGCTAGGTCCTGTGAGGCTAGGTTTGTTGTTTTGCCTGAGGGCTCACCAAGGAAAAGTGAACTCAAATCAAAGCGCTTTCGAATTTTGGAGTGCGGAATGCCCCAAAGGGGTATGCTCCAACATTTCCAACAGTGGCGCTATGGCGCCATCGGACTCCAAAGTTTTCCCCAAGTCCAACCTAATGATATTGCTTTCCTGCAATACACCTCAGGAAGCACGGGGAATCCAAAAGGGGTGATGTTGACTCACATGAATGTGCTCACGAATATGCGTCAGATGATCGCTGGGATGCAGATCACGAAGGAAGATATATTCGTCAGTTGGTTGCCTATTTATCATGATATGGGACTTATCCTGATGACGATGGTCCCATTGTATCTCGCAGCGGATGCCCACCTTCTACCTGTGGACTTGCGAAGTGTACGCGACTGGTTCAAGACTATCCATATTTCACGCGGGACCTTTACAGCGGCTCCCGATTTCGCGTATCGTCTCTGCCTCAGGCATTTGGACTCATTGCGTGAGTACGATATCACCAGTTTGCGAGTTGCCCTCAACGCGGCGGAGCCCGTCCGCGCGGGGACGATAATGGGATTCGAATCGGCATTTGGCCTCGACCATGTCATGGTGGCAGGTTACGGCTTGGCTGAGGCGACTGTCGGTGTCAGCATGTGGACTCCGCAGACACCCGCGCGCGTGGACGCAAATGGACTGGTCTCAGTCGGTCGTCCATTTCCTGATGTCGAAATAAAAATTCTGAATGAAGATGAAAACAAAATCGGTGAAATTCTGATCAAGAGCGCTGCAAATTCAAAGGGATATTTCAATAATCTCAAAGAAACAAAGTCTCTGTTTTGGAGGGATGGTTATCTCCACAGTGGCGATGTGGGTTATCTCGATGAGGATGGGTATTTGTATATTGTTGGGCGCAAAAAAAATATTATCAAACATGCTGGTGAGACGATTGCGCCGCAGGAAATTGAAGAAACGGTGGATGCGATTCGCGGAGTCCGTTTTTCTGCCGCAATTGGCATTGACCGCGGCCGCGCAGAAGGGGAGCAGGCGTATGTCTTCGTTGAGGTGCACGAGAAGCCAAATATCTCTGAATGGGGCTATGAACTAATATTAGAAATCGTGCAAGCCATTCATAGCCGTTTAGGGATTCGTCCCGCGCGGGTGGTTTTGGTCAAGCCACGTACGATCCCAAAAACCCATAATGGAAAAATACAGCATGTGCAACTGAGAGAGTCTTATTTAGATGGAACACTACGAAAGAAAGAAATGATTTTGTATCCGGAGTATTAATGTCATTGCGAGGAGCCGCATAGCGGCGACGTGGCAATCTTTTTCAAAATGAGAGATTGCTTCGCTCCTCGCAAAGCGAGTCGCTCGCAATGACGGAAAAGTCATATGATCCTCGGTATTGGCATTGATATTATTGAAATCAAAAAGATCGAAGAAAGTATTCAAAGCGAAGCCTTTCAGCGAAAAGTATTCACATCCGCTGAGTTGAAGGCTGTGGATGGATTCAAAAATAAAGCCGAGCATCTTGCAGGAAAATTCGCGGCAAAGGAAGCTTTCATGAAAGCTATCGGCGGAGGGATTCGACAGGAGGTCTGGTTCTCGCAAATCGAAGTATTGACTGATGAGTTAGGGAAACCGTATATCAGTGTCAGTGGTGAAGCAGAAATACGTTTGCAAGCAAGCCGCACAAAGCAAATTCACGTTAGTATTTCACACTCAGGAGGACTGGCGGTCGCTGTGGTAATGTTGGAGGACTAACTAATGATTCCCAACCACAACTGATATAACCCAAAGCAGAACAGTGCAATCGCAGAAATTCCCAACAGTGCGCGATTGACTTTTGGCCCCAATTGACGTGCTGTGCCAAATACAAGAACAATTACCATCAGGCTGAGAATCATTGTAATGTAGAAGCCTGCCACAAATGCTAAGCCATAGACTGGTGTTTTGTGCCAGCCTGCAAGAAGGATGGGACCCGTCACCAGACTCCAGAAGATATATGGATTTGGATTTAATGAATTTATTAACGCGGCTTTGAGAACGCTTTGCTCTGTCCCTGTTTCTCTGGAGGGAATAGTTAAATCGAAGTTTTGCCAGGATTTATATGCGCCATAAGCAAGGTATAAAATAAACAATCCCCCTGCGATATATAGAAATCGTTGAAGCCAAAGCGAAACCTGGCTGAGTATAAGCAGACAAATCACGATGATTGGGCCATCGCTGAGCAGTGGGGCGAACGCGGTGGGAAGAGTCCGCTGCCAGCCTTTAGTCAAGGTTTGGGAGATGAGATAGGTTATGAATGGACCAGGCTGAACGGCTGCAGCGAACCCATAGCCGATGCCCTGAATAATATAAATCCACATAGGAGGCTATGTAGATGAAGCCCATTCATCTGATTTCGGATCCCAGAATGATCCCTTCAGGCCAATCTTAGAAAATATTTCGACCATTTCATCTGGTCCAGGGCGGCGCGATGCGACCGTCAGGCGGTTGCTATACCAAGTTGCTGCTAGTTGCCACAATTGGTCTAAAGAGATGAGTGGGCGCTTTGTTACTCCGTTTGCTTTACACCATTCGTCCACATGTTCTTCCGACCGGAAGAAGAGCATGGTTTGTCAGGTGTAGAGTATGTTTTGCCACCATTGAGCAGCCGGGACTGCAAAATGAACCACACACTTTTGGGGTAAGAGTTTTCCAGCACGGATTTGGAACGTGAGAGGTTCATCGCAATCTGCACAAGTTGATTCGATATCTGCATCCTGTTTCAACGCCACGGCAATACCGAAGGCATCCCAAGCGCAATTGGCGAAATAGACTTTATCTTCAATCTTCACCCGGTGCTGTGTTTCAATCCCTGAAAAGGGAGGCGCCATGCGAATCTGAGATGAACTGCCAGGCTCTAGCACTAACAGCCGTTTCTCATACAATCTTTGAAAGGCTGCCTCTATTTCAGCCACGGAACTACCAATTGCCGAGGCTACATCACTTGAGGTGGGCATCTTTGTTGTTTTGGCGATCGTTTCATAGATATTCAATTTAACCGAAGTATCAAAGTCCATGATCTGTCTTCCCTTTCGGGCGTAGAGACATATCTACGATTGTCCAACTACTTCATAATGTACAACCTTCGGCTCAAATTCCAGCAGGAAATCCTTGTCTTCAGGGTAGTATTTCGCAACTTCCACATCCTCGCCAGCAAAGGCTTTGATAGAGTCTATGTCTTTCCAGAATGTGAGTGTGATGAAGTGCGTAATATCGCCCTCACTCCGTTCGAGAATGTGAACACTGATATTGCCCTCCACCGATTGATAATCTGGGATGGCGCGCGCATTCACAAATTCGCGATAAGCTGCTGCTTTTGAGGTTGGTACTCTGCCGTGCCACATTCTCACAATCATATCTTTATTCCTCCTCAAAGATGAACTTGGTTGGGTCTTTTATGAAATTTGTCCAACTGATGCACTCACGTGGGGTAAATACATAAAGTCCGCCTCCGTCCCATGAATTGGGTTCAGGCGCGTACCCAAGGTCTTTGTATTTTTTCTTGTATGCTTCTGAAAGTCTCTTTCCTAATTCAGAAGAAGGCTTATCTGAGGGGGCAGACGTCCCGTAAAGAATGATGGGCTGAGTCCCATTTTCAAGATGTACGGAGATATTTGGGTTTCGTTTGATATTGAGGGCATGACGGGTCTCGGGGCTGCCGTCGTAATAGACCTTTCCATCGAGGAAGACACCCCAGCGTGGAACTACGTGTGGGTTTCCATTTGGGAGGACAGAGCAAAGCCAATAGGTTTTGGATTCAGTCAATTGCGCGGCGACCCAGTCCCAAACTACAAAAGAAACGGGATTGTCTACATATCCCTTTGGGAATTTCGGGCGAGTGACTTTGGGTGGTTTCATATGCCCGACTATAAAACAATTCCTAGCAATTCGCAACTAGATTATTCAAGAAGGAGGTCGAACCAATTGCCGCGACTTTTTGTTAGAACGATTTCCAGCTGGTAATAAGCCTGCCCACCATAAGCCGAAGTGATATCCACTGAGAGCAACGGCGTATCCACCAAGCACATCCAGAATGTAATGCTGGCCCGTCAATAATGTGGAAACAGAAACAATGGCCAAAATTGAAAAACATAAATATTTATAGCGCGGATATTGATAACTGAAAAATAAAGCCAGCAGCATGGTGATATATACGTGGCCGCTTGGGAAGGCATCATATCTGCCTCCATGTTCATGAATGAAGCGCAAGAGATTTGTGAAGAGATCTTGCCCAGTGAGTGTAGCTGCCTTTACATAGGTTGGAAAGAAAATGAAGGTTGAAGTTGAAATTGAAAATGTAAGAGAACAAGCTGCAACCAGTGCGCGGAATAAACGATCTTCTAATTTAAAAACAATCCAGATGAGACTGGATATCCAAAGCGGGTAACATAACACATAAGGGAGCACCCATATAGATGAAATCGGAAAAATATCAATCGGTAATTTGGGTTCAATCCCTCCAATGGTTCTATAGCTGGTAGGAGTGTAAATCAATTGAATACAACAGACAAGCATAATTAGCAAAAGACGTTTTTTCAATGGTACGGCTAATGCATCCCTGTTCATTTTTTCAACATGGTAAGTGGAAGATGTCACTTTTTGCCTCCATCATGTGTAAGGATACAATAATGTTTAAAAAACTGCTATGGGGGAATTCATTTAGGGGAAAACTATAGTTACAATCATCTATGAAATTTAATTAATCTTGTTGCACAATCACGGCGCGCACGTCGTTGGTGTAATTCTCCAAATCATTGAGCCGTTGATTGATCTTCTCTGCATCTAGTGGTATGGTCTGCGATACAACATGGGATGTATCCAGAAGCTTTCTCTGCACCATATCAATCAATAAAGGTAACTCTTCTAAGAGATGATCATTTGAGCCTATGATCTCAGCTTCATAACCGACCAAAGTTTGATAAGGATGTACTTCCAATGGAATTTGACTGAGCCCCACAATCACTGCCCGGCCCAGTACGCCGAGCGATTCTATCGTTTGTTTCATTGTCGTTTGCAGACCGATCATTTCCAGCGCGACATTCACACCCTTGCCCTTCGTCAACTTTCGGATCTCCTCTACCGCATCCACCCGGCTGGCATTGACAGGGATTGCGCCGTATTCTGAGGCGAGTTCGAGTTTATCTAATTTGATGTCCACAGCGTAAACTTCGACTGCGCCTAGGGCCTTCGCCAGTTGGATAGCGGACAAGCCGAGTCCTCCTATGCCGAAAATTGCTACCGTTTCGCCGTCTTTCACTCGCCCCTTACGCAACGCGTGGAGCGCGGTCGCAGAGGCACACATCAACGTCGCGCCTTCTTCAAAAGAGATTTCATCCGGCAAATGAATTGCGTTGCGCGCGGGTACCGCGATATATTCAGCGTATCCACCGTCTATGTGATGACCGATCATTTTCACGGTAGTACAAAACTGCTCATTTCCCGTTTTGCAATAGTAACAATTTCCACATGAAATGTTGTAATGCAAACAGACGCGTTCTCCTGCTTTGGCATTGGTTACTTTCGAACCGATCCATTCCACTTCGCCAGCGACTTCATGGCCTAGTGTAATCGGCATCCTTCCCATCGTTGAACGGCCTGCGCGGTAATGTGCATCGGAATGGCAAATCCCTGCTGCTCTTACACGTACCAGTACGTCGTCCTCACCGAAAGATGGGATAGGGATATCCTGTAACTGTAATGGTTTACCTGGCTCGATCATGCGAATTGCTTTCATGTATTGGCTCCCTAAAGAAATTCTCTACTCAGGATGCCCTCACTCCGCGCGAATCGTGCACCATCTATAATGAGGGCAGGATAAGGGCCTGGAATGGAAGGCGATAGGATTCATAAAAAGGATGACACCGTCAAATGTTTTGAGCGACCACGCGGTCTCTCAAAGATTTTTCTATTATATAGCAATCAAACAAAAGGCTGAAAAGATTTACTTATTTTCCCAATCCTAGACTAAATAGAAGGGCAGCAGCTGCCATTCCCATCGCCATAGTTGTTGTCCAACCCAAAATATTAGAGGTACGTCCATTTGTTTGGGTCTGCATGATCTTTCGATTGTTGCTGATCAGCATGATCATAAGAAGCAGTAGGGGTGCAACCAGTCCATTCAGTACGGCAGCATAATACAACGCCAAAATCGGGTTGATACCAATCAGGTTGATTGTAGCTCCAATGAGGGTCGCGAGCACAATCACACCATAGAAGGCTGGAGCTTGAGGCAATTTTAGGTATAACCCCTCGCGGAACTTGAATGTTTCTGCTACAGCATAGGCTGCTGACCCTGCAAGAATTGGGACAGCCAGCATGCCTGTTCCGATAATGCCCACTGCAAACAAGACATAAGCAAAATCACCTGCCAGCGGACGGAGGGCTTCTGCGGCTTTTGGCGCACTGTCGATGTTGAAAATTCCATTGTGATTCAGAGTAGAGGCTGTGGTGACAATAATAAACCAGAATACAATGTTGGATAAGAATGCTCCAGAAGTGACATCGGTACGCATCCACTTTAATTCTATCTTTGAGACACCTTTCCGTTGTTTTTCTGTCTTCCTGCCTTCGTCAATCTCTTCTTCAACCTCTTCGCTTGCCTGCCAGAAAAAAAGATAAGGTGTGATCGTTGTCCCCAAGATTGCGACCAGATTCAATAAATATTTACGGTCAAAATGAAACGTTGGGATCAGTGTATTTCGCAAGGCTTGTCCCCAATCTTGGGATGTAAAGAATGCTCCCAAAACGTACGCTAGAAGTGTCAACGTCAGTATACGCAATACTTTTGCATATTGTTGATAGGAAAGGAAGATTTCAAGCACCGCGGTAAGAATGGTCATCCCTACCAGCCAGAATAAGACTGGCAAGCCAAAGAGTAAATGAGCAGAAGCTGCCATCGCGCCGAGATCTGCGCCGATCGTAATTGTATTGGCAATAAAGAGTAGAAATACATAAAAATACAAGGTCGGCTTGGGATAATACTTGCGGATATTTGCTGCTAAACCACGCCCTGTCTGCAAGGCAATCCGCGCACAAATTTCCTGAATCACGGCTTGTAATGGAAAAGTAAAGAGTGCTGTCCAAAGTTGAGCATAGCCGAACAGTGCACCAGTTTGCGAATAGGTACCAATGCCTGAAGGGTCGTCACCTGAGGCAGCAGTAATAAGCCCTGGCCCCAATACTTTAAGATAAGCTTTGAGCTTCCCCCAGGGACCGCTCTGTTGAACATCTTTTTCTGCCTGTTCAGCTTTAGAGGTTTGCATCAATCAATTATCCTTAGACTTCAAAAAACTTCTTTTCATCTAGAAAAGTCACTCCAGCGGCCTCAGCACTCTTTTCTCCTTAGAAATATTCGGATATGTGTGTCTTTTGCAAGACCTCCTTTACTTGTTAATACGAAACCAGCGATTTTTTCATACGGATGATTTCCCCTGAGGTAAGCTCTTTAGAGTTTTCCCACTTCATGAACATCCTTATTCGTCATATGGCCAGCGGTCTGTTCCTTGGAGGAGTGCGCGCAGGTGATTGATCTCGCCTGCATGATAGAGATCATGGGCAATCATGATGCGGATGATGACGCGCGTTGGAAGTCGTTCGCCCCAATTCGTGAGTCGATCACGATCCAGTTCGGAATCATCAGGAAGCGCGCGGACGGAAGCAAGCCAGCGGCGATGACCCTCTGTCAGCCACGCAAGGAGCTCATCGTGGGGACGTGAACGCTCCCCTCCATCTGGGACAAGAGGCGGCTGGTCGCCGCGCATCGAGGCGGAGCCGAAGGCGTAATCTTCATACATCCATTTGGACCAGCCAACATGCTCGAGAATACCAGCAATCGAGCGGTTACTTCCACTTGGCGTAGCAGTCCAATCTTCTTCTCGCAGGTCACTCAGATTGGCAAGCAAAGAGTGAGAAGGATCGCCTTCAAATGCCTCTTCGATCAGCCAAGTAAGGGTATCAATGGTAGTACGAGAGTTTAAAGTTCTACTCGATGGGTTTGAGGGATCCATATTACGATATTCCGAAAATATACTTATCCAAGAATGTATTTCGGAATTTGCCTTGCGGGTCGTAATGTTGAAGCAGCTCTCGAAATTCTGGTAATCTCTTATAGAGCAATTGAATACGTGTGGGATCCATTGTAAACAGCTTGCCCCAATGCGGACGAGCCTCGAACGGCTCAAGTTTTTCTTCGATCAGTGGCAGCAACTTCCTGACCCCATCCCAGTCCTTTTTCCATGTAAAGTGGATGGCGACACAAGCTTGTTTGTAGCACGGACTCATCCAGAGGTCATCGGCGGCGATGGTGCGCACTTCTGAAATCTGGAGGAGCGGAGCAATACGCTCTCGTAATTGATCAATGGCGTGAAGCGCTGCGATGGCATGCTGGCGCGGCAGGATGTATTCACTTTGCAATTCTTCACCACTGCTGGGGGTAAAGTCCATGCGGAAGTGAGGCAAACGTTCATACCAGGGACCGCTAATGCCCATCTGCTCTGTACAATTTTCGGCTGAGAGAGTCGCAATAGGATGAAGATTAGCTATGGCAAGCGTTGCTCCGAATAGCTGAGATGCAACTTTGACAGAAACGCCGTCTGGAACATGGCTCTTCAGCCAGACTTGGTTGAAGGTCGCGTTGCGCCAATCGGTGAATAGGCTAACACTGTAGGCGCTTGAAAAGATTTCATCGAAGTGTTCTTCTAATTCTGATAAAGGTAGATTTTCGTAAATATCCTGTTGCATCTGAAAAGTTGGAGAAACATTGAGCGTAAGCGTTGTAACTACGCCGAGTCCGCCTAGCCCAATGACTGTTCCCAAAAACTGCTCACCTTGTTCTTCACGCGACAAAACAACTAAATCGCCAGTAGCGGTGACCATTTCCAACCCTGAGACAGCTGTTGCCAAATTTCCATGGCGGTCACCTGAGCCATGTGTTGCTGTTGCACAAGCACCCGCAACCGAGATATGTGGTAACGAGGCTAGGTTATGCAGTGCATAACCTTCACCATGAAGCCAACGAGCGAGCTGCCCATAACGAACCCCAGCCTCTACTGTCACAGTACGGCGCCCATGATCTAATGCCACTATCTTGTCAAAGCGTTCAAGTGAGATGAGATCTCCTGGTGAATCCGCGATGTCATTGAAGGAGTGACGCGTGCCGAGCGCCTTTAGCTTATTACTACGACTGACCAGTTCTTGTATTTGCTCAACTGTTTCAGGCTGATGGAATTTTGCAGCGTGATAAGTATAATTACCAGCCCAATTACTTGGATTCTCAGTCATCTTTATATTCCTATAAGAAGGATGAAACCGGATTTGTGATTGCCACTGGATTGGATGTATTACGTTTGGGTGTATGTTCATTATACAACAATGAAAAAACCTCGAGGCACGAATGCTTAGATGCAATACCATTCAAGGTTGAACAAATGTGTGAATTCGCTGCGTTTGTATGGGAATCTATAAAGCGGATGGTCTGTAGCGCGGATACCAGCAATCCCTTCTTGGTAGGCTTGTTTTCTCTCTCTTTTGTGACTATACTGTATTTAAGAAGTGCATTTTAGAAGTAAGCTTCCGGAGTTTTTATTGGTGTGATGCTCCACGGCATGAATGTAAGCCGATTGTTCCCCTTCCGTCTCATTTTTACTATCGTTGCCATCATGACGGTTCAAGCCCTGCGGTGGCAGGATTCATTCCGAGCCACTGTTGCTATTCAACCGGCCTCCTGCTCAAATTACCAGCTAAGGGATTTTCCTGGCCATACGAGTGAAGTATTCAGCGTGGCTTTTTCGCCGGATGGAAGATATGCCTTAGCTGGCAGTAACGATTGGACAGCGCGGTTATGGGATATTCAAACCGGCCGGGAAGTACACATTTTCACAGGTCACACGGGTGGAATAACGAGTGTGGCATTCTCATCCGATGGCAAGTATGCACTTACTAGCAGCATTGATAGCACAGCACGACTATGGAATACGCAGACTGGCAAGACAGTGCGAACTTTTATGGGATCTAGCGTAATACTCTTTAGTGTGGCTATCTCACCCGATGGCAAATACGTGTTAGCTGGCAGTGGTGACAAGACAGCTTGGCTGTGGGATGCGCGGACAGGTCAAGTTCTCCGCAGTTTCGCTGGGCATTCTCTCCCAGTGACCAGTGTGGCTTTTTCACCTGATGGGAAGTATGTGCTCACCGGCAGTCGCGATCAGACGGCGCGGTTGTGGGATGCCCAGACCGCTCAGCTCATACGCGCTTTTGCAGGACATAAGAAAGCAATTACGAGTGTGGCGTTCTCGCCAGATGGAAAATACATTCTCACTGGTAGTTTGGACAAGACAGCAGTGTTATGGAATGTTCAGACTGGTGTACCCATACGCACTTTGATCGGCCATACCGGCGCAGTGACCAGTGTGGCTTTCTCTCCAAATGGAGAGTATATTCTTGCCGGCAGCGACGACATGACGGCGAGATTATGGTATCTTGGACAAATGGATCAAGCTGCATGGATCTTCACTGGAGATACCGATGCGGTGTGGGGCGTAGCTTTCTCGCCAGATGGAAAGTATGTGCTCACTGGTGATCGCAAGCAAATAGTTCGATTGTGGGACTTTGGATGGATTACTAAGAATTGCACGCCCGCACCGTTTCCATTGGCACGGTAAATAGCGCTACTTTCACTCAGGGCAACACACCAAGTTCATCCAGAGAGCGATGTAGCTCCGCGGGATCACGATAAACCCGGAAGGCGCCCGCCTTACTTAATTCATCTTCCCCATATCCACCACTCAATAATCCAATACTCAGCATGCCTGCTCGCCGCGCTGCTAAAATATCCCAAACCGCGTCACCAATCACGTAACAATCGCCCGCATTGACACCCAGTCGTTGCTGGCAGGCGAGGAAGAGATCGGGTTCAGGCTTCGCACGGGCAACATCACGGCGCTCGACTACGATTGTCTCCTTGCCGATGCCGAGCACATCCAGCGACGCATTGATCTCAGGGCGACGACCCGATGTTGCAACCCCAAACAGAATCTCCCTCGATTTTAGGAAACTAATTAACTTGACCGCTCCGGGCAGGGGACGTGTCTCCGGCAGAAGTTGTAAGAAGAGTTCTCCGTGTCGATCTAAAAGGGCCGCCTCTTCCCTTGAGCTGATATCACGTCCAAGTTCGCGAGCGACTGCCCGTGTAAAGAGACCGCCGCTCATACCGATCTT